>Ga0302180_10002097_pt1 | contig 15605 bp, 20 predicted proteins | sample I_Palsa_E3_2_FD_200575 | JGI IMG/M metagenome (GOLD analysis project Ga0302180, IMG submission 200575) | Peat permafrost microbial communities from Stordalen Mire near Abisko, Sweden - I_Palsa_E3_2 | ecosystem: Environmental > Terrestrial > Soil > Palsa > Peat permafrost | place: Sweden... | reverse complement strand
GATCCGGGCTCACGATCCCCGCCGCCACGCGCAGCAGCGTCGTCTTGCCGCTATACCGAGACCCCTCGACCGCCACGATCTCCCCCGCGGCGACCTCCAGCGACACATCCTCCAGCACAGGCAGCGACCGACCACCACGCACGAAGGACTTGCTCACACCCCGCAACGAGAGCAACTCACCCACCAGCAGCCTCACGATCAGAGAACGAGTCCGGGCACTCCGTGCCGATCTCCTCGAGAACGTCGAGCAGATCCCGGAGCCGCCGGACATGCAAGCTCCACACATTTGCCTCATCGGCAAGCTGCGCGCACAAGATCATCGCGTCATAGTCCGCCACGCCACGGCTGAGCTGCGCCGCCTGCCGCGAACGTTTGTGCGCATCGGCGTACTTCTGTTCGCAATCGCCTAATTCCGCTCGCGCGGACTCGATCAACCCCGGCAGATCGGCAGGCGTAGAGAACGCGAGCTTCCCCTGCAGGGAGTCACGCAACGTCCGCGGCACCGCCGCAGATTCACGCTTCCACTCACGCAAGTAATCAACACCGCGACCCGTCGCTTCATAGCGTTCCTGCGTCGACTTGCCACCCTCCAAGACCAACCGCGCATGCTTCTGCTTCACAAGCCTCGGCACACCATTGTGCACAGCCGACCGCGACCACCGCGCATAAGGAAACCGCCGAGTCAACCGAATCGCGATACCCCCCAAAGTGTCCGGCTGCTCGACCAAGAGACCCAAAACCGCCATTCTCATCGACAGGTCGCTTGTCCGAGGAGGCCGGTCACTTGTTCGAGAGGGCGGCATCCTGGCGAGATCCTAAACAAAACCCAGGCGGCACGTACGGACCTCGGGGATCGTTCGAGCTAATCCATTTCGCCCAACCGCCTCGTGCACTGCGGCCACGAGCATCGCTGAGCCTCCCCGTCGAGGCTGTTGCGTGGCTCGTCGAGCAGGACGAGGTCCGGTTGCTTGATGAAGGTCATCGCCAGGCGCACGCGTTGGCGCTGCCCCATCGAGAGACGATCGACGCGGTGCTTGGCGAGATCCAGCAGCGAGAAGCGCCGCAGCGCCTCCTCGATCAGCTCCGTGCGCCGCTCGCGAGGCACGAAGATGAGGCGCGCTGTGTAGTCGAGCTGCTTGCGCACCGAGAGGCGCGCGTAGAGCCCCGTACTGGTGGCGGGGAGGAACGACAGGTGTTGCTGGTAGGCGCGCCGGTCGTGCTCGGGGTGCAGACCAAATACGCGGACGTGACCCTCGGTCGGGCCGATCAAGCCGGCGAGTACGCGCAGCAGTGTTGTCTTGCCGACCCCGTTTGAGCTCCCGATCCAGGTGAGCGTCCCGGGCTCGAGCGTCAGATTGAGGTCGTCGATCACCCGATTGCCCGGCTTGCGACCCCACATCTTGGTGACGGACTGGTGGGTGGTCGATGAGTCGCCATCCCGCACGGAAGGGCGTCTCCGACGTCGATGTCGTGATCGCGAGCGCGACCTATCGCGAGCTGGTCGAGCGCTTGAAGCAGCGCATCCGCGAGTCTCAGGCCCGCGCGGCCAGAGCGGTCAACACCGAGCTCGTGATGCTGTACTGGTCGATCGGTCGCGACATCCTCGACCAGCAGCAGGCTGGCGGCTGGGGCGATGACATAGTTGGGCGGATCGCGCAGGATCTTGCCACGGACACCGGGTCGCCGCGCGGTTTCTCGCGGCGCAACCTGTTCTACATGCGGCGGTTTGCCGCGATGTGGCCCGACCCCGAAAAAGTGCAGACGCTGTCTGCACAAATAGGCTGGTCCCATCACCAAGTGCTGCTCGACGCGTACCGCGAAGACCCAGACCTTTACGCCTGGTATGCGGCGAAGACGGTCGCAAACCGCTGGCCGGTCCGGCAGCTTCAGGCCCAGATCCACTTGCGGCTGCACGAGCGTCAGGGAGCCGTCGTGTCGAACTTCGCTGAGGTGGTTGGTCCATCGGACGCGCAGACTCTGCTCCACGCGACCAAGGACCCTTATGTCTTCGACTTTCTGGAGTTGACCGAGGACGCCCGGGAGCGCCATCTCGAACAGGCCTTGATCGACGACATCCAGAACTTCCTCATCGAGCTCGGGAGCGGCTTCGCGTTCTACGGCCGGCAGCGCTCATTGCTAGTCGGCGATCAGGAGTTCTTCCCGGACTTGCTCTTCTTTCACCACACGCTGCGTCGCTTCGTTGTCATCGAGCTGAAGGTCGGCGCCTTCCAGCCCGAGTACGTCGGCAAGATGAACTTCTATCTGAACGCCGTGGACGAGCAGCTGAGAGTCGGCGATGACCAGGAGAGCGTGGGCATCATCCTCTGCACCAAGCACAACGAGACCGTCGCCAAGCTCGCCCTGCACCGGGTCTATGCGCCGATCGCCGTATCGACATGGCAGGCCGACACCCGCGTCGAGCTGCCACCGGCCGGGGTCACCGACGAGGTACCAGAGGACCTCTCCGAGCTCGACGAGGTACGAGCAAGGCTGCTCGACCGCGTCGCGCGTCGTAGGTCGGAGATCGTCGACAGCGACGCTGAGCGGAGCGCGAACTGATTTTTAAGGTTTCTATGAACCTTTCATCACTCGATAGAAAACGATAGACATTGTCCGGAATGCAAGCACTATGCGGCCGGGGCTTTGACGTTCGCCGGGGCCGATGGGGATCACGGGGAATATGTCGTGATCATCTTGAGAACAAGCTCCAGACGGTCATGTTCGAGGCTGGCCGCAGCACATGCCGAAGAACCGATAGCCGTGTTATCCGTCTGTCATAGACGCATAAATCGTCTAAGGCACCCCGAGGCGGCATCCCTGACGGACGGGCTGGTCGTCGTCTGCTGCATTGATCTCGCCCAAGGCAGGAGCCGGACGATCGATACCAAAGATGGGAGCATGGCGTCCGTCGATCTTGAGGTGTTGTCGGTCCGAGAGCTGCTGGCGCTGTGGGCGAGCGCACTCCGCGAGCTCCGCGAACGCGGGGTGGTCAGGACCTTCAACAATCCCATCGGCGATATCGCCGAGGAGCTCGTTGCGATCCACTACGGTGGGCAGCGCGGCTCTTTCAGTCAGAAGACATGGGATGTCCGCGCTGGGGACGAGCTCCTGCAGGTCAAGGCGTTGCGTGATACCGGCAGTCGAACGCGGCGCAACCTGTCTCCGATTCGCTCAGACGATGGTTACACGGCGGTCATCGTCGTCATCTTCACAGAGGATCTTCGAGTGGCGGAAGCGATCCGGATACCGCGCGAGGTCGTCAACGAAATGTTCGAGCGTCGACCCCATGTCAACGGGCGGATAGTACGTGTTGGTCGCCGACTGCTTGCCCATCCCGCCGTGGAGAGGATCGAGCTCTCGGACGCAGCTCTCGACACCTAATCGCTCCGCTCTCGCCGACCTCTACCAGATCACCGTAATCTGAGATCTTCGGCTGCGTGTATTCGGCTGAGCGATCCTTGTCTTCATGACTCGTCTCAGGCGTTGTGTTCGTCTTGGGCATCATTCCCCTTGCCTCCTCCTCAAAGTGGCTGACGAGATGAGGTTCTATGTTTTGGTGATGGGAAGGCAAGGTGGTCTTGCCCACTCCGTTTGAGCCGCCGGGGTCGATGGAGAGTAATGTCCGCGCACCTCGGTAGAGTTGGCGAAGCCATACGAACATACGTTCGATAAGGAGTAGCCCGGTGGACCCTGAGATGCAGTCGAATCTGCTCGCGCTATGCGCAGTCGATCACGTGAACTGGCACGTCATCGCTCGCGAAGCGCAGCACCCTGGCGGCCTGGAGCGCCTCCTCCGGGGCGACCTTGCCGAGAAGTCCAAGGAGGCACGCGCGACGCAGAAGCTGCTCGCCGCCGCCGACCTAGATGCGGTGCGCCGCCGTGCCGCCGAGGAAATCCGTCGCGCCCGGGAGGATGTTGGAGCCAAGCTCCTCACGGTGCTCGATGACGACTACCCCGCCAACCTTCGAGTGATCTACAACCTGCCGCCGTTCCTCTTCTACAGGGGACGCCTCGAACGCGAGGATGCCCGATCAATCGCTGTCGTCGGAACGCGCGAGGCCTCCGACGAGGGGATCGATAGCGCACGCCGGATGGCCGGGCGTCTGGCTCAGAACGGAGTGACTGTGCTCTCAGGCCTCGCGCGGGGCATAGACACCGCCGCCCATGAGGAGACGCTCGCACAGGGCGGCCGAACGATCGCGGTGCTGGGCACGGGCATTCTCCGCTGCTACCCGAAGGAGAACGCCGATCTGGCGGAGCGCATCGTCGAGTCCGGAGCGCTTGTCTCTCAGTTCTGGCCTACGCAGCCGCCGACGACTTACAACTTCCCTCGTCGAAACGTAGTCACGTCTGGGATGAGCCAGGGGACGGTCGTGATCGAGGCGAGCAAGACTTCGGGAGCCAAGATGCAGGCCCGCCTCGCCCTCGAGCACGGCAAGCGGGTCTTCCTCGTCAGTCGCCTCGTCACGTCTCAGCCGTGGGCACAGAAATACGTAGCGGATCGCGGTGCCATCGAGATCACGTCGGTCGACGACGTGCTGACCCGACTGCGCTCGCCAGAGGAGATCGAGCAGCTCTCCGCGGGGCGCCGGCAGCTCCACTCGAGCTGGCCTGAGCCGGTGGACCCACGCCCGCAGCCCGCCGGGTTCGGGGACCAGTTAGTGATGCCTCAGGCCGCCTTTCAGCGAAGGGATGCAGCGTGAACATTGCGGTCCTGATCGGTGCCGGTGCGAGCTTCGGGGCCGGTGGCATCGCGCCGCACAGACCTCCCCTTGGCGCCGAACTGTTCGATCGCCTACAAAAGGAGTTCCCCGACAGTTGGGTCAGCCTGCCTGTATAAGCCGCACGGCTCATGTAACTACATCGACCGGGCCACGCGCGACGTCCGTGGAACCTTCGGGCAAACGTTCCATAGCTACGTCTATCGCGCTCACGCCGCCCTAGCCGACTTCGAAGTGCTGAATTGCCTCGACGTCGAAACACTCTATGACACTGGCGTGACGCTTCCGCCAGTTATGAGTCTGTACGAGGCTACGAAGCATTCGCCGGTTGACTCGACGCTTATGGACATGATCCGCGAGAAATGGGCGCAAGGTGCGGCATCGGCAGACGTAATCCTGGCGATTGGTGCCCGCCCCGTGCTGGCGGACGATCACATATGGGGGCCGGTGATCCGCTCGTCGGCGTCTGTCTGGTTTGTAGGTCGTCAGGAAGACGCTTACTCTGATCTTGAGAAGGAGATTGAAAACCGGCTCGTTGGAAGCCGGCTCGTGCATCTGGCTTCCACCTTCGAGGCAGCCATCCCCGTGCTTCAGCGCCGGTTGGCTGCAATCGCGATCTAGGACGCTTCTGCCATGCCACCATTAACCGCTCTTGTTGTTGGCAACGGATTGACAGTCAGCCTGATGCAGCATGGGCTCCCGGGCCTGCGGGACACTTGGCCGCCTGACAAGCCTTTGTCATGGGATGTGCGACTCGCCGACGGGCGAACACTCCCAGCTTCGCGTGCAGATCCCCGCAGACGCCTCTTCGACAACAACCCATCGGAGAGCAGCAGAGCACGTCGCAAGGTGGACGTGACGCTTATCATCGCGCTTGCCCTACCGGGAACAGGGCATCGACAGCGTCAACTTCCTGTTGAAGGCCTACCACTGTAAAGCCACTGAACTCGCACTCCACGAACTTGCAGCCATAGAACCTGATTGTTCCGGGCGGCAAAGCACTCAAATCGGGTAGGGCTTGAAATGCCTTATCGGCCCATGTCGTGCGTTCGATGTGGCATTCGCCGAACAGGACATGGCCGGAGCCAAATAGCTCGCACGCCTTGAAAGTGCGTCGCATGATCGCGCGGCTGGGGTTGAGCGCCGACAGATCAACTCGCTCACCCTTGATGTGCTTGGGGAGCGCCCGGCCACCGAATGCGGCCACGGTGCCATGCCACGGCCACCATCGCATCAGGGGTGCCAACATTCCGTAGAAGCCGATCGCGGCAAGCCCTACACAGGCATAGATGACCGCCGCAGGTACGTGCGTCGACGAAGGCTGGACAGCCAACAGGACTGCTGACGTGGCGCTCACGACCACGACGACGCCGCCAATCGCGCTCCATCCTGACGCCTGCTCCGATTCTGGACGCCAGTGCATGACTCCCGCAGCCTACGCCGATTCGACCTGTGCCTGACTTGAGGTGTGGACTCCAAGATTCCCGGGGCGTCATTTAAGATCACAGATTGCAACGTCAAACGAGCGGTGGGGTCCGTAGCGTGTGGCACTCTGCGCGTATGGTCGATCAAGCCAAGACAGAGGGGTCGCTGGAGCTGCTTCCGCTCCCAGCGATCCAGCAGCGGATCGTGGTCGTTCGCGAACGTCACGTGATGCTCGATGAGGATCTGGCAGTGCTCTACGGGGTGCAGACAGGTCGTCTGATCGAGCAGGTCAAGCGGAACATCGACCGGTTCCCGTCGGACTTCATGTTCCAGCTGAGGAGGGATGAGGCTGCTGTCTTGAGATCGCAATCTGCGATCTCAAGTGACGGACACGGTGGACGTCGCTACGCGCCCTACGTCTTCACCGAGCAAGGTGTGGCGATGCTGTCCGGGGTGCTCCGGAGCAAGACGGCGGTCGCCGTCAACATCGCGATCATGCGAGCGTTCGTTGAGCTGCGCCGCGTCGCAGCCTCTTACACCGCGATCGAGAGGCGCCTTGAAGATTTCGAGCGAGAGACCAAAGCCACGCTCGGCCAACACGATCAGCAGCTGGACGAAATCTTCGAGGCGCTGCGGCAGCTGATCTCCCCACCCCCGCAGCCCAAGCGCCCGGTCGGCTTCAGGTTGCCTGAAGGCGAGAAGTAGGCTCGCTGCGTTTCGCCCACCAGCTCATTCCGGGCGGGATGCGCCGCGGCGGTACCTGATCAAGGGATGCGGTCGAACAGCCTTCCGGCCGGTACCTCGAGTGCTTCGGCCAGGATCACGATCGTTGGGAAGCGAGGTGCGCGGTTGGCGCCCTCCATCTTCGAGATCGCGGTCGTGTGCAGGCTCGATGCTCGCGAGAGGTCCTCGCCCCTCGGACTTTCATCCAGTAGAGGCCTCGTAGATCGCCGATGACTTGACTTCTACACCACCCCTGGTGCCTTCGCCGGCCATCGTTGCGATCCAGAACAGCATGTTCGCCGTGTGCGTCGAATAGCCGAGAACGCCCACGATGGAAAACCCACAGAGGCGGCGTAGACGGATGAGGTCTCGACGCCGTCGCTGGCGAAGCTCGTCGTGCTCCCCACGAGCTGGCGCAAATGCGACGCCTGCGCCCGGGACGTAACGGCACCGAGCACGATGAGGACTATGGCAAGCGTCGCCGGCAAGCACCGGTGGCGCGCAGAGCAAGTCCTCGCGCCAGAGGCGACCATCATTCGTTGTCTCGATCCCGCCCCATGATGGTGCGAACCGCCGACTCCACTGTCCGATGCGGCGCCATCGGCTCAGTGTCGCAGGACGGCTGGCCCGGATGGCGCAGCGCAGTGACGCACCTCCGCGTCGATCGTTTGCTCACCGCGCCGGGTCGCGCTCACAGAGCGCTCGGCAGCACAGCCGTGGCCCCCAGCGCGACGAGAATCGCGAAGACGGCGAGGGGAGCTCCGCGGCGCGAGAAGGACACGAGCGACGGTTGCGCGTCTACCTGGCGCCCGGCTCGCCACCACAGGAACGCTGAGAGGGACCCTGTAGCGGCAATGTTAGGGCCGACGTTCAGCCCGAGGAGCAGCGCGCCGGGGTGCGCGTCGGAGTGCGCCGAGAGTAGGACGGCAGCAGGAAGGTTGTTGATCACGATCGACGTGAGCGCGCCGATCCCTGTGGTGCCCCACAGCCCAGCGCCGCCGAGCAGCTGCGCTGGTCCGTTCCAGGAGCGCGCAAGGACTCCCACCGCAACACACACCAAGAACAGGCTGAGGAGCACGACCGGCCCGACGGCGCGCAACACCTCCCGCGATTGCAGCCGACCCCGGACGATCTCGCTCACAGCCAAGACCAGTCCGAGCGCGAAGACGGGGATCGCCGGGTTTGCAAGCGCGATCGTGAGGACCGCCGCGGCCAGCGCGCCTCCTAGCCCCAAGCCAAGCGCGTCCCAGCTCGCACGCCGCGGGTGTCGACTCGCGGCTACTCGCAGTCTGCGGCGAAAGAGCACGAACAGACCCAATGCGGTGGCAAGTGTCGCGGCGAGCGCGACCACGAGCATACGTGCGGCAAACGTGCCGCCGGAGATCGGCTGATGGTCGAGCACGAGTAGGTTGGTCAGATTGGACCCGGGGAGGTACAGCGAGGATGCGTTCGCCATGTACACCGTGCCGTAAAGAAACGCCTCCTCCTCGATGCCACGTCCCCGAGCCGCGTGAACGAGCACAGGCGTCAGGAACACCACAGCGGTGTCCAGGTTGAGCACAGCGGTAACCACCGCCACCGTCAACAGGCACGCCATCAGCAGCACTACCGGCGGCCCGGGGAGGCCCTGCAAGAAACGCCCGGTCTGCTCGAAAAGACCATCGCGATGAGCGACCAGGCCGATCAACAACAACCCGCTGACGAGCACGAACGGAGGCCAGGCTACTTCAGCGGCAGCACTCAGATGCATCCGCGCAAGCCTGCCAGATCACGCATCAGCCGACGCCCGGCGTTGAATAAGCCGCGTCTTGCGAACAATTCGCGTGCACCAAGTCCACTCAGCGCCAATAGAGGGGTAGCTTGGTCAGGCGCACTCCGCATGGCCGCTTGGTGCTCACTCCAAGAACCCCGCCGGCGGAGCGGATCTACCGGGGCCAGCCACTCTTCCTCTGCAGATTTGGTTTCGACAGTACGGGCGATCGCGCACTCGTCACAACCTAGGCAAGGATGCTGCGCTCCCTGGGAGGTCCCAGCATGCACGTAACAGCCACGATCGCGCCCGCCGACCGCGCGGGCGGGCCTCAATACATGCGCGCGCTGGAGCGCGCCAATCAGGTCCGCCTAGCCCGCGCCGCGCTCAAGCGGCGCGTCGCCGATGGCAAGGTCCAGGTCGCCGAGGTGATCCTCGACTGCCCCTGGGAAGCTCAAGGCATGACTGTGGCAGATCTGCTGATGAGTCAGCGCCGCTGGGGCGCAACCCGCAGCCGCAAGATCATGGCCCTACTCCCCCTCCCCGAGCGCAAGACGATCGGCTCACTCACTCACCGACAGCGCGGCGCGCTGGCAGCGGTGCTGATCCCTCCACCGGATCTGGGGCTTCGGGTCACTTGACACCGCTACCGGCAGGTCGTCGTCCAGCCCTCGGGGTCCCACAGGTCCTCCGAGATATACCTCGCGCGCTCGGGGTCCCATTCCTCGATCCCCTCGGCCTCCCTGCGTTCGGCCTCGTAACGGAGATCGCACTCAGCCTGGAGGGCCCACGAGACCTCCATGCTGCTCATCCCGATGCGTTCGATGACCCCCGCGATCGTGATGGGCTCACTGCGCCATTGCGCAGGGTCCGCCGGCGTCCAGCGCTCCAGCCAGCCGCTGTGATCGACGTCGTGCCAACCGGCGCAATCGCTGTCGAGAATGATCGTGTGGGTCTTGTCGTCGACATCGACGAGGACCTCACCCTGCCGCTCAAATCTGCTCATCATCCGCTCCTTGGTGCTGACGTGGATGATACACACGTGATACAGGGGTCTGTGGGATTCAATGAGGTGGTAGGGAGATAAGCGATCCCGGGAACGCTCGTCGGCGTGATGTTCGCGTTGATCATTGCGTCGGACGAACGCCGCGGGTGGGGTGAGGGCGCGCCCGCCTCGCTCTCGAGCGCTACTTCACGATCGTGAAATTGAGCTCGCGTGTGGTTGAGTGGCCGGTCGAGTTCGTCGCCACGATCGCGATGGTGTAGCTGCCCGGTCCAAGCGTGGTCGAGTGAGTTACGCGCCCGTCGAATGTGAGCTTGTTCTCCCCAACATGACCCGTAACCGTGAGCGTGCCCTTACTGATCGTACGTGTGCAGATGCTGCCGCGGCGCCCACGTGTTTCTATGGCGCAGATGCCGGCGATCTTGCGTCCACGGACGTGCTTCATAAAAGAAAAACTCACACTAGCCCGCTCATTCAGCACAAATGAAAACACCGTGCCGACCGGCGGCAGTTTCCGATTGCGCGCGAGCCCATGCCTCTCACGCCATCGCTTTGCGGACTCGCTGGCCTTCTGCACGGACGGTGCGATCGTCTTCGTGGATGGGCTGAGCGGACCGCTGGATGGGCTGCTGGGCGGGCTCGCCGGCTCGTCGAGGAAGATATGCAGTTCAGACTGCACGTTGAGGATGATGTCGGGACGACCATCGCCGTTGACGTCGGCGACGAACACGCTGCCAGAGCTCCCGGCCAGCGGTGTCGTCAGGACGTCGGAGAAAACACCAGCGCCGTTATTCGCGAAGAGCGTCAGCTGCGAGCCGGAGAGCTGCGCGCCGGAGAACTGTGAGCCGATTGCCGCGATATCAACGTGGCCATCGCCGGCGAAGGCGCCCAATGCCACGTCGAAGTTGTAGGTGCTGGCCTGTTCCAGCGGGTAGAAGCCGCCCTCTGTGAACCCACCGGTGCCGTTGCCGTACAGGACGACCACCTGCCCGGCCGATTGCTTGATGGCCCGCACAACCACATCGAGCTTCCCATCTCCGTTGAGGTCGCCCACGGCCCCCACAAACGCCCCATAAGGCGCGAGCTCTGGTGTTGGTGTGACTATGGGGGGACCAAAACTGCCGTCGGGTTCTCCGGGGAGTACGAGGATGGCTTCTTCTTCCCCCGGACTCATGGGCTGGGTGAGGATGTCGTCCCGTCCATCTCCGGTGAAGTCGCCGACCCACGAACCACAGCCCCCGGCGCGCGGTGATTCGTAGACGGGGCCCGGCGTGAGGTTTCCGTGTCCGTCGCCGAGCAGCATGTAGTACTTCCTGGTGTTGGCGCCGCCCGTACAATCGTCCGGCACGACGACGGCATCTTGGTCCCCATTCCCTGTGAAGTCCCCGTCATGGACATATCCGATTTCCGGCAGCGCGATCGCCTGCCCCACGGTGAAGTTGCCCTGACCGTCGCCGAATAAGATTTGAGCCTTACTCGGGATTGTGCCCCCCTGGTGAGTGGGCGGAGGCGCCGTTTCGACTCCCACCAGCAGATCGGCATGTCCATCGTTGTTGAAGTCCGCGACGCTGACATCGTTGGCCGGCTTGCCCGCAAGCGGATACCAGGTGGGCGCACCGAAACCGCCGGCGCCGTTGCCGAGCATCACTCCGACGCTGTCCGCTTCTTCGTCAATCAGCACCAGGTCAGGAACGCCGTTTTCTGTTAGGTCGGCAACCGCTGCCACGGTGCTCCCGGACACAAGCGATGGCTGCGCCGGGTCCGGCACGAACATGAAGCTGGCGCTGGCATGGGCCGAGCCCGGCATAGCCGCAGCCCCTACCAGTAGCGTCAATGCCACCAGCCAACCAAACCTCCGCCGAGATCCTCCGCCCAGACCACTCGAAACGTGCGACCTCACGTCGCAGAGGCACCCTTTGGATACCAGCCGCGTCCTTTCTTCTGCAGCTTGCCTTCCTTCTCCAAGCCGGGAAGCACCCTGTAGAGGTAGTTCTGCTTGATCCCCATCTTCGCGGCCAGCTCGGGGATCGTGATGCCGGGCTGACCCTGAACGAGGGACACCGTTTCCGTCGCACGCTTGCCGCCGCCTTTGGGTCGGCCTGCTTTGCCTTTGGGACGACCAACTTTGCCCGCGGGACGACCAACTTTGCCGGCGGGGCGGCCTACTTTTTTCCCGGACCCGGGAGGGCGACCCACTTTTTTCCCGCTTCCTTTGGGACGACCCGGTCCTTTGCGTGGCGTCAAAGCTGGCGTGGCCTCTGCGGTGGCCGCCGCCGTGGCCGCTGGGGTGCTGGCGGCCGGCGTGCCGGCGCGAGTCGCTTTGCGTGCACGTTTGCCCGAGTCGCGTGGGCGTCCAGGGCCTTTTTTGCGGGTACCTGAGCCACGCGAACGTCCCCGCCCACGGTAGCCGGCAACGGCCTCGTTGACGGCCGCGCCGGCCTCAGATGCCGCCGTTCCGACGATATCTCCTACCGCATCTGCCAGCGCCACCGCGGCGGCCTCGAGGCGGCGAGCCTCATCCACCACGGGCTTCAGTTCCTCCAGCCGCTTGGTGATCTCTTTGCGCGTCTCCTCAAGAAAGTCAGGCACGGTTATCTCCTCGCCGTCGGGTGCAGAACGCAACTACGAACATACACGACGCCGTCTCAGCACTTTCCCTGATCGCTTACTTCAGGCCACAACCTCAGTTCAGCACGGCGGACATCGGCTTCCGCCCCGAGTACGATCTCCTCGTGGGAGCGATCCTGTGGCTGCTGACGTGTGTTAGAGCGAGTATGAACATTCGGAGCGCTGTGCGCCTTTGGCTTGTTGGCTCTACGGCGTTTACCGTCGCCGTTTCGGTCTTGGCACTGAACCCGACGCGCGGATACGCGGATCAAGCTGCGCGCGCACAGGCGCCATCGAAGTGTCGCGCACCAGCACACCACAAGGCGCTGGTCCATACCTCGCGGCTTGTCGTATGGGAGATCAGCAGGGTCGAATACGAGGTCGCCACGGTGGAAACCTACTACGCGTGCACTTTGCCGCATGGACCGAAGCGCGTCATCGCCCAGGAGGAATCGGAACTCGAGGGCGGTAGCTCGCTAGAAGGACTGACCTCAGCAGGTGTCTTTGTCGGATTCAACGAACGCTATGGATCCAAGAACGGCGGCGACGAAAGACTCACCGTGGATGACGTCCTGACCGGGCATAAGTTTGAAATCGTTGTTGAAAGTTACGCAACTGAATACGGAGGAGGGGGAGACCGACAGCTTCCGGAACTCGAAAGGCTCGGTGAACCAATCGGTAAGAGAGTCCACACGTTTGTGCTCAACGGGAGCGGCGATGTCGCATGGCTCGGAGAGACAGAACACTCCCCTACCAAGCCCGGACAGTTCGTGCTCTACCTCCACGATCACCACGGCACCCGCAAGCTCGCCTCCGGCCCAGACATCAGTGGGCTTGCCTTCATTGGCACATCGCTGACCTGGCAATCAGCAGGAGTCGCGCAATCAGCGCCAGCGTAGCGGCGACGCAGACCCTTCAGTTCAACCGCTACGAAGAAGCCAAAGTGAAGCACGTGCTCTACTGGTGCACGATCGGCGGTACGAGCGTGGCCTCTCCGTTGATCGCCTCGACCTTCGCGCTTGCCGGGGGAGCCAACAAAGTCGAATATCCCGCCAAGACGCTGTATGAAAATGAGGTGAAGAGCCCAGGATCGCTGCACGATGTCACCACTGGTTCAAACGGGGAATGCACGAAGCCCTTCTCTGAAACAGGTCTCTCGGGTTGTACGACTGCCTACGGACCTTCAACTTGTTTGTCATCGACTCGGGTGCAACCAGCCTCACCAACACGGGCGACGGCTTCACCTATACGCCCTAGTGAGACCACAATCGGGCTCTCGTCTAAGGTTGGGGATGGAAGGTCACTATCCGTTCTGCCAGTAGATGCGATGATCTGGTAGCGCCGGCCAAAGGGGGTGAGGTGGCGCGTAAAGCCGGCGGTTCTTGCTTCTCGGTCGAGGCCAAAGATGACCGAAAGTTATAGGACCTCACAGGAATCTGTGATGTGCGGTAACTTTCTGTGATGGCGAAGAATCCTTATCGTCTTGGTGTTTCCGGAGATGGATCAGGCGAATAACTCCTACTGCGCGTTCAACAGCGACCGGTCCGCGCGTTCCTCCTTGAGCTCGACCGCGGACTTCAAGCAGGCCTGGCGGCGTGTTGTGCTGATGTGCGTGGCGGCCCGGTGAGCACGGTCGACTCGAGGCTTCATGTGCTCGGCCTGCCGCCGGTGTATGGGACCCACGTGCCTACGCGTCCATGTGGGTTAGTCAACGTCACAAGATGACGTTTGCGTCATGTATCTATGACATAAACGTCATGGGGTTCTGGCCCACCGGTGTTCCTCGGGGATGAGCAGGTGTTGAAAGCGCTCTGTTTGAACCGCCAGCCGCCTGGCGATCGCGTCCGCGCGAGTGGCTGCTTGAGCGCAACGGCTACCGCACCCCGATCGAAGCCCGCTAGCGCCTTCCCGCTCAGGCACTCGTGGCATGGTAGCTTTGCTCATCATGCACAGCCGCGCAGCCGGACTACGCTCAAAACCAGAGTTCGCCTCGGGGTGAGGCGTGCACGTCCTCAAGGATCGAAGGCTTATAGGGCCGGGGTCGTTCAAACAGCAGACCTGGCCGACTCGCAGAACGCGTCGCGGCGTCCTGCGGCTTGGGACTCGCTACGGGGTGCGTCAGGAGGAGGGGTCGTCGTGACCGATGGCCGAGATCGGTCGAGGGGGCCTGGCGATCGTGTAGGGCGGTCGGCTATTGGTCGGCGGCCGTTGGTCGCCCTGATGCTGCGCTGTCTGCTGCCGGTCGTTGCCGTGTTGGCGGTGCTCGTCCTGGCGCCGAACGCGGCTGGGGCAGCGGGGTTCTCGTGGGCAGCTCCCGCGTCCGTCAGCCGGGAGCCATTCACCCAGGCCGGCGAGTTCAAAGGTATTTCGTGTCCGTCAACCTCGCTGTGCGTGGCGGTCGATGCCTCGGGCGACACGGTGACCTCGACCGATCCGACGGCGGCGACACCGGTCTGGACGACCGACGAGATCGCCCCGATCCCCGAAGGCTCGTTCGGGGCCACCTCACTGAACGGGATTTCGTGTCCGTCAACCTCGCTCTGCGTCGCCATCGACGGGGCCGGTGACGCCTTGGTCTCGACAGATCCGACCGACGCGTCCCCCACCTGGACGACGACCAACATCGACCCCGTCGGATACCGCCTGGCGGGGATCTCCTGCACCTCGCCTTCGTTGTGCGTCGCGGTCGATGACTCGGGGCGCGCGTTGGTCTCGACCAACCCGACCGCAGCCGTCCCCTCCTGGACGACGTCCGACATCGACGGAGTACACCCGCTGGCGTCGGTCGCGTGTCCTTCGACGTCGTTGTGCGTCGCGGTCGACGAGGCTGGGCGCGCGCTGATCACGACCAATCCGACGTCCGCCGACATCACCTGGACCGCCGCCAACATCGGCGGTACGGACGTCCTGACCGGGATTTCGTGCCCTTCGGAATCGCTGTGCGTCGCGGTCGGCTACGCGACGCCGGGCGGGCATGCCATCTCGAGCGCGTTTGTTTCGACAGATCCGACCAACGCCACCCCGACCTGGACGCCGACAACCCTCCAAACGACCGATGAGGGAACTCCGGAAGCGGTGTCGTGTACCTCGAGTGCGTTGTGTGTCGTGGTCGGCGCCGAGGCGGACATCGAGGTCTCCACCGATCCGACGGATGCGAACCCAACCTGGACGCTGTCCAAGTCGGGCGGCAGCCAAGACTACGCCGGGGTGTCGTGCATTTCTGGCTCGGCCTGTCTGGCGGTGGATCTGGAGGGACATGCCGTGGTGTTACCCGATCCGTCGGCGCCGGCGAGCTCCACATGGGCGGCGGACAACATCAGCCCAACTCTGTCGGCGGTCTCGTGCACCGCCGCGCCTCTGTGTGCCGCGATCAGCG
>Ga0302180_10002092_pt1 | contig 15625 bp, 8 predicted proteins | sample I_Palsa_E3_2_FD_200575 | JGI IMG/M metagenome (GOLD analysis project Ga0302180, IMG submission 200575) | Peat permafrost microbial communities from Stordalen Mire near Abisko, Sweden - I_Palsa_E3_2 | ecosystem: Environmental > Terrestrial > Soil > Palsa > Peat permafrost | place: Sweden: Abisko... | reverse complement strand
AGCTCCCGGAGGGATCGAAACCGATGGCGTTCCATGAAAGGTGAGGGCCTTTCCCGTGCCCGCAACAGTGTTCGCGCCCTTGAGCGTCTGGGCTATCTCCGCAGCGCCGATCAGCAGCGGGGTGGTTCCGTACAAATTGGAAAAGCGGACCCGGACCATATCTCCGCCAATGCTCACATGCACCACCTCCCGCAGAGTGGCGCCGGTCAACCCCTCCTCAGCAAGCTTGGCATGAACGTCCAGCAGAGGAGACGATGCCCAGGTGCCGACCCAATTCTCTTGTTTGGCAAGCAGCGGCTGTGCAGAAACAACGGTTGCAAGGGCGAGGACGAGGCTGCGACTGAGGTTGTTCATTTGTTCTCCGGCTAGAAGCGGAAGTAGGCGCCCACGCTCGGTTCGGAGGTTTGGCGCCTGGCATTGGTGGTCAGGAGAGACGCGTTAAAGTCTGGAGTTTTATAGAGTAGCCCGCGATATTGCAGCCGCAGTCCAAGGTGCGAAGTGAGCAGCGGATAGTTGACACCGAACTCGTAAATGAAGGGCACGCGCCACTGTTGGTTGTATTTTTGACCGCCGACGGTGGTGGGCAAAAAAATGAGGCCGCCTACGCCCACGGCGCCGAAAGGCTGCAAGCCCAAAATCGGAATCTTGGGCCCTTGCACCAGGTACGCACCAGAAACCTCGTGCACATTGCTTTGCACGCTTACGGGGAATACAGCGGTCGAGTATCGCTCAGAATAGCGGGTGTAGCCGTAATTGATCTCCCAGCCTAACCAGAGATGAAGGGACTGCCGGCCGGTGGCCAGGACTCCCAATGAGTCGGTGGGTTTGTCCTGGATCCCATTTCCACTGGAAGTACCGGAGAATTGGCCAAAGATATTGACCGCACCTTCCAGGTTTTTGATGGTCTGCGCCGTCGCCGGACGCCATGTGAAGGAGAGAGAAAGAAGGAGGAGAAAGAAAAGGGACCTGCGGATAAACATCAGTTGCCCACGCTCCTGCGCGTAAAAGGAATCAAAGAGATAGCATACGCCAGCAGCCCGTCGAACTCACTGCTGGCCGGCAGCCGCCGCGGCGATGTGCTCGTCGATATATTCCTCGATGCACTGCTCGAGGATACCGTGCGCCTGAAGGATGAAATCGATGGCGTCCCGCCCTGCTCCCTCTCCGCCGGCATTGGGAGTGATGTAGTGGGCGGCGGCCTTCACCTCGCTGCGGGCGTTGGCGGTGGCGATGGCCAGGCCGCATACCCGCATGACCGGCAGATCGATCACGTCATCACCCACATAGGCTATCTGGTCGAGAGTGAACGAAGCACGCTGCATGATTTCGCGCAGGGCACGAATTTTGTAGTCCTGCCCCATGTAGACGTATTCCATGCGCAGGGCACGGGCACGCTGGGCCACCGTTTCGGAAGTGCGTTTGGTGACTACACCGGTGTGGATGCCTCCGATCCGCGCAAGGGAAATGCCGATGCCGTCGTGGGCATGGAAGCCTTTGGGTTCGAAGGTATTTTCTCCCTGGTTGCCGAGAGCTGGGGGGAGGGTCCATATCTTGCCGTCGGTGAGGACTCCATCTACATCGAAGAGTACGAGGCGTATGCGGCGGGCGCGCTCTGGGGCGGAAAAGTCCATAGCTTTTATTCTATGGATCCCAATGGCGCGACGGTTTGCGTTGATACAACTTTAGTTTTTTAACTGCATCTTGCCTTCATCTCAGGCTAGCGCAATGATGAGTAACGTTATGAGAACCAGGAAACCATTTCAACTGCATCTCGCCGGCGCTGCAATCGTGGTTTTGGCGCTGGTCGCCGCTCCCGTCTTTGGCTCCGTTTCAAAATATGCCGGTTCGTATAGCTCGGAGGCGCCGGACACCGCCGATGACGCTACCGGCCCCGCTGGTCCAGCATTCAGCGTCAGCCTGGGACCGGATGGTACGGCTACCGTCAGTCAAGATACGGGCAAGGGAGCAATCACAACCTTTGGCCACTGGACCGATGCCGGCAGCCAGATCACGGTCAAGTTCGACGCCGTGGGTGATAAGCCAGCCGATGCACCCATGGTTTTTCAGCCTAGCCATGACGGGTTGCAGGCGGTGACCTGGAACCACACGCTGTGGGGAAAAACAACTCCTCCGGCGCTGAAGAAGGAAGAAGCCAACTGGCACACGAATAAGAAACACGGATTTCTGTGAGTTGCGGGTGGAGGAGGCGGGCGATTAGCCGGGCCTCCTCTGCTTGCGCACCTAGGTAGTAACTAGTGCGGCGATCTGTCGTCTCTCTCCCTGCAAGTCTGATTTTCCCATCCACACAGAGATCTTCCCGCTGCGGTCCAAAATAGCTGCAACCTTCAGACCCTGAGTGAGTGGCCCAGGTCTCGCTCTTGAGACCTGGGTGTTCCGGCGAGGATTCATTCCGGGGAGAAACCCAGGTCTCAAAAGCGAGACCTGGGCCACCCACTCAACATGTCCGCATCGTTTACTTCTTCTTAGGCGAGTCGCGAACCCCATCAACACTCCGGTCCTAATGAACAAACGGTAGGGTCCGGAACGAAAAGCATTGGAGGGCTTCGCCCATCATTTTCGGCCCACGTATCCCGGATTTCCTGTCGAGGGTGGTGGCGTTGAGCAACTTCATGCAGCTTTCTTTGAGAGAAAGCCGCATGCGTGGTCGTGGCCAGTACTGCGTAGTAGGAAATCCGGGCAACGCTGGTGCGAACGTAGGGCACCCGTGTAGAGCTGTTGGACCCGCCACATGCTTGAGGGGAAGGCCTGTGGTATCCCACCCTTCGCAAAAAGCGCGAAGGATGGGGCACCCGGCTGTGGTCACGGGCATAGAGTCCAAAAAGCTCGTTCACTTAGTCCTTGGCGATGATGGCGGGGATAGAGCCTTTGGTTTGCTGCCGGGATTTGCGCCTAGAATACTGAAATGTCCTCTGAGATTCATGATGCGCTGGGTTGGGCGCATCCTGTGGTGCGGGAGTGGTTCACCGCCAAGTTTTGTACTCCTACTGCGCCGCAGGAACTGGGCTGGCCGTCGATTCTCAGCGGCAAACCGACGCTGATTTCGGCTCCTACCGGGTCGGGCAAGACGCTCGCCGCCTTTCTTATCTGTATCGACAAGCTGATCCGCCAGGCAATCAATGGCTCGCTTGCTCCCACCACGGCTGTGGTCTACGTTTCCCCGCTCAAAGCACTCAGCAATGATGTGCAAAAGAATCTTGAACAGCCTCTACGCGAGATTCAGGAACTGGCCATGGAGCGAGGCTATCTGTGCCCTGCAATCCGCACCGCGGTGCGCACCGGCGATACCCTGCCGGCAGAGCGCAGGACCATGCTCAAGCATCCACCGCACATTCTGGTCACTACGCCGGAATCTCTGTACATCCTGCTGACGTCGGAGAAGAGCCGCAACAACCTTCGAGCTGTTGAAACGGTCATTGTGGACGAAATTCACGCGGTTGCCGACGACAAACGCGGCGCCCACCTGACTCTCACTTTAGAGCGACTGGACGCGCTGGTTTGCGGAGAAAATCGCCTCTGTCCCGGCTCCCTGATCAGCGGACGATCCGAGTGTCCGCTGCGCATCGGACTATCCGCGACCCAGAACCCAATCGAACTGGTAGCCAGCTTCCTGGGCGGACGACGCGGACCCGAGGTTTCCATCGTGCAGGTGGGCCAACACCGCGTCCTTGACCTGAGCATAGAAGTGCCGGGTGAAGAACTGGGATCGGTGGCGACCAATGCCATCTGGGACGACATCTACGACCGCATGGCGGAGCTTGCCCTTGAACACCGGTCGACACTGGTGTTCGTCAATACCCGGGCCATGGTGGAACGGCTGGCCTTTTGCCTGGGCGAGCGGCTGGGAACGGAAAATGTAGCCGCGCACCACGGCAGCCTGTCGCGCAAACTTCGCCTGGAGGCGGAACGCAAGCTCAAGAACGGTGAGATACGGCTGCTGGTGGCCACCGCGTCGCTCGAGCTGGGCATTGATATCGGCAGCATCGACCTGGTGTGCCAGGTGAATTCGCCGCGGGCGATCGCGGCCGCCATGCAGCGTGTGGGGCGCGCCGGTCACTGGCGCGGCGCCATTCCCAAAGGACGATTCTTTTCGACGACCCGGGACGATCTGATGGAGTCCGCAGCGCTGGTCCGCGCCATGCGTGCGGGGGTACTGGACAAGCTGGAGATACCGCACTGCCCGATGGATGTGCTCATGCAGCAAATTGTCGCAGCATGCGCAGCCGAGCCGTGGGAGGAAGATGCGCTGTATGATGTCTTGCGCCGCGCGCATCCCTATCAGAGCCTTACGCGCAAAGACTATGACGACATTCTTTGCCTGCTGGCGGAAGGGATCGAAGCCAGCCGCGGGCGCTACGGCTCTTACCTGTTGCGCGACCGGGTGAACGGCCGCATGCAGGCGCGGCGGGGTGCACGGACTATTGCTGTTTCGAATGGTGGCACGATTCCGGACACTGCGCTCTACGCAGTAATCGTGATGCCGGAGGGGATGCAAATTGCCACCCTGGATGAAGATTTCGCTGTCGAGTCGTCCGCCGGGGATGTGATTCAGCTGGGCAATACCAGCTGGCGGATCCAGCGCGTGGAGAGCGCAGGACGGGTGTTGGTGGAGGATGCACACGGCCAACCACCCACGGTTCCGTTCTGGCGCGGCGAGGCTCCGCAACGAACTTTTGAGTTGTCGAGCTTCGTGTCGGAGTTGCGCAAAGAGATCAGCGCCCGGACCGGCGACGTGATGCCTGGATACATCAGCCAGACGCACCCGCAGGTCGCGGAGACCGTAGCCTGGCTGAAGCAGCAGTGTTGCGTGGAGGATGCGGCGGCAGAGCAAATGATCGGCTACATCGCCGCCGGCCGCGCCGTGCTGGGAGCGGTGCCGGCACTCGACACCATCATCGCGGAGCGCTTCTTTGACGAGGGCGGCGGGATGCAGTTGATCCTGCATGCCCCCTTCGGCGGCCGGATTAACAAAGCCTGGGGCCTGGCACTGAGGAAACGCTTCTGCCGCGGTTTCAATTTTGAATTGCAGGCCGCGGCCACCGATAATGGGCTCAATATTTCGCTGGCCGAACAGCACAGCTTCCCCCTGGGCGACGTGTTTGATTTCCTCACTGAGCAGACCGTCACCGAGTTGCTGGAGCAAGCCTCCCTCGACTCGCCCATCTTCCGCGCCCGCTGGCGCTGGGATGCGGGACGTAGTTTGCAACTGTTACGGTTTTATAACGGCAAACGGATTGCACCCCAGGTGCAGCGAACCCGCTCCGATGACCTTCTGGCCAGCGTCTTCCCCCAGGTGGCGGCCTGCCAGGAGAACATACAGGGGGATATCCAGATTCCTGATCACCCGCTTATTCGGGAAGTGATGAAGGATGTATTGAGCGAGGCGATGGATCTGGAAGGGCTGATTGGTTTGCTGGCAGGGATCCGCACGGGCGCCATTCGCTGTCTGGCGGTCGATAGCACGACTCCATCTGTATTTGCCCACGAGCTTCTGAACGCCAATCCTTACGCCTTCCTGGACGATGCGCCGCTCGAAGAGCGCCGCGCCCGCGCGGTGAGCATGCGGGGTATGGTCCCGGACAAGATGTTGGGCGAAGCGGGCCGGCTCGATCCAGGGGCCATCGACGAGCTGCGCGAAGAGTGCTGGCCCGATGTGCGGGACGAGCATGAGCTGCACGATCTGCTCTGTTCGCTGGTGGTGGCGCCGGTGGAGATGCAGTCGCTCGACTGGAATTTGTTCTTTGAGCGGCTCCAGTTGCAGGGCCGTGCCGCGCTGGCGGAACACGCTGGACGGCAATACATGGTGGCAGCGGAACGGGTGGCCCACCTGCGCCTGTTGTGGCCCGGTGTGGTGTTCGAGGAAGCACTCGCGTGTCCTGCCGAAGCAAAGGAGTTGGTGCACGGCGACATGGTGCGCAAGTGCGTGCAGGGGTGGATGGCGCTGCTGGGCCCGCTCACCTCGCGCGGGCTGGGGGCTAGGCTGGGCCTCGAACCGGCGGCCATCTGGGCGGCCATGCTGGTTATGGAGATGCAGGGCACCATCCTGCGCGGAGTCTTTGAGGGTGGTCAGCCGGCCGGCGACGAAGACGTGGAATGGTGCGAGCGACGGCTTCTGCAACGGATTCACAAGCGAACACTGGCCGGACTGCGCAAACAAATCGAGCCGGTTACGCCGGCGGTCTACATGCAGTGGTTGTTGCGTTGGCAGCGGGTAACGTCGCGCTCTCAGCTGAGCGGAGAGGCCGGAGTACTGGAGGCGCTGCGCCAGCTCGAGGGCTTTGAGGCGCCGGCAATTGAGTGGGAGCGGACGCTGCTTCCGCAGCGGGTTGCCGGCTACGATCCGCGCTGGCTGGATACGTTGTGCCTGGAGGGAGTGGTGGGTTGGGGGCGCATTTCCCCGCACCCGGCCTTTGCGACCCATGGCAGCGACTTTTCTGCCCCCAAGCGGGTGGTGCCGACCAGCATGGCGCCGGTGACGTTCTTTGTGCGCGAGGAGGCGTTGTGGATGGACCGCTGCCTGGCCGAGCGCGCCATCCCGGAGCCTGCCTTACAGGCTTGCTTGAGCGAGTTGGCATGGCAGGTGCGCGCCTATTTGTCGCAATATGGAGCGGTTTTTGCCGGTGATTTGATCCGTTTATTAGGGGTGCCCGCCGAGCAGGTGAATCGTGCTTTGTGGGAGCTGGTCGCGGCCGGCCTGGTAACGGCCGATGGATTCGATAGCCTGCGGGTGCTGATCGACCCTCGGCGTAAAGCAATGTTTCAAGGTGGGCTGAAGCGGGCGCGGAATACGGTTGGACGATGGTGCCTGCTCAACCCTTCTGCCGGAGTGGTGGAAAGCGCAGGCGCCCAGGCAGAGCGGCGCGAGGCGGAGATTGAATCCGCCTGCTGGATGCTTCTACGACGCTACGGAGTGGTCTTTCGCGACGTGCTGCAGCGGGAGACGACTATCCCCCGTTGGCGCGACCTGCAGGGCATGTTTCGCCGGCTCGAGGCCAGGGGGAGCGTGCGGGGCGGCCGATTTGTGAGTGGTTTCGGGGGAGAACAGTTCGCCGTCCCTGAAGCCGTGGCATCGCTGCGGGAAACGCGGTTGCATATGCCTGGGGAGCCAGTCACCGTGGCCGCTGCCGATCCGCTCAATCTAGCGGGTGTGGTGGTACCTGGAGAGCGGCCGGCGGCCGTGCCGGGGAAGACCATCACTTTCCTCGGGGGTGCGGTACAGGCGGAAGAATCCAGCCTGGCAGTTACTGCTATGTGAAACAGTATCGAATCATTTCCCCGGGCTTGCTAATCTAACGCGTAGTGAGGTGACCGGAAATGAACCTGGCGCTGACCGTAATTGCAATTGGCATCTGGAGCTGGTTGGCAGTGATATGGTTTCGAAGGATTAAGGCGCGCCGCGAGTTTGAGCGGCTCAGCATTACGCCGGAACAACTCCACGAGCTCATTGCCGCAAACCAGGATGTGCTGATCCTGGACGTCCGCCAACCCCTCGACCTGCTGGCGGACTCGGAAATCATTGAAGGGTCGCAGAGGATTTCTCCCGAAGATGCGATTGCCAATCCGGGTCTTATTCCAGCGAATAAGGATCTGATTGTGTACTGTACCTGCCCCAGCGACAAGACCAGCCGCGCCATCGCCATGAAGGCGCAGGTTCTGGCGCCGAATATCGATGTGAGCCGGGTCAAGTTCCTCAAAGGCGGCCTGGCTGCCTGGAAGGCGAAGGGCTATCCCGTGGTGCCTTACGAGAAGACGTTTCATTTGGATACGGGTACGTAGGCACAGGCCCGACGGTGTCGGCAAACCCGAATTCTCTCCGGTCGCAAATCAAACAGCAACCTCCAGACTTTGAGTGGGTGGCCCAGGTCTCGATTTTGAGACCTGGGTGTTCCGGCCGGTCATTGTTTATCGCGCGACGAAAAGACAGACCTTTGATGGGCTTCGCCCGTCATTTTCGGCCCACGTACGCTGGTGCGAACATGGGGCACCCGTTTAGATTTGTGGGACCCGTAGGTGGCTTGAGGGCGAGGCCTGCGGTATCCCACATCTCGCGAAAAACAGCGAGATATGGGGCACCCGGCGGTGGTTGCGGGGATAGAGCCCAAAAGCGCGTGGTCCGCGGCTTGAGAGAATAAAGGCATGGGAGATGAATCGGCCAAGCCTCCACCAGGACCTCCGGCACTCCAATTGGGAGAGGATTACTACTACGACGGCCCGTACCTGGTCTTCACCGCCCGATACCACCTGAAACGAGGGACCTGCTGTAACTCGGGATGCAGGCACTGCCCCTATCGAAAGCCCTCCGAAACGGAGAAGCCCGGTTAGGCGTTACGGGGTGATGACTATCTTCCCTCCGCCACCTTTTTCTGCGAGGGCGTGCGCCTGCCGGATTTCCGCAAGCTTAAACCTTTTGCTGATAGGAATCGTGAACTCACCGCGCGCGAGCTCTCCTGCCAGCGCTTCCAGCCGCTTCGCGTCGGGCTCCGACCAGACCTCGTGCACCTGCAGATCTCTTCCATCCGCGGATTTCGGTCTGCCGACGACCGTGGCGAGAACTCCGTTCTTCCGGATGTGGGGAATGAGGCGATCAATCACGTCGCGCCCAACTGTATCTGCGACTGCGTCTAATTCGGCGAGACTAGCTAGTTGCTTTTCGTCGTCCACGGCGACAACTTCATCTACAGCCAGCTTTTCTGCTTCGGCTCGCTGGCTGGAACGAACGCCGGCAATCACATGGGCACCGTGTTGTTTGGCAACGTGCACCGCGGTACGGCCCACACTGCCGAGCGCGCCGGTAATCAGAAGCCGGTCGCCTGATCGCGGGGCAACTCCCAGCTCTATCAATTGCGCGCCGGTTTGCAGCACGAGCGGGAAAGCGCCGGCTTCGCTGGAGTCAAGCCCTACAGGGATGGGAGCCAGGATTTCGGCTTTGCAGACGATATAGTCAGAGTAGGTGTGCTCGGTTACTCCCATGACCATCGCATCGAGTTTGACGCTGGTGACACCTTCTCCCAATGCGACTACCTGACCTGCAAGGTCATATCCGGGGATGAATGGGAGTTGCAAGGGCATGATCTCTTGCATGTCCCCACGGCGTATCTTGTAGTCAATCGGATTGACGCTGGTAGAAGCCATTTTGACCAGTACTTCTCCGGCGCCGGCGAGAGGGATGGGAATCTCCTCATAGACCAATTGATCAACGCTTCCGTATCCGTGGAGCTGAACTGCCTTCATTGAGTTCACCCTCTGCATTATCGCTCAGACGAATAGAGGCGAGATTTGCGTATCCCACCCTTCGCAAAAAACGCGAAGGATGGGGCACCCGTCAATTTGTGGCGGGGACAGAGGCCGGGGCCGGCGGTGGCGCGGCGGCACGGACTAACATCGCCTGGCGCGGGAAACTGAAGGTGCCTCCGGAATCGTCGATGACGTTGACCTGGCAGATGTAAAGGCCGGCGTTCAGGCGGTCAAGCGGGACGTCGAAGGCGAAGGCTACGGCACCGCGTCCGGGCACGTTCACGCTGTTGGCCTCGACCAGCGAGGTCTCAAAAACTTTCGTTGTTCCCTGCAGGAACTCGATGCTGGTCAGCACCTTTACGCCCGGCTTGCCTGCTTTGGCGCCGCCGTTCGCGGGATCGTACACCTCGTAGAGCAAGTACATGTGCTGATCGGTGCGGAAAACGTGGGCTACATTCGGTACCCAGGTAAAGCCACCGTTGGAAAGCGGATTATCCTCATCCTTCTTGCCCGCAGCAGAGCGCTGGCTGGAGAGCACAACCGAACTCAGCTTGAGTGGAAACTTCTTCAGGTCAGGCAGATTGATGTCGGTCTCAAACGACCCCATGCGGCCGGTTTGATTCTCGCGCACCACAAACTTGAGATGGTACTTGCCCAGCGGCAGCGTAAAGCCGGTCGTGTACTGAATGTTCTTGCGTGAAACCTGTTGTGAGTCATCAATGGCCAATTTGACCGTCTGGCGAATCTCCGCCATATCCTGCCCAGCAGTATTCTTGAGTTCCCCGATGATGTCGAGGGTAGCCTTGCTGCGGTCTCCTCCTTTTACGAAGGGGATCTGCGATCCAGGAACGATCAAAGACACGGGCACGTAAAAGCGAGGGGTTCCGGAGCCGTTGTCGTTGCGGAAGTAGTACGCCTGCAGGTAGACCTCGACGTCGGTGGCAGCCAGGTCGCTGGCTAACTGCTCCTGAAGTTGGCGCTCGCGCTCATCCTTGTTGGCATGCTTGTAGTCGGCGGGAGCGTAGTAGCCGGGACGATATTCAATCTTGACGTTGGGCTGGTTGATTTTGATGGTCAGCCGGCGATAGCGGCCATCGCGCACGGGGTTGGTAGAACGGAAACCGATGACATAGTAGGCGGAAGTGTCCTGCTGGATGCGCTGGAACGCCGGGGAGAAGTCGTTGGAATCGAGGAAGGCCTTTCCGCCAGTATCAGAGGAAAGGGTGGCCAGCACTTCCTGGGTATTGAAATTGGAGTCGAGGTTGTTCTGCAGCGCAGCGCCGTTGTAGCCCGAAGTGCCGCGCAAGCTGCCGGTGCTGGCATCGCCCAAGGGAGAGATGGCCTCGAGCCCGCGCGCGTCGACGGAATAAATGGACATGTTGGCACGCACCGAAGCATTGATGGCTGCGTGCAGCGAAGCCTGGTTCTCGATGCCGTCACGTTGGATGCCGCCAGAGAAATACAGCAAAGATTTTTTCTCGTTGATATAAGCGAGGGAGTGGGCAATGTCTTCAAACGCGAACAGCTCGCGGTCGGTATTGACGTCGTTGTACTCCTGCTCATCGGGAGTGAAGGCAGTAGTATCTTCCACCTGGTTGGTGGTGCTGGTGGCGCCTGATTGAAAGCCGGCTCCCTGGGTGCCGGAGTATTTGTTGACCGCGTTCAGCAATTGTTGTTTATTGGCGGTGAAATCCTGATCGAGTGACAGGGACTGATCCAGGGAGACGACGGCCACCAGGTCCGCCGACTGCATCTTCTTATTGATGTAATCGCGGGCTGCGTCCTGGGCGCGTTCCAGGTCCTCGGGCTGCATCGAGGTGATGTCGAAGAACATGACGATGAGGCGATGGTTCCGCAACTGTTGCGAAGTGACGTTGCGGTTCATGTTTCCCATGATGGTGTTGGGAGCCTTACCGTTGATGGTGGCCTCGTTGAGCGGCGCAGCCTGGTCGACGCTTTGAAAGTCAAAGCTGATAATGGATTGCGGTTTGCCATTCTCCAACACCTGGAAGTCGCTTGCCTTGAGTCCGCGAATCACTTCTCCCGTCTTTTTGTCGCGGACGACAATGTTGGTGAGCACCAGGTCGCTATTCACCCTCAGGGTGTAGGCCTCTTGCGAATCCTGCTGCGGCGGCTGGTTTTGGTCCTGCGCCTGCAAGCCGGCCACCGCCAGGGTGAGGAGGGCCGTGGCGGTAATCCTGCGCAAGTGACCGATGACGTTCATCCGAAATCCTCTCTTCCTCTAAAACCGAAAACGGGCGAGGAAGGTAAATTGACGCATGCCGGCGGCTGACGTTACCTGGCCGTAGGTTCCCGATCCCAACGTCGTGTCGACCCCTGAGTATTGGACGGTGTTGAAGACGTTACTGGCAGTGGCGCGGGTTTCGAAGGTACGCGTTTCATTGAAGCGCACCGTCTTCGAGAGCGAGGCATTCACTGAAACTGTGCCGGGTCCGGGGATGGAGAAACGGGAGGCAGTGCCATAAACGTCCGCGGGGGTCGCAAATGCGCCCTTATTAAACCAGTTTTCGAGCGAACCACCCCCAGCGGTGAGCGAAGCCCCTGGAACCCGGTCAGGACGGAGCGATGCCGTGGTGCCCCGGGCTACTTCATTCACGGTGGCCTCATAGTGCGGGGTCAGCGGTGTTCCGTTGGCAAAGTTAAAGGTTCCGGAAACGGAGATGCCGCTCATGGCATGCCCGATCCAGCCCGTGGTGATGAAGTGTTCATCGGGTCCGAAGGGTAGTTCGTAGAGAAAATTTCCCGTGACCTGGTTGCGTATATCGAAGCTGGAATTGGATTTTTCGGCCAACAGATTTTGCCAGTTTTGCGCCACCCCGGCGGTGCTGCCTCCGTTGCCTCCGATGGAGCTGGCATTGTCAATGGAGTGGCCGTAGGTGTAGGTCGCGGCCAGGGCGATGCCGCGCTGCAGCCGCTTGCGCGCGCTTACGGTCAGTGCGTTGTAGTTGGAGAAAGCGACCGACTGCTCGTAGTCGTACAGAACGCCGCTGAGCGAAGCATTTGCACTGCGGCCAGGTGCGTCGACGATATCGAGGCGCGTACCCTTGGAGCCGTTGTAGCCGATGTTGAGCACGATACCCAGGGGTAGCGTGCGCTGCAAATTGATGTTCCAAACCTGCACGTAGGGGAGTCGGTAATTTTTGTTGACCGCGTAGTTGCCCTCGTCTTGCCCTTGGGGCAGGAAGCCGTTGGCCAGAGTGATCTTCGCCCCGCCCGTAGATGCCTCATTAGTCTGCACGTTGGCGTAAGGCGGCTGGAAGGCGAAGTCCTGGATGAATTTCGCATATTGGCCGACGGCGTAATTGATTCCATATCCCGCGCGCACCACGGTGTCCTTCGCCGCCCGCACCGCAATGCCAATCCGAGGCGAAAAATTGTTGTGCTCAGGGTAGATCAGATCGCGGGGATACTTTCCTGTGTAGGGACCGATGCCTCCGGAAACAACCGTTGCTACAGAAGCGAAATTGTTGCCGGGGTCGAGGGTGGAAAGACGATCATATTTTTCTGAGTACGGGGAAAAGTACTCGTAACGCAGGCCGTAGAGCAGGGTCAGGCTTGGCAAAGCACGCCAACTGTCCTGGGCATAAGCATCCCAGGAATTCTGCCGCAAATAAGACTTCTGGTCGGGCGCCTGCAGCGAAGTTTGTTGGGGCAAACCGAGCAGCAGGTCGGCGAGGGAAGAGCCGGTGGAAGAAGTTCCACCGATGGTGCCGCTGGTCCCCGGCTTTTCGGTGAAGAAGCCGGTGAAGGTGTAGGTGCCGGTGATGTTGCCCGTATTGCCAAAGAGGTCGTTGTGAACGCGGCGAAAATCTCCGCCAAAGCGGAGGTTGTGCTTCTTGTGAATCCAGGAGCTTGAATCCGACGCGGCAATTGTCTGGTTAAGCTGAAAATTCGGCTGCTGCTCGTTGATGCTGGTGAACTGGTTCAGGGTAATGTTAGGCAGGCCAAAGAACAGTGGGTTTGTGGGTAGTCCGCTGAGACCGACGTCGCTCGAAACATCGTTGACCCCAGTGAAATAGTTGCTGAGCTGAGCATTGCTTCGGTTCCAGTTGAGGCCGAGATTGTTGGTGAGCCTGCCCTTACCTATCGAGTATCCGAGCGCCGTCGAGTATTGATGACTTTGCTGCTTACCGCCCAGTTCGGGGAAGAGGTTCAGTTCGTCGGCTGCCTGGTGGCTGTAGTTGAAATTCACGTTTACGCTCTGGCGGAGGCCGGGGCCGCCTTGCCCCAGATATTGGCGGATGAGCCCTCCAATCGGAGAGCCTCCCGCACTGGGGCCAAAGCTGTGTATGAAACGCACGCCGAGACGGGTGGTGTTCGATTCTGAGGACGAAAAGCGTTGGTAATTCTGGTACTGTCCGGGCAGAGTAGGCGCGGGAACGTAATCCAACAGGGCCGTTGCCTGGGGTGCAATTCGCCCTGCCGGGATCTTGTTGTTCGGGAACGGTGCGCCGGTAAGCGGATCATAGATAGTGATGGGCGTGCCTTGCTGGGTAGTCAGGGTGGACAAGTCACCGGCACGCTCGTCCGCCGTAGGGACGCTGCCGTATTGAGTGAAGGGCGAAGAGGAGCGTTGACCGGAGAGGTTAAAAAAGATCGTGTCTTTGGTGTCGTGCTCGATCAGGTGCGGGATGTAAGGTGTGCCCAGGAAGGTAAGCCCAAACTGGTTTTGCGCATAGCTGGGCTGCGCCTCCTGCTGCGGCCGGATGGGAAAAGGAGTGGCATTGAGGGCGCTGTTTCCACCCGTCCAGAAGAATGCTCCATGAGGCTGGTTGGGTTTAAAGCCGCGAAAATTGCCGAAACCACCGCCGCCAAAGCCGCCTCCTCCGCCGCGCCCGCCACGGCCGCCCCCACCGCCGCCGAAGCCACCGCCTCCTCCGCCAAAGCCGCCTCCTCCGCCCCCAAAGCCTCCGCCGCCGCCAGCACCGCCGCCTGGACCGCCACCTGGACCACCACCCGCCCCACCCTGTCCGCGGCCTCCCTGACCACCGCCGCCAGAAAGCGACTGATCCAGCTCGGCGTTGTCGCGAAGCTGCTGCATGTCTACCCCGGCGAAGGGGTTGGTTGTCCCTGCCTGGCCGACCACCGCGACCGATTCGGTGGAGAAATCAGAGTTATTCGCTAACGAGGGCAGGGCGGTGGTACCGGTAGCGCCGCTGTTAATCCCTGCATCCTCGGTGCCGGCGAGAGCAGCCAGCAAGGCCAGATTCTGGGCTCCGCCGCCTGCGTTGCGGCGCACAGTTCCCGCCTGGCGTGTGCCTTGGCCAGGATTGCCGGCCACGTTCTGCTGTGACGTCTCTGGGGGAACTCGCGAAGCTAATGTGAGGGAAAAATCGGCTTGCTGATTCAGCGGTGCGGCGGTCGCTGCCCCGGAGGCCGGGGGTCCGGAGGCCGGGGGTCCGGAGGCCGGGGGTTTTATCAGGGCGACCTTGGTCTCCGGAGCAAAGGCTGCAAGTTCAGCCTTCAGCACATACCGGCCGCCGGCTGGAATGGTCATGGAATAGTTGCCGTTGATATCCGTCACGGTGGCGTAACGCTGGCCAGTGAGGGTGTTGGTGGCAACAATACTGACCCCGGGTAGCGGAACATTTCCTGCCTTCACCGTGCCGTGGACCAGCCCACCCGTGGTGACAGGGGTCGATTGCGCCCCGGCCACCGGGAGAAGAGCCACCCACACAGACAGCAGGAGGAATAAGCGTTGCATCAGGGTCGTATGATTGGCGGCGTTCACTGGATCGGAACTCCGCTGGTCTGGCCTGGAGCGCGGGGAGGCATGATGCGCAGCGTGGAGGCGAGAAATGTGTCCGCATGCAGTGCCCCTTGCGCGCTGATCATATCTCCTACCTTTACATCGGCCAGGGTGACGTCTTCCCGGCGCTTGCGGAAGGAAGTGTTTTCGTCCACCGCCACAACTTGGGTCTGCTTGTCGCCGGCGCGCTCGATCGTTATCTTCAGGTCGTGAATGGCAGTCACTTTTCCCATTACCCAGGTCTTGCCAAAGGCTGCGCGCGCCTCCTGCACTTCTTTCGCGTCGACGTCGATGACCAATACTGCACCCACTGTTCTGGCCTTGGCATCGACCAATCCCCCTGCTATCAACATGTCTCCCACGTGTACGTCGGCGGCCTCGATCGGCTGCCGATCCTTCATCAGGCGGGTGTTCGGACTGTAAAAGACCTGGTACGTGTCTCCCTCATCGGTGCGAACGGTGAAACGGCCAGCGGCGGATGCGGTCAATATTCCGCGAACACCGTTGCCCTTTCCAAACACCTGTCCCATGTCGTTTCCACCGTCCGGAGAACCCGTGCCGTCGTCCTCCTGGGCGCGGCCGGCCGGCACCCCCAACAGCATC
>Ga0302180_10002091_pt1 | contig 15634 bp, 10 predicted proteins | sample I_Palsa_E3_2_FD_200575 | JGI IMG/M metagenome (GOLD analysis project Ga0302180, IMG submission 200575) | Peat permafrost microbial communities from Stordalen Mire near Abisko, Sweden - I_Palsa_E3_2 | ecosystem: Environmental > Terrestrial > Soil > Palsa > Peat permafrost | place: Sweden... | reverse complement strand
CATCGCCGGCAAGTAGGCGCGCGAGAGGCGCACCCCGCTCAGCACATTGACCTCGAAGAACCGCATCCAGTCAGCGTCAGGGATGTCCTCGAACGGCTTCGGCTCGAAGATGCCGAGGTTGTTGACGAGGATGTCGACCTCGGGATGACGGCGCGCGAGCTCCTCGGCCGCCGCCGCCGTCCCGAGGTCGCCGGCGAAGGCGATCAGATCGCCGCCGGATTCGGCCTTGAGCGCCGCGACCGCCCTGTCGACATCGGCCGACGCACGGCCGTTGACGATCACGCGGGCTCCTCACGCGCAAGGTTCGAGACGATCGCGGCGCCGATCCCTGCGGTGCTGCCGGTCACCAGCGCCCGTTTGCCTTCGAGTTTGAGGTCCGTGCGGATTCCTTCGGTTCGCCGATGAGGTGAGCCTGCAGGGCGGCGAACGGCGCCGCTTGGCCCGATACGTGGTCTTTGCTAGATCTGCCCGAGGAAGCCCTCCAGGGCCGTGTTGGTCGCGTCGGGGGCCTCCTGCTGCACCCAGTGCCCGACGCGCGGCACGATCACCGAGCCGCGGAAGTCGGAGCATGCCGCTCCCGCGATCTGGTAAAGGTCGAGTCCCGGGATGAACCGCCGCACCGGGTCGCGTTCGCCCGCGATGAAGAATGACGGCCGCGTCACCGGTTTGCCGGCGTAGTCGGCCAAGTCGACGAAATCGATCTCCTGCGCCCGGTAGCGGTTGAGCGGACCGCGGAAACCGCCGGCCTGAAAGGCGTCGGCGTACACTTTCAACTCGGCTTCGCTCATCCAGGCGGGGAAGGGCCGCGGGTCCGCCATCCCGTCCAGCAACTTCGCGTCGGCGGGCTTCATCGCCAGCAATGCGTCGAGCGGACCGTCGCCCGAAGCTGCGAAATAGAGCTTCCGCAACGCCGTCGGGATGTCGGACTCGAACTCGGCTTCGGCGACGCCCTCCTGCTGGAAATAAAGCTGATAGAAGAACCGGCCTGCATAAATGGACCGCGCCAACTTGATGAACGAGCTCTCGCCGCGCGGAACATAGGGAACGCTCAAGCCCGCAACCGCCGTGACCTTCTCGGGATAGATGAGGGCCGTGTTCCAGACGATCGGAGCGCCCCAGTCATGGCCGAAGAGAACGGCGGCGCCGTTCCCGAGCCGGTCGATGACCGCGGCGACGTCGGCGGTGAGATTCCTCATGCTGTAGGCTGAGATCTCCGACGGTTTCGAGCTTCCGCCATAGCCGCGCACATCCAGCGCCGCCACCCTGTAACCGCGGGCCGAGAAGCGATCGATCTGATGGCGCCAGGAATACCAGAGCTCGGGAAACCCATGGACGCAGACGATCAGTTTCCCTTCGCCCTTGACCGCCACGTTCAAGGCAATCGGCCCATTGTGTACTGTGACAAAATCCACGGCTCAATTCTCTCCGGTTGTCTCGCTGGGCCAGCGTCGGCGCGCCGTCAGCCGGCGGCTCAGTTCGCCGATAACAAAGACGCGTTGGCGGCCGCCCGAGCGGCAAGGCGCCCGTAACGCCCGAGCTCCTTGAACACCTCGGCTTCCGTCCCGTTCAGAGCCGCGATCTGCCTGACGAAGATATCAAGGCGCGAGCGCGCCTGCCAGGCGCGGATCTCCTCGTTCGCCGCCCAACAGGCTCGATTCGCGAGTTCAATCGCCATCAGGCGCACCCAATCGGCGGGCGTGTCCGGCGGGGGAACCGGCGTGCAGATGCGGTTCTTTTCCGCTTCATCCCGATACGCCGCTTCGACATGGGCGATCAGCGCCCCGCTGAAGGCGGGCTGGCACATCCGCACGATCTGCAATGTGATCCGATTCCCCTCGAACACCGGCTTGGACGGCGTCGCCGTGATCCCCGAGGCCGAGCAGTCGATGTAAAGGCTGTCTCGATTCATGGCGACGGCGCCGCGCTCGAGGACGATCTGATCGGCGTCGATCCGGATCACGCGGCCGAGGCGGACGATGTCGACGATGCGGCGCAGAAGTTCAAGCTCGGCTTGGCCGATGACCGCGCAATGGTAGGCCGTAGGCTTTACGGCGACGTCGATCCGCTTGACGACGCCGCATCCCTCGAGTCGGGCGAACACGTCGTCGACCGATCGCCCCTTGGCCAGCGCCTCGACCTGATCGGCGACGCTGCGGGCGATTGAGGCCAAAAACTCCTGGCCCGGCTGGACCCCGGCGCGATCCAAGAGCCAATAGTCGCGTGGCATGATCCAACGGATCCGGTCCGGATCTGCTCCGTTCTCCATCAACCAGACGCAAGCGTCCATGCCCGTCTTCCCCGCCCCGACCACGACATAGTCGCGATAGGCGCGCGCCACGCGCGGCAGATCGTTCGGCGGCGCGCAGGCGACCCCGGGCGCCACCGCATATGGAGGGGGCCGCGCCGACGGCACGGAAAACTTCTGGTAGCTTGCATCCACCACCTTGCGCGGCTTGGCCGGCCGCCGTTCGCCGGACACCAGGGAACTGACCGACAAATCGGGACCGACGTCGCTCATCGGAAAGTACTGGACGCGGCCGGAGGGCAGGAACCGCCGCCGCAAGACCTGATCGAAGTGGCTCAGCACCTCAAGGCCGGATGCAAGCTCGTAGAAGCCTTTGTTGAGCCCAGTCGCGTCTTTTTCGCCGGAGCCCAACGGCCACGAGTTGACGCCGTAATAGGCGGACGGCTGATGGAGACGAACGTAGGGATAGGCGTCGTTCCAGTGGCCGCCGGGCCGATGCCGCCGGTCGACGAGCGCGATCGTCGCCTGCGTTTCGCTCAAAAGCGTATCGGCGAAGGCCATGCCGACCGCGCCGGCGCCGATGATCAGATAGTCGGCTTCGATCGGGTGACGGGTCGTGAATTCCCCCGCTGCGAGTTTCTCGCTGTCAGCCATGGCGCCTCCCGAGATTGGCTGTAACGAGGGCCGGTCGGCCGCCTGCGCTCACGGCGATATTGAGCTTGCCGATTTGATCGCGCAAGCGTCGCGAAACCGGGCGTCAAGTCGGCGCCATCTATCGCGACGGCCTTCGTCGCGCCCTGAAACGCCATTGCGGCCAACAAGCAGCGCGGCGGACGCGTTCAGCGCCCGCCGCCTGTTTTGGAGTTAGGACCGGCGACTCAGAACTTGACGCGCAGGCCCACCGTCGGGGCGATTTCCTGGGTCACCGCGTAGCTGTTGGCAAGGCCGCCATAGACGTTCGAAATCATCACGCCGGCGTAGAGGTCAAGGCGCTTGACCGGCCGATAATCGACCAGGAAGGAAATGGCGTCTTGCGAGCCGGCGCAGGCGCTGTTGTTTATGCGGGAAACGACGAGAGGATTTCCATTGGGTTGGAAGATGGTCGCGTTAGCATAAGCGCAAGGCGTGGTCGAGGAATTATAGTTGTTCTGTTCGAGATAATAGTAGGCGGCGGCGACGTCGATCTGGGAGGTGACGGCATATTTGGCGCCAATGAAGAAGACGTTGGCGATCCTGTTGTCAGCATAGGTGGTGTAGCTGATCCATGTCGTCGGAAACAGCTTGTTTCCAACGATGGTTCCGGGCACGCTATAGCCAGCGATCGACTCGAACCCATTGGGGAAGCGGCTGCTGGGGTCAGACTGCTTGATTCGGTCCCAACCGCCAGAGATCGTCAGCGGGAATTGGTCAAACTTGTACTTGCCGAGCAGGAAAGTGCCGACATTGTTGGATAGCGTCGCCTTCAGGTCGCCTCCATCGTAAAACTCCGGGATGCCGTCCGTGCAGCCGGTCTGGCCCTTGAATGCGCCGGACTTGATGACGGCGCAGGTGCCGGTGAAGTTGCTGAGGTTCACCGCATTCTGGGCATAGCCGCCGATGAAGTCAGCCGAGAGGGTGCCGGCAAATGGATTGCCGGCAAAGAGATGCGGGAAGTCTGCGCCGATGTCGCCCTGCCACATCTCGGTCGAAGCGTTGCCCTGGTTGTAGCCGCCAAACTGCGCGAGGCCCGCGACGTGGAAATTCATCCAGCTCACGAGATTCTGGGAGTTCCAGTTGTATTTGATCGCCGTATTGGAGCGCGTGAGCTCGGTGTCGCCGAAGCCGGCGTAGGAGCCGGAATAGCCGAATGGCGAAAAGGCGTAGGCGCTGCTCATCACATCGTAAGCGATGAGGCCGTCCAGCCCCAGCGTGTTGACGCGGCCGCCGACCAGCGTGCCATAAGTCGGGTTGCTGATCCCGATGAAGCCCTGCGAATTATCCCATTGGCCGTCGCGGCCCGAATCCGCATTGAAGCTCTGGAAGAGTTGCGCCTTGCCGTTGTTCTGGGCTAGGGAGCGTGCGCCGTTGGCCAAATTCCAGGATAGGGGTTGAAATCCGGTTTCCACCGTGCCGACAACCGACCATCCATAGGCGACCGGCTGGCTCAATTTGAGGCCGACGACCGACTGGCTCAGGTTGTTCGGCGACCAAAGCCACTTGGATCCGTAGGCCTGCTTGTTGATAAAGCTCCCCGTCCCGTTGGGCTGGGTCGGGCTCCAGGCCGCGCCGTTGGACTCGTATTGGAGCCCGAGGTCGAGGGTCGCATAGAATGTCAAGGGACCATAGCTCAGCGGGCAGTCGGCGGCGCTCGAATCCATGTACGCCCAGATGCTCGAGAAGCAGTTCGGCGGCAGAGGCGGCGCGGCCTCCTTCTTGGTGGGGAGATCGGCAGCGTGAGCCGCGCCAATGGCGGCGACTGTCATCGCCAGAGCAATTCCGAGCTTCTTCATCTGAACCCCATCCGTGGTGGGACCGCAACCCACGCCTATGACCTTCGACCACTCTCGCCACCGGAGATTGCACGCGGCCGCCAATTCCCCTTTCCGCGCCGCGGAGCGATCGATGCCCTGCCTCCTGGCGCGGTTGTCTTGAGCGCGTGGAGTCGAAGCCGAACTTCAAATCCCCAGCGTTGGATTTTGGCTTAACCCCGGCCTCGAGACCCGGTTCGGACCAACTCGATTGGAGTCGACCAAGGTGAAGCTAGCGGGAGGTCATGTCACAGACAAACTATAAATTCACCGTCTTTTTGACTTTTTTCGATCTGTTGTAAAATGATCACAGCTGAACTGTCGATCGCCCGGCGAATAGGCAAAGGAGGCGCATCAATACCTTTGATGACGCAAGAAAACGCGGGAGACGTTTCGACGCTCCCGGCAGAATATCAATCTGGCCCTCGGCTATTCTCTATTCGGGTCATGTTACAGTTTGGCGACAAAGCGATGGCGGGAGCAAAAAATATTCAGTTGAGGACGGCCGCCCACCGATCTGCATGGCTTCAAGCCGGTCCTAGAGCGCGGTTCGAAATGCGCGCTGTGTCGCCGGCGCCGGCGACACGGGAACGAGAAGCAGCCTGAAGAGTTCCAATCGCCTCGGCGGCCTGGACGAGGGCGCAGACTTGGCTGAAACTCTGTGATGGGACAAGTTGCAACGATCCGGCTAAGACTGGGGAACCTCGACGCGCGAAAGCACCCCCGGAAATGACGCGTCCCCGCGCTAATTACCGTCTCGGAAGTCTGTATGCGCTGGTGACAGCCGTGCTGGTGGCGACGCAAGAACCTTTCTCAGCCCTTGCCGCCAGACGTCTCAGTTCGTCATATTTCATTTTTCTAACCCAACTCGCTTTGCTGTTGTCTGTCCCGCTCCTGACCCTGCCCCGCTCCAGTCGCCAGGACTTCGTCAGGCTGTTCGCGGATACTAAGAATCTGAGCAAGCTCGCGATTTTATTTATCTTTGGCTTGTGCGGCCTTTTATTATACTATGTCGGTTTGAGCAGTGCTCATCCTATCATAACAGCGACGATATTCAATCTATCGCCGTTCTGGGCGGCGCTAGTCGCCATCGTAATTTCGCGGAAGCCGATTCCGGTATCGCCCGCTGTATTCTTTGGATGTTTTGCCGTGGCGTTTGCGGGCGCAATGACCGTCGCCTGGAGTCAATTAGACAACACAAACGGGCGGCTGGTTAGCGATATCGTTGAAAGTATGCTGCATAGTCGGTGGTCATACGCGATACCCATACCCATATTTTTCGCGCTGAGCGGGAGCCTCGTTGGCAAATGGTTTTCCGATTTTGACGAATCAGCCGCCATAGCAGCAAATTTCGTTGTCTCCTCTTTTGTTCTCATACCGTCAATTATTCTGCTGTCACACTTTCACCCAGACTTTTCGATCGACGAACACACGCTTCCGGCCATTTTGTTGTTACTACTCGGAACTCTGGCTGCGGCCGCCGCTGGGCGTGTCTTTTATCAAGTGGCGTTGACGACCACGGATAATGACAATGGCTTTGTCACAATGTTTTTTTTATTGATTCCAGCCCTTTCTGCACTTATCACCGTTCCGTTGTCCTGGTGGATCCCTGATTTACGATTTGCTGTGGGCCCGATGTTCTACACCGGGTTGGTGCTAGTCACAGTCTCGTTGCTTTTTTTCCTGTTGAAATCCTGGCAAAGTTCGGCAACCTAGCTTTCAAAACGCCGCCTTTCATCCGCCCCAACCACAGTCACGGCGGTCTTGCGCGCCTGATTACGCGCGTGCGTTCCCCGGCGCGGGATGGGACGAGCTTAGAAGAAAATATAATTTAGTGTTATGGATAATCGAGGGCGGATACCAAGCGCCCGACGCCGGCGCGGCGGACGACGTTTGCCGCAAGGGGGTTGCGCGCGTTGGCAAACGTCTCTGGGCCTTCATAAGTGACCAATGCTCGCTATCGTTCGCATCGCTCTGAACAAGCCTTACACGTTCGTCGTCCTGGCGATGGTGATCGTCATCTTCGGCGTGAGCGCGGCGGTGAGAACCCCAATAGACATTTTCCCGAACATCGGCATTCCCGTCGTCGCCGTCGTGTGGACCTATGACGGATTGCCCGCCGACGATATGTCAAAACGGGTGATCTACTATTACGAGCGCACGCTCAGCAGCCAAGTCAACGACATCGAGCATATCGAATCGCAGTCCATGCCGCGCTATGGAATCGTCAAGGTTTTCTTCCAGCCTGGCGTCAACATCAATGGCGCGCTGGCGCAAACGACGGCGGCCTCGCAGACCGTCCTGAAATACCTGCCGCAGGGCATCACGCCGCCCTTCGTTCTCAGCTTCAACGCTTCGAGCGTGCCCGTCATTCAACTGGCTCTGTCAAGCCAGGCGCTCTCTCAGGCGCAGCTTTACGACGCAGGGCAGAATTTCATTCGGCCTCAACTCGCGCAGGTCGCGGGCTCGGCGATTCCCTCGCCGTACGGAGGCAAAATTCTGCAGGTCCAGGTCGACGTGGATCAGCAAAAGCTGCAAGCTTACGGGCTATCGGCGGAGGATGTCGTCAACGCGATCGGTCAGCAGAACATCGTGACGCCCGTTGGCACTGAGAAGGTCGGCGACTTTGAATACGTGGTCGCGCTCAACGGTTCCCCGACTCGCCTTGACGAGCTCAACGATCTACCCATTCGCGTCGTCAACGGGGCGACCGTGTTCGTTCACGATGTCGCTTATGCGCACTTCGGGGCGCCGCCGCAAATCAACATGGTCCGCGTTGACGGGAAGAACGCCGTCTTGATGACGATCTTGAAAACGGGGTCGGCGTCGACTCTCGACGTCATTAATGGCGTCAAGGCGCTGCTTCCCAAGATCCGGGAGACCCTGCCCTCGAGTCTCAAGCTGGACACCGTCAACGATCAGTCGTCGTTCGTCTATGCGGCGGTCAATTCGGTTATTTTCGAAGGTGTCGTCGCGGCGGCGCTGACCGGCCTGATGATCCTGATCTTTCTCGGCAGCTGGCGCTCGACGGTCATCATAACCATCTCGATTCCGCTCGCGATTCTCGCCTCTGTCGCCGCGCTGGCCGCGACCGGCGAAACGATCAACGTCATGACGCTCGGCGGCCTGGCGCTCGCGGTCGGCATTCTCGTCGACGATGCGACGGTTACGATCGAGAACATCAACTACCACCTCGAACAGGGCAAAGACATCGAAAGCGCGATCATGGACGGCGCGCGGCAGATCGTCCTTCCGGCGACCGTCTCGCTTCTATGCATCTGCATCGTTTTCGTTCCGATGTTCAACCTCGGGGGGGTCGCCGGCTATCTGTTCCGCCCGATGGCCAAGGCCGTCGTCTTCGCCCTTATCGCCTCGTACGTGCTCTCGCGCACGCTGGTCAACACCATGGCGCGGTTCCTGCTCGCCCATCAGGCGACGCATGGCCATGGCGCGCCGCAGGCGCCGACCCGCAATCCTTTCGCACTCTTCCAGCGCGGATTCGAGTGGCGCTTCGATGCGGCGCACGCCTTCTACCGGCGCCTGCTCGTGACCGCCCTGGCCGGACGGCGGCTTTTCATCGCCGGCTTCCTGTTGGCGGTGGCGTGCTCTTTCGCCCTGGCGCCGTTCCTGGGCCAGAACTTCTTTCCGCCAACCGGCAATGCTCAGCTCAAGCTTCACGTTCGCGCGCCGACCGGGACCCGCATCGAAGGCACTGCGGCGATCTCCACCGGGGTCGAATCAGCCATCCGGAGAATCATTCCCCCCGAAGCGCTGGGTCCGATCGTCGACAATATCGGCCTGCCCGTAAGCGGGATAAATTCGACTTACAATAACACCGGCACGGTCGGTCCTGCTGACGCCGATATCCTCATTACCATCAACAAGGATTACGAGGGCGAGACGGACCGCTACGTTAAGGAGATGCGCGAGACGCTGCCGAGATCCTTTCCGGGGACGACCTTTGCGTTCCTGCCCGGCGACATCGTGTCGCAGATTCTCAATTTCGGCCTTCCCGCGCCGATCGACGTGCAGGTGGTCGGCGCCAACTTCGACGCCAACCACGTCTATGCCAACGAACTGTTGCAGAAAATCTCGCGGGTCCCCGGGATCGCGGACGCGCGGATCCAACAGGCGTTCAACAATCCGACGTTCGGCGTCGACGTCGACCGGATGCGTGCGGCGCAAATCGGCTTGAGCGAAGGCGACGTCGCGAAAAGCCTGCAAGAGAGCCTTTCCGGCAGTTTCAAGGTTGCGCCAACGTTTTGGATCAACCCGAAGAACGGCGTGGCCTACCCGATTGTCGCGCAGACTCCGCAATACTGGCTTGATTCGGTCTCATCGCTCGAAAACATCCCCGCGTCAGCGGGCAACGCCACGCAGATCATCGGCGGCTTGGCGACGCTGAAGCGCGAAACGAGCCCGACGGTCGTTTCGCATTACGCGGTTCAGCCGGTCCTCGACATTTTCGCCAGCAACAATGATCGCGACCTTGGCGCCGTCTCCGCCGATATCCAGAAAATTCTCAATGAGACGGCGAAGGACCTCCCGCGAGGATCGAGCGTCGTGATGCGCGGCCAGACCCAGACGATGACTTACGCCTACCAACAGCTCTTTGTCGGCATCGCGCTTGCCGTTGTGCTCATTTACCTGCTGATCGTCGTCAATTTTCAGTCGTGGCTCGATCCTTTCGTTATCGTCAGCGCACTGCCGACCGCGCTCGCGGGCATCGTCTGGATATTGTTCATCACCCACACGACCTTGTCCGTTCCGGCGCTGACGGGCGCGATCATGTGCATGGGGGTCGCGACCGCCAACAGCATCCTCGTCGTCAGCTTCGCGCGCGAGCGCCTGGCGGAGGGCGCCGACGCCGGGACTGCCGCGATCGATGCGGGTTTCACCCGCTTTCGGCCGGTTCTCATGACGGCGCTGGCCATGATCATTGGCATGGCGCCGATGGCGCTCAGCTCCGATTTGAACGCGCCGCTAGGCCGCGCGGTGATCGGCGGTCTCATCTGCTCGACCGTGGCGACTCTCCTGTTCGTACCGGCGGTCTTCCGGCTCGTCCATGAGCGCAAGCCAAGCCGCGCGAGCGAACCCGCGCCGACCCTTCACATCGAGGCGAAGCCGATATGAGCCAGGAGCGCCCGGACGCTGACGCCGAAGGTCCAAAGCCTGATACGAAGGATCGCGCCCGGGTGAAGGTCGGGCGCGCGATTCTGCTTTTGACGGTGGTGGCGATCGCGGTCGCTTACGCTGGAATATCCGGCCGTCGGCATGACGGCGAGAAACTCAAACAATGGACCGACGACCAAGCGATTCCAACCGTCGCGCTTGTCTCGCCGCAGGAGGGCGGCCGGGCGCGCGAAGTCGTCCTGCCCGGCAATGTCGAAGCTTTTGAGACGGCCTCCATTCACGGCCAGGTGAGCGGCTACGTCAGCGAGTGGCGCAAGGATATCGGCGCCAAGGTCCATCAGGGGGATGTGCTGGCCGTCATCGATACGCCCGAGCTCGACCAAAGGATCGCCGTCGCGCAAGGCGAACTGGCGAAGGCTAAGGCGAATCTGGCCCTGGCCAAGGTGACGGCCGACCGCTGGAACTCGCTCCGCTCGTCGGCGGCGGTGTCCCAGCAGGCCGTCGACGAAAAGGACGGCGATGCGCACGCCAAAGCCGCCGAAGTCGACGCCGCCCAGTCCAATATTGACCGGTTGAAGGCGCTCAAGGCGTTCGCCAATATCGTCGCGCCGTTCGACGGCGTCGTCACCGCGCGCGACCTCGATATCGGATCGCTGGTCAAGGCGGACTCGAACGACGGCGCCGCCCTGTTCTCGGTCGCTGACATTCATCAGATGCGAATTTACGTTCCCGTCCCTGAATCCTACGCGGCCCAGCTCAAGGACGGCATGAAGGCGACGCTCGACCTGCCCGAGTACCCCGACCGCAAGTTCGAGGCGACGATTTCGACGACCTCGCACGCCATTGACCAGAAGTCGCGCACACTGCTGGTCGAACTCATCGCCGACAATAAGGACGGCGCTCTTTCCCCGGGCGCGTTTGCCCGAGTCCATTTTGAAATTCCGCCCGACCCGAATGCGATGATGCTCCCCGCCGGCGCACTGCTGTTTCGCGACAACGTCTTGGGAGTCGCGACGGTCGGGCTTGACAACCGTATCACCCTCAAGAAAGTACGCATCGCGCGCGACCTTGGAACACAGGTCGAAATCACTGGCGGCATGAGTCAGGACGAGCGCATCGTCGCCAACCCACCCGATTCGATCGCCGACGGCGAGGAGGTCCGGGTCATGGAGGCCGCTGGGGATAAGACGCCGGGGCCGTCCGCAAGCGCCGAAGGGCCGGGCGATCACCCGAAGAGCGTCGACGACGTGGCGCAGACAGGGCGGGATCACGGAGAATGAAGTGACGGCCCCGGCTCGCTGCGCCGATCGCGATAGCGCTCGGTGGCTGCGATCTTGCGGGGCGCCCCGCATGGGACGGTCCACGGCCCATCTGCGGCGAGCCGCGCTTTGTTGGGAGTCGGCGACGTGAGGGGCTTGTCTGTTCCAGTGTTGCTGGCGGTAGCGACCGCCGCGGCGAGTTGCTCCGTCGGTCCGGATTATCACACGCCTGTCCTGCGTTTGCCGCCAGGTTTTCTCGCTCTCGCGCCGTCCGGCGAAAAGAGCAAGGGTTCCGAACCCGCGAGCGCCGACCTGACGCAGTGGTGGCGCTCGCTCCACGATTCCGAATTGAATTCCCTCGAGGATCGCGCTCTCGGGGCCAACCTGGATCTCGAGATCGCTTTAAATCGGATTCAGGAGGCGCGGGCGGCGTTGGTGGTGATCGCCAATCAGGCGCTTCCGGTGGGCGGGGCGACCGGAGGGGGCGGCGTTGGAACCGGGGCGGACGAGACGCGCAATCGCGTGGCGCCGACGTTCCGATCGGCGGTAAACGGCGCAAGCTTGAAAAGCGTGCAGGAAGCGGGCGGGTTCGTAGCGAATTGGGATCTCGATCTCTTCGGCAGGGTCCGCCGCGCATACGAGGCGCAAACCTACGATGTCGAGGCCCTCAAGGCCGCGTGGGATTGGGTGATGGTGGTGGTCACGGCCGATGTCGCCCGGGACTATCTCGATATGCGCGCCGAACAGGCGCGCCTCGCCGTCCTCAGGGAGAACATCGTCGTCGCCCAAACCGGTCAGGCGCTCGCGCAGACCCTCTTCGACCGCGGGGTCACCAGCGAATTGGACGTCGCGCTGGCCAGACGGCAGTTGGCGACATTCCAGGCCCAGGTGGCGCCGCTCGAAGCGCAAATTGACGCGAGCCGTAACGCCATCGCGGTTCTGCTGGGGACGTACCCCGAAGATCTCGCCAAGGAGCTGGCGAAGCCCGGCCCCATTCCGACCCTGCCGGGGCGGATTCCAATCGGCGGGCCGGTCGATTTGCTGCGGCGACGTCCTGACATCGCGGAGGCCGAGCGTCGCGTCGCGGGGGCCACCGCGCGCATCGGCGTTGCGGTTGCGCAATTGTTCCCAGACGTATTCTTGAACGGGGCGGGCGGCGCCCAAGGCGGAATTCGTTCGTCGTATACCGTCAGCGCCGCGAACTGGATCGCCTCGATCGGGCCGGGCGCTTACTGGCCCCTCCTCGATTTCGGGGCGCTCGACGCCCAGATCGAGATCGCGGATCTGACGACGCGCGAACAACTGGCCGCCTACAAGCAATCGATACTGACCGCGGTGCAACAAGTCGACGACGCGACGGCTTCCTATCGAGCGCAGCAGGAAAGTCTGCGCAACCTCGATCGCGCGCTGACCGCCGCCCATCTGTCCACCAGACTCGCCACCGACGGCTATAAAGACGGCCTGACCGACTACCTGAACGTTTTGGACGCGGAGCGGCAGCAGTTCGACCTCCAGCAGCAATATGTCTCGGCCCAACAGATCGAGGCGGAGTCTCTGGTCGGCCTCTACAAGGCGCTCGGCGGGGGTTGGCAACCCGGCGCGACCATTCCTCCGCTTCGGCCAGTCGAGCCCGCCGCGATCGCCGCCGCGCGGTATCTAATTCGCGCTCCCGAGGGAGTTCACTGAATGTGGGCCGTCCGGGTCGCTTGCGACGAGGCGGCGCGCAAAGCTGCCGAGCTGTCTTTGACCCTCTATCGCGATGGCGCGTCGTCGTATCTCGACGTGGTGACGGCGCAAAGCGCCGCGCTGGACGCCGAGCGTCTGGAGATCGCGCTGCACGCGCGCCAATAGGTGGCCGTAATCGGCCTGATGCTCGCGCTCGGGTGGTCGGCGCCGCCCGAACCGCTCGCAAAACCCGGCTTTGCGCCGTATTTAGCGGAATGAACGGGCGACGCGGGCGACGCGCCGATCGCGAAATGGCCGCGGCGAAATAATTATTTACTTGAAGACGACCGCTCAAGAGCCACTGATTGCCCCCCAGGCGACCGGATTTTGCTGTGGCAAAGGCGTCTCGGGATCGGACTTACGCCCGCGAACCGACCATCTTGGCGCCAATGTTTGGGCGCAAAGCGAACCGCGGCGGGCATAGCGTCCAGGAATGAAGCGATGAGCATGTCGTCATTTGAAGACGGGCTGAGGGCGGCCCCTACCCCGGCTGGCGCGCCGATCCTGGTGGTCGAAGACGAGCGCGACCTTGCCGAGGAGATTCGCCTCGAATTGCAGGCGAGCGGCCATGCGGTGCGGCTTTCGGAGACCGTGGACGAGGCGCTCGGAGCCGCCCGCTCCGGCGCCGCCGTCCTGGTGATCGATCGCATGCTGCGTGGCGAGGACGGGCTTTCGATCATCGAGAGGCTGCGTGACGAAGGCAACGCCACCCCAGCCTTGGTGATCAGCGCGTTGTCGTCGGTCGACGAACGAATCCATGGATTGAAGGCCGGTGGCGACGACTACTTGGTCAAGCCGTTCGAAATCAGGGAGCTGACGGCGCGGGTCGAAGCGCTCCTGCGCCGGGGCGGCGACACGCGGGTCACGCGACTGCAAGTCGCGGCGTTGGAAATGGATCTCGTCGAGCGGACCGTGCGGTGCGACGGCAAGCCTGTCGATTTACTGCCGCGGGAATTCAGGCTCCTGGAATATTTCATGCGCCGCCCGGGGCAGATCGTAACCCGGGCTATGTTGCTTGAGGATGTGTGGAATTTCAAATTCATGGCGCAAACCAATGTCGTAGACGTCCAGGTCGGCAATCTGCGCCGCAAGCTCGATCCGAGCGGCGGCCGGCGCTTCATCGTCAATATCCGAGCGGTCGGCTTCAAACTGAATGCGGATACTTGAGGTCTTCAATGCGCGGGCGTTTCGCCTCGCGCTCGCCTTCGCGCTCGCAATCACATTGGCGACGACCGGCGCTTTCGCTTTCATTTACTGGCAAGTTTACACCGCCGATTTTCACCGCGCCGGGGCAATCCTCGTTGACGAATCAGCCAGGAGCGAGGGCGCCAGCGACGCCGAGTTACGGCGGGCATTGCAACTGCGCCTGACTCGAGACATCCGGCGGCTCGATTTCGTCGCCCTGTTCGATCCGAATGGCGGCTTGGTGTTCGGCAATTTGCAAGGCGCGCCTCCCATCCCAATCGATGGTCAGGCTCATGTCGTACAAGAGCAGCCGTTGCCGGATTCGAGCGGCACGCGCGAGCCAGCCATCTTCGTCGCCCGCAGGCTCCCGAGCGGCGGCGTTCTTCTGCTCGGGCGCAGCTTGTGGGAGACCTACAGCCTTCAGGGAACGCTATTGCGCGCCCTGGCGATCGCGCTCCTTCCTACAGTTCTGGTGATCCTGGGGATTGGGGCAATATTCGCCCGCAGCGCGTTGCAGCGTTACGAACGCGTTCACGACGCCATCGTGAGGATCATGAATGGCGAGCTCGATTCGCGTTTGCCGGTCACCAACGATGACCGCGACATCGACAAAGTGGCGCGCGCGGTCAATCTCATGCTCGACGAGATCGCGCGCCTGCTTCAGCAGCTCAAGAGCGCAGGCGACAACATCGCCCATGACCTGCGTACGCCCCTCGCCGTCGCCCGCGCAAGAATCGAGCGCGCGCTAAACAACGAGGCGGGAATCGAACAATTGCGCGAGGCCCTGGAGACTGCTCTCGGCCAGATCGAAAAGGTGTCCACGGCGGTTTCGGCGATCTTGCGAATCTCCGCGGTCGAGAATGGCGCGGGAAAGGCGCAGTTCAAGGACTTCGACCTGGGCGCGGTTTGCGCCCAGGTGTTCGATTTCTACGAGCCGCTGGCAGAATCGAAGGGAGTGGATATGGTCATTGACGCCGTGCGGCCCTTGCCGGTTCGCGGCGACCAGGATCTCATGCGCGAAGCCGTGTCCAACCTGGTCGATAACGCAATCAAGTTCACGCCAGCGGGCGGCAGGGTGCGGATCGAGGCTCGCATGGCCGGCGGCCGCCCGTTCCTGCGGGTGAGCGACACCGGCCCCGGCGTGCCCCGGCAGGAGCGCGAGCGGATATTCGACCGGTTCTATCGCGGCGAGCGCAGCGGCAAATCGCCGGGTCACGGGCTCGGTCTCAGCATCGCCGAATCGATCGCCAATCTGCACGGCTTCACGCTGACGGTCGAAGACAACAACCCCGGCGCGCGCTTCGAACTCACCGTCGCTGCGGCGTCGGCGTCGGCGCCACGGGAACGGGAAACGGCTTGAGAAGCATTCCGACCCCGTCAGCAGCCCGAGCCAGGACGAGCGCTTGCCTGGAACTCGGCGCGGGACGAATTAAAAAACGATCCGGCCGCTGACTGGGGAACGTTAACGCCGACGCGCGAAGGCGTGCCAGGAAATGAAAAATCAAGTCGTCGCGCAAATTAGCTGGCGCGTAGGAAGCTCGCGCCCGGAACGAAATCGGTTAGTTTCAGGGCTGTGAAAC
>Ga0302180_10002090_pt1 | contig 15635 bp, 17 predicted proteins | sample I_Palsa_E3_2_FD_200575 | JGI IMG/M metagenome (GOLD analysis project Ga0302180, IMG submission 200575) | Peat permafrost microbial communities from Stordalen Mire near Abisko, Sweden - I_Palsa_E3_2 | ecosystem: Environmental > Terrestrial > Soil > Palsa > Peat permafrost | place: Sweden... | reverse complement strand
GGTGTCGGTATAGAGGAAGTGGATAGCGACAATCCGCACGGCCAGGGCAACCAGCGTAATCGCCGGCAGCGATTGCCAAATGGGTCTCTTCGTCGTTGCGCTCTCCACGATTCTCCTGGCGTGCGCGCGGCATTCCCGTTGTACGCCGGCAATTCCCAAACGAACGCGATTCTACTTCATTTTCTGCCGGCTGGCAGGAGGCGGGCAAAACACCTGCCGGAATAACCGTCGGGCGAAAATATCCGTTTGTTTTTTGAGCAAGGGCACTTTTGCGGCTGTACTTCTTGATAAGATAGCGGCGGTTCTTGGTTCTTTTCGACGGAGGGAGCTGTTGAATTTAAAATTCTTTAGTCTTGTACTTCTTATTGGCTTATCCCCATCGCTGCCGGCACAGTCCGAGGCTCCGAATTCGCCGGCGGTTACGCCTCACGCGCAGAGCCCGGCGCCGCAAAAGGTGCCTTCGGGGGTGATTCTGGTAAAGGGGGCGTGGTCGAGTTCCAGTGATCCGACCACTCCGCTGCCGGAAGGCGGGAGCGTGGCCCACGGCGTTTATACAAACCAATACTTTGGCCTTTCGTATCCGCTCTCCTCCGACTGGTATGAGAAGTACAAAGGTCCGCCGCCATCCGATTCCGGTTATTACGTATTGGCCCAACTCAGGCCTAGGGAAACAGGCAAGGGGCCTATTAAAGGGTCAATTTTGGTAGCGGCTCAGGATCTGTTTTTTGAACTGGTGCCGGCCGCGAATGCAAAGGAATTGATCAAATACACGAAGGACAATCTAAAGCCGGACTATAAAGTGGAAGAGGAACCTACAGAGGTGAAGATCGCGGATCGCTCGTTCGTCAGTTTTGAGTATGTTGCTCCCGCGGCGGATTTGCACTGGTACATACTGGCCACGGAAATCCGGTGCCATATGGTGCAATTCATCTTCACCAGCAGCGATACTCAATTGCTGAAGAACTTGGTCCAGGATATGAACAAAATGAAATTGCCGATGGAAGCCGATCCCGTCTCAGGGACGGGTGGAGGGGATGCACCGGTGTGCATCAAGGATTACGCCACGCCCGAAAATGTGATTAACAGGGTGGATCCGGTTCTTGCCGAGCGCAGATTCAATCCGATCCCGGTGAGAATCATCATCGACAAAAGTGGCAACGTAAAGAACGTTCACTTCCTCAGCGCTTTTCCGGAACAATCCAAGACCATTCAAGATGCTCTGTTGCAATGGAAGTTTAAGCCTTATCTGCAGAACGGGCAGCCCGTGGAAGTGGAGACCGGCATCATGTTTGGACACTCACCCCAAACGCCGGCGAAGACGACAGTGACAAACTGAGCGAATCTGCCTGGGGCGCACCCTCCAATCACGAAAGTGGTAGTCCACGCGATACGCGGTAAAAAGATCGGGCGAGACACGTTAATGTCTCGCCCGGATTATCCCGCCCAGGAACTACAGCGAGCGCAGGTAATTCAAAATGTTCTGTTGCTGTGTGGGTGACAGGGAATCGAAGTTCGAAATTACAGTATTGGCTTCGGAGCCGTTCCCGGAATGATCCCCAATGGCCGAGAGAAGATTGCTGGTGCGGCCATCGTGCAGGAAGAAGATCCGTTGACCCAGGCCCCACAAAGGTGCGCTGCGGAACTGGTCCCCGCCGGCGCTGCCCTGCGAGACGTTGTCGGCTAAGCCCGTGCCCATGTGATGGATCTCAATATCCGAAAGCGGGTTCAGGGACTGATTGGCCAACGAGGAGGTGATGTTCGAGTTCTGTGTGGAGTTGATGGTCACTGTGTGGCAGGTGGCGCAGCCAATGGAGCTAAAAAGGGACTTTCCGCTAGAGATTGAAGACGCGCCGCCCGGAACGGTGGTGGATGCTACGGGCGGAGCCAGAAGCCGCATGAACATTGCAAACGCGACGACGTCACTGGGGATTGTTGCGTTCTCAGTGAACTGGTCCGAGCTTGTGGTTGTAAACGCGAAGTTGGTGGCGTCTTCCGGATAGCCAGTCTTGCTGAGGTTCAGACAATTGGCGGGAAGGCCGGTGGTGATGTCTTCGCCAGGGAGGGGTCGATCTTGAGTGAACAGCTCGTTGGTGATGCCCATTTCCACGTTGTAGGCCTCACCTGCGAAGATCTCGAGCGACTTGTTCTGAGCTTTCCAGCCGAAGCGGCTGATGGTGCCGTCGTTGCCGTTGTGGTTGAACGTGCCGCTAATTCCAAACCCGTTGTTGGCGTTAGCCGTTTGAATGGCCAGCAGGGTTGAGTCGTCAATGTTTTCAACCAAGCCTGCTCCGAAGGTCGGCGTGGGAATACGGAAGATGATGTCATTCTCCTGCTGAGCGGTAGCGAAGCTGGGCTGCGGAAGGCTGCAGCTTCCGGCATCTGAACGGCCGGAAACGGTGAACAGGTCTTCGACACCACCATTCGGGGAGTTGGTGTTCACGCTTCCGTTAGCGTTAAAGAAGAATGGGAAGCGGGCTTCGCGCGTTGGGCCAGTCGCCGTGATGAACGACGGGAGCGTGTTGGTACTGCTGCTGGCAATGCCTTTGGTGATTACTTGGCTTTCTGGATTGGGACCGACGTCGGGGTATATGTTAGCGCTGGGGCCGGAGCCGCCGATAGAAGGTTGCGAATGACAGCCGGAACATTGGTTGAAGTTAAAGCGGGGTCCCAAGCCATTGTTCGCACCGCCGCTGACTACTTCGACCTCTTGAAAGCGATTGAGACCGTTTTCGAAGAACTCCAAGATTCCTTGCGGGCTTTCGGCGGTAACGGAAGTGAGAGGGAGCGGGTTTGTCGTGGTGGCACCCGTCTGACCGTTAATCGCTCCGGTGCGAACACCTGGGTCAGTCTGGGCGAAAGCTGTACCACTGAACAACACAACTGCCAATAAAGCCAAGACCTGCACCAAACTCACTCTTTTCATTGGTCCTCCTAGGCTTCCCACAGTCCCTCTTCCCCAAGAGCTTTAGACCGTAGCCCGGGCGCAATCCCACAAAAACGCGCACAGGCTACCTCATAGCCGCGCGGCGGGGTCACGTCCGCGGCAACTAATGATGTGGTCAATTCGTTTGGGTCTTAAGCTTGGCAGGCTAATAACATTTCGCGAAATGCAGGTCAAGAAAAACAGATTAGCTTTTTGTGCTATTTCAGAGGCGAGGAGCGATCCTTGAATCGAGGTCCGTTCGATTTGTGATTGTGTTGCCATCGGAACGTCTGCTCACAATGAAACTGTTTTTACGCAAATCCTGATAGACCTCGCGATAGGACTGGAACAATGAAGTCTCATGGTAGGGAACGCCGTGCGACACGCAGTAGGACTTAACTATTTTTTGAACCTGTCGAAGCTTGTTTGTAGGCATAGTCGGGAACAGGTGGTGTTCGATCTGGCAGGTGAGGCCTCCAGTGCAGTAATCAATTCCCGGATGCTTCTTAATGTTCCGGCTGGTGAGCACTTGCTCACGCAAAAAGTTCACCGCCGAGGCGCCTTGCAGCAGGGGCATGCCCTGATGATTAGGGGCGAATATCAGAGTCAAATACAGTCCCAGGAACATCTGTTGCGCCACAAAGAACAGGATGGCATGTGGCCAACCGAGAAGAAAATAGAGCAGGCCCAGAAACCAGCAGGCGTGCAGAATGAGAAAACTGACTTCAATGAAGGGATGCGCGACCTTGTGGCGCAACAGGAATTTAACACTGTCAACTTTCAGCACAAATGCTTCGAGCAAAGACAATGGAAAGAAACAGAAATGCTGGTATTTCACCGTGAGCCGTGCGAACCCGCGCTTTGTAGCTGCCTGGTCCTTGGTAAATGCGAACAGAGGTATATCGACATCGGGATCGGCGGTAACGTGATTTGGGGAACAATGATGATGATGGTGCTTGTGGAGCCACCAACTGTAGCTGAAACCGAGCAAGAGATTTGAATGAATGAGGCCAAGGACCTCATTGCCAGCGGGCGCGCTGAAAATTTCCTGATGGCCTGCGTCGTGAACGATAAAACCGAGCTGAGCGAAGACAAAAGCCAGAAAGGCGGCGTTGAGAAGTTCGGCCCACGGATTTTGAAACCTTTTTATCAGCAGGAAAGCGCTAACGAGCAAAACCAGGTTGAGAAGCATCTTGCGGCCGTAATAGGCGGGCTGCTAGGCCAATAGTCCGCTCTGCCGAACGAGGGTGAGTAAGTCGCGAAATTCGTCGCCAGCAACCGATCGCATCGTTCCCTTTCAAATATCCCGAAAACAGCGGTTCACAGATCCAGCGGTGCACGTTTTGTGGAAGTTAGAATGAGATCGACCACAGCGGCGGCGGAGGTCATATTCGACCCCCAGATGGCTTGGCGATGGCTCCAGCAAAAGAATATCATAACGAAAGACTTTATATTGCTCACTGCTGAATTGGCTCACAATCGGGTTCCATCTCACCTGGTTTATCTCTAATGGTGAATCTAAGAGTGATATCGGCAAGAGACGCCTGCTCCTTAATTTAATCGTACAATTAGGAGTTCGAGCCTGGTGAATTGAACGGGGACTCCAATTCGGTGGCTGTGAGCGATCCGGCTGGCGGAATCTCGCATGCGTGGCGCGCGCTGCGGCACCGGAATTTCCGGTTGTTTTTCGGCGGGCAGAGCATCTCGCTGATCGGGACTTGGATGACGCGGCTGGCGACCAGTTGGCTGGTTTACCGGCTGACGGGCTCGGCGTTCCTGCTCGGCATCGTGGGATTTTCCGGGCAAATACCGACATTCTTGCTGGCACCGTTCGCAGGAGTGTGGGTGGACCGGCTGAACCGGCAGCACGTTTTGATCGTGACGCAGGCGCTGGCGATGCTGCAATCCTTCGCGCTGGCGTTTCTTACGCTGACGAAACACATCACCATTCACGAAATTATCTGGCTTAGCGCGTTCCAGGGAATGATCAATGCGTTCGACATGCCGGGGAGGCAGGCGTTCCTGGTGGAGATGGTGGAAGATCGACAGGATCTGGGCAATGCAATTGCGTTGAACTCGTCGATGGTGAACATGGCGCGGCTGGTGGGGCCTTCGCTGGCAGGGATGGTAATTGCAGTCTCCGGGGAGGGTTCCTGTTTCCTGATCGACGGGATCAGTTATCTTGCGGTGATCGCGTCGTTGTTCGCAATGCGCCTGAAGCCTGCGGCAGTGAAGCGTGTGGCGACTTCCATGTTGGTGCAATTGAGGGAAGGCTGGGATTACGTTTCAGGTTTTGCGCCGATTCGAACGATTTTAACTTTGTTTGCCATGGTGAGTTTGATGGGCTGGCCGTTCACCGTGCTGATGCCCATTTTTGCTTCGAAGATTTTGAAGGGTGGCCCGCACACGCTGGGCTTCCTGATGGGAGCGGTAGGCATCGGCGCTCTGGTTTCGGCGATATCGCTTGCAGTACGTAAGAGCGTCGTGGGGCTCGGAAGGATGATTTATATTTCGACAGCGCTGTTTGGAGTGAGTCTGATCTTTTTTGGCCTGTCGCAAAACATCTGGCTGTCGCTCTTGATGATGCTGTTCTGCGGCTTTGGAATGATGCAGCAAATGGCAGCCAGCAACACAATCATCCAAACGATTGTTGATGAGGACAAGCGCGGACGCGTGATGAGCTTTTACACCGTGGCGTTTGTGGGCATGGCTCCGTTCGGGAGCTTGCTTGCGGGGGCCATGGCGCACGCTGTGGGCGCTCCGCGCACCGTGATGTTGAGCGGGGCGTGCTGCATCCTGGGCGCGATCTGGTTCGCCACGCGGCTGAAATCGATAAGAAAATTAATTCGGCCGATCTACGTGAACCTTGGAATTTTGCCGGGGCCGGTGAATGCAGTGATTCAGGATAGCGTGGGGCGCTGAGCGCGTTAATTAGAGGTGGCCTGAGCCGACAATCGCCGACTGTCTCACTCTAGTTACGACTCGTGAGCCGCGATGGAAAAGTAGATTGGATTGCAAATTGTAATGAGCTTAGAATTTCAACATGGCCGCGTCACATGCTCACTCAACGAAGCTTTGGCGAATATTCCTAGAGCTTATATCTGTTGTTGCGGCTTCCATATTAGCTGGTTTCTTGATTGGAACCTTGCAGCATTACTTGAGTTTCGGAATTCGAATTTATGGCTTCGGCAAAGAATCCTTCTGGCTCGCTTGTTTTGAGGGCGGCGGTTTAGGCGGAATCTTAGGAGCACCCGTTGGCATCTTCACTTACTACGTTATTTTGAAGAGGCATGTTACAAATCGACAAGTCGCAATTATTGTTTTGGGAAGTCTGGTCGGCGGCTCTTTGGCGGGAATCGCTGTTTTTTGGGTTTCCGCATTTATAACTCCGATTTTGACTCTGCTCATTGCGTTGGGGCTCAAGTGCTCTCCTGGAGCAGCAGATACTTCTTTTACTGCCTCACCATAAAGACGCATGATCCTGGTCAATGACGTTTAGCCGGGACCCTAGGCGGGCCGGGCGGCCAGCACCATGATGGTCGAAGTACCGTGCGCCAGGATGCGGCCATCCTGCGAGAGCAGTCTGGCTTCGGCGGAAATGATTTGGCGGCCCTGGGACACGACGCGGCCTTCGGCGCGGACGCGGCCAGTGTCGAGAGTGATTGGGCGTGAGAGGTTTCCCTTGGTCTCGACGGTGGTGTATAGCGAGCCAGCGGGCAGCAGGGTGTGGCAGGCGCAAGCAGCCGCACTATCGATCAGCGTGAGCGCCCAACCGCCGTGGACCGTGCCCATCGGATTGAGCACGTGCGGGCCGGGTTCACCCTCGAACACGGCGAAGCCATCGCCGACTTCGACGAGGCGGAACGACAACGTCTTCGCGATCGCCGGCCCCGGGATACGACCGTCGATCATGGCCTGAAGCAGTTCCTTGCCGTTCATACCGGCAGCTTCCGGGCGTTTGGACAAGTCATGGTCGTGGGTCGTCATGTGTGGGTAGCTCCGCTTTTTAGATGTAGCGGTGAAGAAGTGGATGCCGAATTCGTATTATTTTTCGGCGCGGAAGGTCTTTCCCAGCTCTTTGTCCGCCAAGCGGAAATAGTGCCGAAAATTGTAAATTAGCGGCGACCACTTTGACGGGTCAATGTAGCTGTCACCGACAACCAGATCGGCAGCTACATGCACCCGGATGATTTCGACCTCAGCGGCCAAACCCCCACCGAGTTGCTGCAATTTTTCGCCGCCCATGCGGTGAAGTTTAGTGACGCGGGCTTCCATGTGAACGGGGCATTGCTCGGCCCGCGCCGGCTGGACGATCTCACTCGCAATCGGCGTCAGGCCAGATACTCCGAACTTGTCCTTCTCGAAGCGGAACTGCTTGGACTTAATCTGTGGAACAGGATTCTTGCCGGTGAGCGGGGCTAGCTTTTCCACTTCTCGCCACATATTCGGCTCAGGGAGATTGACCACGCATTCGGGATGTCGTGCCAAGTTTTCCGCCGTCTTGGTCTCGTCCAGTAAGCCCAGCAGAAGGGTCCAACCCAGTGCCCAGAATGACGACATCGGCGCAAGATTGGTGGTGCCGTCTTCGTTCAGCGAACTAATTAATGCTACCGGCGTTCCAAAATAGAGAATCTTCGGTTCAATCGTTCGGAATTTCTGGTCTGGCATCGAATCTCGCTTTCATTTTGAGAAATTGTCCGACATCATCGCACGGGCATTTTACACGGTTGGGTGGACAGAGTGCGCGTGACGCGCTAACGTTGAAGAGGAAGTACGGGGGACAAACATGAACTATGATTCGCACCAAAGAGCAGCTGAGTTTCACGAGATGGCCGCGCACGCGCACCGAGCCGCTGCAGCGCAGCACGGCAAGGGTGAGCACCTATCCGGACACGAGCACTCCAGACAGGCTATGGAACACGCCGCAAAAGCCTGGCAGTACTCGCAGGAAGCCAACGAACAGTCCGCGATGTTTGTTAAACAACACAATGAGAAGAAGGGCTAGGCACTCACTCCTCGCAACCGGAAAAAAGGAATCGTTCGTAAAGCAGAGTTACATCACTGGAGTTTAAATTTCGTGGTCACAACGAAATCCATCCTGCGCTGATCAGCCACAGGGATGTGACGCCGACCAGAATCCATAGAATTACGCCCTGTAATAAAGGACGCACTCCCACCTGGCGCAAAGTGGCGCGCGAGATTCCGGTTCCTATCAGATAAAGTGTCGCGGTGAGGCCCAACCTTCCTAAATTGCTCAACACATGCCAAAAATTTGCGAAGGCAGGAATGTATGTGTTGGCCACAGCGGCAAAGCAAAAAAACAAAATAAACCAAGGCCAGCGAATGTGGGTCTTCGAACGTTTCAGAGCGGCTGCGCCGATAGCAACCGGCACAATCCATAGCGCGCGCGTGAGTTTCACGGTGGTGCCGACTACCAGCGCGACTGGGCCGTATCGCGCCGCAGCGCCTACGACCGAGCTGGTGTCATGGATGGCCAGGGCCGCCCACAATCCAAATTGCGTTTGCGTCAAATGCAGGAACCAGCCGAGCGGAGGAAAGATCAGGAGCGCGATGGAATTCAAAATAAAGATGGTTCCGAGCGAAATCGCCATTTCTTCATCGCTGGCCTCGATAATGGGAGCGACAGCGGCAATGGCGCTGCCTCCGCAGATAGCGGTGCCGGTGGAGATCAGAATCGATGCGGTTTTGTTCACGCGCAACAGGCGGCCGAGCAGAAGCCCGAAAATTAGCGCAAAGGAGATGCTGGCGGCGGTATAGAGGAAGCCGCTACGGCCAACGCGCAACACTTCGTTCAAGTTCATGCCAAAGCCCAGGCCAACGACGGAGGCCTGCAACAGGAATCTGGAAAGGTTGCGACTATCGGCCTGGTAAGGATGGATGAAACATAATCCGTAGAGCAAACCGAGCGCGAGAGCCAGTGCCGGAGAAATAACGCCGCTGGCGCACAGAATGAATCCAACGAAAAAGAGCGTCTTGGTATTCAGCTTACGTTCTCCAACTTATGCCGCTTCAAAAGCGAAGAGTGAGTCTAACTTCATTTTTGCATAGCTACACTACCATTGATGCAGGTGTGCCAATCCCGGGAGAATTCGCGTTGTTGCGATCAGAGTGCGGTTGGAGCATGGCCGAGGTTCGAGCCGGCAGCATGCGGATCAACGACTGTTCCAGACAGCCTGTACGTATCGTTTGGAGGTGCGCACGCGTGCTGAATTTAGGCTAGACACGGCTACCCATTCTCGGTCAAATTGTAAGTGCAGGGTCGAAGTCTCGGGAAGACTGAGGGGGTTAGGCGATGCGACACGCTGGTTTTCTAATAGGGTCCATCCTTTTTATCGCGATGAATGCAGGCGCGCAAATAAATGCTGCAAATACGGCACCGGCCGAGCCCTTTTCGCAAGTATCCCTTTTGACGCCATCCGAGAACTCCTTCAACTTTCCCGTTCTACCGGCGCCTGAGGGTTTAATTACAGCCACACCGCGGGCGCTGACCAACGTGGAAGCGGATCCGACGCAGTACGTCCAGAGCGTTTATGAGACTTATCGTTGGCAGGCTTACGTGGGCTATGAATACCTGCGCTTTTACGAAGTGCCTGCCATTACGAAGAATTCGAATGGCTTTATGTACAGCATGGTGTACTACCTTAAAGATTGGATCGGACTAGATGGCGAGTTAAACGCCACGCACTTAAACCAATACAATACCGGCGGATGGTTTTTGCTAGGAGCAGGCGGACCGCGGTTCAGATGGTCGGCTCCGCGAGGGATGGAAGTATGGGGACACGTCATGGGCGGATACTCTCACTTCAAGCCGGAAACGTCATTCGGCGCCGACCACGCGCCCGCGTTTGAAGTTGGCGGTGGCGTGGACATAGCTGCACATCGTGGGCGGCTGTCATACCGAGTCGAAGCCGACATGGTGGGGACACGTTACTTCAGCACGTACCAATACAGCCCAAAAGTTTCGGTGGGTGTGGTATTTAAGTTCTAGTTTCGCGAATTTCGCAACAAGGAATCGCAAATGGACAAGAATAAAGCGCCCGATCCAAAACGTCCGGAGGCGAACCCGATCGATCCAGCCGATCCGGTTGACGAGGCTTCCCGCGAGTCTTTTCCCGCCAGTGACGCTCCGGCGTGGGATCCCAAACCCGAAAAGAAAGATAAGAAAAAAGAAAAGAGCGCCGGCGGATCTTCGAAATAATAACCGGCAACTTTCTCCACGTTTTTTCATCCAACCTTACGACCACCAGCTTGCCGAGAATCGCGAGGCTGCGCGACTATTTGCCGTCCAAGGAAGGAAAAATGAAATCAGAGAAAAATGAAACAAAAATAGCTCTGCAAGTTGGAACGGAGCTGCGAATCAACAACAAGGGCGACATCATTGTTGACAACCCGGAACTCGAATTAGCGCAAGACCAAGAAGCGGCGGACGCGACTTTGGCTTATCGATTCGATTCCGATACGGGAGTGCACATTTTCCGCCTGCTGGACCCGGTGGCCGATCGTAAGCACATGAAAACTCACCGCCGCAACGATTGAGCGACATCTCCATAGGCCGCTAGTTCGATCCAAAAGTCCGAAAGAGGAGATCCATGCTATTTGACGAGCTAAGAATCCGCGAGCTGACGCTGCGCAATCGCATTGTGGTTTCTCCCATGTGCCAGTATTCGAGCGAAGACGGATTTGCCACCGATTGGCATCTGGTGCATCTGGGAAGCCGGGCTGTGGGTGGCGCGTCGCTCGTGTTCACGGAAGCGACGGCAGTGTCGGCCGAAGGGCGCATCAGCCCGCAGGACTTGGGAATTTATAAGGACGATCACATTGAGCAGCTCTCACGAATCACCCGATTCCTTCGCGAACAAGGAAGCATTCCTGGAATCCAACTGGCGCACGCGGGACGCAAAGGCAGCACGCTGCGTCCGTGGGAAGGCAATGGAGCGATTCCGGAATCGAAAGGCGGTTGGAAGCCCGTGGCGCCAAGCGCCGTGCCTTTTTCCGAGACCTATCCGAATCCCACCGCACTGGACGAAAACGGAATTTGGGGCGTGGTGAAATCTTTCGCGAATGCGGCTCGCCGGGCGCTTGAAGCGGGCTTTCAGGTAATCGAAATCCATTCCGCGCATGGCTACCTGCTTCACGAATTCCTTTCGCCGATTTCAAACAAGCGCACAGATTCCTACGGTGGCTCGCTGGAAAACCGCTGCCGGCTGCTGTGCGAAGTCGTTACTGCGGTTCGCGGCATTTGGCCCGCGGGCTACCCACTGTTTGTTCGAATCTCGGCTACGGATTGGATTGAGGGAGGCTGGGATGTGGATCAGTCCGTCGAGCTGGCCAAAAAAATTGCGCCGCTCGGCGTGGACTTGATTGACTGTTCCTCCGGCGGCATCGCGCCGGGAGCAAAAATTCCCATCAAGGCGGGGTACCAGGTTCCGTTCGCGCGAGAAATTCGTTATGAAACCAAGATCATGACCGGCGCGGTGGGGCTGATCACGTCCGCGAATCAAGCGGACACAATTCTGCGGGAAGAAAACGCGGACATCGTGCTGCTGGCCCGCGAATTTCTGCGGCAGCCTTATTGGCCGCTGCAAACCGCTCGCGATCTGGGATTTGCGGTTCCGTGGCCGGTGCAATACCTGCGCGCGGCGCCGGACGGGACGCCAACTCGCGAGCCGATTCGTCCTCCCGAGGGGATGGACGCATTAGCCGAGCACGACGCAAAGCTGAAGTAGTCGCGTTCCGGCGAACGCTCTGGCCGACCTAGGCCGCGGAATTTCGCGTGGCCCCGGCGAAGCTTTCGGCATCGGAAACACTCCGCTTCAACGCCCTAGTCCGGGCGCCTCAAACCAATTACCATGGCGTCGTGACGACCGCTTCCGACTCCGGAACAATGCACCGTCGCATCGCAGCCGCGACGGCCATCGTGATGGCTAGCGTCCTGCTCAGCCGCATCCTGGGATTTTTTCGCGATTGGACGTTGGCGCACCAGATGGGCTCAAACGCGGTGACGGATGCGTACAACGCTGCGTTCACGCTGCCGGATTTTCTGAATTATTTGATTGCCGGCGGTTCCCTGAGCGTCACATTCATTCCTGTCTTTGCGAAGTATGCGGCGGAGAAGCGGGAAGAAGAAGGCTGGCGAGTTTTTTCCACCGTGATCACGGTGATGGGTTTTGTTCTGGTTGGGCTTGTTCTGGTAGGCGAGATTTTTGCTCCGCACATCGTGAATTGGATCGCCCCGGGATTCAGCCCGCCTGAACGAGCTCGCGTTGTTTTTCTTACGCGCCTGATGCTGCCCGCTCAAATTTGTTTCTACGAGGGAAGTATTCTGAGCGCGGTGCAATACGCGAAAGGGCAATTCGTCATACCTTCGCTGGCGCCTTTGATTTACAACATCGGAATCATACTCGGCGGTATTTTGCTGGCCCCGGTTATCGGTATCACCGGATTCGCAGTCGGCGTGCTGGCGGGCGCTCTGACAGGGAATTTTCTTCTTCAGATATATGGCGCTTATCGGGCCGGCGCGAGTTTTTCGCCGAGTTTCGACGTCAAACATCCCGGCTTCTGGCTCTTCCTGAAGCTATCGGTTCCCATTATGCTCGCTGTTTCCGTTTCCTTCGCGGACGATTGGATCATCCGCTATTTTGGATCGTATCTTCAGGCCGCATCGATTACCTGGCTGACATACGGGAAAAATTTGATGCGAGTGCCGCTCGGTCTTGTCGGACAGGGAGTGGGAGTGGCGTCGTTTCCATTTCTCGCGCAATTATATTCGGAGAAGAAATTCGAGGAGCTGAATCGCGTTCTGAATACGACTTTCAAAGGACTGATATTCCTGCTGCTTCCGATCTCGGCACTGACTATCGCTCAAAGCCTTCCGATCGTGAATCTGGTGTTTTCGCACACGCGCATGCACGGAGCGGATCTTTTCGCCACGGGCCAGGCACTCGCGTACTTTTCGATCGGAATGTTCGCCTGGGGCGCGCAGTACATTCTCGCTCGAGGTTTTTACGCTACGCGCGACACCATTACACCGGCGATAGTCGGCACGCTGATGACCGCACTTAACATTCCGGTTTACTGGTGGCTCGCGCATCACATGCAATATCGTGGTTTGGCGTTTGCCAGCTCGCTGGGCATCATCGCTTACACTGTGGTTCTTTTCATCCTGCTGAACCGCCGCACAAAAAACGCGGAGGAGGGGAGTCTAGTTATTTTCTTTCTGAAGATGACGGCGGCTTCGCTGGTCGCCGGGGCGGCCTGTTACCGGCTCACGCTTTATCTTGAAACTCAAATACCCTGGCAGAAGATCTGGGGGGCGCTGGCTTTGCTGGTGACGGTGACGGCTGCGGGAGTTTTATTGCTGGTGATTTTGCTGAAGATTTTGCGCGTGCCGGAGCTGGATCATTATTTGCGAAAGGCCTGGGCTTTTACCGGATTGCAGCGCTGATTCAAGGCGACGGGTCGAGAACCGGATGCAATGTCACTTGGCTGCCTTTCATCACCTCGATTTCGCGTTTCCAATCTTTTTTGCCTTTGGCTTTGATGGCTATCTGGTGCGTGCCGTTTACGAGCGAAATTGTTGATGGTGTGTCACCGACAAATTTTCCATCAATGTAGATTTCCGCTCCGTCTGTATCGCATGACAGAGTCAGAACGCCGGATTCCGAGCCGGAGGGCGCGGAGGAAAACGCGCGGGCACCAGGAGCCTTCTCAACCGGTGATTCGTTCGCTGAATTTTGTTTCGCTGCAGGAAGCGGGCCGGCTTTTCCGCCGGATTCCTTCGAAACGGGTTTAAGCGTTGCCTGAACCTCGTCTGCTTTCACCAGCCAGTATCGGCCGCGATTGTGGCCTTTCAGGTCAACCCATTCAAACGGACCGTCGGTGATGGTGGTTTCCTGTGCCGCGTATCCTTCCTTGTAGATCCGAACAACCAGCGGATGCCCGAGCCGCGCAGCAAATACGGTGTGAGGCTTGTGAAAGTAGCCGCCGGGGTAATTTACTTTGTAAGGAGTCTTCCCCATCAGCACGCCGTCGATCTCGACGTTTGCGCCAGCAGGAGAACTAGTGACTTTCAGGGTTTCGGCAATCGATTGCAATGGAGATAACAGAGCGAGCGCGAGGAGCGCTAGCGAGACGCAGAACGATTGCAGACTTAGTGCCCGCACCCAAGCCCTCCGAGAGGTTTAGAGGTGCCATGAAACTGGCACTCCGCTCGACTGCGGGTCAATCCGGTTAACTACGGAAAGGTGGATGAGGACAATTTCAGATGCAGCGGCGGGAAACGCGACGATGGTTTGCGCCGGCTATTTTAGATACTCGGCGAGCCAAGCGAGAAAGGTCTTGTACCACAGCTCGCTGTTTTGGGGCTTCAAGACCCAGTGTCCTTCGTCCGGGAAAATCAAAAGTTTCGAAGGAACGCCCTGCCTTTGAAGCGCGGTAAAGAATTCGAGGTCCTGAGTATAGGGCACGCGAAAATCGAGTTCGCCGGCTACCACCAGGGTTGGCGTCTTGTATTTTCCGAGCGCGGCGGCAAATTCGCTCGGAGACCACTTGTTGTAAAGCTCGGGGTTCGCCCAGGGCGTGCCGCCAAACTCCCATTCGTTGAACCAGAGTTCTTCCGTGGCGGCCATGCTGACTGCATCGTATGGGCCTGCATGGCTGATAAGGCATTTGAAACGGCCGGTGTGGGTGGCGATCCAGTCGATCATGTACCCGCCGTAGGAGCCGCCGGCAGCGCCGACGCGCGAGCCGTCGATGAAGGGGTATTTCGCAATGGCCGCGTCCAAACCTTTCATCAAATCTCCGTAAGCTCTTCCGCCCCAATCGCGGCTGATCTCCGCGGTGAATTTCTGGCCGTAACCAGTGGAACCGCGAGGGTTGATCGCCAGCACGACGTATCCGGGCGCGGCCATCACTTGCTGGTTCCAGCGATAGCCCCAGGCGTCGGTCCATGCACCTTGCGGCCCGCCATGAATCAGAAGCAGCGCCGGATACTTTTTCGACGCGTCAAAATGGGGCGGGCGGATAACGATTCCTTCCACTTGGGTCTTTTCCGCACCTTCGAACCAAAACATTTCCGGCTTGGATAGATCCAGTTGCGCGAGCAGCGCCGCATTTTGATGCGTGAGCCGGCGAACATTGCCGCCGTCCGAATTCGCGGCGAAAATTTCAGGAGGCATGGTCAAGCTTGTGCGCGCAAATACGAGCGTTCGTCCATCCGCGCTGACATCGAAATCGTCGTTGGAGTTGCCACTTACAATTACTTTCGGCGAACTTCCCGGTGCGGCTGCGATCGAATAGATCGGCATTTCCGCTTTTTCTTCAGCGTTGAAATAAATTGTCCGGCTGTCGGGAGCGAACGCATACGATTCCACGCTGCTGTCGAAATTTTCGGTCAAATTGCTTTGCTTGCCGCTCTGGCGCCCGTAAAGCATCAGCCGCCAGCGGTCGGATTCATCGCCCGGCTGCATTTGCGCGCGATAGGCGATCCACATACCGTTGGGTGAATAGACCGGTCCCCAATCATTGCCAGGATTCGTGGTGATTCGTCTGAGCCCGCCCGCGCCGGAAGCCGGCACGGTGAAAAGATCGCCATTCGTGCTGAGCGCTTCGTCCTTATCGGTATTCGCTGTGAAACAAAGCTCCTGGCTGTCGGGCGAGAACGCAATCGGATCCGGCCCGCCCAGGTTGAAAG
>Ga0302180_10002088_pt1 | contig 15649 bp, 17 predicted proteins | sample I_Palsa_E3_2_FD_200575 | JGI IMG/M metagenome (GOLD analysis project Ga0302180, IMG submission 200575) | Peat permafrost microbial communities from Stordalen Mire near Abisko, Sweden - I_Palsa_E3_2 | ecosystem: Environmental > Terrestrial > Soil > Palsa > Peat permafrost | place: Sweden... | reverse complement strand
GCTCCTAATTACAGTGTCGCGGAGGCTGCCCATTATTTGCGGCTCAAGCAGCACGATATTCGTAGATGGATGGATCAGGAAGTCATTCGCTCGTCAAGAAAAGGACTGTCCTTCTTCAATTTACTTGAACTGCACACGCTGAAAGGCTTGCGTAAAGGCACTCGTTTGCCTATGCAGAGGATTCGACGAGCTCTCTTGGAGTTCAACGAGATGGAGAGTTCAGAACATCCTTTACTCGATCCCCGATTGGAGACGGACGGCCTGCATCTCTTCCTCCACGACGGGGACGCATACTTCAATCTCAATCGCGCAGGCCAGATGGGTCTCGCCGAGATTCTCTCCACCTATTTGAAACGCATCGATCGATTTGACTCTGGAGAAGTGGTCTTCTTCCCGTTCATTGCCAGTGAAGATGCAGACGAACCGCGAACCATCCAGATGGCGCCTCAAATAGCCTTTGGACGCCCGGTACTCGCGAATACCGGCATTGCGGTGGATGTCATCGCGGGCCGATTCAGAGCTCGGGATACTGTGTCCGACCTCGCTGAAGAATACGGCGTACCTGCGAGATTGATTGAAGAAGCGATTCGACTTGAATTCCCACTCTTAAATGCCGCCTGATGTTTTCACGATTTTTCTCGACGAAAACCATTGCAACAATCAGAAGCTGCTCGATGTTCTTCGGGAGGCCGGTGTCCCGGTGGAGCGTCACCTCGCTCATTTCCCTCGCGCCACACCAGATGAGGTTTGGATACCTTTCGTAGGAAAAAACAACTGGGCCCTCCTCACATCGGACGCGAGGATCCGCTATCGAAATAACGAAAAGCGCGCGGTCCAGGAAAACAACGTGCGCATGTTCTATTTCTCTACCAACAATCTCAGCGGGCTTCAAATGGCGAGCGCATTGAAGGAAGCGCTGCCGAAAATGAAAAGGATCCTTCAGAGACAACCGCCGCCCTTTTGCGCCGCCATTACAAAATCTGGCGAAGTTCACGTCCGGGAGACCTTTATCTCGGCCGCAGAAAACTAGCCGCCAATCCGCGAGAAGTACCGGATCTGCCATTGATCTGATTTTGCCGTTGCCTAAAGAACCTTAGCCAGAATCAGCGCCTCAACCTGCCCCCATACCGCCGGATCGTTCTCGATCTGGATATGCCTCCGCATGAAGGCTCGCGCATACCACGGATACCCCGCGCACGAGACTGGGTTCTCCCGGTAGCTTGACTCATGATTGCCTAGAATCTTCGTCTTCTTAGGATCTCTGGCGACGATCACACTGCGGCCTCGCAGCACGCCCTCCGACTGATAAAAATTTACCGCCTCCTGCACGTTCGGCGGAATCTCGCGATCGTTCTGACTCTGCTTCCGCACACTGTCCACCTGGATCGTAAGCAACACCGGAATCCCCAGCTTGTTCAGGCGATCAGCAAGCGTCACGGTCTCCGACGCTCCCCAGCTGTGGCCAAAGATCACGATGCGTGCCGCACTCTTCTCGGCCTCGCTCAGGTGCCCGTCGTTGTCCTCATCCAGCAGCATGAGAATGCTCTTGAGCGCCGTCCCACCATCGCGATTCGCAAACATCGAAGCATGAAGAGCCTGTGGATAGCTCTCTTGCAAGGACTGGATCAGCTGCGCCTCACGATGCACCAGGTTGGTCGCATGAACATTGCCGCCCATGAAGCCAACCACAATCAGCTTCCGGCCCGGCCTGACAGAGCCACCATCGCCCGCTACAGACGCAGTGGAAGTATGAACCGGCTTAAGCTCCTCGGCAGACACCCTGGAAGAAAGTGTAATCAACAACAGCAACGACGGAAAAACGCAGAAGAGTCTCGTGTAACTGCATCGAAAGCCGTTGACCGCGTTGAGATCGCTGGGGGTTGGCATCCGAATCTCTTTTCCAGCGGAATCCAGATTTCTGCGATGGCGCTGCGCAGGATTATAGGCCTTTCGACGAAACTTGAAATCGGGTAACGCACCAGAGGTCACTGTTGACTTCTATGGCACTCCGACTTTTGCAGCGCCAAATAGTACCAAAAGTGCTATTGAACTTCCGAGTAATTCCGATAACCTCTGTGTCAATACAAGGTAAATCTGCTGCGGCGGGTTTCCGGTTTCCTCTTTCGGAGCGCGGCGCGGCACAAATTCCGTAACGGCACGGAACGGTCTCGCACTACTCATCAAATCGAGCGCGAGACGACAGGAGGCCTGTATGCAAGCTGAGACTCATCCCCTCGAGCCCTTCTTCCAGCAAATGGTACGCAACAGCTACGCCGGCAAACTGGGCATCCACGATACGGCAATTACGGAGTACGTCGCGCATCTCCTCTGCGAATTCAGCGAGGCAGACAAACTCTACAAAGTTCACGACGAAGAAGGCCGGCCCATCCGGACTCTGGAAGAATTACTGACGGCCTCCGATCCAATCCACGGCACCGCACCCTCCTTCGATGCCGAGCGCGCCGTCCGCAAGCACATCGGCGATTACGCGCTCTTTGTCTCCGGCATGTACCCGGAATCAATGGACCCCTATCGCCGCCGGCATGGCCAGCAGAGCTTCGAAGAGCTGGTGAAGGTAGGCAAAGAAAGCTACTACATCGTCAGCCAGTTCGATCTCGAAGAGTACGCCGACGAGGCCCCAATGTTCCGGCGCCTCGCTGGCTGGTTCGATCGCTGCATCTACGGCCTGCGCCTGGTGCGGGAAGAACTCACGCTGAACAAGCCCGGCTTTTTGCCCGCCCGCGTGAACTAGAATCCTCCAACTCCGGCACTCACGAAGATGTGGGTGCCCCATCCTTCCTGCGTTCTTCGCAGGAAAGATGGGAGACCACTACTCCGACCAAACCGCAAGCTCATTCCCCGCCCCGTCGCTGAAGTGAAAGCGCCGGCCGCCAGGAAACTCAAAGGCCGGAACCGTGATCCTGCCCCCGGCAGCCACAATAGCCTGCTCCGTAGCCGCCAGATTACTCGCATACAGCACCACGAGGGGACCGCCCGGCTTCGCCTCACCCTTCATGAAACCACCGTCGATACCGGCTCCAGCGTCTTGAAAACTGATGTAATCTTGACCCCACTCCTGGAAGCTCCATCCGAACGCAGTCGAATAGAACTGCTTGCTGCGTGCAACGTCGTTCGAAGTGAACTCGACATAATTGATCTTGTGATTGTTGGCAGAATTGCTCTTGGCTTCAGACATGGCTACTCTCCTGTCCCTCGAATGCGGACGCTCAATTGCAGAAAATCGTGAGATGAAAGGAAATGCCGCGAGTCATGCAATCGATGGTCGGCGCAGGCACACCCTTCCTGGTGTGTTCTTGAAGCGCCTCCATCCACATTCCCTCAAGAGCAGGAGAGTGCAGGTAGAGCCCGCTGATTAACGTCAAAGCGCGGACTCGCGAGGTACAAAATCAATGTAGCTCAAAAAGAATCTCGGCGGCAAGGCAATTCCAGTCCGATCCGTTCAGCATTGGATGCCAGCTTCCGTTCGGCCGTGTTTTCTACCATAATCAACGTGCAGGCTCGATCGAAACCAAAGACCGTGCGAGGCAACTTGCGTCGTTCACTCCTTCCAACATCTGCTTCCCGCTTGCAGTGTTCCCCGCAGCGTCGCATAACTTCTCCACTCGTTTCATGCACGCTCTTTTCTGCATTCTGTTTATGGATGGCATGCGGCGCATGCTCGCTCCCTGGGCAGCAATCCGCGACACCTGCGACAGACATACCGGTGATCCGAGTTTCTTCCAACTTCGTGTTGGTGGATGCCCTCGTAGAGAACAAGCGCACGGGCACTCTCCTCGGAGGTCTCGAAGCCGAAGACTTTCAAATCACCGAAGACGGCGCTCAACAAGACATCTCTTACTTCAGCCACGACCAGCTTCCCCTGTCCATCGTCTTTCTCTTCGACCTGACCGACACCGTGCGTCCGGTTCTAAAGCAGCTTGCACAAGGCGCCTCACTGATCCTCGGCCATTTGAAGCCGCAGGATGAAGTATCGGTCATGGTCTTCTCTTCGCATACGGAAGTCTTGCAGGGCTTCACGACCCGCCGCGTTTCGACCCAGGCCGCCATCGATCAGGCAGCGGATGCAAAGGCAAAAGATGGCACGTTTATTCATGAAGATATGTATGAAGCCATCGACCAGGCGATGAAGTCTACCGCGCCGCAGGCGAGGCGGGTTCTGGTATGGCTGACCGACGGCACCTCCAATCTCGAGAACTCCTTTACGCAAAGGACCATCGGGAAAGAAGCTCCAGCACATCTGCACACTAGAGAAGAGGCTGTCGACAAGCTGCTCCACTCCGGCGTAGTCGTCGCCGGACTCATCGAGCGCTCCGCCGCCACCGATGCCCTGGTGGCCGCAATGGATGTCACTCCGGCCATCTTCTTTGCAGGAGCCCGTGTCGGAGATATCGAGAAATATGCTGATCTGACTGGAGGGCCGGTGCTCAAATCCAGCAAGGCAAGCGTGGTTACGCGTCTCGCAGAGTTGCTCGACGATCTGAGAGGACGCTACACGCTCGGCTATAAACCCGCAGGCTCAGCACCCGAAGGAACATTCTGCAAGCTCCACGTTGCGTTAACGCCTCAGGCATACGAAAAGCATCCAGAATGGAAGAAATCTGAGATCGTGGTGCGCGCCGAGAGCGGATACTTTCGCTAACCCTCAAAACTCTCAACGCGCAAAATGACTTAGAGAATATACCGGCTCAAATCCTGATCCTTCACAATCGAAGCGACCATGTGGCGCACATACTCCGGCGTGATCAGAAAGACCTTCTCCGGACCGGACTGCGTCTCGCGCTCCAGGAAAGGCAGCGGCGAAGTCGACTCTTCCCGGATCGCCTTGGCAATCGCATCCGCGTGCTCTGCATCCTTGGCGACGCGAGCCAGATCCGGCGCAAGGAAGCTGATCTCTTCGAGCACCCGCTCCATGATCGTATGCAGGCGGCGCGCCCCAATGTTCTCCGTCGTCTCATTGACGCGGAAAGCAAAGGCAGCCATCTCGCGCAGTGACTCCGGCGTGAACTCGAGCCGCACGCCCTCGGTCTCGAGGAGCGCCGTGCACTGCTTGGTCAGCGAAGCCTTGGGCTCGGTGAGAATACGCAAAAAATCATCCACCGTAAGCGACTGCAACTCCACGCGAATCGGAAAGCGCCCCTGCAACTCGGGAATCAGATCCGAAGGCTTCGAAACATGAAATGCTCCGGCCGCAATGAACAGGATGAAGTCCGTGCGCACCATCCCATAGCGCGTGTTCACCGTAGTGCCTTCGACAATCGGCAGAATGTCGCGCTGCACTCCTTCGCGCGAAACATCCGGCCCATGCCCGCCCTCGCGCCCGGCAATCTTGTCGATCTCGTCAAGAAAGATGATGCCGCTGGTTTCGACGCGCTCGACTGCCGCACGCGTCACCTGGTCCATGTCGATCAGCCGGCTCTCTTCTTCGCTGATCAGATATTCAAAGGCCTCATTGACCTTCATCTTGCGCTTTTTGGTAGCGCCGCCAAAGATGTTCGGCAGCAGATCCTTGAGACTCATGTCCATGTCTTCAAGGTTCTGGCTTGAGATGATGCCCAGCTGCGGCCGATCGCGCTCCCGCGTATCCAATTCAACCGTGCGGTCATCCAGCTTGCCTTCGCGGAACTGCTGTCGCAGCTTCTCCCGCGTGCGCTGATAGCTCTCCGTACCCGGCAGCATAAGTTGGCCTTCCTGTGTCGGTTGATGCGCCTCAGGCGGAGGAGGCAGCAGCAGATCGAGCAATCGCTCCTCGGCATTCATCTCCGCCTTGTCTTCGACTTCCTCAAGACGCTCTTCACGCACCATGTCGATAGCAATCTCAACCAGGTCGCGAATCATCGACTCAACGTCGCGCCCAACGTAGCCAACCTCGGTGAACTTCGAAGCCTCCACCTTGAGAAATGGCGAATCCGTCAGCTTGGCAAGCCTGCGTGCAATCTCGGTTTTGCCCACGCCCGTCGGCCCGATCATGATGATGTTCTTGGGCATGATGTCGTCGGCAAGATCAGGCGGCAGCTTCTGCCGTCGCGTGCGGTTGCGCAGCGCAATGGCAACCGCGCGCTTGGCGGCCTTCTGTCCTACAACGTGCTTGTCCAACTCGGCGACGATTTCGCGCGGAGTGAGTTCGTCGAGATCGACGTCTTGGTCTTCAGCGGTTCCTGGGAGATATATGGCCATATGAAATGAATCTTGCAGATAGTCCGATCACTATAACCGACCCGACCTACGCCTGCGACTCCTTAGTAGACTCCGCCTTCGACGACTCGGATCTTGGTTCGGCGTAAAGCTCTTCAATCGTAATGCGGTCATTGGTATAGATGCAGATCTCGCCCGCAATCTTCATGGATTTGGTTGCGACCTCGCGTGCACTCAGAGTCGTATTCTCAAGCAGCGCGCGAGCCGCAGCCGTGGCGTAGCTTCCGCCCGAGCCGATAGCGGCAATCGCTTCATCGGGATCGATCACATCGCCCGATCCCGAGATAAGAAACGTTTCGCCCGCATCCGCAACAATCAACAACGCTTCGAGATTGCGCAACATCTTGTCCGTACGCCAGTCGCTCGCGAGTTCCACGGCCGCCCGGCGCAGGTTGCCGCCAAACTGCTCCAGCTTCACTTCAAAGCGCTTGAACAGCGAGAAAGCATCCGCAGTCGATCCCGCAAATCCAGCGAGAATCTTGTCCTGATAAATCCGGCGAATCTTCTTTGCGGAATGTTTGAGCACGTGATCGCCCAACGTTACCTGCCCGTCGGCCGCCATAACCACATGGCCGTTGCGGCGCACGCAGATGACAGTGGTTGAGTAAATGCGCCCGGGCCGATGCAGGCCAGGATTCTCCACCTCGGCAGGCGAAACCGCCCTTGCTTTGCTGGAACCTTGAGAATTGCTGCGAATGAGGGCGGTGATGTGTAGGGTTTTTGAAGCCAAGAATCGATCCTTCTTGCAGTTCTTCCCTGCCTGTCAGATGCAAGCGGCAGAAAAGACGCGCAACTTTTAGTATAGCGCTAAGTTCCAGCGCCCCAAATCGCTCCATTCTCTGGACTCTTGGGCTATCGCGCCGCTGAACGTGCCCCGCCTCGCTTCACAACCTTGTTCTCAAGAATCTTGATCTCAAAGATCGCCGGCCATTGCTTCCCGGTAACAAACAGCCGGTCATGCTGCGCATCGTAAGCAATCCCATTCAAGACCGATTCGGCATTGACTCGCTGATCGTCCGGCAGAATGCCAGTCAGATCGATCCACGCAATGACATGCCCATCCTGCGGAGAGATGCGTGCAATCCGGTCGGAATGCCACACATTGGCATAAATCTCGCCCTTAATGTACTCAAGCTCATTCAACTGCTCCACCGGCAGCTTCCCGTCCCGCACCACGATATGCCGCACTTCCTGGAACGTCGCCGGATCGCGGAAGCGCAGCGTTGACGTGCCGTCGCTGGTGATGATCTGCTTCGCCGTACGCGTCATACCCCAACCCTCGCCGTCGTAAGTGAACTCCCTGATCTTGTGCAGGCTGAAGCGGTCATATACGAAGCCGATATGCGTCTGCCAGGTCCACTCATAGAGATTCGGACCCCAGTCCACAATCCCTTCGCCAAAGTACTGCGCCGGCAGTTCAAGTCGCTGCAGAACCTTGCCCGTCTCCGGCTGCGTCACCAGCACTTCCGAATGCCCCTTCAGCCCGGTACCCTCATAGAACATCCCGTTCAGGTAGAAAAATCCCTCCGTGTAGCTCTCCGTCGAGTGGGGAAATTTGGCGACAACCTTGTATCCGAAAACCGGCGCAGCCAGAGCCCCCGCCGTGCTCAAAACAAACGATGCCAGCACCAGAATCCGAAGGGCTGAGGCGCGCCGTAGAAAAGCACGAAATAGAGAGGAAAAGCGAGACAGAAACATGACTGAAATCAGCCTACACGGCGACGCCCGGAATGCCCCAGGCAAGCGAGACATTCAGAGTGATCACCGCGCAGGCTGCTGCAGGCAAACGAGATCTACTGCGGCTTCTGCGTACCCGCCGGCGGCCGGCTCGCATTCGGCTTAGGCGCACTCGGCACGCCGCTCGAAGCCGGCGCCGTCACCCCGGACTGCGCGTCATAAGCCTTGATCAGATCCGCAGTAATGTCGAGGTTCGCGGCAGAATACCAGACCACGGGCTGCGCCTCGCTGCCCCGTTCTACCACCACCGCGTAGCCATGCTGTTGAGCGTAATTCTGCAGAAAGCCATACATCTTCTGCGCCACTGACTGGAAGACTTGCTGCGAATCCGACTGCGAATCCGCTTTGAAATCCTCAGAATCCCGCTGCAACTGCTTCTGCTTGACCGCGATAGCCTGCTCCCGATTGGCCGCCTCGGCCCCGCTTAGCTTGTCGGCGCTGGCCTGCAACTGCTTCTGCAGATCCACAATCTGGTCATTCAGCGCCTTCAACTGCGCCTCACGTGGACCGTATTTGGTCTGCAGTGCCTGAAGCTGCTTCTGCGCCTCGGCAGTCTGCAACACCGCCGCGTTGAAGCTGACCGTCACGACACCTGGAACAGGAGTTACAGCAGCCGGCGTCTGCGCCCCGGAAATCATCGACAGAGAGCCCGCCAGCAAAATTGGAATCAGGAAATACCGCTTCATCTTTTTCTCCGTTGAAATGGACTTTGTGTTGCTGAGTTCTTCCTGTTTCGACGGGATTCCCAGCGCTTCGACAGCCGAAGGCCGCGCAGAATCCGCAGCCAATTCACGGCAACTGCCGGATATCGCTCGCTCAGGCCATCTTGAGAATCGCCGCAACGGCCCGGCCCACTTCGGCCAGAATCGCAGCCCGGCCCTCGGACGGGAGTTTAGTTTCTGTCAGATACACCGTGACAAGCACCGGCCCGCGACCACGAATTCGACTGGGCGGCCAGAAAACCGCGATGTCGTTTGAAGTCCCATTTTCTCCGCTGCCCGTCTTGTCGCCCTCCGTCCACTCCGCCGGAACGCCGGCACGCAGAGCCTTGAGCCCGGTCTGGCAATCTCTCATCCAATTCACCAGCAGCGCGCGCGAAGCGGGCTTCAGCACGTCCCCCAACACCAGCCGTTGCAGTGTCCCCAGCATCGCCAGGGGCGTTGTCGTGTCCCGCGGATCACCGGGAATCGCCGTGTTCAGCGTAGGCTCATTGCGGTCCAGTCGCGTCTGATCGTCGCCAGTCTCCCGCAGAAACGCCGTAAGCGCAGGCGGACCACCGAAGCTTGCCAGCAGTAGATTAGCCGCCGTGTTGTCGCTCCACGTCGCAGCCGCGCCGCAAAGCTCAGCCACCGTCATCCCCTTCCCGCCAACGCGCTCCTTCGTAACCGGTGCATACTCCAGAACATCCTGCGCCGTGAACACGATCCGGCGCTCCAGTTGCTCCTGCCCCAGGTCGACGCGACGCAGCACCAGCGAAACCGCGGCCATCTTGAACGTGCTGCACATGGGAAAACGCTCGTCGCCCCGATACGCGCCTTTCATGCCGGTTGCAGTATCCAGCACCGTGCATCCCAGCCGGCCGCCACTCTTCTTTTCGATCCCGGTCAGTCTTTCGTTAAGATCTTCCGCCAACTCGCCGTACAGAAGGCCACTCGGAAAAATCGAAGAAGAAACAGCAGCAAGCAATCCGCAGTGGATCGCACGTCGACGCGTAAGGAGAGATTTTCGGTTGTGCATGTGTGTATTGTTGGCGATACGAATCCTGATTCTAGCCGAGACGAGGGGTCACCCGTTTGTGGACTCCCCACCGCTCTCCGTCTGCGCTATTCTCGGATTGGGTGGTCTCCGGGGCGACCCGGTTTTGACCGCCTTCACGACGCTTTTGCTCCTGACGGAACCACTCAAGTCCATCATGGTCCACATATCTCTTCGCGAGTGGCAGATTACTTCCCTGGCAGCGGCCGTCGCCGTCGCTGCCGGAACTGCGCTCTGGTTCGTCACGCGCAAGCGACCAACCGAAGAAGAGCTTGAGCGCGAACGCCGCCAAAGCCTGGTCAGCTTCGGACGCATCGTCGACGGATCGCTCCTCGACGGCTTTCAGATCACCTCCAAAGACGGCTCCGCCCGCGACATGCTGCTCTACCAGTACGAAATCTCCGGCGTCATCTACGAATGCTCTCAAGACATCACGCCCCTCGCCGGAATCGTCGATCCCGCGTCGGTCAAAATCGGCATGCCCTGCTCCATCCGCTACCAGCCAGGCAGCCCCGAAAACAGCATCCTCGTCGCCGAGCGCTGGAGCGGGCTGCGCGAGGGAGTGCCCATCCTCTGGAGCCATCCCAAGACCAAGCGTATCCCCGAAGACCAATGGCAACGCCTCCGTCCCGGTCCCGGCCAATCCACCCTCGAGATTCGATCCATTCAATAGAGCCGGTCCTTGCTTTTGCTCTTTTCGCAAAGACACGCATAGACTTGAGATATGCATGTTCACGCAGCGCCAGCAGGTCATGGAAAAACGAGCCGAGTGCTCTGGATCTCCATGGTGGCGACGCTACTCTACGTAGCGCTTACCCTCTTCGCCGGACTGCGAGCCCACTCCCTGGCCCTGCTCTCTGAAGCCGGCCACAACATGTCCGACTTCCTGGCCCTGGCGCTCTCGTTTGTCGCGGTTTACTTCCAGTCCCGCCCGCCCACCAACCGCAAAACCTTTGGTTATCAACGCGCCGGAGTGCTTGCGGCCTTCCTCAACGCCTCCACGCTCGTCCTCATCTCCCTTTGGATCGGCGTCGAAGCAGTCCACCGCCTAAGCGCTCCCGTCGTCGTCCAGCCGCGCCTGATGATGTGGGTTGCAGCCGCCGGCGTGGTCATGAACGGCGTCATCGCCGCCCTGCTCTGGGGCGTTGCACGCGACGTCAACATGCGCAGCGCCTTCATTCACATGGCCGGCGACACCCTATCCACAGCCGCCGTCATCGCCGGAGGCGCCGGCATCCTCTTCACCGGTCAGAACTGGATCGATCCCGTCCTCTCGCTCCTCATCGCCGCCCTCATTCTGTGGAGTTCCTTCGACATCGTCCGCGAAACCCTCAATATCCTCCTCGAAGGCACCCCGCGCGGTATGTCCCTGAGCAAAATCCGCGCCGGAATGGAAGAAGTCGAAGGCGTCATCAACGTCCATGACCTGCATGTCTGGAGCCTCGGCTCGCAAAGTCACGCCCTCGCCTGCCACATCCAAATCGATGACATTCCACCGTCCGAGAGCAACTGCATCCTGCTCAAGATCAACGCCCTGGCCAAAGAAAATTTCCACATCCACCACACGACCATCCAGTTTGAACACGCCAACTGCGAAGTCATCCATGGCTGTGTAGTGCCGATTAGCGACATGGTCGCTGACTCGGGGCACGATCACGACCACCACGGACACGCCCACAGCCACGCCGGCCACTCCCACTAAAACAAATCTGGGCGCCCCACTCTCGCCATGCCCTTACTTTTGTGGCTAGGATGGGAGTAAGCAAAAGCCCGCCATGCTACTCTGGCCTCCAGTCTGGAGGTCGTCTTTCTTGTCGAGGAAATTCCTTCTCTTCCCCGCTGTTGCAGTCACTCTCGCTCTCCCCGCCTTCCCGCAATCCGGCGCAGCGGTTACAGCCGCTCAGCTCAACGCCATTTCCGGCGATTACACCGAAGCCGCCGAGCCCGACACCCAACTCAGCTTCTACGCCAAAGACGGCAAACTCTACCTCGAGAGCGAGCGCCAGATTCCGACCGCGCTCACAGCAGTCTCAGCCACTGAGTTCACGATGCCGGAGGATCATGAGACATTCCAATTTTCTCTATCGGCGAACGGCAACACCCTGACCCTGAGCGAGAGGAACGAAGCCGGCACAACACTTCGCCGCACCGGCGATGCCGTCCATCACCTCTTCCATCCCTACCAGCGGCGCGAAGAGATGATTCCCGTCCGCGACGGCGTCAAGCTGCACGTGATCATCCTCACGCCCGCCGACATCCCAGGCCCGCTCCCCATCCTCATTCAGCGAACACCCTACGGTGTCGACGGGACCAACGAAGCCAGCTTCTTTCGCGGCCGCCCCGAGCTCGCCCGCGCTGGCTACATCTACGTCGGAGCCGACATTCGCGGCCGCTTCAAATCCGAGGGACAGTTCGTCATGTGCCGCCCGCTCGCCGATCACAAAGACCCCAAGGCCATCGACGAAAGCACCGACACCTACGACACCATCGACTGGCTCCTGAAACACATCCCCAACAACAACGGCCGCGTCGGAGTCATCGGCACCAGCTACCCCGGTTTTCTGGCCATGATGGCCGGCATCGATCCCCACCCCGCCATCAAAGCCATCAGCCCTCAGGCCCCAATGATCGACACCTGGATGGGCGATGACTTCTTCCACTACGGAGCTTTCCGCCAGACCTACGGCTACGACTACGCGCTGGGCCTCGAGTCGAGCAAGGAAATCACGGACGTCGACTACGGCAAAGGTGTCGATGGCTACGACTACTTCCTCAAGCGCGGTTCCTTCCTCGAAGACGTGAAACAATCCGGCGTAAAAATGAAGCTCCCGACATGGCAGGCATTCATCGAACACCCAACCTATGACAACTTCTGGCATTCCCGCGGAGTAGAACATCACCTCAACAAGGTCACAGTGCCCACGCTCTCCGTCGGTGGCTACTACGATCAGGAAGACATGTGGGGGCCGCAGGAGGAGTACTCCAGCCTCGAAGAGCACGACACCAACCACGAAAACTTCCTCGTCCTCGGCCCCTGGCGTCACGGCTCCTGGGGATCCTCGTCGCGGCATCTCGGCGCGCTTCAATATGGCGAGTCCATCGGCAAAGAGTACCGTGCGCAAATCGAAGCGAAGTTCTTCGCAAAGTATCTGAAAGACGAACCGGGTTTCGACCTCGAAGACACAGCCAGCTTCCAGACCGGTTCGAACACCTGGCATCGCTACGCGCACTTTCCTCCAACGGAAGCCAAGAGCACCGCCTTCTCGCTCTGTGGAAGCGGCACAATCGCGGCAGGCTCAAGCTGCCACGCTGGCCAACTGAGTTATGTCTCCGACCCAACCAACCCCGTTCCCTATCGTCATCGCCCCATCCAGCCCACCTATGGCGAGGGCTCCAAGTGGGGCACATGGATGGTCGAAGACCAGCGCTTTGTCACTGATAGAAAAGACATCGCCGTATGGCGCTTGCCCGTCCAGACCCAGGACCTGACGATCACCGGCGAAGTGATCGCCGACATCTTCGCTTCGACCACCGGCACCGACAGCGACTTCGTAGCCAAGCTCATCGATGTCTACCCGGATGATGATCCCGACCCAGCCATGCGCGGCTACCAGCTCATGACCAACATGGAGATCTTCCGCGGCCGCTACCGCACCAGCTTCGACAAGCCCCAAGCCCTGAAGCCAGGCGAAGTCAACGAATTCAAATGGAGCCTGCACGACGTCGACCACGTCTTCAAAAGAGGCCACACCGTAATGGTCGAGATCCAGAGCACCTGGTTCCCCCTCTACGACCGCAACCCCCAGACCTTCGTCCCCAACATCATGCTCGCCAAACCCGAAGACTACAAACCCCAAACCATCACCATCTTCGCCGACGAAAACCACGACTCAAAGCTGATCTTGCCGGTGATAGCGCCATGAAATAGCGAAACCTTCGTCCCAAATCCTGTTCTCTCTTCGTGAAACCGAATTCGATATAAACTAACTCACAGTTACAAGGGAGTTCGTATGAAGTTAGCAGAAGCGCTCGCCGAACGGAGTGAGTGCCAGACCAAACTCGAAGAAATCAAAAAGCGACTTGCAAGATCCGCGCGCGTGCAAGAGGGCGAACAGCCTGCGGAGGATTCTACTGAATTGCTCAGCGAATCCGAGCGGGTTTTCGTCCACCTTCTTGACCTGATTCGCGCAATTAACCGGACTAATGCACGAACGGCCTTCGACAGCGAGCGGACCATATCGGATGCAATTGCCGAGCGAGACATAACGGGAAAGAGACGCGATTTTCTGTCCGGCGTGGCTGACGCAGCAAGCACGCGACAGGACCGATATTCCAAGTCGGAAGTGAAGTTTGTAGCAACCGTCTCGATTTCGCAGTTGCAAAAGCAGGTCGATCAACTCTCCAAACAGTTCCGCGAGTTGGACACTCGACTCCAGGAACTGAATTGGCAAACCGAACTGGCGTGAAGTAGTTGGTAGTCGTCTTGTCGAAGCGAGCACAAGCCCCGCCGGGGGCAAATCCGGCATCTGGCGATCCTGATGAGCCAGGGTCTGTGGGTTCGACCCCCTAATGTACAGCGTAGGCTCCGTACAGTCACAAAGGTACAGCGCACGCTCACTGTTCACTACCATGTGCTGATCGACAGAACGATGAGGGTGGGTACGGGGACAACTTCACGAAGTCAAGAACACCGGATTTGACACATAACCCGTGCGCACATATCATGTGCATATGGCAAACCTGACTCTCTCTGTCGACCAGCAGCTTCTCGACAAAGTTCGGAAACGAGCTCAGGCACTTGGCACATCCGTCAATCAGATGGTGCGCGACTATTTCACAAGCGTCGCGGGAGACGACAATCTCGAAGCCGATCTTGCCCTTTTCCGGCAGACCTCAGGACAAGGCACACCTGACCCCGACTACAGGTTCAATCGCGACGAAATTTACGAAGAGCGTTTCCAGAACTATGGCAAATCCTAGCGTATTTTTGGACGCGAACGTTCTTCTCTACACAGATGATCCGCGCTACCCGGAAAAGCGAGAGATTGCCGTCAAGCTTGTTGAGCAGCACGTTACGCAAAAGACCGGCGCCGTTTCCTTGCAAGTTCTTGGAGAATACTTCCACAACGCACGTCGCAAAATGAACCTGGATGTTCAGCTTGCAAGGCAGCGCGTCACATTTTTCTCTCGGTTGCTGCGGTTTCAGCCAAATCTCAGCGATGTTTTCGCAGCTATAGATCTCCATCAGTTTCACCATTTCCGGTATTGGGATGCGATGGTTGTTCACTCCGCGAAGCAATGTGGATGCCGTATCCTCTACTCCGAAGACATGCACTCCGGGCACATAATCGATAACCTGAAAATTGTGAACCCCTTCGCTTCGAGTCATTTCTAATTCTGAAGAATCGGAGTAGCATAGATTTAGTCCGATGGCTCTCCACCAGCCCATCCCGGCGCTCCTCTAGCGGCTCCCGCCGCCTACACTGCACCTGCGCCTATTCCCAGACATCGAATTCACTGGCAACAACCGGCCCTGTCGCGTGCCTCTATCCGCGATCTGAGCCAGAGCGAAGAGAGAACCCCATGTTTGACCGATTGCAGCAAATGGAAGACCGCTACGTGGATCTGGGCAACCAGATGGCCCTCCCCGAAATTCAGAACGACCGCGAAGCCATCCACAAAGTCTCCAAAGCCCACCGCGACCTCGAATCCACCGTGGAAAAGTTCCGCGAATACAAGCAGGTCGCCCAGGGCGTCGAAGGCGCGCAAGCCATGCTCGCCGAATCCGACCCCGAGATGGCCGCAATGGCGCAGGAAGAACTGGCCGAGCTGGCCCCGCGCCTCGAAGCAATCGAAGCCGAGCTCAAGATCATGCTGCTGCCCAAAGACCCCAACGACGAAAAGAACGTCATCCTCGAAATCCGCGCAGGCACGGGCGGAGACG
>Ga0302180_10002076_pt1 | contig 15710 bp, 11 predicted proteins | sample I_Palsa_E3_2_FD_200575 | JGI IMG/M metagenome (GOLD analysis project Ga0302180, IMG submission 200575) | Peat permafrost microbial communities from Stordalen Mire near Abisko, Sweden - I_Palsa_E3_2 | ecosystem: Environmental > Terrestrial > Soil > Palsa > Peat permafrost | place: Sweden... | reverse complement strand
TGGTGAACGTTCTCCCCGTCGAAACGTAAGCCCCTCCTCGCAGCACCCTCTGCTTTGCAGCTTCCAGGTTGAAGACTGATGGATCTCTGTTTCTCCACCCCGGTTCTTCCCAGGGTTGTTTCCCTGCGTTGGGGCCCGCGAGCGAAATTCGTTTCCGTTGGCAGCCACGCGCAAGGGGTCGCCGGCGCCAGCCACGGCACGTCCATGACCGAGCATCGGTTTCCACACGACGACAGCAATCCGGAAAGTTACAATTCTACCATTCAAATCCACCCACGATTTTCATTTGCTGGCATGCAGGAAGGTTCTTAAATGGGTCGAACGAAATGGGTCTGACCAGGCGCGACTTTCTCATGAAGGTGGGCCAGGCGGGAGGCTACAGCGCCGCCTTCACTATGATGCAATCCCTGGGTTTGCTGCCTCTCAAGGCTTCGGCCGCTCCTACAGTGAAGCATCCTGAAGGCTCCGGCAAAGGGACCAGTGTGGTCATTCTGGGCGGCGGCATTGCCGGCCTGGTCTCCGCTTATGAGCTAGGCAAGTTAGGCTACACCTGCACGCTGCTCGAGGCGCGGGAACGTATCGGCGGCAGGAACTGGACCGTCCGCAACGGAACCAAGGTGGATTTCACCGATGGTTTCACCCAGAACTGCGCCTTCGCCCCGGGCCTCTATCAGAACGTCGGGCCCGCCCGCTTGCCCTCCATACACCACACCATGCTTGGTTACTGCCGCGAGCTTGGCGTTCCTCTGGAGGTAGAAGTCAACACCTCGCGAAGCGCCTACCTCCAGTCCGCGACACTGAACAATGGCCAGACCGTACAAAACCGCCAGGTGGAATACGATACCCGCGGTCACGTCGCCGAACTGCTGGCAAAGTGCATTCAACGCGGCGGGCTCGACCAGGAACTAAGCTCGGACGACAAAGAGCAGATGATCGAGTTCCTGAAGATCTACGGTGGTCTGTCCCCGGATCTTTTCTACAAGGGGTCCTCGCGCACCGGCTGGAAAGTCAGTCCCGGGGCCGGCGACAGGGCCGGCGTTCCCCACGACCCTCTGGATATGCGCGCCTTGCTGTCCGCCCATCTATGGACAGAGCTGATGGAAGAAGACGAGATCGACTGGCAGGCGACCATGTTTCAGCCGGTCGGCGGCATGGATCAGATACCCATGGCGTTCAAGAAAAAGCTGGTCGCCGTCATTCGTTCGCGCGCCGAGGTGATCCAGATCCGGCAAAATGCATCGGGTGTAAAGGTCGTCTACCAGGATCTCGCGTCCGGCAAGCACGAGACCGTCAGCGCGGACTACTGCGTTTGTGCCCTGCCGCTGACCATTCTCAAGACCATGGATACTGATTTCTCACCCGAATTGAAGGCCGCCATCAATGGTTGTTCCTATGACTCGGCCTACAAAATTGCCTGGGAATCGCGCCGCTTTTGGGAGCAGGAGTGCAATATTTATGGCGGCATCTCTTTTCTCCGCCAGCCTGTCGATACGGTCTGGTATCCCAGTGCCGCGCTCTTCTCCGAAACCGGGATCATCGTGGGTGGATACGGAATCGAAAACAACTCAGAATTTGGCAAGTTACCGGGCCCGCAGGCAAAACTGGCGGCGTCTCGTCACTCCATTGAACTCCTGCACCCCGGTTGCTCGCAGGAGTTGAAGAACCCCATCTACGTGAGCTGGGGACACATTCCGTACAATCTGGGGTCGTGGGTCAGCAACGCCGAAGCTGGCGCTCCACCAGGCTATGAGCTCTGGATCCAACCTCAAGGGCGCATCTTTATGGCCGGCGACCACACCAGTCACATCGTAGGCTGGCAGGAGGGCGCAGCCTTGTCGGCCCACCGGGCCCTGGATGGAATTGCCGCTCGCGTGGCCAAGGGCTAGGAAGTCGCTTGGGCTCCTGGGCTCTGGAGGGTCTCGTGAGCACCGGGTAAAGAAACCGCAGGTCCCTCCACTACGCTTCGCTACGGTCGGGATGACAAGGGGAGAGGGGCAGTTCCAAGGGAAAGCTGTTACTGGATGGAGAGAAGCAGGTCCAGCGGAGGGGTCTGCAGTCTGCTTCGATCCCAATAGCGGATTTCAAGGTCAACCGCCGCCCTCCCCTTGTCATCCCGACCGAAGCGAAGCGCAGTGGATCTGCAGTTTTTCCCCCCCGCAGCGACACCTTCCTAATGGGACGACGTTTTCATGACAAAACTGGTGAGCGCTGCCTTCTTGCTCTCACTCACCGGCCCGGCGGTGCGCCACAGCACATGTCCCGCCTTATCCGTCAACAGCAGCACGACATCCTGCTCAGAAGAAATCTGCAGAGAATGCAAGAATTGTGTTTTGTTGACGTACAAGGGCACCGTGTACCGCCGCGGTTGGGATGGCAGCAGGCTGCCGCGCAAGGACGCGTTCAACCACCACCGGTACAACCCATTTTCGCGCGGAGAAACAAACAGCCACCACGTTTGCACCGTGGGAGCGGTTATCGCCGGAAGCCATCCATCGACCTGCGATTGCTGATCGCGCTGAAAGGAAAGAATCAGCAAATTCAGCGGCGTGGCAAAATTCGCCGGCAGCGTCACCTTCGCCCGATCCAGCGTGTACGCGGTAACCGGAGGTAAAACCGCAACCTGGGGATTCTGGGAAATTTGCGAAGCTGCCACTACGCACGGCAAAGCGAAGACGGTGAAGGCCAGGGCTCGAAGCAGTCGCATTTTGTCTACCAAATCTTAACCCACCCCACAACAGTCGATGTGGCGCGATGAAAAGCCGTGTCCGAAAGGGGGTCGAGTATCATAAACATGGGAGCACTCTCATGCCATTTGCGCCTCAGCGGCACAACTTTCAAACCGACGACCTCCGTCTGCAGCCAATCGCCGAAAAAGTTCTCGCAAACGAGCGTCTCGATTTCAAGGATGGCGTTGCCCTCTACCGCTCAGGAGATGTGCTTGCTGTAGGCTGGTTGGCCAACCATGTGCGTGAGCGTCTCCACGGTAACATTGCCTACTTCAATGTCAACCGGCACATCAACCCCACCAACGTTTGTGTGGCCGCTTGCCGGTTGTGCGCCTTTGGCCGCAAAAAAGACGGCGAAGGCGCCTATACCATGGCGCTCGAAGAAGCGTGGCAGACCGCGGCCTCCGGCTACACCGAAGCAGTTACAGAATTTCACATCGTTGGCGGCTTGCATCCCGATCTTCCATTCCAATACTTCCTCGACCTCGTGGCAGGTCTGAAAGAGCGCTTTCCCCAGGTTCACATCAAAGCATTCACCATGGTCGAGGTGGCCTACCTGGCACGCCGCGCGAAGCTGAGCATTGCCGAGACCCTGACCCAGATGAAAAACGCCGGGGTTGATTCCATGCCTGGTGGCGGGGCGGAGATTTTCTCCGACCGTGTGCGCCACATCATATGCGATCACAAGATCGATGGCGACGAGTGGCTGGAAACAGCCCGCACCGCACACAAACTGGGATTGCGCTCCAATGCAACCATGCTTTACGGCCACGTCGAAAACGACGAGGATCGCGTCGATCACATGCTTCGTCTGCGTGCTGTGCAGGATGACACCGGCGGCTTTCAAACCTTTATTCCGCTGGCCTTTCATCCCGCGAACACTGCACTGGATCATCTGCCCACAACCACTGGCCTCACGGATATTCGCCAGATCGCCGTGAGCCGCTTGCTGCTGGATAACTTTTCCCACATCAAAGCCTACTGGCAGATGATGAGCGCCAAAATTGCGCAGATCTCATTACGATTCGGCGCCGACGATATCGATGGCACGGTGGTCGAAGAAAAGATCTACCATGACGCTGGAGCGACCACACCACAGGGAATGCGGCGCTCGGATCTGATTCGTCTCATTCGGGAAGCCGGCCGCGAGCCGGTGGAGCGGGATACGCTCTACCGCAACGTCGTCCGCCACGAAGATACTTTTACCGTAGCGGTCTAGACTTCCGCCCGGCTCTCCGCGGGACGAAATGGCTCTCCAGTCTCCTGCCGCAGCACGTTGATAGAAGCCCCGGCATGCGCAGCCACACGGGCCTTCTGCTTGCGCCGCACCTCGCGGATAGCCACCAACATGAGTGCAGTGAAGGTAATGATGAGCAGGATCAGCGCATAGCGTCCGTGCAATTCCGTCACTTCTCCGTACAGCAATGCCAAACCCACAAACACAAAGAAGACGTGCGCGCAGAAGACTTCGAGCGATGCCTTGCCCAGGGTCAAGAAGGGTTCCACCAGCACCATTTTGGTGAGGTATTTCCGCGACCAGTAAATCATGCACGAAAACGCAAACAGGTTCAGCATGCGCAGTGGGCCGATCTGCCATTTGTCCAACGACAGGCCAAGTGCCTCCTGCGTCAGGTGGGGGCCAAGCCAGTCATGCCGTACCCCAAGGAAGAAAAGGCATACCGCGCCACTGAGGACAAAGACCCACCCAGGCAACTTGCTGAGCGGGTTCTCACCCTGCGTTGACTTGGCCCCTAGCCACAGAGCCAAAACCCAGATGGCCTGCCAGGCAAAAAGGTTGAACGCTCCCGTCTCCTGCAGCGGTATCCGTAGACCGGTCGCATGTACCACCAGGGTGTGCATCCAGGTGCGCAAGCCAAACTGCGCCAGCAGCCAGACAACTCCGCTCACCACCAGGATGCGCGTCCATCCCCGCCGTACGGCCACGCTGAGGATGTATGGCGTCAGCAGCAGGAAAGTGACGTACATGGGCAATATGTCCAACAGCGGCGGACAATAAATCAGCAGCAGCGACCCGATGATCGCCGTGGCCGGGTGGGCAAGGTAAAAATTGAGCAGGTTGTAGATGGCTGCGCGATGAGTGTGGGCAGCGAAGGCGGCCACCACGGTAAAGACCATGGTCAGCATGATCAGGTGATAGCCGTAGATCCGCAGTGCCCGCATCCAGAGTTTCGAGCGCACGCCGTCGCTGTCTTCCTGGGCCTTGTGGATGTAGAGCGTAGCGACCAGCATGGCGGATAAGAACACAAAACCTTCCGCCGAGGAAACAAACCCAAAGGGCTGATTGACCAGTTCGCTGAGACGCGTGGGAAGGTGGGTGAGCGTCATCCACACCAGAAAAAGGCCGCGCAGGGCATCCAGCTCGGGACGACGCTGGATCTTGCCCAGTTTGAGCACTTTCCTCGATGCGGATTTTACGTCCATGCGCACACACCAGTCCTACTGATTAGAGACGCATTTTGCTGCCATTGGTTGCGAGAAGGGGGGTAGAAGGTTGCTACCCCGCCTTCTGATTCTAGCCTTCAATAGGCGGGGATACCAGTGACGCTCTGCCCGATAATGAGCGCGTGGATATCGTGCGTTCCCTCGTACGTCTTCACCGACTCCAGGTTCATCATGTGCCGCATCACTGGATAATCATCGGTAATGCCATTACCGCCAAGGATGTCCCTGGCCGTCCGCGCGCACTCCAGAGCCATCCAGACGTTGTTTCGCTTGGCCATCGAGATGTGTTCGAAGCCTGCTTTGCCGGCGTCCTTCAGCCGCCCTACCTGCAGCGCGAGGAGCTGGCCTTTGGTAATCTCCGAGATCATCCAGGTAAGCTTTTCCTGCACTAATTGGTGGCTGGCGATCGGCTGATCGCGAAATTGCTTTCTCAACAAAGAATATTGAAGCGCCGTGTCATAACAGGACATCGCAGCCCCGAGGCCTCCCCAGCTGATGCCGTATCGTGCCTGGTTGAGGCACATGAGTGGCGATTTCAGTCCGCCCGAGCCAGGCAGCACGTTTGAGGCCGGCACGCGCACATCTTGCAGAGAAAGCCCGGACGTGACCGATGCCCGCAGCGACCACTTGCCATGCACGTCGTAGGCGGAAAAGCCCGGGCGATTGGTTTCCACCAGAAAGCCCCGCACCCTGCCCTCCTCGTCGTCCACCTTAGCCCAGATCACCGCCACGTCCGCGATGGAGCCGGACGTAATCCACATCTTTTCGCCATTCAGAATGTAGTCGTCGCCGTCTTTGCGGGCGCGGGTTCTCATCCCGCCCGGGTTGGAACCGAAGTCGGGTTCGGTGAGCCCAAAACATCCCAGCTTTTCTCCCGTCGCCAGCACCGGCAGCCAGGCCTCTTTCTGCGCATCGCTGCCGAAGGCGTAGATGGGGTACATGACCAGTGCGGACTGCACGCTCACGAAGCTGCGCAGCCCGGAGTCGCCTCGCTCCAGCTCCTGCATCACCAGCCCATACTCCACATTGGACATGCCGGCGCATCCATAGCCTTCCAGGCTGGCGCCGAAGAACCCCAGCTGGCCCATGGGCTGGATCAACTCCTTTGGAAACCGCCCATCGCGATTGCACTGCTCGATGATCGGGATCACATTGTCTTCGACAAACTGGCGGGTCGTATCGCGCGAGAGCAGCTCATCGCCGGAGAGCAGCCCGTCGAATTGGATAAAATCAACACCTTTAAACTTAAAAGCCATGCCGGTGGCACCTCAGGAAGCTGGTAGCAAACCTCTAAGGTTAGCAGAGATCCGCTATTCCGGCGAACGCCGCTTTTGCTTTGATGGAAAGCCCTGTAGCCGGCTTGGCCGCCGGAAATGAACCCGTATAAGTTACATTTAGGACGCCGATCCCACCACGAACAGAAGGGTGCCCCACGTTCGCACCAGCGTACGTGGGCCGAAAACGATGGGCGAAGCCCTTCGACAGCCTTCTGCTTGAACAGAAAATCTCCATTGGACTCTTAGAAGGAGAACCCTTTCAGGATAGAGGAAAAGGCAGACCTTTGATGGGCTTCCCCCGGATTTCCTGTCGAGCTTCTTGGCTTCGCGGGACTTCATGCGGCTTTCCTTAATGAAAGCCGCACACGTGGCTCTTGTTAGTGCCTCTTGCAGGAAATCCGGGTCGCCCGTCTTTATCAACCCACGTACGCTGGTGCGAACATGGGGCACCCGTTCAGAGTTGGTGTGAGTGAAGGAGTCGATTGCCAGGAAACCTCTAAGACAAATACTCCTTGATGAAAGGATCATCGCTATGCACCAGGTCGTGCGTAGATCCGTCGAACACCAGATGCCCATCATGCAGCATCAGAAAATTGGTCTTCGTATCCAGTCCATCGTTTGGGATAGGAACCATATGGTTCTCAGTCTTGTCGAATGTGTGCGTAGCTAGCGCAAACGCATCCTGCAAACGATGCGTCACCAGCAAAGAACTGGTGTGATACACATCGCGCTGCTTCATGACCAGTTCCACGATGGTGGTTGAAGTAATCGGGTCCAATCCTCCGGTAGGCGAGTCGTAGAGGATCAAATCAGGCCGGTTCACGATAGCCCGAGCAATTGCCACGCGCCGGCGCATACCACCGGAAAGCTGTGACGGAAACTTGTCCACCGTCTGCTCTAATTCCACAAAGCGAAGCGCCTCTAAAACCCGCCGGGTCACTTCCTCCTCTGGCACCTTCTGCTCAATCAACCGGTAAGCCACGTTATCGCGCACGGTCAGCGAATCGAACAGAGCGCCTTCCTGAAAGACCATGCCAATGCGGCCTCGCAACTCGAACAGCTGCTCCTCCGGCATGGTATTGATCTCCTCGCCAAACACCGTAATGGTTCCGGAGTCTGGACGCATCAGCCCGTTGGCGAGCTTGAGCAGCACACTTTTGCCACTGCCGGCAGGGCCCAACAAGATGCGCGTTTCCCCCGGGGAAACCTTGAACGAGATATTCTCCAGAACCTGTTTGCCTTCAAATCCAATAGAGACGTTCTCAAAGACAAGGACCGGCTTTGACGGATCATCCTGGACTGCAGAGGTCGTGGGCTGGGGCGCAGTGACCATAGGCTAGCGGCCGAAGACACCGATCATGAACTGGCTGATGACCAGGTCAATCGCGATGATGAGCACCGACGAAACCACCACCGCCTGCGTCGTGGACCGGCCAACACCCTGGGTGCCGCCGCGCGTGGTCATCCCGTAATAGCAGCCGACGCTGGCGATGATGAAGCCGAAAACAATCGGCTTGACCAGGCCCTGAATGATATCGGGATAGCGCAGCGTCTGGTACGCGGTGTGGAAATACTGCGAACCGTCCTGGCCCAGCATGAATACCGAGATGACAGCTCCGCCCAGTGTCCCCACTGTGTCAGACAAAATAGTCAGGAAAAAAAGCATGAAGACCGTTGCGTAAAGCCGCGGCGTGACCAGCTTCTTCACTGGATCGGTCCCCAGCGCGCGCATGGCATCGATCTGCTCGGTCACCATCATCGAGCCCAGCTCACTAGCCATGCCCGAGGCGTTGCGGCCAGAGACCATCAGGCTGGTAAGTACCGGGCCCAGCTCCTTGATCATCGAAAGGCTGACCAGCTCCCCGGTAATGGCCGTAGCGCCGAACTGCGCCAGCGAGGACGCGGATTGTAAGGCAAGCACCCCACCCGTGAAAAAGCCGGTGAGCAGCACGATGGGTACCGAACCGATCCCAATCGAGTCCGCTTGGACGATGAGATCGGCGATGTAGCGGGGACGCTGAAAGATGTTGCCGATTGCCCGCCCGGTGAGGATGGCATACTCCTGCACCGAAAAAATGAGCTTTTTGGCAATGCTTTCAATCGGTTCAAAGGGCATATGCAAGCCGAGGGTACCACATGCAGGTCCCCGGATTTCCTACTTCGCGGTGCTAGCCACGCCCACGTGTGCGGCTCTCCCTAAAGAGAGCCGCATGAAGCTCATCGACACCACGGATCTCGACAGGAAATCCGGGTCCCTAGTCCTTCGTACGCTTCTTGATCTCGATCGAGAGCCGTTTGATCTTCTGGTTGAGCGTAGACAGCGGAATCCTGAATTGTTCCGCCGCATCTGTCTGGTTCCACTTGCAGCGTTCCAGCTTGTCAATGATGATGCGCCGCTCGATGTCTTCCAGAATGTCGAACAACGAGGCGTCGGGATTATGTTCCAGCAGGCTGGAGGAGTAGCTGCGACCCGTCAGATGGCCGGGAAGAAGGTCGAAGCCGATCGACGGTGTGGAAGAGAGAACCACTCCACGCTCAATTACATTTTCGAGCTCCCTCACATTGCCCGGCCAATCGTAGTCCATCAGTACCCGCATCGCTTCCGGCGCCAGGGTACGCGGCGCAAGATCATTCTCCTCCGCATAGCGCTTGAGAAAGCTGGCCGCCAGCGGTGGAATATCCTCGCGCCGGGTGCGCAGCGGAGGCAGATCGATGGTGATGACGTTCAGCCGGTAGTACAGATCCTCGCGGAACTTGCCTTCACGCACTGCCTGGCGGAGATCGACGTTGGTAGCTGCCAGGATGCGTACGTCTACCTGGATCTCCTGCACGCCGCCCAGGTGCATAAAGCGGCGGTCCTGCAGAACGCGCAACACCTTGGCCTGGGTGTCCATCCCCATGGTGCCGATCTCGTCCAGGAAAAGGGTTCCGAAATTCGCAACTTCAAAAAGCCCCTTCTTCGCGGAAACAGCCGAGGTGAACGCCCCTTTGACGTGGCCAAAAAGTGTGGACTCGAGCAGATCGCTGGGCATGGCGCCGGTGTTGACGGGCACAAACGGTTTATCCCGCCGCGGCGAATTGGCGTGGATAGCCTTGGCGATCAGCTCCTTGCCCGTTCCGCTCTCGCCCTGGATCAGGATGGTCGAACGAGTAGGAGCCACCTGCGCCACCAGGTCGAAGATGCGCAGCATCGGCTCACTCTTGCCAACGATGTTTTCAAAGTTGTAGCGCTGTTTGAGCGCCCGCTTGAGCTGGACATTCTCTTCTTCCGCCCGCTGCCGCGCCGTCGCCGCACGGATATCGGCCAGAAGCTTTTCGTTATCCCACGGCTTCTGGACAAAATTCTGCGCGCCGCCATTCATGGCGTCGACTACATTGCCCACCGTGCCGTAGGCGGTGATCATGATTACCGGCAGGTTGGGCTGCCGCTCCCGAATACGGGCCAGAATCTCAATCCCATTTTGTCCCGGCAGCGCCAGGTCCAGCAGAACCAGGTCATAGGTCCTGGTATCGATGCATCGCAGTCCAGCCTGACCCTCGGGGGCCAGGTCCACCGCATACCCTTCCAGCAGCAGCAAGGTCTCTAACGATTCGCGAATCGCTGCCTCGTCGTCGATGATCAGGATGCGGGGGGCTGTGTCCGCGTTCGAGTTGAGCCTGTGCGGAACGAGAATGCCGGCCTCAGACATGTACGGGTTTCCTTGCAGTAGGGAATTCAAGATGGAAAGTGGTGCCGCTGCCCACCTGGCTTTCTACCTGAATCTTACCCGCATGTTCCTGGATAATGCCGTAGCTCACTGCCAGCCCCAATCCCGTCCCCCTGCGTTGCCCTTGGCTCACTGTCAACTTGGTGGTGAAGAAGGGATCGTAAATACGTTGCATATGCTCGAGAGCGATGCCCGAACCGGTGTCCGAGATGTCTACGGCCACGTGCCCGTTGGCCACGGTGGATACGCTGAGCGTCCCCCCGGCAGCCATAGCGTCCTTCGCGTTTAAAAACAAATTGAGAAACACCTGCTGCAATTTGCCAGAATTCCCCAAAATCGTTGGCAGCTTATCGTCCAGCGAAGTCGCGAGCTGAACCTGGGACACGCGAAATTGGTGTTCCAGCAGTTTCAGCGTCTCTTCAATCACGTGGTTCAGATCAAGCTCCGTGAACTCCGCTGCACCGGTACGGGAAAAATTGAGCAGGCCGTTGACGATCTCTGATGCGCGGAAAGTCTGCTGTGTAATCTTGTCCAGCAGAGGCGCCACTCGCATATCGCCCCGCACCTGTTTGGCCAGCATCTGGGTATAAGAGGAAATGACCGCCAGAGGGGTGTTGACCTCATGCGCCACACCGGCTGCCAGCAGACCGATGGAAGAGAGTTTGTCGGCTTGCGTCAGCTGCGCTTCCAGTTCCATGCGCTCCGTAATATCGTCCACGATGATGATGCGGCCCACCACCTCAAAGTTGCGGGAAACCAGGGGGGCGATTGCCACATTGGCACAGCGGTTCTCCCCGCTGCGGGTGTGCAGCCGGAAGCGGTACAGGTTGTGCACTCCAGGCTCGTCTTTCAAGCGCAGGAATTCCGTCACGAAGTTCGCGGGCAGAATGTCACGCAGATATTGGCCAACTGCCTCCTGGCGAGACATGGCATACATCACTTCCATCTGCGCGTTCCAGCTCTCGACCCGCTCTTCGAGATCGACGGCGAACACGCCCACGTTGATCGATTCGACGATATTCTCGTTGAACTCCTTCAGCCGCTCGTACTCAGAGATCTTCTGCTCCAGGCTGGCATACAAGCGCGCATTCTGGATGGCGATCCCGATATAACTCGCCATCGACTCCAGCAGTTCCACATCTTCGCTGGTAAGGAAATCTCCATGCGTGGTGCGCCCCAGACCGATGATGGCAATGGTCTTGTGCTGCAGCCGGCAGGGAAGGTAGTAATTCAGATCCAGCAGCGCCGCTGCCTGGCGTTCCTCCTGATCCAGATGAAGCACCTGTTGCGGATTCTCCAGGAAGATATGAGTGCCCGCGTCAGGTTGATCGAAGTTCAGAAAGCTCATTCCAGGATGGCTTTCCCAGCTCTGCACCTGCGGGGGCAGCCCGTGAGAGGCCATCAACCGGTAGCCACCGTGGTCATCGGGGAAAAAGATAGCCACCCGGGCCACCAGCAAAGTCTCTGACAAGCGATCCACAATCGAGCTCAGCAGCCGGCCCAGATCCGTCTGCGAGCTCAAGCCGCGTCCGAAGGTGATCAGCGTCTGACGGTAGTCGTAGCGCTTGTGGTCAAAAACCCTGTCGACGCGGTCTTGAATGGCGCGCTTCAGCGGTTCGAAAAGCTGCGCCGTAATGATGATGGCGGCGATCAGTCCCCACGCTCCAGCGCTGGGCAGACGGGTGTGCACCAGTTCCGCTGCCACCGCAACCGCCCCAAAGTACAGCCCTACCAGGGCAGCCGTCGCCAGGGTGTAAGTGACGCCGCGCTTGAAAATCAGGTCGACATCCATCAAGCGGTAGCGAACGATGGCCCAGCTGAACGTGAGCGGCAAAAAGATCAGGCAAATCCCTCCCAGCTTGACCAGAACGCTGGGAACCGTAAGGCCGGTGAGAAAAGGGATGACATCCAGCACGGTGAACGGGATGACCGTAAGCAAAGTGCCCCGGGTTAGCCACTTCAATTGCTGCCGGCGGAGCGGGTTCTCCTGGCGCAGATAGTTGCGGAAGAAGACCAGGGCAGCGAGCACGTAGTACAGCGCCAGGTAGCCCATGGCGAGCTGGTTAAGACGTGTGCTCAGCAGCTCCGTAGCCTGCCAACGCCATTGCGCCACGATTTGAAGCCCAAGAATGGCCAGGCCGGGAATGTAGATCAGCGCATTGAACCAGTGACGGCGCGAGGCCGGCCGCTCCTCGGGAAAGGCCAAAGCAAAGTGCAGAAAGAGCGCTGGTTGCAGAGCTCCCGCCAGCATCCTGCCCCAGTAGATGGTCCAGTCGAAGGTGTTGAATTTACCCGTGTAGTTGAACGAATAAAGGACGAAAGAGGCTAAACAAAAGATATAGAAGTGAGTTGCGCGGGGAGCGGTCCAGCGGCGAAAAAGGACGTACAGGCCAATCGACAGGTACACCAACGCAACCAGCCGCAGTCCCTGGTCCTGGCTGCGGTCGGCTTCTGCCAGGATCACGGATGCGTGGATGGGTATGCCCGATCGGACCAGGAAGTAGTCCACCCGGCCCCAAACGCCTGCGGCAAACCACTGCCGCGTGAGGAACGACATGCGTGGTGTGGGGACGCTCGCACCCCGGCTGCCGGAAAGCTTGGCCGCCGTCAGCAGATCCCCGGCCTTGATTCCTGCTCGATCCGCAGGCCCGTTGGCCGTGACCCGCTGTGCTGCGAGACCGCCCGGCGCTTCAACCCATGAAACCTGATCGGTGGGCAGGGAAAACGAGCCCTCTTTGGCGAAATTCAGCGAGGCAAGGACGGCAGCCGCCAGGGTGAACCCAGCGAGAAGGACCACAGCCACCCGAATTTGAAACACCTTAAGCATCGCGTTCGCGCGAAAAAAGAAAAAAGCTGCGGCAGTACAAGAGCACGCTGTGGACCAACAGCAAAGCCGGAGAGCCGGGCGTCCTGGCTCGCGCCCTGTTATGGAGCAGGCACAGTATACTCTTGATTCGATAAGAGATACACAACGACAAATTGGGGGGCTATCCGCATGGTAATTTCTCCTGTGGGAAAATCGCCGCTTTCCCGTACACGCATATGACCCGACATATTGCGTAATCTTATTTTCAGTAACCTTTCAGGCATCTTTCGCTGCGCTGTTGCGTTCCTATGCAACTTGAATAGAATGTTAATTCTGCCTTTTTCAACTCCCTCGGCAGGGGCGAATTGCGGTAAGGGGAATCATGGCATTAGGCCGCTGGATGTTGGGCGGTTTTGGGCAAGTCCAGCCCGAAACTCATTGGGTTCAGGTGGACGGACATCGGATGCACTGCCTGAAGGCAGGCGCTGGGCCGGACCTCATTCTGGTGCATGGCCTTTTGGGCACCGCCTCCGCCTGGGATCCGGTGATGCCGGGCCTTGCAGAAAAATCAACTGTTTACGCCGTGGACGCGCTGGGCCTTGGCCAGTCCGATAGAGTGCCCGGCTTGGACGCCACCCTCGAAGCCCAGGCCGGTCGTCTGGTTGCGTTTATGGACCAGTCCGGTATCCGTTCAGCCGACTTCCTGGCGACCTCCCATGGTGGCGCTGTCGCCCTGGCGCTGGCTGCGAAATATCCCTCCCGGGTCAAAAGCCTGTTGCTGCATGCTCCGGCGAATCCCTACTCTTTGCTTGGCGACCCGCTCATCAATTTCTATCTCAGTGGCTTAGGGACCTGGTTTGCCCACCGCGTACCCAGTCTGCCCGCACCCATGCAATCGCTCGCCTTGGGCCGCATGTACGGAGATCCCACCCAGTTGCGGGACGGTTCTCTGGGCAAATACATCGGCTCATTGCGGGTGCCGGGGACGGTCAACTATATCCTCAGCATCCTGCGTACCTGGTTCGCGGACATGGCCAGGTTGAAGACAGAGCTTGACCATGTGCGCCAGGTTCCGGCTCTCCTGCTATGGGGTGACCGGGATCGGGCCGTGTCCATGGAATCTGGCCAGGAGCTGCGCCGCTGTTTTGATCGGGTCGAATTCCAGGTTCTGCCCGGCACCGGGCATCTGCCTTACGAAGAATGCCCGGAAACGCTTGGCCGGCTCGTAAACTCTTTCTTGACAAAGACGCGTGAGGGGATGCGCGAGGCTGGTCCCCAGCTGGTGCGAAGCCAAGTTCATCTGGCGTAACTTTTCGCTTCACTTTTGCGAAATTCCCCTCCACCGGCTAGCCAAAACGCGCATACTTGGTCTAATAGCAAGAGCGAACTGGGTCGAGGTTGCAATGAGCAAAATGCTGAAGCGGGTACCGGTCGAATTGATGGTTGCGAGCAGCTTGCTGCTGGCGCCCAGCTTAACCCTGACAGGCTACGGACAGAACAGCCAGCCAAGCAGCGCACCTCCCTCCAGCACCCAGCCCAGCGACACCCCGCCGAGTAGTACGGCCCCCAGTAGTACGCCGCCCGCTACCTCCACCCCGGATGCAAACGTACCGCCAGTCGATGGCAAAATGCCTGGAATCAAACCAGGTAGCGTCGACGACGTGAGTGCGGTAGGTACCCGCGATATTGGCGGTCGTGGCATGGGCAATTGGTATTCCACCGAGACGGAAATCCGCATGGGTAAGTCCTACGCCATGCAGCTGGAGAAGAGCGTTAAGTTCGTCAACGATCCGGTGGTCACGGAATACGTCAATCGGGTAGCGCAAAACCTGGTGAAAAATTCTGACGCCAAGGTGCCCTTTACCATCAAGGTCATTGATTCCGATGAAGTCAATGCCATGGCACTTCCTGGTGGCTTCATGTATGTGAACAGCGGTCTGATCCTGACTGCGGATGATGAAGCCGAGATGGCGGGTGTGATTGCTCACGAGATATCCCACGTAGCGGCGCACCACGCGGTGCGCGAGCAAACGCGCATGAACTACGCGCAGTTGGGCACGATTCCCCTGATTTTCATCGGCGGGTGGACAGGTTACGGCATTTACGAAGCCGCCCAGATCGGCATTCCGCTGACCTTCCTGCAGTTTTCTCGCGGCTTTGAATCTCAAGCCGATTTTCTCGGGGTGCAATACATGTACCGTGCGGGCTACGATCCGCAGGCTTTTGTAACCATCTTTGAGAAGCTGGAGAACCTGGAAAAAACCAAGCCGCATCTGATTGCCAAGGCATTCTCGAGCCATCCTCAGACGCCTGATCGCATCGAGGCAACGCAGAAGGAGATTGCCACTCTGTTGCCGCCGAGGGCGGAGTATGTGGTCACCACTTCTGAGTTTGACGACGTCAAGGCACGTCTGGCCCGTATTGAAAACAAGCGCAAGCTGAACGATGGCGGCAAGGGCAACCAGCCCACGCTGCGCCGCGCCAGCACCTCCAACAACGATCCCAACTCACCTGACTCCTCGCAGCCCGGCAACGACCGCCCGACCCTGCAGCGCCGCGACGACAACTAGCCAATAGGTCTAAAGCCAACGGAAAAGGGCCACCCCATGGGGTGGCCCTTTTCCCGTTTATTCCTGAGACGTATCAGGGCGCGACTTTCATCTGGCCCTTGAGGCTCAAAGAGGGTCAGGCTTTTGCCCCTTGAACACATTTTTCCACTTCTTCTTGGAAA
>Ga0302180_10002072_pt1 | contig 15739 bp, 15 predicted proteins | sample I_Palsa_E3_2_FD_200575 | JGI IMG/M metagenome (GOLD analysis project Ga0302180, IMG submission 200575) | Peat permafrost microbial communities from Stordalen Mire near Abisko, Sweden - I_Palsa_E3_2 | ecosystem: Environmental > Terrestrial > Soil > Palsa > Peat permafrost | place: Sweden... | reverse complement strand
CGCAGCGAAACCCAACACGTTCGCACTAGTGGCATGGATACTTCTCTGAACGGGGACCAAGAATGAAAAGACTGTTCCGTGGAATTTTCCTGTGCTTGGCTGGGTTTATTGCCCTTGGGCCGCAGGCGTTGGCGCAGGAGCTGCATTTCTCGATGGACAGCAAATTCCTGACGCCCCCGACCGGCATGGCGACCGTCGGAGATTCCCATGGTGATATCGCCGTCTCACCCTTAGGTGAGATCTATGTCAGCGTGCAGGGTGGCGACCATGCCGGCATCCAGGTGTACAGCGCCAACGGCCGCTATCTCCGCAATGTACCCGATGCGCCCACAGATCTTCATGGCTTCATCATTACACGCGGCACGGACGCAAAGCCCTACATATTTGGGGTGAGCCGGTTGACACAGCAGATCGTTCAGATTGCATTGGACGGAACGAAAGTTCTGACCATCCCCGCAACCTCGGTGCCCGATCAGTATCAAAATCATGACACGGGCAAGCCAGCCACGAATCTTACCGGCATCGCCGTCGCGCCCAATGGCGACATCTATGTCACTGACGGCTATGGCCTGGACTTTATCCACCGCTTCGACAAATTCGGACACTATATCGCCAGCTTCGGAGGCAAGGGCGCTCCCTGGAATTTCAACCAATGCCACAAGATTGCGGTCGATACCCGTTTTAGCCCGATTCGGCTGTTATGCACCGATCGACGCCACAACCGACTGGTGCATATGGATCTCAATGGCCACGTGCTGGGGACGTTCGCGGAGAATCTTCGCCTGCCGAGCGCCATGGCGATTTATGGTAACGAACTCGCGGTGGCGGAGCTTGCCGGGCGAGTCACTGTGCTGGGACGGGACGGCCAGGTCCTGGCCACCATTGGTGAAAATGATAACGCGAACGAAATATCGACCAACAAGGCGCCACCGGAAACCTGGCGCGAAGGTTTTTTCTATGCGCCTCATGGCATCGCGTATGACGGAGCAGGCAATCTGCTGGTATGCGAGTTCAACGAATGGGGCCGGATTAGCCGTCTGACGCGACGTTGATTGGTGCTGTCCCGGACAGTTCGAGTGGAACGGCAATTTGATGCAAGGCCGGCACGAGCCGCTGGTTTCAGTGGAATTGTGGGAGAGCGTGCGGGGCGTGATGGTCGGCCGCTTGGTGAGGAAGCACCGCCGGATAACGCACGACTTCACCTATTCGCGAGGAGCGTCCCAACGCAAACCGGCTGCCGCGGATAGTCGAGGAGGTTCTGTTGTATCTAAAGTATTTGGAGCTGAAAGGACGCGCTGGCGCGCCGAAGACCGACAGGCCACGAATTACAAACGCCTGATTTCACGGCTTTTCGCGGCTGACGAGAGCAAGCCCAAGTGCTTCAGAGATCGAATTGATGAGCAGTTCCGGAGAGGAAAGCATCAAGCAACGGCAACCGCTGCTCGGCCTGACTGCTTGATGCATTGAGCAGATGGTTCGACGCCGAGAGAGCGGTCTTCACGCTCGCTACGCGCTGGCGGAACGGTTGGCCTTCCCTCGCGCTCAGAAATGGAACGCGAGGTCCGCGCCGACCGTCCATCCGGCGATGTTCGGGCCCCGGGGGTAGGATCCACCGATCCCGATCCACTGACATTTCCAGAGCGGATTGAGGTAATCGAGCACCAGGCGTCCGTGGATCTCGTTAATGTGCTGCGTGTCGAGCCCGACGTTGAGTCCGCCAACGAGGTCGGTCCGGCTGCCATAGCCGCCCGTATGCAGCTCGTGACCAAAGAGCTTTCTGCCCAACGGCACGTCCACATCGATCTTGGTGTCGAGCGATCCCGAGTTCCCATTCAGGTTCACACTCGGATTGGAGCTCCAGAGCATGACCGGCCGCCGCGTCAGCTGGGGTTCGCACTTCGGCAGCAGGACGCCCGATCGCCGGTTGCGCGTCGATCCGCCTTTCCGAAGGTCTTGGATCGAATCGAGTCCATGGATCGCCGCCTCACCTTAGCAGAAGTCGTCCGGCTGATTGGCCGCCATAGAGCCACGCTGTTTCGCTGGAGACAACAGGGAAAGTTTCCGGAGAAACATCCCTTCGGGGGACGGCGTCAGTCAGACATCGAGCGCTGGCTGCGGCTTCAGCGCACGTCAATCTCCTCCCGTGCGCCCGACCAAAACCTAATCGCAGCACGGTGCCCTGAGATCACCAGCACCTTCCGTGGGAAACCGTCAAGAGAAATGGGCGAGCAAAGATCTCGAACGGCCGATCATCTGCTGCGATGGTTGACGCACGCGCGCCCGGCCATGCAGCATTAGCGATCGCACTAAACAGTTCAGTTCAATTGCAGTCCCACGAACGCAGTGATTCCTCAAGAACGGCGGTGCCATCCGGATGGCGCTCGTGGGGATGCGGCTGCTTGACTGCAGCGGCGCTGTGCGTCACGGCCTGCGCGGTGGGCCCGGACTATCACAAGCCAACGGTGCAGATGCCCGAGAGCTTCAAGGAAGGCGCCGACTGGCAGCGCGCGCAGGCCAATCCGCAGGGCGCGTTGTCGAGCACCTGGTGGGTCGAGTATCACGACGAGCAGCTGTCGCAGTTGGTCGATGCAGCCTTGCAGGCGAACCAGTCCATCGTTGCAGCAGAAGCCGCCTACCGGGTAGCGCAAGCTACTGTCTCAGCGAGCGTTGCGGCTCTTTATCCCACGGTCAGCGCGAGCCTGTCCGCCACGCGCAACGAGGGCGGCCCTGGAGCTGCAGCCACCGGAATTCCGGTCGGTGTAAGCCATGCCGTGACCGCCAGCGCCGCAGCCAGCTGGGAGCTCGACCTGTGGGGTCAGACTCGTCGCCAGATCGAGTCCAGCAAGGCCGGGGCGCAAGCCAGCGACGCCCAGCGCGCGGGCCAGCGCTTGTCGATCGCAGCCAGTGTTGCAAGCGATTATTTCGCGCTGCGCCAGGCTGATATCGATATCGATTTTTTGAAGCAGCAGCAGCAGGTCAACGCGGACATACTGACGATGACGCAGGGTGGTTACGCTCAGGGTGCAGCGTCGGGCGATGACGTGCTGGTTGCTCAGGACACGCTGGAAGCGGTGATCGCGGCGTTACAGGCGACCCTGACCCTGCGCGAGCAGTACGAGCACGCCATTGCGGTGCTGGTTGGCGTGCCTCCCGGCGGTTTCTCGATTCAGCCGCGGCAGGATTATGTGTTTGTAACCCCAGCCGTCCCGCTTTCCCTGCCCTCTCAACTGCTGGAGCGCCGCTACGACGTAGTTACTGCCGAACGCATCGCTGCTTCTGCGAACGCGAAAATCGGAGTGGCGCAGGCTGCGTTCTTCCCGACCCTCGATCTTTCGGCGGAAGGTGGCTACCAGCACAACCAGTTCGCTCATTTATTCTCGCTACCCAACCGCTTCTGGACCCTGGGTCCAACCCTGGCTGAGACAATCTTCGACGGCGGAGCGCGGACGGCGGCAGTGCGCGAAGCACGCGCAGCCTATGACGAAGACGTGGCCAATTACCGGCAGGCGGTGCTGGCAGCGTTTCAAAGCGTCGAAGACAGCCTTTCGTCGTGGAATCACCTGCAGCAGCAAGCTCAGGCCTACACCAACATCTATCAGCGCAACCAGAAGCTGTTCGACAACACGCGCGCACAACAGGAGGTGGGTAGCGCGAGCGAGCAGAATCTGCTGAGTGAGCAGCTTACCCTGCTGCTGGCGAAGCAGAATCTGCAGGATACGCGAGCGGCACTCGCGCAGAGCAGCGTCGTATTGATCAAGAACCTCGGCGGGGGCTGGCAGTGGAATGAGACCCGGCAAGCTGCCGTGACCTCCACATCGATGGATCGACACAACCTTGCGGATCCGGCAGGCGGCCTCGCAGCGCAGTGAGCCGAGTGAATTGCACAGGTCCCGTGCCCAACCAATATCAAACAGGATGGGAGCTCACCCTATGAAGCCGGCATTGCGGGCGCTTTTGCCATGTCTTGGCCTGATCGCCCTGGTCGGCTGCGGTCGGGGCGGCGCGCCGGCCCCGGCGCCCCCGCCCCAGGTCGGCACGGTGACGGCCGAGCAGCAAACCGTCCCGCTGACGAGGGATCTGGTCGGCCGCTTGTCGGCGTACTTCAGCGCCAATGTTGTGGCGCGCGTCTCGGGTGTGTTGCTGAAGCGTGTCTACAAGGAAGGCGACGAGGTCAAGCAGGGCCAGCTCCTGTTCGAGATCGACCCCGCCTACTACCAGGCCATGCTCAACAACAACCTGGCCGCACTGGCGGAGGATCAGGCCACATACATCAACGACCGCGTGACGGCCGAGCGCGATCACAAATTGCTACCTATCGGCTCGGTGTCGCAGCAGACCGTGGATGACGCTGATGCGGCGGAGCGCAGCGCCGCCGCGAAGGTCCAGGCCGATCAGGCGGCTGTCCAGACCGCGCGCATCAATCTCGGTTACACCCGTGTAACCTCACCGATCGGCGGCATAGCCGGTCAGCAGCAGGTCACGCAGGGCGCCCTGGTGGGCAACGCCACCAGCGATACGGGCTCGGGTGGCACTCTCCTTACGACGGTTGAGCAGGTCGACCCGCTCTATGTGAACTTCACCATCAGCGCTGCCGACCTGGTGACTCTGCGGCAGGCGCAGAACGTCGAGTTGGCGCAGCAGAACGACACGCCAGTACACATTACTCTGCCCAACGGCAGGGCGTACGATCAGGCCGGCACGTTGGATTTTTCCGATGTCGCCGTAAATCCGACCACCGGCGCGGTGAGTCTGCGCGCCGTCGTACCGAATCCGAAGCATCAGTTGCTGCCGGGCATGTACGTGACGCTGAAGGTCACTCTCGGCCAGCAGAGCGGTGTGTACCTCATCCCTCAGGAGGCACTCCAACGCGACACGGTCGGCGCCTATGCGTTGGTTGTCGGCCCGCAAGGCAAAGTGCTGCGCAAGAATGTAAATGCGAGTGACAGCTACGGCAACGACTGGATCGTGACCAGCGGCCTCGAACCCGGTGACCAGGTGATCGTCTCGGGGCTGCAGGGCGCCCGCGAGGGCGGTCAGGCCAAAGGGGTTCCCCGCCAACCAGCACCACCCACCGCGAGTGCGTCGCGCGCCGCTAACCCCGCAGCGGCGGGTGCCAGAATCGCCGGCCGTAATCCGTAGGAACGCTTCCCGCATGCCGAATTTCTTCATCGATCGCCCGGTCTTCGCCTGGGTCATTCCCATACTCATCTGCCTCGCCGGCGTCATCTCGATGCTGAACCTGGGCATCGCGGCCTATCCGGATATCGCGCCGCCCCAAGTGACCGTCACGGCAACCTATCCGGGCGCCAGTGCCGCCACCATGGAATCGACGGTCACACAGGTGATCGAGCAGCAGCTCACCGGCCTCGACAATCTTCTGTATTTCACCTCGACTTCCAACAGCAACGGCACGGCAACGATCACTCTGAGCTTTGCGACCGGCACCAACCAGGACATCGCCGAGGTGCAGGTACAGAACAAGGTTGCCCTGGCGCAGCCCCTGCTACCCATCGAGGTGACCCAACAGGGCGTGGTGGTCGCAAAAGCCAGCCCCGACATCCTGCTGTTCGTGAGCCTGTCGTCACAGAATCCTTCGATCAACGCCGGGCGCCTGAGTGACATCTTGGCCTCGCAGATCCAGCCGGTCCTGGCGCGCATCAACGGCATTGGCAACACGTTCCTGCTTGGCTCGGAATACGCAGTGCGCATCTGGCTGGATCCCGACAAACTGCAGGGCTACGGGCTCTCCTCCAGTCAGGTGCTGAATGCGATCAGCGCGCAGAACGCACAGTTCGCGACCGGCTCCCTCGGCGCGGACCCCGCCGTCAAAGGCCAGACCTTCACGGCCACGGTGTCCGGCGACACTCTGTTCTCATCCCTGCAGCAGTTCAACAACATCATCCTGTTCACCAGCAGCGAGGGCACGACGGTCCGCCTGAGCGATGTCGCCCGCGTCACCTTTGGAGGACAGAGCTACGGCAGTTCCGCGGTCTGGGACGGCAAGCAGGCGGGCGGCATGGGCCTGTTCCTGCTGCCCGGCGCCAACGCGCTTGCGATCGCGAAGTCGGTCAAAGCGCAAATGGCGCTGATCGCTAGGGATTTACCGCCGGGTGTGACCTGGGACGTGCCTTATGACACGACACCGTTCATCACCGCTTCCATCACCGACGTGGTGAAGACCCTGCTCGAGGCGATCGCCCTAGTGTTCGCGGTCATGTTGATCTTTCTGCAGAACCTACGGGCCACGATCATTCCGACGCTGGTGATTCCCGTAGCGCTGCTGGGGACCTTCATCGGGCTGTCTCTGCTGCACTTCTCGATTAACCTGCTCACGATGTTCGGCATGGTCCTGGCGATCGGCATCGTCGTGGATGATGCCATCGTGGTGATAGAAAACGTCGAGCGCATCATGGACGAGGAACACCTTGAACCCAGGGAGGCCACACGCAAGGCCCTGGGCCAGATCACCGGGGCGATCATCGCGATCACGGTGGTGCTGGCTGCGGTGTTCGTGCCTTCGGCCCTGCAACCCGGCGCAACCGGTATCATCTACTCGCAGTTCGCGCTAACGATCGCCGTGTCGATGGCATTCTCAGCCTTCCTGGCGCTCTCATTCACCCCCTCACTGTGTGCGACGATCCTTCGACCGCGCCAGGATGGGAGCAAGAAGAACGTCGCGTTTCGCTGGTTCAACCGCGGATTCGAATGGGTCGGCCGTACCTATGTCGGCCATATCGGCGCGGCAGTACGTCACGCGCCGCGCTGGATGGTGGTCTTCGCAATGATCGCCGTGCTGGCCGGGTTCTTGTACACGCGCCTGCCGACCAGTTTCGTCCCCGACGAGGATCAAGGCTTTATGCTTGCGCTGGTCAATCTGCCATCGGGCGCAACCCTGCAGCGCACCGATCAGGTCATGGGCGAGGTACGTGACAAGCTGCTGCACAGCGCGATCGGCCGGGACATCGCGGGCGTATTCTGTCCCGAGGGCTTCAGCTTCGTAGGGCAGAGTGAGAACGTCGGTATGGCCTTCATCAAGCTTGCTGACTGGAGTAAGCGTTCCAAAACGGCCATGCAGCTCATTCCCCAGGCAGACAAGATCCTACACGGCATCACCGACGCCCAGATCTTCGTGGTGAACCTGCCCACCATTCGCGGCCTGAGCCAGTTCGGCGGTGTTGACATGTATCTGCAGGCACGCGCCGGCCAATCGCGCGCGCAACTGACCGCGGCCCAAAGAGCCCTGCTCGACGATGCGGGTAAGAGCTCCGTGCTCACCGGTACGCGTGCCAACTCACTGCCTGAGGCGCCGCAGCTGCGGATAGCGGTGGATCGGGTACAGGCGGAAACGATGGGTCTGTCACTCAGCGACGTCTATCAGGCCATTCAACTGCAGTTGGCACCCAACTACATCGATCAGTTTACCTATGGGGGACGTGTCAAGCGTGTTTATGTACAGGCCGATGCACCCTTTCGCGGCGGCACCGATGCATTCCAACACATATATACCCCGAGTGGAGTCAGCAGCGCTGCCACGGGCGCGGCCAGCTCCGCCAGCCAGGTCGCCAACGCCAGCGGCTATCTGACGCAGATCAATCCCTCAGTCAGCAATACGTCGATCAGCCCGTACAACATGGTCCCGCTGTCCAGCGTAGTCAAAACGAACTGGGGCGTCGGGCCGCAGGCGCTACCCCGCTACAACGGCTATTCCGCCGTCGAGATCGTAGGCAGTGCCGCCTCCGGCTATTCCACGGGCCAGGCCATGCAGGTGTTGCAGAACATCATCAACAAATCGCTGCCCGCGGGTTTTGCCTCGGATTGGACCGGACAGTCCTATCAGGAGGTTCTGGCTGGCAATTCTGCCACGCTGCTGATGGTGCTCTCGATCGTCGTCGTGTTCCTCTGTTTGGCCGCGCTGTATGAAAGTTGGTCGATTCCAGTCGCGGTGCTCCTGGTGGTGCCGTTGGGCGTTCTCGGCATGCTGGCGTTGTGCAAGCTGAGTGGCATCCCCAACGACATATACTTCAAGATCGGACTCGTCACAGTGATCGGCCTGGCGGCAAAGAACGCGATCCTGATCGTGGAGTTCGCGGTCGACGGGCAGGCAAAGGGCATGACTCTGTTCAACGCAGTGGTTGAGGCCGGCAAGCTGCGATTGCGCCCGATCCTCATGACGTCGATGGCTTTCATCCTCGGTGTACTCCCGCTGGTCCTCTCGAGCGGCGCGGGTGCTGCCTCGCGCCATGAGATTGGCACGGGCGTGATCGGTGGCATGTTGTTCGCAACCTTCCTCGGTATACTTCTGATCCCCGTCTTCTACGTTGCCGTAAGACGCGTGCTGGGCGACAAGCTGGACGAGGTAGCGGCCGAGCCGCGTCAAGGGAGTTAAGAACGGGATCTCCTCCGGCGCGCGTCGCTTCTCTTCTGCGCTACCGCAGACATCAGTCGGACGGGCTTGGTTTTCTGCTGGGAACTGGTGCATAACGGGCGCTCGAAATTGGGGCCTCGAAGCGTTTCCAGGGCCTGACCGCAGACTTTAGATCCACCTCTTGGCGAAGTGCTACGCGAGCGCTCGATCCCAGAGCTGCTTTAGCGACCCGAAATTCCGATATCGACGCCGCCCGAGCGAGAATTGCCTCTTGCGAATCCGATGGGGCAGCTCGATGCCGGCTAATGTAATGGCCGCACTCCCGAAAGACTTGAAGCCTCCCATGGAGGCGCGCACCGGCGTTTGCTTGCCCGATGATCCTGCTCAATAAGATTATTGAGGTATGAGCTAGTTCTCACCTCAACGTACTTCCACTTCGGATCCTCCCGCCGCAGAAGTCGAAGGGCTAGATGGCTCTGCCTGTAGCCATCGAGCGTGATCTTGCGCGGCCACCGCGGCAAACTCCTCGAAAGGGCTTTGCGGAAGAATGCTTGCGCAGCGGCGATGCGGCGATGCGGCGATGCGGCGATGCGGCGATGCGGCGATCCGGACGAGGCAGAAAATCCACCGTCTTGCCGTGCTTGTCGACAGCCCGATAGAGGAATTTCCATTTGCCGCGAACGTCGATATAAGTCTCATCAACTCGCCAAGACGTATTCACGGGTCGTGCGAAGCGATTCCATCGCTTCTCGAACTCCGGCACGTAGCGACTCACCCAACGAAGAATCGTAGTGTGCGATACAACAATGCCGCGCTCGGCCATCATCGCCACGAGATCTCGACAGCTCAACCGGTAAGTGATGTACCAACGGACGCACAGTTCGATGATCTCGGCGTCGAAGCGGCGACGTCGGTAAATAGAATTCCGGACTATGGGCTTCGTCATTTAGGCGCCTCGTGGGCGCCTAAATTGTACCGTGGAGCCCGCTAATGCAACGGAACTCCCCTCTTCCCAGGCTCACCACGGGTAGAGTCGACGACTGGCGCGGTGATGGTAGGTGCCTCTCAACTGTTGCCGCCCCTTTCGTCTGGCGGTGTCGCAATCGAGGCACCTTGATTCCGTTTCCAGTCGCCGCTCATCGAACCGGACATGCGGGACCGCATCCGGCTCTCGGACAAGGTCTCAGGCCTTCGTTCTCGGAAGTTCATGCGCGCACCGTGATGAGTTCAACGAGCCCCAACGTGTCATAGAGATACTCGTCCGGGAACCGGCTGGCTCCCGAGTTGTGCACCTTGTGCTTATCGCATAACCACCGGCGTAGCCGTCGAGGCGCGTACTGGTTGATCGTCCGGTAAGCTTTCCCGGTCGGGCCGAGACTGAAGTAGTTGCCCCACCCAAGTAGCTTCCGATTGATCCGCCGTACCATCTCGTCGGCCTCCAGCCACACTATTCTTCGGTCGGTCGCCTCCCGGATCGTCCCGATGAGACGCTGCACGCTGCGCTTGGACGGCCACTCGCACAAGTATGCGCGGCCAGTCTGCGGCGAGTAATAGCGCCCGAAGCTGTAGCCCAGAAAGTCAAATCGCTCCTGCGGCAGGTAGCACACGCGCGTCTTGGCTTCGTTGACCGTCAGCTTCAGCCGCCGCATCATCTCGCGCATCTCGGCGAGTGCCTCATCGACATCGCCTTTGCAGCAAATGACGTAGTCGTCGGCGTACGAGACGATCCTCGCCTTCAGCCTGCTCTCCACTCCGCGCTGCTTCCAGCCCAGCACAAACCGGCGCATGTATAGATTACCGAGGAGCGGCGAAAGCGGAGAGCCCTGCGGCACCCCGCGCCCACTGTCCTTGCACGGCGTCGTTCGTCTCTTGCCACCTCTGCCGTCATCTTCCTCTACCGGGGCGATCAGCCACATCTTGATCAGATGCAGCAGGTCTTGGCTGACCGTAGAGACGGCCCGATTGAGCCGCTTGGCGATCACCCGCAACGAATCCTCGGCAGCGAGCCCTCGAGATATCTCCTCGCGCTCAGTGAATCTCAACACTCTCGCAGAGCGTGTCCTTCGCACGGGAGCAATACCGCCGGAGGCTTCCAGCACGCGATTGATGTTGGCAGAACGCTGCCCCAGCGCTCCTATAATCCCGAGGACAGACTCTCCGGCCTTATATCGCCGCCAAAACTCTTCGCGCTGGGCAACTGTGATCGTCGAATGACGTCCGGATCTCATGCCAAACACCTCCTAGCCCTAGATTAGCTGGAGTGTTTCGCCGACCCATTGAGAGCACCTTACCCATGTAACCGGAATACACCCTTGATTTGGTGTGGCCAGGGGTGGAATTGAACCACCGACACGCGGATTTTCAGTCAGATAACGGTGGTTCTAGGGGTTTATCAATCAATCACTTGCAGCGCTTGCCACCCCTCTCCCCAGGCTCACCACGGCACATTTACGGCACACCCAATTTGAGTTGGACACATTCTCGGCACAACGGTTCTTTGGGACGTCCCTCATAATAACTGGGTGTTATACTCACTTTTAAAGTTGTGTATAAGTAATTATACTCACATCGCACAGTGAGTATAAAGGGCATTGCCATGCCAGCTCCCTCGCTCGTGATTCAGACGACCTATGCCGAACTATTAGAGCGCTGCGCATCTACAGCCTTTAGCGACGCCTTTCCGGAAGACGGTACGTTTACCTCGAAGCTGATAAAGGAGCGGCGCTATTGGTACTTTCAGGTCCGCACGCAAGAGGGACGGGCACAGCGTTACGTCGGGCCAGAGTCGCCGGAATTACTCCAAAGAATCGAACACCATAGGCTTGCGAGAGACGATGAGCGCGAACGTCGCGCATTGGTCTCTACACTAGTTCGGTCGTTCGGACTTCCATCCCCAATCTCCAAGATAGGAGATATTGTCTCAGCCCTTCAGAGGGCTGGTATATTCCGGCTCCGCGGTGTACTCGTCGGAACAGTGGCATATCAGTGCTATCCGGCCATTCTAGGTCAGAAGCTCCCAAGTGCATTGCTCCAAACGAGCGACGTCGACATCGCGCAGTTCACAAGCGTGTCCGTCGCGATGGAGGATCGTACGCCCCCCATGATTGAGATCTTGAGGGAAATCGACAAAACATTTCGTGAGGTTCCGCAGACCTCCAATCGCCGCCAAGAGACAAGCTATGTAGCCAGAGGCGGGCTGCGGGTTGACTTCGTGACGCCGAACGAAGGACCCGACACCGACGATCCTCGAGCACTTCCCGCTTTTCAAACTGCCGCACAACCATTGCGTTTCCTCGATTTCCTGATTTTCCGACCTGTGCCGGCAGTGGTATTGCATGGCCCCGGTATCTATGTGCAGGTGCCAGCGCCAGAGCGCTTTGCAGTTCACAAACTGATTCTCTCGCGCCGCCGACCGCCTGCCGTCGCCAAAAGGGACAAGGATCTCCGACAGGCGGAAGCGCTGATTGAGGTTCTTGTCGAAAGAAGGCCCGACGAACTCAAACTTGCTTGGCAGGAGGCGCATGATCGTGGCCCAACATGGCGGAAACTATTGTTAGGTGGAATGACCGGTCTCTCGCCGCACGCGCGCGATTTGACACTTAAAATCGTTGCCAGGCCACGCGACATCCTTCCTGGCATCGATTTGACCTTCAGTAATCCTCCCATTCGTTACGACTCGGACCGGGACGTCATCACATTCGACGGACAAACCCTCGGCGGCTCTGTTAGGTGCTCCGTTAGCCGTGAGGTGCTGGAGGACCACTTCAATGCCGACAATCGAGGCAGAGCAGGACGCATCGAAGCATTCCAGAAAAACCGCTCAAAGATCGAAGGTTTACTGCGGCTCAAATATCTGACGTGGCCGGTCGAAGAACCTGAATCTGTCCTACTAAGAACGATGGACGTTGAAGACCTTTCGAATTCGCTTGCCACTCGAGAAACCAAGAAAGGTCGTGCCGGCGTTAATGCCGAAGGTGAGCACTAGTCCGCATGGCAAGGTTGTTTCTCATATGAATTCGCCCCCGAGCGCTAAAACGGTTTCGAATACTCATCGAGTCACCTGCAAGGTAGTCTGCGTCCACTCGACGAACTGTTAGGCCGCCAGCTTCACCCTAGGCTTGAGTCCGGCCCGCGATGCCAGACGAACGAGCATGTCCAGACTGAACTGTCCGATCTTGCCGCGCTTGATATCGGACACCCGGGCCTGTGTGATGCTCAGCGCTTTGGCGGCTTGAGTTTGAGTCAGGCCGCTCTCTTTCAACCAGCGTTCCAGTCCCATGAGCAGTGTCGAGCGCATAACCAGCTCGTCGGCTTCCGCCTTCGGAAACAGATCATAGAACACGCTACGGCCGGCAGGCGTCACATGACGGGGACCGTGTTCATCGTGTATCACTTTCTTGGCTCTCATGATTTCACCAGTATTGACTTAAATCGCTTCTCCGCCAAGTCCAAATCTTGTTGGCTTGTCTTCTGCGTCTTCTTTTGGAAGCAGTGCAGGACATAGATTCCCTCCGGCCGCGTCGCAAGATAAATGCAGCGGAAAGCTCCCGACGATTCCCGGACGCGAATTTCGCGCACCCCTGATCCCACCGTAGTCATGGGCTTCCAATCGTCAGGGTCCACACCTTCCTGCACTTGCTCCAGCTGATAGCCAATCTCGCGCCGCGCCGCTCTGGGAAAAGCCTTCAAATCTTCCCTGCTGCTGCCCATCCAGATGACTTGCTTCATCAGATCAAGTATGCACAAAATTGTATATGTATACAATTTGGCGCATAGATTACGGCGTCGTGCTCCTTTACCGTCTGATTCTGACGCTCAGGTGACATTATTTCCGCTGCTGGGATGTGGCCAGCTCGCACAGTAGTCATCGAATTGGGTGCTGGAATTGAACCACCGACACGCGGATTTTCAGTCAGATAACGGTGGTTCTAGGGGTTTATTAATCAATCACTTGCAGCGCTTGCCACCCCTCTCCCCAGGCTCACCATGGCACATTCCTGGCACACCCAATCTGAGCTCGACACGTTCACGGCACAGCAGCACAGAAAGAGCTCACGGCTTCTTCGCAACGACCTTCCCGTCCTCCCAGACGTAAAGCGGCGTGCCATACATGCGCGCGGTCTTGCGCGCATCCTTTGCCGCACGACGCAAGGCGCGTCCGACGCCCGCAGCAAAGCTCTGGGATCGACTTATCTTAGTTTGCGTCTTCGCCTTCATGGACTCTTCTCCAAGAGCTGCGGCCTACGACCAGAATTGTCATACACAGCCCAGCTATCGGCCAGAGGCTTAAATATTCGCTCAAAGTTCTCCCAACTTCTTGAGAACCTTCGAACAACATCACGCCGCGGCACGTCATGACCGCCCTGGCGCACGCGGGCGGCAATCCGCCGCAGCGCGAGTTGAATGCTCCGCAGTCTTAGATACACGATCTCGACGCGGTAGCCGGCACCCTTGCAGTCTCGAAGTCGCCGCGCGTAATTCAATCCACTGAGTGTCGTCTCGAATGCGAAATCTACTCTCTGAGCCGCGAGCCGGTCGATCTCCCGCAAGACTATCCGGGCAGCCGCAATTGCCGCCAACTGCGGCTTGAGTGGCGATAGCCCTCCGGCGATCAGGTCTGCGTTAACGAAGTAAACCATGCCTGCATCTTCGGGGAGGTATCGACGTGCAAATGTCGTCTTTCCGGCGCCATTTGGTCCCGCAATGACGATACAGCGAGGTTTTCGTTTGCGCTTTCGCATGTCGGAGTCTGAGCTACGCTTGCGTCCGAATTGCAGAGGAGTTGGCGGGTGCGCCTTCGCTTATGTCGTCGGGTCGGGCGAACTGTCTCCACTTATCAGCGTTCAGAGGGTTCTGCCTCTTGCCACTACATTTCTCACCTGTGTCTTCGTAGTCTGCGGCAGGGTGAAACTCGACCTTCACCGCCGGTTCAGTTCAGCACGCGCCTTCGCAAACGCTTCCTCCGCAGGAATTGGCTTCACAATGCCCGAGTCAAGCTCGCGGCTACGTCGCTGTGCCTCTTCGAGCCAAGCCTGCTCTACTCCGGGGTCAGGAGGGCCGTCGAGCTCCTCCACCAATGCGCGCAAGAGACGCTCTTGCTCATCAGGCTTCAATGCCCGAATCTCCCTCTCGATTTCCGCAACGGCACGTGCCATCCGATTGGACCTCTTTCTGGAAGAAATAAGTATAGCCCTTCTGATATGCGGTGCCGATGCACGTCGTTTCTGGGCGCCTGCACCCGTGTCCTGATCCAAAAAAAACAGCAACGCCGGATTAGCTAATCGCCGCGAGCGAGGTCAGCGCAATGCCGTACTGAATGAATGCGTCTGCCGCCATGGGCAGCAATCGTGTGACAAAAGCCGCCGTCAGGCTATCCTTCCTGCACTTCACTGGCGGATTCAAATGATGAGCGCAACACCATCTGATCTAACATGGCAATAGAAGGTGGTGCCAATGCTGAAGGAAGCACGTCCCGGCCCCACTGAGGAGCAGAAGGCCGACATGTTATCGCGCGTCAATCAACTTGGCGGGGGCGCGTCAATCATGATGGCAGAGGATCACGCGGCTCGAGGAGCATGCTGCAGTTGATTGTCGCTGGCAAGCTCTTAATGGTTGCTCGGTTGATATCTTGATCTTCATTTATCTTAGAACAGCAGCGCAGTCTGCCTGCGCAGCGGCAGAAGCTCTGGTGTATTTTCTTAACTTCTACTTTGTGAGGAGCGAGCCGGAAGCTCCAGGAGCCGCGATAGGACGCGACCCCTGGTGTTGTTATTGCCTGAAGTTGCGTGGTTTGGCCGCAGAGCGCTACGTCTGCGTTTGATTGTCGCTGGGCGTCAACGGTCCAACATTTTTTGTCGTCGCATATTTGGCGGGAGCAAGTCGACCTGTCACACAAGCTCGCCTGGATTCATCCGGACCAGGCGAAAGCCAGGAAGGCGATCGCCGTGCCGCTCAACGACACGGCAGTACAGGTGGTGCGGGAGCAGAGAGGCAAACATGCGATCCAGGTGTTTACCTACGAAGGTCGGCCCATCAGGCAGGTCAGCACCGCAGCCTGGTACAAGGCACTCAAGCGCGCCGGTATCCAGGACTTTCGCTGGCACGATCTGCGCCACACGTGGGCGAGCTGGCACGTACAGAGCGGAACGCCACTCTTTGCGTTACAGGAGCTCGCGGGATGGGAGACCGAGAAGATGGTGCGGCGCTATGCGCACCTGGCTGCGGAACATCTGGCGGTGTATGCCGGAAATACAGAAAGTCACGGCACAATTACGGCACAACCACCGGATTTCCACGGCACAGCCCGACTGCAACTCGTTGGAAAATAAAAAATTTGATGGTGGCCAGGGGTGGAATTGAACCACCGACACGCGG
>Ga0302180_10002071_pt1 | contig 15742 bp, 12 predicted proteins | sample I_Palsa_E3_2_FD_200575 | JGI IMG/M metagenome (GOLD analysis project Ga0302180, IMG submission 200575) | Peat permafrost microbial communities from Stordalen Mire near Abisko, Sweden - I_Palsa_E3_2 | ecosystem: Environmental > Terrestrial > Soil > Palsa > Peat permafrost | place: Sweden... | reverse complement strand
ATCATGATTTCGGCGAATTCTCGAGAACTGCCGAGTTGTTCCTCGAAGTTCATCAAATCTTCTCTAAGTTTGGTCCAAGCGGATTAATTCCTGATGTGAAACGGGGCCGTTGATCGAAGCTTCCACCGCGGGGGCTTCCTTAAGGGATGTAATGATCAGATAATAAACCTTTTAGCGCGATTTCGGCTAACCAACCGTTTACGATCCGGGACGGACGGGACAGCTGGACTGGCTAGTTACGGGATTCAAGCTAAGTAGGACTGTCTACTGGAGAGGCGTGACCCCGAGTTGCAGACGGCCGGCGACAGGACGGCCGTCCTTGAATGCGGGCACAAACTTCCAGCCTGCAGTGGCATCGAGCAGGTCTTTTTCCTGCTTTCCTTCTGCCGTCGCCGAGCGCACTTTTCCGGCGGCATCGATTACCAGGTTCACCGATACCTCCGTCTCAAGGGCGGCTCGTGAAGCATCGAGCGAAGCCGGCCGCCTGAGAAGAATAGGTACTGGGTAAGTGTCGGCCTCGAAGGTGTGCTTATCTTTGCCTGGGCCGCTCATTCCGTTTGCGTACGCGTAGCTCAGTTCGTTGCCTTTGTCGGGATCGGCATCTGCCACCCGATCGTAGATCATGGCATGCTTTTTCTTGAATTTATAAGGGGATGATTCGTGAGAAATGCCATTCACCTGGCTGCGAATGCCCTTTGCTCGGGCAGTCAGGATGGTGGCGCGAATGCGGTCGAAATCACTCTCGGGCCACATCTCGGCAAGAGTTTTCCATGCCTGGGGTTCACGGTCGCTGTAGAGATAGCACCAAACCATCTCCAGCACCTTGATTTTCGTGGTGCTGAGGCTGTGTGCCTGATCCAGGGGCAAAGAGGACTTGTTCGATAACGCGCCGTCGCTGAGCTTGAATTCACTCAATTGTTGCTCCTTCAGTTGGGCTCGCACGGTCGCAATTTGGCGATCAAAATCGGATCGAAACTGCGAACTTACGTCGATCAGCTGCTTCTGTTCGAACCTCAACACCACCGGCGGAGCAAAATCGAGTGCATTCAGGGGAATGTTTTCAAAACCGCTTACCGCCTCGGCATCATTGGTCCAGATCTCAATACGCCCGTCGAGATCGGTATCGGCGGCACTATAGTAGGAGCCGCCTGTGACCGTCCGGAGCAGCAGCGGCGGCTGCTTAAGCGAGTAGATTTCATAGTCAGCCAGCCGGTCGATATCGTTTTTTCTTATCTGAAAAGCAACCACTGGGGCGCCCAAGCCCAGATCGATGCCCATTGCATCGACGTCCACTTGCCAGGCATTGGTTTTAACCAGCAAGTCTTTCTTACCCCAACTGAGTTTTGCTTCACAGACCCGCCCGGCGAATCCTGTATTCCGCGTGGCGTCAACGGAGACAGTAACACCGGTGGCAAACGTTGACTTGAAGTTGCCGAACCCCCCACTGCACACCACGTCCTGTGCCTCGACGCTCCCAACCGTGGCTACTACACAGACGGACAGGAGCATCCATGTCCTGGCGAGTTGGCTATTCCACGGACGAAGCATGGCAGACGCCTCGAACTGACCTTTATCCGGTGATTCACTTTTCTTGCCGGATCAGCCATTCTACTCCCCGAGCACACGAGCCTGCCGGGAATCAGGAAAGATGAAACTCTGAGATTTGTTGCCCGATTCCTGTTATCGTGTTGGCCTCCGAGGCGGACGCTTGCCCGGAAGAAAACCGGGAGACGGGGGCAGATGAAAGAGCAAAGTGAAAGGCTGCGAAGCCTGGTTGAGGCGACCGAACCGAGGCTCCGCCAAATCACTGAGGCGGAGAGTATGCAAACCGCATCGCCAGGGGGCTGGTCCCGCAAGCAAGTTCTCGGCCACCTGATCGATTCCGCGTCCAACAATCATCAGCGATTCGTCCGGGCATTGCTCCAGCCATCCTTGGAATTCCCGAATTACGATCAGGCCGGAAACGTGCGTGTGCAAGCTGTTCACGAAGCCGAGTGGCCGCTCCTGGTCTCGTTATGGGCGGCGTACAACCTTTACCTGGCGCATCTCATAGCACATCTGCCTGAGTCCAAGCTGGATACTCCAATCCGCGTTGGAGCGCGCGAGCCAATTACTCTTGGTTTCTTAGCGTCGGAGTATGTCACGCATTTGCGCCACCATCTCCATCAGATCGCTGCAGCAGACTCGCGCTGAGTGCCATCACCGGGATGATGGCAGCGGAGCATAGAGGGACTCGTTAATCATCGGTGTTAGCCAGGCAGTGCGCGACGTGAGTGACATGTGATCGGTGCCGGGCAGAACGGCCAGACGGGAGTGCGGGATCAGCCGGTACGCCGGCGACCGGATATCCCGCATGGTGTCGACGGAAATGTCTTTGAAATTGCGCATGCGCTCAATGCACAGGTTCTCAGGATGGGGCGCCGCCGCGAGATACGCGTCCCGCAGTACTTTTGGCATCTGTCCAAGCTGGGCGTGTTCGAATTTTTATGTCAGGTGGCGCAGCCGCTCCTCAAGGAAGCGGCGCTCCGGCTCCTGCTGCGTCAGCGTTAGAGCCTTTCTATAGGAGGAACGGGCTTCCGCGATTCTGCCCAACCTACGGCACAAATCTGCCCGGGCGGAATGGGCCAGGTGATAGTTCGCCATTTCGCCGCGTGCCAGCAAACCCTCGATGAGAGTGAGGCCGGCCTCATGTCCCTCGCACATGGCGATGGCGACGGCCCGATTCAGTTCCACCACCGGGGAAGGCTGGATTTGTGCCAGACGGTTGTAGAGCATGACGATCTGACGCCAGTCCGTGGTAGCAGCCGAGTCTGCCTCAGCGTGGACAGCCGCAATCGCAGCCTGCAGTGTGTAGGAGCCGAAGCGGTGAGAGGTGAGAGATTTCTCTACCAGAACGATCCCCTCCGCTATCTGAGCGCGATCCCAGAGCGCGCGGTCTTGTTGCTCGAGCAGAACCAGGTCTCCTGCAGGAGACGTCCGCGCCGCACGACGGGACTCCTGCAAGAGCATGAGCGCAAGCAGGCCCATGACTTCCGGCTCGGGCAGAAGTTCGCAAATGAGGCGACCCAAACGAATGGCCTCGCCGGTCAGCTCCGCGCGTATGATCTCAGCACCGGCTGCAGCTGAGTAGCCTTCATTGAACACCAGATAAATTACCTGAAGCACGGCGGACAATCGCTCGGGTAAATCTTGCGGCAAGGGCATCTGAAAGCCAATGCCTTTCTCTCGGATGGCTGCTTTGGCACGCACGATGCGCTGCGCCAGTGTTGGAGGACGGAGCAGGAAGGCTCGAGCGATCTCCTCCGTAGTGAGCCCGCACACCTCTCGCAGGGTGAGCGCTACGTGCGCTTCCGGCGGTATGGAGGGATGGCAGCAGGCAAAAATCAGTCGCAGCCGGTCATCCTCAATGCCTTCGTCTTGCTGGGGCTCCTGGGCCGCCTGGGCTTCGAGATGCCGGACGAGGTCCTGCTGCGAGGCATCGAAATGCCCCCGCCGGCGCATGGTGTCGATGGCTTTGAATCGTGCCGTCGAAATCAGCCATGGCCGCGGATTTGCGGGGATGCCGGTCTTATGCCAGTGTTCCAGAGCTGCGGCAAACGCTTCGTGCATGGAATCCTCGGCGAGATCAAAATCACCGAGCAGGCGAATCAGAGTTGCCAGAATCCTTCCCGAGTCCGCCCGATACAGCAATTCGATCGATCGACTTACCTGCTGCAGAGCAGATTCCGGCATGCCCTCGAATCTAGCAAACCAGCCTTCCTCAATCAATTGAGCGCGAAGAGCGGATGAATCCCCGTCTTCCCTGGCTCCAGGAGTGCTCGGTCCGGCGGTAGAGGCGATGGATGTCGCAAGCAAATGGGCACGTGGTCTCCAGGTCATGGAACACCTTGGCGCAGTACACATTCTGCCGCCCCTCACTGCGGACATATAAGGCTGCGGCCGCCAGCATACCAAAGACAGGCGCGGCGAAATAAACCCAAATGCCTTGCCAAATCCAGGCAAAGACGGCGGATGAAAATGAGCGCGCCGGGTTGACGCTAAAACCAGAGAGCGAGGAACAGAGTCCATAATAGAAAACGGTAACCAGGGCCACGACAACAGGGCTGAACCTGGCCAGACGTCTGCGATTGGTGGTAAAAAGCACGACCCCCATGAGCAGTCCCGACAAGACAAACTCGGCGAGAAATGCGATGAAGTTTCCGTAGCCTCCCGGAGTCGTAGTAACGAAGTAAACGGGTGGCCCGGATAGACGCTCGCCGAAAAGTTGATGGGCCACGAACACGCCGGCGACAGCGCCCGTAAACTGGGACCCAACATAGTAGAGAGTGTCCCAACGGTGCATGCGGCCAAGATAGAAATAGGCGACGCTAATGGCTGGATTGAAGTGTGCGCCGCTACGCCTGCCGAACGGAGAACGAATGATCACGAACGTGGAGATGGCTATCGCAATACCCATAAGGAAACCCTTCACGGTACGCGACAGCGCGAAGGTCTCCAAGGGCGACGCACGGCTGTAGATGAGCGTACCGAAAAGACAAATACAAAACATAAGTATGGCGAGTTCTGCGGCCTCCATCAGATATTCTCTCCAATGCGTCTTGTAGGCGTCGGCGAGGGAGGCGGAAGAAGGAAGTTCTGTCACCAAAGGGAGGCGAGGCGGCATACTTATTGCCTTAGGCTCGTTCGACCACCGCGGCTTGCTCACGCGTATGCTCACTCGCCACCATAGGTGCAGAGGAGAACAGGGAGTGAATCCCTTCCACCAGCGTAGGATGAGCCAGCACGGCATCGCGCAGGGCCCGATAGGGAAGCCCTGCGATCATCGCAATCTGCACCGAAGACATGATCTCTCCGGCACCAACCCCAAAGCCAGTGAAGCCAAGGATGCGATCGTCCTCTATCGCGACGAGAGCTTTGAGAAATCCTCTTGTTTCCATAAGGGCGCGCGCCCGCAGTACCGCGGTCATGGGAACCTTGAACAAGCGGTACGGTATGCCTTGCGCTCTAGCCTCCTTCTCACTCAGGCCGACCCGCGCGAATTCAGGGTCCGTATATAAGCAAAACGGAACCTGCCTTCCAGTGGTAACGTGGTTGCCGCCGGTGACATTGTCGCTGAACACCCGAAAATCGTCCTCGCTGATGTGGGTAAACTGCGGGCTGCCTGCGACCTCACCGACCGCCCAGACACCGGGCGCTGTGGTCTCCAGCCGCTCATTGACCTTCACGTATCCTCGATCAGTCAGTTCGACACCGGCCAGCTCCAAGCCGATTCCGTCGGTGTTCGGAACGCGGCCAGTGGCAACCAGCAGATGCGTGCCCTGCAGCGTTTTCTCCACACCGCGTTGTTCTATCACCACGCTTACCGACCGGCCAGACTTGCCCGACACTCCCTTGATCCGGGCATTCAGAATAGTTTCGATGCCTTCGTCCTCAAAGAGCCGATGCAGAGCTTCGGTTACATCTTCGTCTTCACCATGCAGCAGAGCTGCACTGCGCGTAATGACCGAAACCTTGCTGCCGAATCGACGCATCGCCTGTGAGAATTCCAGGCCTACGTAGCCGCCACCGATCACCAGCAGGTGTTCAGGGACCTCATCCAGTTCGAGCGCTTCCACATGGGTGAGTGGCTGGGCTTCCGCAAGGCCAGGAGTGGTATCGATCGCAGCGTGCGTGCCTGTGCAGATGATCACATTCGTTCCCCGCAATTGACGTTTTGTTCCATCGGACAGGGTGGCCTCGATCGTCCTGGGGCCGATAAAGCGGCCGGTACCCATAATCAGTTCCGCTCCACTTTGCTTGTATGCATCGAGATGTATATCGATCTCGCCAGACACCATCCTGCGTTTGCGGTCACGCACGACGGACATATCGACTCTGAAGCCGTTCCTGGCGATTCCGAACTCCTCGCTCCTGTGCACGTAGGACGCAACCTGCGCGGTGTGAATGATGTTCTTGCTCGGCAGGCAAGCAATGTTGGGGCACGATCCACCAATATATTTCCGCTCAATTACGGCGACGCGCTGCCCCCGTTCGGCAAAGGTCCATGCGGCGAGTTTGGCTCCTGTACCGCTGCCGAGGATCAAAAGATCGTATTCTTCCGGGCTCGTCTTCATGGTTGACTGGGACCGATTTTCGGCGCTGCTCATGGGAGGTCTCCTCTCGCTGTCCTTATGCAATCAACCGGCCGAAAGGACGGGCATTTAGAATAGCAGGGGAGCTGAAGACTAAGGCGTTTTGTTGCTGGAAGATAGGGAAGCTGACAGGTCAACGGAGTTTTTTCGCCAGGTGGCGGATTTGCGACCAATGTCCGCCACTGATGGGGTCTTGTCTCGAAAGAAGTAGCGGAACCGATGAGTTGTTGGGCGATCCAATAAACTATAACGGACGCCCGGGCGTGAGAGCTCCTCGTCTTACGTAGTGCCGCCAGGAAGGAAAGCTGATGTCGAGCGTTGTACAAGCACAAAACGAATCGACCCTTTTCTCCAGCGAGCGAGTGCTTAACATTCTGAAGTTGATTCTCGCTGGATCACCGCTGTCTGAAGTGCTCACGATCATCGCTCGCCTGGTCGAGTCACAAGGCGAAGGCACGATGTGCACCATCTGGCTTCCCGATGAGGACGGAAAGCAACTGCGTTGCGTCGCCGCTCCCAGTCTTCCCGGATTCAGCGCTCATGTGGGACCCACGTTGGTTGGCCCGAAAGGCGCATCCTGTGGCACAGCTGCCTACCGGCGGCAGCCAGTGTATGTGACCGACATCCTCAGCGACGCCCTTTGGGATGATTATCGTCACCTGTTCAAGCCTTACGGCATTCGTGCGGTGTGGTCGCGGCCGCTGGTCACCAGCGAAGGTAGAATCCTGGGAACATTCGCCATCCTTTATCGTGAAGTGCGTGCCCCTGGCGGTGACGACCTGCAGTTGATCGAGAATGCCAGTCACATTGCAGGAATTGCCATTGAACGTCACATCAATGAAGAAAAGTTGCGGCTTGAACGCGATCGGTTGCGCCTGGTTCTGGATATTACGAACAGCATGACTTCCAGGCTGGACCTTCGCCGTTTGGTGGAGGTTCTTTCTACCAGTCTGCTGGGCGTAACTCGCTGTGATTTTTGCGCCTTGCTTCTACCGGATGCTGATAGTGGGGAATTGCGCGTAACCACACTCTACAATTCGGACGCGCGCGGCTCCCTTTGCGACGGAACGATCATACCGATCCACGGTTCGATCTGTGGCAAAGCCTTCTGGACCGGCAAGACTCAACACTTTGATCACTTTGAAGAGCTACGAGACGACCCTGAAAGCTTCGGCAACGACACAGGACGACACTTCTATCAACGTGTGATGGCGGAAGGCCTGGTGTCGGGGTGTGATCTTCCACTTATCGGAAGAAGCGGCGTCGTGGGCGTGTTGGCCGCCTTAAAGCGGTCGGAAAGGGCATTCGATCGGAATGATGTCGTCTTTCTTGAACAGGTGGCCCGCCAGGTAGCCATTGCAGTGGAGAATGCGCTGCAGTACGAAAAAGCGATCAAGGACAGAGATAAAGAGACGAGACAAAGACTCTATCTTGAGGAGGAAATTCGCGCCGAATTTGGAGACATTGTCGGAGAGAGCCCAGCTTTGAAGACCGCGATGGATCTGGTGTCTGTCGTGGCGCCTACGGATTCGAGTGTGCTGATCCTGGGTGAGACGGGAACCGGTAAGGAGCTGATTGCACGCGCAATTCACCGTCTGAGTGGCCGCCGGGAACGGGCCTTCGTCAAATTGAACTGCGCTGCCATCCCGCTCGGGCTCCTCGAAAGCGAGCTGTTCGGCCACGAAAAGGGAGCATTTACTGGCGCCATCGCACAAAAGACGGGGCGCTTTGAACTGGCTCACAAGGGCACGCTCTTCCTGGACGAAGTCGGCGACATCCCGCTGGAACTTCAGGCGAAATTGCTGCGCATCCTGCAAGAGCAGGAATTCGAGAGACTCGGCAGCAACCGCACCCACAAAGTGGACGTCCGCCTGATCGCTGCTACCCATCGTGATTTGCCTGCCATGGTAAAGCAGACGACCTTTCGCGAGGATCTGTACTACCGGCTAAAAGTATTCCCAGTCAGCGTGCCGCCCCTGCGGCAGCGTACGGAGGACATCCCCAAACTCGTTCGTCATTTCACCGCACTGTACGCACGGCGTATGAACAAGAGAATCGATGAAATTCCTACCGCGACGATCGATGCGCTGGTGCGATACCGCTGGCCTGGAAACGTCCGGGAGTTGCAGAACTTTATCGAACGAGCCGTGATTCTTTCCCCTCACACAGTGTTACGCGCCCCAATTTCCGAATTGGAGCCGTCCAGCACTCACACTAGATCCAATCTAACCATGTCCATGACTGGTCTTGAGGAGGTAGAACGAGATCACATTCTTCGCGCGCTCGAGGCCAGTAATTGGACTGTGGGCGGCCGGGCCGGTGCCGCAGCGCGATTGGGGATGCAGCGAACCACATTGGTCTACAGAATGCGAAAGCTTCGCATCAGTCGTCCGGCGAGTCTCGTCAAAAAAGTTCCAGCGGGAACGACCTAGGCGATCACTGGTTCGACTACCTCTGTAGTCCCGATCTACGTGCCACGACAATGCCCGTCGCAGAAGAATCAATCAAGCAGGTCGTCCTGGCGTGATTGCGGCTATTCAATCGACAGCACGGGCAACCGATAGCTCCAGCAAGCGTTGTACACGCCTAGGGTTGGGTCCCCGGGTCGCGACTAAAACTCGTCAGTGTTGGACGTCCGTCGCGAATTCGTCAGTTGGAGCGAGAGCGTGTCCGCTGCCCTTTGGAGAGGATCTTGCCAGTTCAGAACAACTTGCCTCCGCCCCCGCCTCGGAGGTGGGATCGTTTCGTTTGTGGCATTTCGAGTGCAGTACAAGGAACGACGTGCTAGCCCACGTCTATCAGCTCAGCAATCGGCAGCCGGCAAGTTAACCAGCAAAAATTCAGGAGAAACTTTATGAGCCAAGCTCTTTCAACGCAAACTGTGAAACGCGCCGAGTCAGGCGGAGAATTTGCCATACCTTTGACATCGATTCACAAGGTCAATGCGGACGGTGTGCAAGTCTTCTATCGAGCGGCTGGCGATCCGAGTGCGCCGGTGGTTCTGCTACTCCATGGATTCCCGGCATCGTCGTTCATGTTTCGCGAACTCATTCCCCGCCTGGCTGATCGCTACCGTGTCATCGCGCCTGACTTGCCCGGTTTTGGTTTCACAGAAGTGCCGGCCGAGCGGAAATATACCTACTCGTTCGCGGCACTAGCCGTAACGCTCGAGGCTTTCACGGAAGCGCTCGGCCTCAACCGCTATGCAATGTATGTGTTTGACTACGGAGCCCCGGCAGGCCTCCGTTTGGCGATGGCTCATCCCGAACGAGTCTTAGCGATCGTTTCGCAGAACGGGAATGCCTACGAAGAGGGGCTCGGCGATGCGTGGGCACCGATAAGAAAATATTGGTCTGAGCCGACCAAAGAAAACAGAGAGGTGATCCGGCAAAACATCCTGAACCTGGAAGGAACCCGCTGGCAGTACACGCATGGCGTGGCGAATCCTGAAAGCGTTGCGCCTGAGTCGTACACACTGGATACGGCTTTGCTGGAGCGCCCCGGAAACAAAGAAATTCAACTCGACTTGTTCCTGGATTACGCATCGAACGTGAAGCTTTATCCCAAATTTCAGGACTATTTCCGCAAATCGAGGCCGCCTTTGTTGGCCATCTGGGGTAAGAACGATCCATTCTTCATCCCGGCTGGAGCGGAGGCATTTCGAAAAGACCTGCCGGACGCGCAGGTCCAGTTCCTCGATACCGGGCATTTTGCTACTGAGACACATGTGGTGAAGATTGCCGCCGCGATGAGGGAGTTCCTGGAAGAAAACGGCATACTGCAGGGCGCAGATAAGGAGGTTTCATAATGAATTCCTCTCTTCAAAACGGTACGGTGGTGTTGGTTCACGGAGCCTGGGCTGACGGATCCTGCTGGAGAAACATCATTTTGCCGTTGCGACGTCACGGTCTCACGGTAACGTGCGCGCCGATTCCCCTCACCTCCCTCACGGATGATGTGACCGCTCTCCATCGCCTACTGAAGAGAACCAGCGGGCCGGTGATTCTGGTGGGACACGCCTACGGAGGCGCCGTGATTGCCGGGGCTACCGAAGAACCGGTGAAGGCGCTCGTTTATATAGCTGCGTTGGCGCCCGACGAGAACGAATCTGTGGCAGATGTGTTTTATCGCGCCGATCCACATCCTGAAGCCCCGCACCTGGCCCCCGACGCGGACGGTTTCATCTGGATGCCGGAAGAGAGTTTCGGCCGGGCGGTCGCTCACAAGGTCTCGCCGGACGAAGCCTTGATTATGGCGGCCGTTCAGCGGCCCATCGCCCTGAAATGCATTCAGGAGAAGGCTCCTGCGCCCGCGTGGAAAACGAAGCCATCGTGGTTCCTCATTGCTGAAGAAGATCGCATGATTAGTCCCGGGACGCAGCGCTTCATGGCTGATCGAATGGGGGCAACGATCCGGTCGTACAAAGTAGACCATAGTCCAATGGTCACAGAACCGGATCTCGTGGTCGGCGTGATTCTGGAGGCGGTGCGCGAAACGGTTTCGCCGGTAGGGGTCTCTGCAGTCCACCTCGGCCAGGGAGCCCCCTGATGAAGATCAAGTCCGTGGCCGTCGTGACCGGGGCAAGCCAGGGTATCGGCCAGGCCACTGCCTTACGGCTCGCGCGTGATTTCTCCGTCATCGTATTGACCGCGAGACAGGAAAGTGAGCTCGAGAAGACCGCATCCGCAGTGAAGTTAGCCGGCGCTGAACCACTGGTGTATGCACTTGACCTGCGCGAGCCCTCGTCTGCCGAAATGGTCGTCAAAGGGACCCTTGAGCGTTTTGGAAGAATCGACGCCCTGCTCAACATTGCCGGTGCTGTGCCACAGATCGACCTGTTCGAAATGACGGATGCGCAGTGGGAAGATGGCATAGCACTCAAGCTCCACGGCGCGCGCCGCCTGACCATTCGCGCCTGGGATGCATTGAAAGCCTCGAATGGGTCTGTGGTTCTGATCTCGGGTAGTGCTGCCCTCGACCCCAAGCCAGCGTTCGCTGCGGTCGCTGCGGTGAATGCCGCGATCATTGCACTCGCGAAAGCGTTCGCAGAGCAAGGCATCAAAGATGGCGTGCAGGTCAACAGCGTGGTGCCCGGTGCTGTGATGACCGGGCGCAGGCAGTCGTTCTTTGAAAACTGGGCGCCGGCACACAATATGAGCGTGGAAGAGGCGATGAAGAGGTTCCCGGAAGAAGCCGGCATCAGTCGCTTCGGTAAACCGGAAGAGATCGCTGACCTGATGGCCTATCTGGTGTCGCCGGCGGCAAAGTGGATGACAGGCAGCTGTGTGCGTATGGACGGTGGGGAAGTCAAAGGCATATAGCGCTTGTGTGAAAACTCGGTCCTGGAAGGGCACGGCTTCAGACGTGCCGTAGACGACACTGTCATACCCGGCTTTAGCCGCTGAGGTACGTTTTGGTATTGCTGGATGAAGCTCTTGCGGGTACAAACGGAATTGTCATCCCGACCGGAGCGTAGCGGAGTGGAGGGACCTGCGGTTTTCTCCATCCAGTAACAATTCTAACTTGAGCCGCCCCTCTCCCCTTGTCATCCCGACCCGGATTTCCTACTTCGCGCTGCTAGCGACGAAGTGGAGGGATCTGCAGTGCGGCCCTCTCAAACCCTTTCCAGGCCGAGACACCCAGGTCTCAAAAGCGAGACCTGGGCCACCCACTCAAAGTTTGAGTTCGCAGCTACATGCAGCTCGAGATCGCGATCGAAGAGATGAAGGCAATCCATGGCTAGCGGTGCGACCTGATTTGCATGGTAGCCGTTGCTCAACTAAAGTGATGACCGTGCCGGGAGGGTCAACTTGAAGCGTCTGCTTTTCCTCTTATTCCTGCTCACGAACCTGCCGTTGCTCTCACAGCAAGCCATCGAGTATAGTTCCGTCGAAAATTTTCTAAAGCTTCCCCCCGACCGCTACCTGGGAGAGATGGCCGGCGTGGCCGTAAATTCCAAAGGCCACGTATTCGCCCTCTCTCGTGGGAACACGACCGGGCCCGCTTACGGAGCCGCCGCATCGCAATTGCTCGAGTTCGGTCCTGACGGAAAGTTCATTCGCGAAATCGGCCACAACCTCTACGCATGGTCCTTCGGTCATTCGGTAAAGATTGACCCCCAGGACAACATCTGGGTTGCGGATAAAGGTTCTGACATGGTCGTCAAATTCGACCCGCAAGGCCGTGTCGTGATGGTGTTCGGCCGCAAGCAGGAAGCGTCTGATGAAGGCACCGAGCCGCTCAAGCACCCAAAGCCACCGCTGCCCCCGGTGGACGGAATGTTTCGCCAGGTCACCGACATGGCCTGGGACCAGGCCGGCAACACCTATATCAGCGATGGTTACATTAACTCGCGCGTCGCGAAGGTGGATAAGAACGGCAACTGGCTCAAGTCCTGGGGTGAGCCGGGGGACAAGCCGGGTCAGTTCAGTGTCCCGCACAGTATCGCGGTCGACGCCAAGGGCAACGTGTATGTCGCCGACCGGGGCAATCGCCGGATCCAGGTGTTTGATGGCGAGGGGAACTCCCTTCGCCAGATTACCATCGACGTGCCTTTCGATCCCAACGCCCGGCCTGCGATCGGTCCCAAGCCAGCGCAAAGCCCTTCCGCGAACGGAACGATGCAAGCCGGTTCTCCCTGGGCGATCTGCATCACGCCAGGACCGAACCAGGTCCTTTTTAGCTCCGACGCCTACCCGGGCCGGATCTACAAGCTGAGTCTCGATGGTAAGGTGCTTGGCTACCTGGGCGAGTCTGGTAAGCAGTGGAAGCAATTCGGATGGATCCACGAAATTGCCTGCCCGTCAGAAAGCGAACTGTACGTCGCCGAGTTGCTGAACTGGCGGGTGCAGAAGTTGATACTCAAGCACTAGAGCGGGACCGGCTCTGGTGCGGCGGTTCACGGGCGTCACCAGAACACAGCTGCCATGCCGGAGAAGTTGGCCATCCCGATTGATGACGTGCCGGGCTACAGGTTGTTCCGTCCCTACGGGACTGGGGAGTATGCGATTTAACGGTCGTTAGGTTTCTTAGCGGCGAGTGGCAGCGGGGTCAATCCCATTCGCGAAACAAGATTAACGAACCGCGGATCAGAATGAAGTGAGTCAAGAGCGGGGTCAACATTCACCAGCGTTCCAAGAGCTTCGCGTTGATCGTAGTAGCGCTGCAGCTCTCGTAACGCCATATCTTTGTCTCCGATCCGGGCGTCAAGCTGCGCTATTCCGAACTCGCCGATCTCCGGACCGTCCTTTTCTGCCAGCTTGCGCATTTCCCGCCAGAACCCGCTGGCTCCCTCTGACGCGAAGGCGCTCTTCAGTGCGACATCGTTGGCCGCAGCAAACTTGGTAGGCACATCTCCTCCCGCATCTCCTGCCAAGAGCCGCCCTTTGGTAAGGTTGGCAATGGCATTCTCATACTGCCCAAGCTGGCCATATAGCCACGCCCGGTGATAGTAGGTCACAAAGAAATCCGGGTTGAGCCTGACCGCCTTATCGAGCTGTTCTTCGGCCAGGTTGTATTTCCTGGCATAAAAATAGGTAAGCCCAAAACGAGTGTTGTCGATGCGGGAAAAGGGATCAAGTTCCAGTGCCTTCTTCATTTCGGCGATGGCTTCTTCTGATTTGCCCTGCGGCGACAGGTAGGTCCAGGCATACCAGGAGTGGGCTTCAGCATAGTTTGGATTGAGCTCGAGTGCCCGCTTGAACTCCTGCTCCGCGCCTTTCCAGTCATATTCAAAGTCCGCCTTCTCCGCTCCCAAAGCCACATGGGCTTCGGCGAGGTTGCCATCCAGCTCGAGGGCTCTTTGAGCCGCTGCCTTTGCCTTCGGGTCAAACTCTTGTGGGGATGCGATCGCCCGGGCGAGATAAGAATTAGCGAGTCCAGCGTAGGCCAGGGCAAAGCCGGGATCCTTCTGGATGGCCTGTTGAAAGTAGTCCGTACTCTGGGACATTTCGGGCCAGGTCCGCTCGTTCATATAGAACCGGCCCTTTAGATAAAACTCGTAGGCTTCTGCATTCGGTACATATTGATTTGCGGTTCGATGATCGTAGGACGAAGTGAGCTTTACTTGCACGTTCTGCGCAATGGCTCTACCCAGTTCGTTCTGGATCGCCAGCAACCCACCCTGCTCGCGCTCATAGGTATGAGCCCAGAGATGCGACTGGTCGTTGACCCGAATCAATTGGGCGCTGATGCGAACCACGCCGCCCTCCCGCCGCACACTGCCTTCAAGAACGTAATCCACCCCCAACTCCTGGCCGATCTGAGAAATGGTCTTTGTGGTGTGCTTGTAGGTATCCGAAGACGTTCGCGCGATCACCCCCAAGCGATCAGGATTGAGTTCACCAAGGTCGGTAATCGTCTCCTCGGTAAGGCCTTCGCTGAAGTACTCCTGCTCAGGATCGCTACTGAGGTTGGCAAAGGGCAGCACCGCCAGCATCGCCTTTTGCTCAGCCCCGACGGAATGTGAGTTGTCCCTAACCCGGAACAAATAGACGCCCAACCCCAGAAGGACCAGAAGAAGCAGAAGAAAGGCCGAGCGGATCCATCTCGGCGGCGATTGTGCCGGGCCCACCGCTGGACTGGAGGCCGTAGCCGGAGCTGCGGTGTCGTGAACCTCGTCACTGGTTGGAAGAACTTCGGGAACAGTGACGGCACGGACAACGTCCGGCACGGGGGCGATGAAACGGTAGCCTTTTCCAGTAACTGTCTGGATGAAAGCTGGGCTTTCCGGATCGTCCTTGAGCACCTGACGGATTTTGCGAATGGCTGAATTGATGCTGTTGTCGGTATCGAGGAAGACGTCTTTACCCCAGATCCTCTCGATGATGTCGTCCCGGGAAACCAGCTGCCCATGGCGCTCGATAAGCAGAGAGGATCTCCATGGGTATCCTCTCCAGCTTGAGAGGGCGGCCGGAACGGCGCAGTTCGTAGGCGACGCGGTCAATTTCCAGATCGTCACCGAATTTAACTACGTCTGCGGGCATGTCGCGGACCTTTGCTTCGGAGACACATTCTAGCTTGTCTCCTTTACGGATCAACAAGGCGCTTGTTTTCAGATGTTTAGGGCGTCAGGAAAAAACAAGACGCCCGTCATGCGTCGGTTATTGCTATCGAGGGCGGCCAACCGCAAGGTGCTTTCTGTCTGAGCGATTTTTCAGCCCAGAGCGCCTCACCGCCGGAATACGCCGAGCAGGAGGCGAAGCAAGATGGAGAGGAATTTTGAAATGAGTCCTTATTGGAAACTGAAGAAGACGGCGGCCGCTCTCGGATTAGCAGCTGCATGCTTACTATCAACCGGCATAGCCAACGCTCAGAGCGAAGGCCTGGTCGGGACCTGGGTCGTACAGATTCAGCTGCACAACTGCGAGACTGGCGCAACCGTTGGCGGGCCATTTATTTCACTGCTGACGTTCGACCGCGGCGGCACGATGACGGAAACGACGTCGAACGCAAGCTTCTATCCGGCAGTTCGCGGGCCCGCTCACGGGGTGTGGAAAGAAACAGGAGTAGACGGCGCTAACCACACCTACACATCCTCACAGCTGGCATTGGTTACTTCCGACGGAGTACTCACCGAAGGACAGACCGTTCGTCAGACCATCGTCATGGGG
>Ga0302180_10002069_pt1 | contig 15758 bp, 17 predicted proteins | sample I_Palsa_E3_2_FD_200575 | JGI IMG/M metagenome (GOLD analysis project Ga0302180, IMG submission 200575) | Peat permafrost microbial communities from Stordalen Mire near Abisko, Sweden - I_Palsa_E3_2 | ecosystem: Environmental > Terrestrial > Soil > Palsa > Peat permafrost | place: Sweden... | reverse complement strand
GAGCGAGTGCTTTGATCCTCGGATGGTGCAGCCGACGGCGCAGCCCTTGCCACGCTCCCAGTACTGCCCTTTGACGATCCGGTCGTGCGCGGCGTCGTCGTGCAGGCGCTTGAGCAGCGCGGTCTTAATCGCGGCGTCGCCGTGAAAGGCACGCAGGGTGGACGGAGTCGTGGTCGTCATCGTGCGTCCTCGCACGGGACGGGTGCTGCCTTGAGTAGCTCGAGGAGCACGCGGCTCATCGCGACGTAGGCCGCGCCCTCGTCGGTCACGGCGCTCTGGGCGGCGTTCTGGACGGCGCTCTCGGCGCTCTGGGCGCTCCAGGCGGCGCTCCAGGCGCTCTCGATGGCGCTCTGGGCGCTCTCGATGGCGCTCTGGGCGCTCCAGGCGGCGCTCCAGGCGCTCCAGGCGGCGCTCTCGGCGCTCTCGATGGCGCTCTCGGCGCTCTGGGCGCTCTGGGCGCTCCGGGCGGCGTTCCAGGCGTTCCAGGCGGCGCTCTCGGCGCTCTCGATGGCGCTCTCGGCGCTCTGGGCGCTCCGGGCGGCGTTCCAGGCGTTCCAGGCGGCGCTCTCGGCGCTCTGGATGGTGCTCTCGGGCACCTCATGTCCATCGGCGAGGCGTTTCATGATGTCGGCGACGTTGCTGACAGCGTCGCGGACGAGGGGATGGGTGATGCCCGGGGTGATGGTTTGGTCGGTGAGGATGCGATGGAGAAAGGCCCAGGAGACGCGCGAGAGATCGGCGCCGACGGGGATGGCCTCGATGAAGGCGATGGGCCAGCGCATGGCGTTCTCGTTTGGGAGCCCCTCGAAGATAGCGTCTTCGAGATATGCGAGTGCGACGGGGATACCCAGCTCGGTCTCGTAGAGCGAGTGATCTGAGCCGCGAATAGTGCAGCCGACGGCGCAGCCCTTGCCACGCTCCCAGTACTGCCCTTTGACGATACGGTCTTCATCGGCGTCGTCGTGCAGGCGCTTGAGCAGCGCGGTCTTAATCGCGGCGTCGCCGTGAAAGGCACGCAGGGTGGACGGAGTCGTGGTCGTCATCGTGTGTTCTCCTTGCCGAGTCGGGTGAGGATGCGGCTCGTGGCGCGGATTTGCGCGCAGGGCGTGCAGCGCGGCTCGAGGGTACGCGGGTCGATGGTGCGTTGTCCGCAATCAACGCAACGAGGGGCTTTGGTCGCACGGGTCATAGCGCGCATCCGATCCAGGTCATGGCGGCGAGTGCGAGCAGGGCGAGGGTTGCGCGGATCATTGTTCATCCTCGGGAACAAAAGCAGTGTAGGTCAAAAAGTCACCGCCGCCGAGGTAGATGTCGGCGACGAGGACGGCGCCGCGTTGGTGCGTGTCGCGTTTGCGTACGGGCGCCTTGACGTAGATGTCCATGATGACGCCGGGCAGATGGAGTGAGGGGGCGCTCATCGGAGCATCGTGATCCAGCGCGAGCCGTTGAGTGAGGCCTCGAGATCGCTGACCATCTGCGTCGGGTCGCTCGTGCTCGCGGCGTCGCCGTGGAACGCGTGCAGGGTGGACGGAGTCGTGGTCGTCATCGTGTGTGCTCCTTGCCGAGTCGGGTGAGGATGACGGGCGCGCTCATCAGCAGCCCGCCCGTCATCGCGAGCCCGTCATCGCGAGCTCGTCGCGCGTGATCTCGCACCCAGCGCAGACGGCGTCGCCGCCGTGCGCGCTCGCCGCGATGTGGGCGGGCTGCTGATAGTGCCCACAATCGATGACGTAGGCGCCCTCGCCGCAGTCGACGCAGGTCAGGTATCGGCAGGGCTGGTCGCACTCCACGCACGCGCGCGGGAGATCGGAGCCGTGTGGCAGCGTGGTCATCAGGTCGGGGGCTTGCGCGCTGGCTTGCGCGGCGGTGATACGATTGGTGTGCATGGTCCCTCCAGCGGGATTGTGCTGGGCGCCGTGGGCTGCATCGTGCCCAGGCGCCCTCTGTGTCGATGTACCATCATGGTACCACAGGTGGGAGTGATCGCGCAAGGTGGACGTCACGGAGCGGTGGACGAGCAGGCCTTTGGCCGCTCAGAACCGGTCCAGGAAAGCGACAGCGCCAGAGCCTGTCCTCACGTCGACGCGAAGTAGCGACCTCTGAGCCGGGCTCCCCCCGGTCCTGCGGCAGCACCAGCGCGTCAAAACCAACGCGCCTCGCCCGCAGAAGGACAAAACCACTACCTTCAGTCGCCAACGCGACTCCGGGCTAGCGAGCAACGCGAGCAGCACGCCGCGCTCTCGACACCACAACACCACACCACTACCATCCCACCATGGCACGACTCGTCAACGTCACACCAGCTACCGTCCTCAGACACCTCATCGCCTACGCCAGAGACAAGGGATACTGGCCCTCCGCTCTCGACCTCTACAGGCGACGGAAACGAGCCCTCGGCGGCTCCTCACAAGTCCGACGCATCCTCATTCAGCTAGCCAAAGCCGGCCTCGTCACAAAACACGGCGGCGGAAACGACTATCGATGGATCCCCACACACGACGGATACGCCTACGTCCATCTACCACCAGTCCACCTCGCAGACCCACCAACCGCCCACCAACGCCGAAACAACACCCGATCGAAACAAACCAAAGCACGCACCAAAGCACGCAACGACGCCGCACGACTCCTCGACCTCCACACACCACATCACCCCTGCACCGCACCACCAACCTGGCCACACACTCTCCCAGTCGTCGAGTGACTACACACGACAACAACACACTATAAGCTAGTCGTAGCAAGGGATTGCGGCGCACTGCCTGTTCACGTTTCGGGTGATGTCCAGGTCATCCGCCTCCGGCAAAACGCCTCCTAGGGCCGCATTCGGGCACGCGGGCAAGCGTGGTCTGAGCGTCAGGGTGCCAAATTGCGGTTTGTGTGCCTCACGAGGGAATCGTCGTGGTGAGGAGCCGGATCGCGCATAACGATGCAGTGGCTGCATAAAACGGGGCCTCGGACGCTGTTCCGGGGCTGCTGTTGCTGCGTCGCGCTACCTTGTCGCGAGCGTCGGCCTGCTCGCGCGCAGTTCCGATCCGCAGGCGTGACGCCGGAGCGAGACCCGGCAACCCCCCCGTGCCCACCCGATGGCACGCGTCGATCGATGAATATACCTTGAGAGTGGATATCGTTGAAAAAAATCGTAGAGTGGTTGGTTGCTTGGTTGGGTCATGATATATGGTGTTGTGAGATGGGATTGTTGGATGGTTTGGTAGTGGATGAGATGTGTGTTGAGGACGCTGTTGAGTTGGTTCGTTTGGCTGGTGAGTGGGGTATGCCGTGGTTTGAGTTTTCGGCAGGTGGTTGTGGTGCGGTAGTTCGTGATGGAGTTGGTGGTGTGGTAGCGTTCACGGTGGTGCGTGATCGTCCGTATGGTTTGGTGGTGGACGAGTTGTGGTGTGATCGTGGTACGTTGCGTGGTCGTGCGGGGTTGTCGTTATTGGCGGAGTGGTTGGAGTTGTTGGCGCAGCGGATTGCGGACGAGCGTGGTGTGGTGATGTCGTTGGGTGGGTTGGTGCGTTTGGGGAATGAGTCGCATAAGGCGATGTTGGAGCATCGTGGATATGTGGTTGTAGCTGAGGCGTTGTCGAAGGAGTTTGTGCCGCGTGGGTGATGTGTTTAGTTCTCCGACGAAGCAGGGTCAGCAGGTTGGTGGTGCGGTGCAGGGGATGTCGAATCAGGAGATATCGCAGCTTGAGAATTACGTGAACACGGGTGAGGGTCAGCAGCGTGCGGCGATAGCGGGGATGGGAGCGAATCCCTTTTTTGCGGCGGCTGGTGGTCAGAATCCGTCGTCGTATGCGTTGAGTCCGGGGAACACGACGAACTTTGGATCGTCGTCGAGTGGTGCTCCGGTGGTGCATGCTGGGAGTGTGCAGTCGTTTACGCCCTCGACGCCGACGATGAGCAATCCGTTTTCGTTGGCGTCTCAGCAGGCGGCTCAGAACGCAGCTGCTGCGCAGGCGCCACCGGCTGCTGCGGCGGCTGCGCCTGCGCCTGCTGTGGGAGCGAATGCGCCGTATGTGGGTCCGTCGTCGGCGAATCCGGCCAATACGGGGTCGAGTTCGTAGATGTCATTTATGAGTGGTGCTCCGGCCAGCGAAGATCCTCAGATGGGCGCTACTTTTGGTGCGGGGTCGCTCTTAAGTGCTGCGCCCTCCGATGCTCCTTCGTCATCGGAGGCGACGGCGGGTCCTGGGGCAGCGGCTCCTGCGCCGATTCAGAGCTTTGGCGCGACGCCCTCGGTCAGCGCGTCGCTGGTCGATCCTTCGGGGAACCCGGTTGGTGCGACGACGGTTGATCCGTATCAGAATCAGGCTCAGGCATCGCTGGTCAACCCGTATCAGGCGCAGATGCAGGCGTCGCTGGTCAACCCGTATCAGGCGCAGATGCAGGCGTCGCTGGTCAATCCCAATCAAAACGACGCCTATCTGCAATCGTACGAAAACGAGTTGAATACGGCGCTCGCTCCGCAATTCCAGTCGCAGAATCAGTCGTTGCAAGATTCTCTGGCGGCGCGCGGCATTTCGAGCTCGGGATCAGCGGCGTATCTTGGGAATCAGCTTGCGGGGCAGCAGGCCTCGGCTCTGGCAAGCGGTACCGAGCCGCTGATCTCTCAAGGGTATGGATACACGCAGCAGGACGTTCAGGGAAATCAGGCGGCACAGAACACCGCAGCATCTCAGAACGCGGGCTACGTTCAGGCGGGACTGCTGTCGAATCAGGGAGCACTCAACGCGGCGAACTCTCAGAACGCTGACTACGTTCAGCAGGGACTGCTTTCCAATCAGGGAGCGCTCAATACGGCGAACCTTGCCAATGCCGGATACGCGCAGCAAGACATATCCGCCAATCAGCAGTATCTCAACGCCGCACAGCAAGCCGGCGCCGGATATAGCCAGCAAGATATTCTCGCCAATCAGCAATATCAAAACGCGGCAACGAATACGAATGCCGGGTATTATGCCGCCGATCAGAACGCGAACTTCAACGCCTATAACAGCTACCAGAGCGCACTGCTGGGATACGGAGAGCAAAACTATAACACCCTCGAGAACGCCTACCTGGGAAGCTATGCTCCCAACTCTGGCATCGAGAGTGGCTACGGCACCGCCATCGGATCAATCGGGTCGGCCACGGGCAGCGCCGCCCAAGGCGCGGAACAATCCCAAGGATCCGCGCTCGGAGGCCTTGGGTCCGCCGCCGGCGGCCTGCTTTCCAACCCATCTGTGGTTGCGTAAGGAGATCGCCCCATGTCGGTGATGCCGCCTCCCTCCCCCGCCGACCTCGCACGCCAGCGCCACAACCAAAAGCGCGACGACAAACGCAAGGCCGGCACCCTCGCCCTACGCACCGTGCAACAGCAGGCCCCCGTCGCAGCCGGTGGCGGCCTGCAGACCCCTTCCAAGCCCCCCCCACCGCCCAATCCCCAAGCGCAACCCGCGCCCCTCGCAGCGGCGCCTTCGGCGCAGCCGATCCCGCCGATTCAAAAGCCGCCCGAGCTGCAACCACCCGCGGCTCCCCTCCCCCACGAAAACACCGCGACCTTCACCCCCACGCAATACCAGCCACCCAAGAAAGGCCTCGAATACCTCGCGCTCGGCCTCGGGGTTCTTTTCCCGGGCGCCCCCATCGCCAAGGCCGCCGCGGGCTTCGCGCAAGGACTCAACCAAGGCGCACAGCAGAATTACGATCGGCGCGAGCAGCAAGACCAACAACAATACGCCTCCCAAAAAGAAAACATCCAGGTCGATCTCGCGAATCAGCAGCAAAACTATAAGGCCGCCCAAGACGCCGCACAGATCAAGTTCACCAACGATCAGGCCCGCTACCAGCAGCAGAACGAACTGCGCGCACAAGGTATCGGCCCCGACGGCAAGCCCCTCCCCTTTCCCCCCGTCGAGAGCCTGCTCCCCAAAGGGCAACCGCCCTCCAACGACGGCTACGCCCAAGCCTATCGGCAACTGGCGACCCGCGCCCAACAAATGGGCGCCACCACCATCGCCCAAAACTTCGCCACCCAAGCCGAAGACTACAACAAGCGCGCCCTCGATGACGCCAACAACGTCCGCGCGCTCGAGATCGCGAGCTATACCCAAAATCACCAAGATGCACGCGAGAACTTGCGCCTAAGCACCGAGGTCGGACTGGCACAGACGCGCGAGCGAAACGAAAATGCCCGCGAGGAATATCGCGTCGCGCACGAAGACGCACGCGCCATTCGCGGCGATGCCAACCGCCTCGCCGGACTCCAAGACGAAGCCACCCGCAGCTCGATCTCGTTCCGACAGAACTGGATCAAGGCTCTCAAGCCCGTCCTCGCCCATGACGCCGATGGACATCCCATCTACCAAAAAGACGCCCAGGGAAATCCTGTCTTCGATTCTACCGGAAAACCCCAGCCCGTCATGATGCCCACGCTCTCTGCCGCATCGGCCAAAGCACTCCCCACCATCTTTCCCAAGATCGACCGCGACCCCAACCCCCAAGCCCGTGCCGAATGGTACGCCGAACAAATCCCCGACCAGACCGCCAAAGAACTGCTCCTCGAACGCGGACGCGCCTCAACACTCAACCTGCGCTCGCAAGGCTATGCCATCCCCAACCTCACCTACGCGCTCCCCAAAACCGCCCCCAAGATCGATCCGCTCAAGGCCGCCGGACTCGACCTCGCGCAGCCCAAGGTCAAGGCGCTGGTCGATCACGCCCGCTCCATCGGACTCGATCCCACCGATCCCCAAGTCCTCAGCGAGATCAAAAAAAGCCTCGCCAACCCCGCACCGGTCACGCCGTCTCCCGTACCGGAAGAGCAGCCTGACCTGATTCCGGCCATATGAGCGGCTTCGCCGGACTCGACGCGCTCGCCGCACAGAAGAAAGCCGCACACGCAACCACACCAAGCCAGCCAGCCTCCGGCGGCTTCGCCGGCGCAGCGCGCGGCGCGGGCTCGGAATTCGCCGGACTCGACGCGCTCGCCGCACAGAAGAAGGCCGCGCACGCAACCACACCAAGCCAGCCAGCCTCCGGCGGCTTCGCCGGCGCAGCGCGCGGCGCGGGCTCGGTCTTGGGAACCATCTCCAATGCCATCGACCTTCCCCTCGCCGTCACCGAGAACGTGCTCTCGGGCAAAGGCCTGGGCCGCATTCACGAGGACCTCGCTGCCGGCGGAGGATGGAAAAACATCCCCGGCGCGCTTGCCAACGTCTCCGAAAACGACGTCTACTTCCGCAAGGGCTCCCTGCAGCGCGTTCTCAACGATCCCACCGCCGGCGCGGGACGCAAGGCCGCCGCTCAATTTCTTCTGAATCATCCCTGGGTTTCAGGTACCGCCGATTTCGCAACCGAGTTTGTCAATCCGGGAAACCTTCTCACCGGCGAAGTGCTTGGCCGCGGAGCGGAGATCGCCGGAAGCGCCCTCAAAGCCGCTCCCATCGTCGGACCTGCCGTGGAGAAGGTGAGCCAAGCCCTGGCGGCCACCTTCGATCGGTACAACCCCCTCAAGAAGGCCGGAGGGGACGCGACGCGCATGATGGGCTTCCAGTCGCATGCCGCCGCCGCCGAAGCCAAGAAGGCCAACGACGCCGTCGCCATGAGCATCTTCGGCAATCCCGGAAAGCTCGGCGTCGGGGGTACCACCCGAGACGAGGAGGACGAGATTCTCCGGCGCGCCACCGGCGGCGCACCCAAGGCCGTCATGCGATCCTCCGGCCTCTCCGACGCCGACCTGCAAGCGCGCGCCGATCGCTACCGTGAAATCATCGACCAAACCGATGCGCTGCAGCGCCAGCTCGGGATGCTCCACCAAGAGCACGAGAACTACTTCAACATGCGCGGCGCCTACGAGCGACCCCAGACCGCTCGCGACGTCGCCATGGGCGGCGCGCCTCGCGTGGGCGCCTCGGGCGAAATGCGCTATGGTGCGCCGACCATGAAAGAGAAGGTCTATCACACCTACGATGAGGTGCTCGACGCCGTCGCCAAGGGCAAGGCGCGCCTGAAAGCGGACTTCTCGCCCCATCAGCAGCTCGTCTCACACCTTAACCGCGTCAGCGGCAACGTCGCCCTCGACGATTTCATCAAGAATCTCGCCACCACCAGCGCCGCGCACGAAATCGCCTTCGCCGGCAAGACCGGCGCCGAGGCGCTCCAAGCCGCCCGCGATACCGCCATGAAGCGCGCACGCATCGCCGCCGCCGCACGCGCCGCGCGCAAGATCGGATCCCAATTCGGACTCTCCCCGCAAGATGTCCAAGCAATCGCACAGCGCAACTTCGCCGACGCCGACAAACTCAAGGGCCGCCTCTCCGAACTCCAGCGCGGCGGAGGGCTCGCCCAGATCAAGCGCTCCACCGAGGACGAACTCAACACCACCGCAGGACGCGTCGGCGAGTCGATCAAGACGCTCGCCAACCGCGAGACCGGCCAAGTCGGACGCGCCGGAGCGATAGGCGAGACCGTCGCGCCTTCGGTCAACCGCCGCATCCAGCAGATTCACGGAAACGCCGCCGAGAATGCCGACCGCATTCGCACCGTTGCCCAGCGACTCTCCGCGCGCGTCGGCGGCCTGCAGATGAAAACCCTTCAGCGCGGCGTGGACCTGGCTCAGAAGATCGCCGATCCCCAGCGCCCCATCGCCGACGCCTATCGCACGCTACGAGACCGCTACGCGATCGAGATGATGTCCGAAGGCAATCCCAACTCGCTGTGGTCGAAGTATCGCGCCAGCCTCACTCCCCAAGGCTACATTCCGGTCAAGAACGTTCCCGGGCTCTCCAACCTCGATCGCATGAAGTACACCGACGTCAAGCCTGAGGTGGTGAAATACCTGACCGACCACGGCGCGCCACCCAAGGACGCTGAGGGACTCGGCGCCTGGATCGATCGCTACAACGCGCTCTTCCGCATCGGAATCCTCACCAATCCGATCGTCCACCCCTTCTATAACCTGCTCTGGGCGTATCTCGGCGGTGGCGGCGACGTCCGACGGCTCGCCACCGTCTTTCGCGATTCCCCACTCGACACCGAGGCGGCGCGTTACGGAGCGCACGCCCCGCTCTCGAACTCCTCCATCGGCTCCAACCAAAACCGCCTGGTCCAAAGCCTTCCCGAGGCGATCCATCAAAGCCAGGGCATCGGCAAGGTCGGCGCCGCCGCGGACTGGGTCACCTCGCGCGCCGCGGAGATCAACCGCAAGATCGTCTTCGATACCATGGAGCGGCGCATGGCGACCGAGATGTGGGCATCGCTGGTCGCCAAGGGAACCGACAAAGCGCGCGCCGGGGAACTCGTGCGCAAGGCCTTCGGCGATTACGGAAACATCACCAAGGCCGAACAGGGCGTCTCGCGGGCGTTCTTCTTCTACCCTTGGACCAAGACCGTGATCCCGTTCTGGGCCCAGTCCCTGGCGACCGCTCCGAAGTGGACCACCGCGCCGCTCCAGGGCATCCTGACACACAACGAACTTGCCGGCGACCCGAACGTCGGTAAGGAATCTCCGTACACGCTCTATACGGGCACCGACAAGGAAGGCCAGCCGCAGTATCAATCGCTCCCGATGCCACAGAAACGCCTCGAGGCCCCGCTCGAAGCGGCCACCGGCAACATCGGAGGCGCAATCAATGATGCGAAGTATCACCTTACGCCGGCTCTCAACATCGCCCTGACCGCTCTCGAGCAGCACGCCAACCAGGAACCCCAAGAGCCCGGCGTCACCCCGGCGCAGAACGTCATGTACGACCGCTACGCACCGACCTCGACCAAGCTCGCGCAAGTCGCCCAGTATGCCGCCGAGAACGGCGTCCCGTTCGCCCCGCTCATCCGCGGTATCGCGCATGGCGTTGGCGAGGCGGCTGGCGGCGCCCCGGGGCGCGCACTCTCAAACCTCGCCGGCGGCTACCAATACGGCCAGGGGAACCCGGCACAGCAGCATGCCCTCAACCGCATCTTTGACCGCTTTCAGCAGTCCTACAACCGCGCGCGCCATATCCCCGATCCCGCCGCACGCTCCCAATACCAGGCCCAGCTCTACGAACTCTTCCGCCGCCAAGCCGACGCGATCCTGAAGGCCAGCCCCTAACCCGGCCAGCCTCGGGCGATACTGTTGAGCCAGATCCGAAGCGGGCTTTTTCGTGCCCGAAGGGGCGGTTCCTTCCCTTGACATGTGCCCAAGACTGCGTCAATATGGGCACATATGGAGAACGATGGGCGCTGGACCGTTCACTTCTCAGAGGTGTCGGGTGAACTCCGTTCCGCGCTTGAGGCGCGCGCGAAGCAAAACCGGCGCTCGATCGGGAATGAGATTCTCTCGATGCTTATCAGCCTACTCGCCGAGGAGAGCGTTACCGTATGACCGAGGCGCAGCTTTGGGCGCTCCTTACCTTCGCGGCCCTGGGAGGCTGGGCGGCGACGCTCGTTCTCTTCGCGCGAGCGACGCTCCCGATGGCAAACGCCCTCAAGGTCACCGAACAGGTCGATGACCGCATCGACCGCCGCATCGCCAGCGTCCTTGCCAAAGCCGACGACATACGCGAGCGCCGCATGAAGATTCCAGGCCTGCCGGAACAAAAACCGTCCGAACGACCCAAGCAGCCATCACCCATCGACCAAATGCGCGAAATCTTCGGAGGCACGCCGATCGAGCCGTTCAATGAACAGCCCGACGCTGAAGGCCTCGAGGTCATCGGGACCTGATGGCCGGTCGACGCAAGCCCCGCGGCGACGACCAAATGACAAGCAACGAAATCATGGCGCTTCCAGTCCCTCAACCCGTTAAGCATCGCGAGCATGAGGTCGATCCCTACGCACCCGCTCCCGGAGCCATTCCCGGAAAAGTGACCAAGGTTGTCACCGAAGCGCCGATGCGTCTCACACGCAAGATGACCAAGGACGACATCCAAACGCGCGATGAAGTCCGACGCGAGATGAAAATGCGCGAGACGCGCTACAAGAAATATCTCGATTCACTCATTACATATGGTGGCGATCAAGAACGCGCACTCGCCGATATCTACGGTATCTCCCTCGAAGAAGCACGCGCGCGCCGACTCGAGTTGCAAGCCGACGTCAGAACAGGATTCGGAAACACCGAACTCGCCGATCAACTCGAAGCCAATGACGTCGCGCTCGCTGCGCGCATCAACCTGCTTCGTATGCACGCGTATTCTGCAAACCCCGCTGCAAGCCTGAAATCACTCGATATGCTCTCAGAGCTCGAAGGGCAGCGCAGCGATATGGGAACCTTCGAAAGCTTCCTGCGTATCGTGAAGATGCAGGATCAAGCCGAAAGGAAACGATGATCGATCTCGCCCTCTGCCCCGGAACCGGCGCTGAGTGTAAACCCATCACGCCCGAGAAGGTCCGTATCGACAAAGACGTGCATTTGCATTGCGACGCCAAAAGCATCGTACGTGTCTACATGGGCGACGCCGAAGACTGCCCCGATTTTCGAAAAGCCCGCACCGCCTCTCGTCTCTATTCAGGGAGTACCGCATAACATGACCGTGGCCGACCAGCGACTCAAGATCGCAACCGCCGAGAAATTCGAGCTGAAAATCCATGAGGTCAACCCAGAAGATATCGACCCGCTCGGAGATCGCTATATCGTCGAAGAAGTTACCATCGACGAAAAGATCAAGCTGGGATCACTTCTCATCGTCACGCAGCAACCACAAATCAATCCTATGGACCCCATGGCTCCTCCGCAAGTTGAGCAACGCGGCGTGCGTGCTGGTATCATCGTGAGTTGCGGAAATGGGCACCTGCTCGGACTTTCGGATCACGCCGTTATGGCATATGAACACATCAGAGACGACGAGGGAAACGAGACCGAAATGCCTCAGCTCATCCGACCATGGTCGAGTGTCCCGATGTTTTTTGAGCCGGGAGATGTCGTCTTTTTCGATTACAACGCCAGGGGACGCGCGCTCGCAATCGTCGGACGAGAAGTCCGCGTCATCAACCAGATCGATATCCTTGCCAGCATTCCGAAGATGAAGATGCAGCGCGGCGAGAACGGCTGGGAGATAGCGAAAGAATCCGCGTGAATCCCGAACAACTAGCGGAGATTCTGGAGCCAGCACTTCCCAAGGGGGATATCGTCCTTACGACGGGTCCCCTTTTAGGACTGGGAGATCACAGCGTCTACACAACCCTTCCCGAGCGCTTCTCAAAACTCGGATACAATGTCTATCTCGATAAAGACAATGCAGCGAGCAACGATGAAATATACGATCTTCTTTGGGCGCGCAATCCCTTTATCAAGGGGCTCTCTGATAAAAAGCCCAACGCGGGATACGTCCGCCAAGGCAGCTTCTATGAGATTTCAAATCGCCTGGCCGGTTGCCGTTCGATCGAGGTTATGGAACGCGCACATGGTCTTCCCGGGCCATACGGGATTGCGCCGAAGATCTATTACAAGCCCAATCCATCAATGATAAATCTTAAAAATACCGTGCTCGTTGATTTCTCAGCCGTATCTTCGAATATCGGTGTCCGTGGCTTGAGCGAAGCCATTCGTATGATGAATGGACGCTTTCGCAATGCTCCAATGCTGCAGGTTCTTTTCCACAAGGGAATCAGTATCCACGTTCCGCAGATTGCACTTCAAAGCTACCGCGTGTCGTCGATCTATGAATACCTCGACATGATCCATGATTGCCGGGCATGGATTGGTTCGGAATCTGGTGGACAGGCACTCGCCGCAGCGACCCGCGGAGAACATGACGTTTACGACGAGGAAGCGAGACCTGAAGTCGTCTGCACCTCTACGCCACGCACATACAATAGCCGCGGATATACGTTCCGAGGGGTCGACTATCGCGTGACCTGCGATACCGACGTGACCGGAGACTATCACGATCCGATAGAAACTCGGCAACATGTCTACGAGAATGTCTGCAAAATTCGTGCCGTCGAGATGCGCGAGCGAGCTCGTGGCTAAAGGGAAGACGCTCATCGTCTGCTCGATCCCACCACGCCGCCCGGACGACGTCGGCGCAACGTGGGCGGACCTTGCGGAGGTCGTTTGCGCAACGCACCGCAAGTACGCGCAACGACACGGGTATGATTACCATCTCGACGTCTCTGATCTCTATGAGCTCGTTCGACCGACACGTCGAGGCGATCCGATCGGAAACTATGTGCCGATCAAATATAAGATCAAGTTCCTGCTGTTTCAGCACTTTCTCGACGCGGATGCTTGCGGTAAGGAATATGATCACGTTGTTTGGTTCGATAGCGATCTGCTTATCACGAACTATGATATTCCGCTAGAGAAATTCTTCAACGGAAAACTCGCAGAAGATGGAATCGGCGAAGATGGACGTGGATTCCTCGGAGACATTATTCTTACGTATGATGTAAATGGACTGCACGCAACGGTGATTATGATGCGCCGTTCGTCTCAGACGCTTGGATTTTCGTATGCAAACGGAGAAGCTGGTATGCGCTACTTTATGACTGACGATTGGTCGGACCAACTGAGTATGCGCATGTTCCTCGAGACCCCGCCGTACCAATGGCTAATTTGGTACCACTCGGTCAAGTCGCTTTGTGCGATGACTCCTGATACCTATACGCATATTCCTGAACGAGCACGCAAGCCGTATGAGTGGGGCGAGGGGGATTTCGCGTTGCACTTGAGCGCTATGTCCATCGAGAAGCGGATCGAACTCTCAAAGCAATGGGTGGAACGGTACGGTCTTCTCTGATGCGCGTCGTCATCTGTACCGCTCACGGTCCCGAGTACCAAGTCCTGGCCGACATAACGCGCCCGAGCGTCGAGCGATACTGCACGAAGCACGAATACGTCTTCTTCTACGACCCGAATCGCACCGACAAGGATGCCTGCAAGGTCGCGCTCTACCAGTACGCCTTCGCGAGCGGGCAGTTCGGGCCGGACGACATATACGCTTGGGCAGACAGCGATCTCGTCATAACAAATAGCAGTCGCCGAATCGAGAACATGGTATATGAGCACATGCCGCGCAGTATTCATTACTTGATTGGAGTTGACGTCAACGGCATAAATTCAGGGTTCTTTCTCGCGCGTTTTTCGGCAGAAGCAAATCTATTCATGACGGTCGCAAATAATCTGAGCGTGGTTTCCGGATGGGGAGATCAAACTGGCCTGGCTCAGACCGCCCTCATGGAACCGCACCGTAGCATCTATAAAGAAGTTCCCGGCCGCGTCTTCAACTCAATGGACTATGCTGAGAAGGGGTGGAGACTTGGCGAGCTAGGTCTCTACATCAATCAATGGGAGCCTGGGGACTTCGCCTTCCATGCCGCGGGTATTGAGGAGCCGCGCCGCAGCGAATTACTTCGTCACTATGCTAATATAGCAGTATGACTTCAAGACCGAAAGACGACCTGCCGATCAAATACATTCCCGACCGTAAGGCTGCGGAGGAGGCGCACTTCGCGAACCCGGAAACGAACGAAGTCGATGTCCCGCTCGACCCGCGAGTCGCCTTCCGCGAGGGATTCAACGCGTGCTTTCGCCGCCTGAAGAACCGAGTCGCTCCGTGACCAACCCAGAAAAAGGCGGCCTCGGATCGGCGGTGCGCCGCGTTCACGGCTATTGCCTGGAGTCATCCGACGCGATGGAATCGTGGCTCGCGGTAAACCCGAACGTTCCGGTTGAAGAAGTACGTGCGGTCGTCGGCGCAACACGCGGTTCCGCTTTCCCATCAATACGTGGACGCAAGGAAGGTCCGTGGCCGGTGAAGCCGGAGTTTCCGTTTTGGGACGGGCGCTTTCATGAGAACGCCGAGCGCGGTCCCTCCATCGTTGACGCCTGCGGGCATGAACGATCAGCATGAGCAAGATTGCCATTATCACCTCCTGGGACGCGAAGTATCAACCGATCGCCGACGTAACGGTGCCGATCCTGCGCGCGTATGCAGATAGGTGGGGATACACCCTGCACACGGGCACATACACTGCCGATCCGGAGAACCTGCGAGACTATGGAGACCGCGGGAAAATTGATCTCTTTATGCAGGTTTACGATACGCACTCTGCAGTGATGTTTCTCGACATTGACGCGATCGTGATGAACCACGACATCAAGATCGAGGACGTTTGCAACGGAAGATACTTCACCTGGTCCTATGATCCGTCAGGTCCGTGTAGCGGATTTTGGATCGCGCGCTGTGTCCCCGAGGTACGAAATGCTCTTCTCGTGGTCCAGAGGCTTGCGCAAGAGCGTGGGAAAATCACGGTGCGAGAGAATCTCGGTCCGCCGCATAACGTTGTTCTTCAGATGGAGCCGCACGGCGCAAGCGATCAAGATGTCATGACGCAGCTCCTTGGCGTCCCGCCGTTCAGTTTGGTGTTCGGTTATGAGGGGCATTTGCGTCCTGCAAAAGAAGTCGGACATTGCTATCATAATGCTCGTTACCACGGGTGGGAGGGATTGGAGGATCAAGTCCAATACGAGCCCGGTGACTGGATCGTGACCGCGCCGTCGTATCCATTCGAGGAGCGGCTGGCAATCCTAAAGTCGTACGCTGAAACGATATATTCATCGGCGCGAGTGGAGCGTCTTGAGACTCATCCTGAATCGGAAAAGTTTGACCGAAATTGGTGCGGACCGGAGGAACTCAAGCCGCGCGTTTATCGGACCCAATCCGAGAAAGACACCTGGCATGCCTGCGTCGTCGATAACGAGTACCGCTTACCACGCAAGCTAAATGAGTGGGACATTGTTATCGATATCGGTGCGCACATCGGTTCATTATCATATGCAGCACATGTGA
>Ga0302180_10002062_pt1 | contig 15795 bp, 10 predicted proteins | sample I_Palsa_E3_2_FD_200575 | JGI IMG/M metagenome (GOLD analysis project Ga0302180, IMG submission 200575) | Peat permafrost microbial communities from Stordalen Mire near Abisko, Sweden - I_Palsa_E3_2 | ecosystem: Environmental > Terrestrial > Soil > Palsa > Peat permafrost | place: Sweden... | reverse complement strand
TGATTACCTGGGTGTGAGCACGATCGTGTGGCTTGGCAAAGGCGTGTTCAACGATGAGACCGACGGGCACATTGACGAGCTCGCCTGTTTCGTTCGTCCAGGTGTCGTGTGTCTTGCATGGACCGATAATCGACGCGACCCGCAGCACGCAATCTCGGTTGATGCCTGGGAGCGCCTGCAGGATGCGCGCGATGCGCGCGGACGCCGATTCGAAGTGCACAAGCTGCCGATACCGGGGCCGCTTGCGATGACTGCGCGCGAGGCGCGCGGCGTATCCGCACATGCGGGTACCGCGCCGCGCCGCGCCGGACAAAGATTGGCGGGAAGCTATGTGAACTTCTACGTGGCGAACCGCGGCATTGTGATGCCGCTGCTGGATCCGCGCCGTGATCGCGCCGCCGCTGCGCTTTTGAAGCGCCTGTTTCCGCGGCGTCGTGTCGTGGGTGTGCCAACGCGAGAGATCCTGCTCGGCGGCGGCAACATTCATTGCGTCACGCAGCAGGTGCCGGCGCCGCCGCCGCCGCGCACGCCCTAAGAGGCACTTCACTTAAATAGCGCCTGTTAAACCGATGTGTCGGTGGCGGCCGACAACGGCCCACGGCGGTGGATTCAGGTATTCTCGCGCTGTCCGCCCAAGATTCTGGGGTTCCCCTTCGCATGCATTTATCGCGCTGGTTCATGTGCCTGTGTGTCGCGTTGGTTGCGAATGCATCGGGTGCATCTGCTGAGCTGAATCCCGTGCGAACTCATCCTGCGGCACCGGCTGAGCCGGTCATCCAGGCCGTGATCGTCAAACTGCGCGCGCCCACCGGTAATGAGCAGACGGCCTCCGCAGATTCCGTTACCGCTCTTGCCAAGCGCGCAGGCGTTGCTTTGCAGGAGTCGCATCGAATCGTCTCAAACATGCATGTCATGCACGTGCTACCTCTAGTACCCGGAGAGTCCGTGGCGGCAACTCTTGCGCGCCTACGCGCCGACCCACAGGTCATCTACGCGGAACCGGATCAACGCCGCTACATCAACAGCCTGCCGAACGATCCGCTCTACCCTGAGCAGTGGTATCTGCAGAACGGCAGCACGACGCCGAGCGCGATCGATGCAGAAACGGCTTGGGAGGTCACAACCGGCACTACCGGGGTCGTCGTGGCCGATATCGACACCGGAGTGCGCTTCGACCATCCGGATCTGCTGCGCGCCGCCGCGGGCGATGGCGGTCGACTGCTGCCGGGGTACGATTTCATATCGGACCCGCTCGTTGGCAACAACGGCCACGGAAGGAGCCCGGATGCGTCAGACCCGGGTGACTGGGTGACGATGGCGGACACGAATACCTCGGAATTCAAGGGTTGCACGGTGGGCGACAGCTCCTGGCACGGGACACGTGTCGCCGGCATCCTCGGCGCCATCACCGATAACGCGACTGGTGTAGCCGGCCTTACATGGAATAGTTGGATCCTACCGGTACGCGCGTTGGGCAAATGCGGTGGCAGCGACTCGGACATTGAGGCTGCGATGCTGTGGGCGGCCGGTATCCACGTGGACGGCGTGCCGGACAATCCTTACCCGGCGAAGATTGAGAACCTGAGCATCGGCGCACCGGGCAGCTGTCCGGCGAGCTATCAGGACGTCATTGATCAAGTGACTGGGCTTGGCGTCCTTGTTGTCGTATCCGCCGGCAATGACGGCGGACCCGTAGCTGCTCCGGCAAATTGCGCGGGTGTAGCAGGCATCGCGGGTCTGCGCCAAGCCGGCACGAAAGTGGGGTACAGCAATCTCGGCCGCGAAATTGCGCTCGCTGCACCAGCGGGAAATTGCGGCACGGCCGTGGCCGGCGCGGCGTGCCTCTATAGCCTCGACACGACCTATAACCTTGGCGCCACGACACCCACGACGAATGGCTACACCGACCAGACGAGCACCAATCTTGGGACCAGCTTTTCTGCCCCAATCGTGTCGGGAATCGCGGCCTTGATGCTGGCAGTGAATGGCAACCTCAGATCGAGCGAGCTCATCAAGCGATTGCAGGAGGGCAGCCAGCCTTTTCCGCAGACTTCGATCGACAATACGAGCCCGACACCGCCCCCGACGTGTCACGTTCCTGCAGACTCAACGGATGTGCAGAATACGGAATGCATCTGTACGTTAGATGACGAGACCTGCGGCACCGGCATGGCCAACGCGTCCGGCGCGGTCGCGGCGGCGCTGCGGCCGCTCGCGGCAATCGCCGTGCCGGCCGCCGTTATAGCAGGCGGGAACATCGTGCTGCAGGGTGCCGGCAGCGCCGCCGCTTGCAATCACACCATCACAAGCTATCAGTGGGCGAGCAGCGATCCCACGAACCATCCAGTGTCGAGCGCCAACACAGCGGCCACCATGGTCACGGCGCCTACAAGCGGCTCGTTCACTGTGACCCTGACAGTGCTGGACGATGCGATGCCGAAGCGCACAGACGTCGCCACCGTCACGATCTCGCCGACGACCGCGACGACTGCCGCACCCTCGAGCGCAGCGTCGAGCGCTTGTCTGAACGCCGTGACGGTGGCATCACCGGTTGCGGTTTCCATCACGCCGGCGAGCGCGAGCCTGCAAGTCGGAATGGCTCCGCAGGCATTCACGGCGATCGTTACCGACACGACCAATACGGCCGTGAGCTGGCAGGTCAACCATGTGCCCGGCGGAAACTCGACGCTAGGCACGATCTCCCCGTCAGGTGTCTATGCACCGCCGGCGACGGTGTCCGGGACGCTGACCGTAACCGTGACGGCGGTGTCGCTCGCGGTGAAGACGCAAAGCGGCTCGGCACAGGTCGTGGTTACGGCGCCGGCGGCCAGCGGCGGTGGCGGCGGTATCGATGTTCTGACACTGCTCGCAACCTTGTTAACCATTGCGTGGCGCAGACAAATGCTGCGCTCAGCCTTGAGCTACCCGCTGCGCAACATCGAGCCATTCTTTCTGCGCCCTGCGGTAGTGCGCCGGCGCAATGCGTGCTTGCTCCAGTAGTTCGCGTGCAACTTTGCGTGCTTCTTCGCGCTGACCTTCGGCCGCCAATAGTTGTACGAATCGCGCTGTCGCCTCGGCGCCCGGGAAGCTCGGAGCGACGACGCGATATTCTTCGAGAGCTTTCGTCCTATTCCCTTCGGCTTCCAGGGAGCGCGCGTACAAAAGGTGCCCGTCCGGGGACTTGAAATCCGGGTTCAAGCGGATGAGGTCGTCGAGAGTTGCACGCGCGGCGGCCGCATCGCCTTTTCCGAATTGGGCGCGCGCCAGCCCGAGCATGAGATCCGGATCATGCTCGTACAAACCGTTGAGATTGGCCCGATGTTCGCTGATCGCTTCGTCATAGCGTCCCGCGCGGGTGAGTGCTTCGGCGTAGCGCTGCCGGCTCGCGACATTGCCGGCAACTCGCGCTTCACTTTCGTAGCGGCGCAGATCCGCATGCGGATCGAGCGCTTTCTTGACACCTCGGGCCGTGCGCTGCGCCGCTCGGCTGCGAAATAGATCCGGAATGACTTCTACCGCCACGTACGCAATCGCACCCGGAAAGGACAGCAGTGCGAGCACCCAGATCCAGATCTGATTTCGCCCAGTCTTGATGCAATGGATGATGAGCAGGACCTGGATCGCGATCGAGAATATCAGGAGCCAGGGCATTCGAGTCTCACACGGCGTGACAGGCCGCAAGCTTACTGGGCGGCGCCGACGATCTCCACCGGCGCAGAACTATCGGGCTTTGCAGCCGGCAATGCAAAGGCAATGACGAAGTCACCGCGAGCCGTATCCAATTTTCCATGTCCGCCTGCGACGATGACGAGATACTGACGCTGATCCGGACCCGCTCTATACGTCATGGGTGTGGCCTGGCCGCCCGCGGGCAAGCGATATTTCCACAGCTCGCGCCCGGTGTCCGTGTCAAATGCACGCATAAAGCTGTCTGCGGCTGCTGCCACAAAGATGAGATCCCCGGCGGTCGCGATCGGCCCTCCCATGTTTGGCAACCCGAAGTTTCGGCCGGGCGCAAACCACGGGCGGTGGCCTTCGGTTGAGCCGAGCGGCACTTGCCAGGCGATGCGGTTTCTGCGCAGGTCGACGCTGACGAGCGTACCCCACGGCGGAGCCGTGCACGGCAGACCCCAGGGAGACGCCAAGGGCTTAATTTCCGCGTGCTCATCCGGCGGCATCAGGGTCAGGATCATCGGGAGCTGGTTGACCGCCGCGAACACGCGTTGCCGATGCGCATCGAATGCAATACCGCCCCAGTTGATGCCGCCGAGAGTACTCGGCCACAGGATGGTGCCGCGCGGATCGGGTGGAGTGAACAATCCTTCGGAACGATATTTTGCGATGAGGTCGCGGCAGCGGCCCCGGTCCCAAAACGTCATGCCCCAGGCGTCAGATGGTTTGAGCGCCCGACGTTCGACGAGTGCTGGCGTTGCCGGAAAAGGCTGTGTGGGCGACGCGTCTTCCGACGGCAGCGTGCTCTGTGGCACCGGAGTTTCGGTGATCGTCGCAATAGCCTTGCCCGAGCCGCGCTCGAAGAGAAACAGCATCCCCGTTTTTGTCGCCTGCAGGACTGCCGCAACCGGGGCGCCACGCACCGTCACATCGATCAAGGCAGGCTGCGCCGCAAGATCGTAGTCCCACAGATCGTGATGTATGAGTTGTTGCTGCCAAACGAGCCGGCCACCTGCCGCATCGAGCGCGAGCAGCGAGTCCGCAAAACGATCGCTGCCAGCAGGTGCTGCGCCGTAGAACTTCGGACTCGCGGAACCGGTGGGCACAAAAACCAAGCCGCGGCTCTCATCGACCGACATGACTGCCCAGGGATTCGCGCCTGTCGCAGCGGCCGCCTGGTTGGCACGCCATTCATTCGCGGCCGGGTGGGACGATGAGACGGGCAGCGTGTCGAAGGACCAGCGCAGCGCACCGCTACGCGCATCGAAGGCGCGCACCACACCGCGCCCGGAATCTGTCTGCGGCGGCTCGGCGCCGGCGGAGCCAACAATGACGAGCGCGCCAAACAGCGCCGGCGGCGACGTCACAAGCTCGTGCGGCGGCCCTCCGGGGTCGTGTCCGCGGCTCAAATCCACCGCGCCGTAAGCGCCGAAATCAATGCATGGCGCACCCGTTGCCGCGTCCAAGGCGATGAGACGCGCATCGAGCGTACCGGCGAAGATCCGTCGCGCACACACGGCCGCGCCCCGTGCATCCGGGTCCTGCCAGGCGCTGACGCCGCGTGAGGTTGCGCGTACGTACAGCTGGCCGCGATCGATGTGTGGGTTATAGCGCCACAGCTCGCGCCCCGTCGGCGGATCGAGCGCGATGACGACGTTGGTGGGCGTTGCCAGATAGAGGCGGCCAAATGCCAGCACCGGCGTTGCTTCAAATGCGAGCTGTTGTGCCCGCGCGAACCCCGCTCCCAACTCGCGCGTGCGATACGTCCAGGCGACTTCCAATTGCGAGACATTGCCGCGATCGATTTGCGCCAAGCTCGAATAATGCTGCCCAAGGGCATCTCCGCCGTAGTAGCCCCAATCGCTGTCGGCGGGCGCTTGCGCTGCTGCGGCGCCAGCGGCCAGTACCCCGAGTAGCGCGCTAAATAGAGCGGCTCCTTCGCGCCGCCGAATGTGCTTGTGATGCGCAGTGGCGCACGGCTCCCCGGGCATGTCTCTATTATCGGTCATGGACGAGGCCGCGCACACTCGGGACTGCTATTCTTGCACCGTGAATCCATCACGGCTGGTTAGGCTCCGATTCAGGATCTGCGGGGTCTTATTGGCACTCGCATCTCTTGTGGCCTTAAGCCCCGCACTCGCGCAGGGCAGCTCGGCTGGCGCGCCGCCGCCGCAGGCGGGCGCAGCGCGGCCGCGGATCGGGCTTGTGCTCTCCGGCGGCGGTGCCCGCGGCGCGGCGCACATTGGTGTGCTCAAAATGCTCGACGATCTGCACGTACCCATCGATGCGATCGCGGGCACGAGCATGGGTGCAGTGGTGGGCGGTCTGTACGCGAGCGGTTACTCGGCGCGCGAGATCGAGTCCATCATGACCTCGGTGAATTGGCAGGAGGCGTTTCGCGATCGTCCGACGCGTACCGATCTCACCTTCAGGAGGAAGGAGGAAGAGGAGAACTTCCTGGTCAATTTTCCACTCGGCCTGCGCAGCGGCCACTTCCAGCTACCCAAGGGTCTCATCCAAGGCCAGAAGCTGAGCCAGATTCTGCGGCGCCTGACGCTCTCGACCGCAGAAATCACGGACTTTGATGCGCTGCCGACCCGTTTTCGCGCTGTCGCGACCGACTTGGAAACCGGCGATCCCGTCGTCATCCACGCCGGGGACCTTGCGGGTGCGATGCGCGCGAGCCTCTCGGCACCGGGAGTTTTTGCTCCAGTGGAGCGCGACGGACGCCTGCTGGTCGACGGCGGCCTTGCGGAAAATCTGCCCATCGACGTGGCGCGCGCCATGGGCGTCGACATCCTCATCGTCGTGGATGTGAGCACGCCGCTTCTGACGCGTGACAAACTCACCAGTGCACCGGCAATTTCGAATCAGATGCTCGCGATTCTCATCAGGCGCAATGAGCAGCGGCAGCTTGAAAGTCTGTCAAAAAGAGATGTGCGCATCGCGCCGATACTCGGGGATTACTCGCCGTACGATTTTGGCATCGTGGCGCGCGCGGTCGCAGCGGGCGAACAGGCGGCACTGGCGGCGCAGGGGGAACTGCTGGCGCTCGCCGTCAATAGCGGCTCCTATGAGCGTTATGTGCAGCGGCGCAGCGATGCGCGGCAGGGCCCGCCGCGCATTGAGTTCGTGCGTATCGAATCCGGTTCGGAGCGCTATGCGACAGCGCTGCACAAGCTCTTCGACGATCAGATCGGGGCGGCGGCGGATCCTGCCGAACTGCAAAAGCGCGTGACAGCATTCTATGGCGGAGAGAATTTCGAAGGGATCGACTACCGTATCGTGCAGGACGGCGACGGCCAATACGGTCTTGCGCTGACTGCGCGCAGGAACTCCTGGGGCCCTACGTACGTGCGATTCGGGCTCAATCTGCAGGATGATTTCGCGGGAAATTCCTACTACAACGCCGCCGCGCGCTTCATCCAATCGGAAATCACCGCGGCGGGCGGCGAATGGGTATCGGATCTGCAGGTCGGAGAGACATCCAGGGTTGCAAGCGAAGTGTGGCTGCCGTTTTCGCAGACATCGCCCTACTTCCTTGCGCCACATGCGCAGATCGAGGCGCAGGATCTGTATCTCTTTCAGGACCAGCGGCGCATCGCCGAGTATCGAGTCCGCACGTTTGAGTACGGCTTGGACTTCGGCAGGGACTTCAGCAACTGGGGTGAAATTCGCGCCGGTCTGGTGCGTGATGCCGGCAATTCGAGCCTCATCATCGGCGATCCGATTTTGACTACGGGTGCCTTCGATGAGAAGGAATTCTTCGTGCGCCTGTCCTATGACACGCTCGACAACGTCAATTTCCCGCGTGATGGGCAACAGGCCTCATTTGAATGGCGCGGCGATCGCACTGCCTTGGGTTCGGGAGAGGATGGCGATCGGCTGGCAGTCAACTATCTCGCCGCGCGCAGCTTCGGGCGGCAGACCGCAGTCTTTTGGACCTCAGCCGGGGCGACGCTCGACGGCTCGACGACCGATGTGCGCAAGCTGTTTCAGCTAGGCGGCTTCCTCAATCTCTCGGGATTGAAGCAGGACTCGTTGCTCGGACCGAACTATGGCATCGCACGCGTACTCTTCTATCGGCAGATCGGGCGCGGCGGACCGGGATTTCTGGATGTCCCGGTCTATATTGGAACTTCCTTCGAGGTCGGCAACATTTGGCAGCAACGCGGCGACGCCAGTTGGGGATCCGCACATAAGGATGCAAGCCTGTTCCTCGGGCTCGATACCCTGATCGGGCCGGTCTATATTGGCAGTGGCGTCGGCGACGGCGGCACGCGGAACTTCTATTTGTTCCTCGGGCGCACGTTCTAGCAGGTTGCTATAGGCCCCGGCTTTCGGAGAGTTTCTCGACCTTCTCGAATACGAGTGACGGTAGATCGGTCGCGCGCGAGTACTCGTGCCGCCGACTCATCTCGGTGATTGCAGCATCGCGCTCTTCCGGGGTTGCGTACCAGTGCAGTCGATGCCACTGTGGTCCCAGAAGCTTTCGCATGGGATCGCCCACCGGCAAACTGACGCGAACGCCGAACGGATGCAACTGTTCAGTCGGCGGCGCGCGCAAATTCTGTGGCTGGCTGATACCCAAGGGCATATTTTATCTCAGGAATGGATGACCGAGGACGAGCGTTTGTTGATGACCCTTTGGTTGTGCTCGACTACCGCGAGACTTTTACGCAGCGTGCTCGATTGCGGCTCAAGTGCAAGGCCCGAACGCACATCCGCCAATGCTAGATCATACTGACCGAGCCCCGCGTGTGCCGCTGCCCGGTTATTGAAGGACTGCCAGTTGGTGTGGTCGAGCGATATCGCTGTATTGCATTCTTGCAGAGCGAGCTCCCATTCGCGCAACAGGGCGTAACCGGCGCACAGATTCAAATGACCGTTCGCCGCTTCGCGCGGGTCCGTCGCGTCCTTCAAGCCGGCCTGCGTCAGGTGGATGCCGGCCGCGATCCGCCCTTCCTGCAATGCGACAGAGCCTTCGGCAAGGAGCGCGTTGCCGCCGCTGAGGACCGTGCCGTTCGTCGTTTCCGACTCCGCGGCCCCTGCGCCGCATGGCCCGCATAAGGCGATACCCGCGGCGAGAGCAACGCTACCGAAACTTAAGACGTGAAGACGCGCCATCTGTGCCGCCCCCCTGCGCAGTGTAAACCGCGACTCGAACGCCATTGTTATAGCTCGGGTAAGACTAACTTGCAAAATCGCCGGCAACTGAGACTTGAGTTGCCTGCCCGAGGTCCCCACACTGTGAATTCCGTTTACTTAACGGTGCAGCACATGGCTCTGTTTCGCAGTAAGGCAGAAATGCCGTCCGAAAAGGACGCTCTCCCGGGTAGAAGCGCCGCCCTCATTGTCCCGCAGACTCATTTTGTGAACGGTCGGCGCATCGTCGCGCCGTTTCCCGCCGGAATCGCCGAAGCCGTGTTCGGGCTCGGATGCTTTTGGGGTGCGGAGAAGCGCTTTTGGCAGTTGCCCGGGGTGTATTCGACCGCCGTCGGGTATGCCGGCGGCTACACACCCAATCCAACCTACGAGGAGGTGTGCTCCGGCCGCACCGGCCACGCCGAAGTCGTGCGCGTGCTGTACGACCCGAAAGTCATCTCCTATGAAGAGCTTCTGCGCGTGTTCTGGGAGGCGCACGACCCGACTCAGGGAATGCGCCAGGGCAACGACGCCGGTACGCAGTATCGCTCCGCAATTTACGTGATGAACGATGAGCAGCGTGAGGAGGCGGAGGAGTCCAAGCGCATATACCAGATCCGACTTAAGGCGGCGGGCAAGGGTGCGATTACAACCCAAATTTTGGATGCACCGACCTTCTATTACGCAGAGGACTATCACCAGCAGTATTTGGCGAAGAATCCGGGCGGGTATTGCCCCAACCATTCCTGCGGAGTTTCGTTTGATCCTGCGGGGTTACAAGTAGGGGAGAAGGCGTAACTCTGGCATTCCGTTGGTTTCCATCAGGAGCCCAAGGGGTTACCAAATAGATCTGCGTTTTTCTGCGGGAAAACGCTGCATAATTTCGGCGTTGAGGTCTACCGGAAGTCTACCGGTGTTTTGAGCCTGGAATAGTCCGCCGCGAAACCCTGTCTGGTGAGATAGCGTTGGTGCGCGTTTCCACTTGAACGTTGCGATGCCGACGTGGATTCCATCGGCTGCGACTACTCTGTTCGATAATCTCCTGGTAAGGCGGAAAGACATTTAGAAACAGCCGGTTGCGGCCGCTAAAATTGTAAACGGTAGAGAATCGGTTGAGGTGTAGCGGAGAAGCCTCGTTTTTCGACAGGCGCTGAAGGTGTTTGAGGTGTTCCGGGCGGGAGGTGCCATTGCGCAAGAAAAAGCTCATCTCGGCGGTCCTGTTGATGTTAGTTGCGGCGCGTGGAATATCGCAAGAGCACCAGCATGGGGATGGCGAGAAACTGGGAGAGGTCCACTTCGCCACGTCGTGCAACGAACCAGCACAAAGAGATTTTAATCGCGCGGTATCCTTGCTTCATTCTTTCCAGTTCAGCCGTGCCATCGAGGGATTTAACGCCGTTCTGCGACAAGACCCTACGTGCGCGATCGCGTACTGGGGAATCGCTCTTAGCGATTGGAGCAATCCTTTCGCACCTGGGCAAAAAGACAAGGGCCAGTTGCTACTCGGGCGGCAAAGCGCCGAACGAGGCCAGAAGCTGGGCGCAAAAACGGACCGCGAACGCGCCTATCTCGCGGCAGTCGGCAAGCTGTACGACGATTTTGAAGGCACGCCGCAGCAAGTGCGCTTGCTCGCCTATCGCGATGCCATGGGAAACGTAGCTGCAAATTATTCGGAAGACCCCGAAGCACGGATCTTTTACGCTTTGGCGCTCGCGGTCGCGGAGGATCCCAGCGACAAAACATACGCAGACCGTCTCAGGGCGGGGACAATCCTCGAAAAGTTGTTCGCCGAGGAGCCGAACCATCCTGGGTTAGCGCACTACATTATCCATGCGTACGACGTGCCGGCGCTCGCGGGCCGGGCCCTAGCGGCGGCACAACGTTACGCGGAAATTGCCCCCGATGCACCTCACGCGCTGCACATGCCGTCGCATACATTTACCCGCCTGGGTTACTGGCAAGAGTCGATCAACAGCAACGTGGCCGCGGCAGCCGCCGCGCGGCGCCAGGGTCAGACGGCCGAAGAATTGCATGCCAGCGACTACGAGACTTACGCCTACTTGCAAACGGGTCAGGATGAGGCGGCCGCCCGGATTGTGGCTGCGCTGCCAGATATGGCATCACGCTTTGATCCAAGGGCGCTGTTGATTGGTGCCGGCCCACCCGCAGCTGGCTATTTTGCGATCGCAGCCATCCCGGCACGGTACGCGTTGGAGCGGCAGGACTGGCAGCAGGCGGAGAGTCTGGTGCCGTCGGAGACGCCGTTTCCGTACACAGATGCGATAACGTGGTTCGCTCGGGGATTGGGTGCGGCGAAATTGGGCCACGCTGCGGTGGCAGACGAGGCAGCGACAGCGCTGAAGAAAATCCAGCAGCGCCTTCTGAAGGCCAACGAGCGTTACTGGGCGCAGCAGGTGGAAATTCAGGCCATTGCGGTCTCGGCATGGTCGGCGCTGGCGGCGGGCAAGAACGAGGAAGCTTTGCGGCAGATGGAATTAGCAGCGAATATGGAAGATGGGACAGAGAAAAGTGTGGTAACACCCGGGCAACTGTCCCCGGCGCGGGAACTGCTCGGAGGTATGTTATTGGAGATGAATAAGCCTGCTAAGGCATTGGTACAATTTGATGCGACGCTCAAGAAGGAGCCGCGGCGCTTCCGGTCATTGTATGGAGCGGCGCACGCTGCGCAGCTCAGCGGGCACGGCGAATTGAGTCAAAAGTATTTTGGCGAACTGCTGTCGGTTTGTGCGCACTCCGACACGCCTGGAAGACTCGAAATCAAGGAAGCGCGTGAGGCGTTGGCGAAGCAGAAGAGCTGACGTTATAAACTGTGTCCTTGACGGGGGAGCCTACGAAAAGGCGGGCCTTGACGCTGGCGCTGCCAGAGCGCATGCGCCCGCACTGCCAGTCGCGCCGCGTCCCTCCGTCTCCACAATCCCCGCGGCTCCGAGCCGCAGCACGAACTAGAGCTTGTCGACCTTGCCAACCTTGATGGCCTTAACCAGCCAGTGTCCGTTGACGCGCGCGAGGTTCATCGAGGAGAAGGCGTGTGCGCCGATGGTATTGTCGTCCACGTTCATCCACAGGCACTCGAAGTCGAGCGTGCCAGTGTCTCCTGTGACGTGACTTTTAATCCGCATCGCCGGTGTGTAGCCAATCCAGTGATGCTCGGGACGGAATGGACCGCTGACGTCCGCCCAGTAAGTGCGGACCTGCTCCTTGCCCCGATATACCTTGTTTTCGTGCGCGGTGTCAGTGAGCACTGCGTCGTCGGCGTAAAGGCTCATCATCAAATCGAGATCCTTGCTCGGGAGGACGCTGCCTGCCGTGTGGAATATTATCTCGATATTCCGGACCGCAAGGATGTCCGCCGGAGGGCCGCTGTCGTTCGTCGGCGCGGCGAAGGCGGGCAGGCACAGCATCAGCAGCCCAAGAATGATGATGGGTCGTCGGTTCATGTTGATTCTCCCCGAGGGTTGGTAGAGAACAACTGTATCCCCCTCGACGCTTGGTGGCATCATCGCGGCAAGAATAATGATTAACTGACTATCGGGGCGTCCGTGTCGCGTTATTCCTGACTATGCGACCGGAAGGCTTTGGTCTTACCCATAGCAGCCTTTCGCGACCGGCAGAAACGGGTCAGGTACAGGCGTTTGTTGGATTGGATTTTCCAGCCCAAGGCGCCTTTCCACGCAATCGGCTAGACCTGTCGGCAACGCCGAATGCGGTGTACGATTCGAACACAACAATCAAGGAGAGAGTCATGGGAAGAACTCAGATCTTTGTCCTCATGGTAGCTTTCGGCTCGGCCTGGCTACTATCGAGCTGCACGACGACTTCCCCGACATCGGCGGCAGCCGAAACGGCGCGCATTACAGTACTCTACGATGCCTTCGGCAAGGATGCGGCGATGACCAAGGATTGGGGCTTCGCCGCCCTGGTGGAGATCAACGGCAAGCGCATTCTGTTCGATACCGGTGACGACCCGGCGATTTTCGCGAAGAACGTTAAGGCTAGGGGCGTTGATCTAACCAAGCTCGACTTCGTGGTGTTATCGCACCGGCACGGCGATCACGTGGGCGGATTTTCCTATTTGCACAACGTGAATCCGAAGGTCAAGATTTACGCGCCCAAGGATGGCCTTGGTGGCATTTTTGGCTCCGATATACCCAGTAAGTTTTACCGCAAGGACGAGGCACTGCCCGCCGAGAAGCGCTATTACGGCGGCACACCGCCTGAGATTATGAAATTGGGCACGGTCTTTCCCGGCGCCAACATTCAGTTAATCGACAAGACCACAGAGCTGGTACCGGGCATTACTTTGATTGCTCTGGTGTCAGATGCGCCCGGAACGAAAGAATTGAAGGAATTGTCATTGGCCATCAACACTCCCGACGGCCTCGTACTGGTGGTTGGCTGTTCGCATCCGGGCATTGAGAGCATCGTTGCCGAAGCCGCGATGATCAATCCGCACATCCACTTCATCGCGGGCGGATTTCATCTGGTGGTGGCCCAGGACTCGGCTATCGAAAAAGTTGCCACAACCCTGCATGACACCTACAAAGTGGACTACATCGCTCCCGGTCACTGTACCGGGGAACCAACTTTCGCTGCACTTCAAAGGACGTTTGGCGATCATTACCTTTACGCCGGGTTGGGGACGACTCTCGACCTGGGCGCGAACCCGCACGCCGCATCGGATCGACGCGCCACCGGTGTCCTAGACGAAGGCGACTTGCGCACCTATCGCACCCTACTCGCCCAAAGCGATGACCTAAGTGATGGTCGACCGGAGTTCGTGCATCTCGCGCAGGTAAATTAGTGTCGTGCCTTGGAAGGCGGTCCCATAGAGTTTCAACCGAGACTTGTGAGGGAAGGTTTCGATTGTTTTGAGTTCCAGATAGCCGGCGTTCGCCACCGGCCGCAACGGGTCAAACTCGGAAATTGCTCAGATCGGACTGAGGTTTGGTCTACCGATGGATCGACGTCAACGTCTACCAAAAATCTACCGGTCGACTGGCAGCGTGCAGATAACTCCGTGAATTCCGTGTAGAAAAACGCTTCAGCGCCGACTATCACCAGCAGTACCTGGCGAAGAACCCGGGTGGGTATTGCCCGGATCACTCGTGCGGGGTCAGCTTCAAATCCGCGGAGTTACAGGTGGGGGAGAAGGCGTAGGAGTTGGTTTGACCCTGTTACCTGCGTATAGACAAAGAATTACGAGTTGCCGCATAAAAGCCCCGCGTATTTCTGCAGGAAAACGCCATGTGATTTCGGCGCTGAAGTCTCTACCGGTCATCTGGTCGTAGGAAAGTCCGCGGCTAAGGAGTCTCGAGCCTTTCATCCGTCTCGCGTCGAAAGGTTCATCTTTCGAAGCAGCGCCTCGTAGCGCGGATCGTTACGCAGTCCGGAGAGCTCGATATCACCTCGAACAAAGAAGCAGAGTCCCACGTCTCGGGATCTGTAGGCCCGCTCTAGCCATTCAAAGGCGGAATCCAATTCGCCGCGCCAGGCGTGGGCCTTCGCGACCAGGTAGGGCATGACCGCGCCATACTTAGCAATTAGCTCATTTAGTGCGCTCTGTGACTCTTCGGCACGCCCTAATACGTGGCCTGCCATCGCCAGTACGGCGCATCGTCGCGGCTCGTGTTGCTGCCCTTTGTTGGTGTCCAGTGCCTCCGCCGCGTGACCTGCGGCCAGCTCGCTCGTCGCGAGGTAGAAGGTAGCGAAGGTCGACTGCGGGCTCAATTGAAGCGATTGGCGCAAAGCTTGGTGTGCCGCATTGAATTGACCCATCATGGCGCGATACGCGCCGAGAAAGCTCCACGCGTTGGCATCAAGTGGGTCGATCTCGATCGCTGCTTGCGCAGCGACAATAGCTTCGTCGAAACGCCCGACGACGGCCAGGTGCTGACTGTACCTACGCTGAACTCCATCGGAGCGGGGATCGAACTGCAAGGCTTTTTCGACGTCCGCCTGCGCTGCGCTCCAATCCCATTGCATCGTCAAGCGAACGAAGGCACGCGCCGAATAAGCCTCAGCCAGCCCCGGTGCCAGCGCGACGGCCCGCTCTGCTGCCGAAATGGCTAGCTCAGCGTTTGCCTGGGTCGCGTTTAGTCCTTCGAGCATTGATGCGAAACTAATCATCGCGAACAATGCGTGAGCCGACGCGTAATTCGGATCGAGTTCGATTGCCCGACGAAGCGCAATGAGCGCGTGCTCGATGCTATCGAGCGTGCGGCGATTAAACAGCTGCCGCGCCAGCAAGTACTGCTCATAGGCGTGGGTATTGGTCGTGCGGTGCGCGTTAATCACTCCGTCAGCAGGTAACAGCTGTGCCTTCAGAGCCTCAACAACCAAGGCCGCAATCTCGTCCTGTACTTTAAAAATGTCCTCCATGCTTCGGTCGTAAGTCTTCGACCAGAGATGGAAACCCGTGTCGCCGCGAATCAGGCGTGCAGTGATTCGGATTGTACTGCCTGACTTGCGAACACTGCCCTCCAAGATATGCGACACGCGCAGCTTAATTGCAATGCTTGCAATGTCGTCGGACTTCTCTTTGAATGAAAATGATGACGTGCGCGCTGGTACCCGTAGGTCACGCACCTGCGTGAGCAGATCGATGAGAGCTTCCGCGAGACCATCAGAGAAGTACTCGTGGTCCCTCGCCAGGCTCATATCGGCGAATGGCAACACGGCAATCGACTTCTCGGAAACCGCAGCCTCGGCGGGCCAGGCGGGACGGTCCGCCAACGGGAAGACGTCGCTCGTCGCTGGTCTGACTGCCACCGATCGACTGGCGTCGTCGGGTATTAGCAAGCGTGATATTCGCTCCACGAAGACGCGCGGCGATTCCCCACGTTTTAGGCGTGTCCACTGAACGGCGGCAAATGAATCCGGAACGTCGGCATCCGCATCGCGCGTGTCATCAATGCAGACCGGCACGAGGAATGTGCGGCTCTTTCCCATTAGGTGTGT
>Ga0302180_10002056_pt1 | contig 15825 bp, 13 predicted proteins | sample I_Palsa_E3_2_FD_200575 | JGI IMG/M metagenome (GOLD analysis project Ga0302180, IMG submission 200575) | Peat permafrost microbial communities from Stordalen Mire near Abisko, Sweden - I_Palsa_E3_2 | ecosystem: Environmental > Terrestrial > Soil > Palsa > Peat permafrost | place: Sweden... | reverse complement strand
CCACACTGAAGCAACGTCACTCCGGGTGCATGGACTGATCCCGGGGGCACAACTCGTCGACCCACCTTGGGGCGACGACGAATGGACACGCCTCCAAATCCTCACGTCTCAGGGGAAGGGTCACATTTTTGATACCTGGCCCCGACTCGCACCGCAGATCCTCGAGTACTCCAAGGCCACCTGAAGCCCGCCCGTCCACGTGGGTTCTCCGCGACCCCTGGGCGCAGCACAAACAAGGAGGAGTCGCCATGCCGGCTAGGGGCAGTGCGGAATGGAAAGGCGATGTGCCGACAGGCACCGGGACGTTCATGGCCGGTGACACGATCGCGGGCGGGTTCACCTACAAGTCTCGCTTCGAGGACGGCCCGGGCTCCAACCCCGAGCAGCTCATCGCGGCCGCCCACGCCGCCTGCTTTTCCATGGCCCTGTCCAACATCTTGGCTCAGGCCGGGAACCCGCCGGACTCCGTACGCACCGATGCCACGGTCACCCTGCGGCCGGTCGACGGAGTCCCGACCATCACCAAGATCGACCTTGTCACGGTGGGTCGCGTGCCGGGAATCGATGCATCCGCTTTTGCCGAGCATGCCGCCGCCGCCAAAGCCGGGTGTCCAGTGAGCCGCGCCCTGGCCGGGGTGCCCGAGATCACCCTGCAGGCATCGTTGGCTGATTGAGGGCACGGGACCTTCAAGAGCTCGGCCTTTCGGCGGCGGTGCCGGTCCGCTCATTGGGTGCCGGTCCGCTAATTGCGTCCCGTAATTGCGTCCCGGTCCGCTAATTGAAGGGCGCCAACAGACCGCGGGCCCGAGTCCGCAGGGCATGGGCATCCGTACCGGGCACTCCGGGGGTGTGGGCCAGCTCTTCGAGGAGCGCCGCCGCTTCGTCGTAGCAGCCCAATGCGGCGAGACTGTCCGCCAACCCCAATCGATCGGCGAGCGGCTGCCCGGGGATCATCGCACGAAGGCGCGTCACCCAACGCACCGCGTCCTTGTCGTGCCGTCGCCGGAAGCTGTGGTCGAGGTTGGCCAGCATCCGGGCCACTATGGCCCGCGGCCCGACTGCGGCAAGCATGTCGTCCCGGATATCGATCTTCGTCCCGGTGGCGGCATGGATCAGCTGGGCACAGGCCGCACGGTCCAGTCGCCTGCCGCCGGCGAAGGCATCGATCAGCAGGTCAGGACGATTCGGATCCCGCACAAGGAAATGCCCCGGCATTCCGACCCCTTCGAGGGGGACTCCACAGCGTCGTCCGATCTCGATGAGAACGACGGAGAGTGAGATCGGGATGCCGAGCCGACGATCAAGGACCTCATGCAGGTAGGAGTTCCGTGGATCGTCGTACGTCTCTCTGTCACCCCGCAGGCCGAGGGTCTCGAAGACCAGGTGGCATACCTGTTCAATGTCGGACGCTCCGCTTCGGGCCGCTACCTCGTCGAGCCGGGCGAGCTGCCTCGGCACCTCGAGGCTCGGGTCGGACTGTGCGGCAATGAGGAGGGCGGCCTCGTCCAGGGGAATCGCATCATCGGGCCGCGCCATGAGCTCCTGCCATCTCGATGCGACATCCACCCGAACGACTGTACCGCTCCGCCTCGTGGGCACCCTTCCCTGGCATGCGCATGAGGGTCACGTCGCAGTGCACTTCTCCGAGGTGCCCACGTATTGCATTTCCGTGAAAGTTCGCGGAATCCGAAAATTGTGGCATCCAACTGGCGGCGGGTATCGAATCCCCTGTGACGAGTCCGCACGTTGCAGCTACCGACGAGGAGAGCAATGAAGCAGCGAAAGCCTGGCATCACGAGGCGAACAGGGATCAGGGGGGCCAGGGTCACCACGGCGGCAGTGGCAGCAGTCTCCGTCGGACTGGTGGGCATCCAGGCGCTCACGGGCAGCGTCGCAACGGCGGCGCCGCCAACGGCGAAGGTGCTGTCGAATGCGCTCAGCGGCTGTTCTGCTCCGAACGGTCAAGGCTACTGGCAGGTTTCAGCCAATGGCGGCGTGTTCACCAACGGAGCCGCCCAGTTCTACGGATCCGCAGGGGGGACGAGACTCAACAAGCCGATCGTCGGCATGGCTCCCAGTGTCGATGGGCGTGGCTACTGGCTCGTGGCATCCGACGGCGGCGTTTTCTCCTTCGGGGATGCGCCCTACGAGGGCTCAACCGGCGCCATGCATCTCAATGCCCCCATCGTCGGCATTGTGCCGACACCCGACGGGCAGGGCTACTGGCTCGTGGCATCCGACGGCGGCGTGTTCTCCTTCGGTGACGCGGCCTACTACGGATCGGAGGGGGCGAGGGTCCTCAACAAGCCGATCGTCGGCATGGCCTCCACCAAGGACGGGCGCGGCTACTGGCTCGTGGCCGCCGACGGCGGCATCTTCTCCTTTGGCGATGCAACCTTCTACGGCTCCTTGGGTGCACTCGCGCTCAACAAGCCCATCGTCGGCATGGCCCCCGCACGCAACGGCAACGGTTACGTCCTTGCGGCCAGCGACGGCGGGGTCTTCACCTTCGGTGCTTCCCACTTCTACGGCTCGGCGGCTGGTAGTGCGCCCAATAGCGCTGTCGTCGGTGTAGCGGGAACGTTCACCGGGAACGGGTACACGCTGACAACCTCTGGCGGAGGGGTCTACAACTACGGCGACTCCTCGTTCTGCGGCGTGTCGGGAAGTGCGAGTTCCAACAGTCCCATCGTCGGGCTGGCCTTCTATTGATGACAGCGGCTGTTTCCATCCACCCAGTACAAGGAGCAACACATGCCTAACATCAGTCGGCGTCACTTTCTGAGGAACGCCTCCATCGGAGCCGCAGCGACCGGCGTGGCCGCGGCGGGAGGCCTGAGTTTGTTGACCGGCGTCAGCGGTGCCGACGCCGCCACGCCTCCGAAGACGACATCCCCAGAGGGCCCTGTGCTCGATGGCTCGGGTGTTGTGGCCCACGTGGTAGACGCCAAGTCCGGGAAGATCTCTCTCTTCGTTGGCACGAAGCACATCGACTACACGAACCAGGCCCTAGCTCAGGAGCTCCTCAAAGCAACGAAGTAAGGCCGTTCTCCTACCAACCTGTACCTACCCTTCATGAGGTGAAGTGAACCATGTCGTCCCACAGAGAAGCACCTGCCATGACCAAGGATCCGGCGGCGGACAGCACGGACGTCTATGCGTTCGTGAGCCCGGACGCCCCCGATACGGTCACGATCATTGCCAACTACGTGCCGTTTCAAGCTCCCGACGGCGGGCCTAACTTCTTCGAGTTCGGAGCCAAGACGGTCGTCGGTACGGCGGCACCTGTCGGTGACGATGTCCTCTACCAAATTCATATCGACAACACCGGCTCCGGCATCCCCTCCATCACCTACCAGTTCCAGTTCACGACGGTCATCACCGATCCCACGACCTTCCTCTACGCAACGGGACCGATCACCTACTCGTCGAGTTCGGGGTACAGCGCAACCTGGAACCGGCGCCAGACCTACACCGTCACCCGGATCGACACCGATCCCACAACGGGACAAAGCACGACGACGCCCATCAGTCCGCCGGCGGGGAGTGGCGGAGCCTTCGCCTGTCCTCCTTGCAACGTCGGAATCCGCACCACGCCCAACTACGCCTCCCTTTCGGCACCAGCGGTCTATCGCATGTCGGACGGCCTCATAGTCTTCGCCGGGCAACGCGCCGACGGTTTCTTCGTGGACCTGGGCTCCATATTCGACCTCGGCGACCTGCGGCCCATCTCGAGTCACCAGCTGGTCCCCGGGACCAATAGCCCGGGCATCAACTCTCTCGCCGACGCCAACGTGCACTGCATCGCCCTGCAGATCCCCATCAGTTCGCTTACACCGGACGGGGCCCCCTTGACGATGGGCGCCAATGATCCCAATGCGGTCATCGGGGTGTACACCACGGCGAATCGTCAGACGGTCCGCATGTTCGATCCGACGACCGGTACCTACAGCGGCACCGGCCCGTACGACCAGGTTTCCCGTCTCGGCAGCCCGCTGGTGAACGAAGTCGTCGTGCCGATGGCCCTCAAGGACTTCTGGAACAGCCAGGCACCGGTCAATGACAGCCAGTTTGCAGCCGCGGTGGAGCACCCAGAACTACAGAACCTCCTCCCGGTCCTCTACCCGGGAGCGTTCCCCAACTTGGCGGCCTATACCAAGGCCCGTGCTGACCTCGTGGCGATCTTTGCGACGGGTATCCCGGGCAGCGTCATCGGCGATGCCTTCGGCGTGGGGACCTACCAAGGTGGCAAGGTGATAGCCGAGATGTTGCGGCTCAACATGGGCATCGCGCCGACGTCGAGTGACGGCACGCAGGCCGGGACGAGCAATCTCGGACTGCTCGGCAACGACCTGGCCGGTTTCCCCAACGGCCGGCGGCTGACCGACGACGTTGTCACCATCGAGCTGATGGCGGTGGCGGGAGCGACCATCCCGCTGGTCGACAAGACCTTCACCCCTGACGCCGATGTCTCGGTCGTCAACCAAGGCGTCACGGCCAGTCCCCGGTCGTACCAGGCTGGCTTCCCGTACCTGGCCGATCCGCACGGTGGCTTCTCCAACCCTCCGTCGACGCCTGCGTACAACACCAACCCCGAGCTCTAAGGCACCAAGATGGGCATGAGACTCAAAGAGCATCACCATCATGCCGACGGGCCGGCCGAAGCCCCCTTCGTCGATGATGGGCCGACTGACGGTCCCGCCGATGCACTGATGTTGGACATCGGCGGGGACGTCGGGGCGCTCATCCTCTATGCGGAGGAGTCGTGTCTCGGTCTTGAGATAGACGTGACGCCGGCAGGCGCCCCCCGGTCCCACCACATGCACACGATGATTCGGCGTCGGCGCTCCTTCGACCGCGAATTCATTGCCGGCGTGTATCCCGAGTTGGTCGAAGGGGTCTACACGGTCTGGGGGATCGACGATCTTCCGTTGGGAGAGGTGATGATCGTCGGCGGCCACGTCAGCGAATTCCGGTCTGGAGACTGCCGATCGCGCTCGTAGCGACCGTGCGTTCGCACCGGCGGATTCCGGGCGCGCAGGCCGGCCGACAGGGCGTTGGGCAGAGGGGCGGTACCCATATGTCGGCGTGGTGTCGACGTGCGTCGGGTAAGAATGGGGGCGGCGCGAGCGCGCGCGTTCGGCCGGCACCACCAGGGCGACGCAGAAGGGGACCGTCAGCGAAGAGGATGACATCGCACCAGGTACCTCGGTTGATCTTGGCCTCCGCCTCGCCCGCACGCTTGCGGGTGTTGCGTGACGCCGGTTTCGATCCGGAGGTCGTGGCGAGCGGCGTGAGCGAGGATTTCGACGGCCTCGACACGGCACGAGCAGTCGTGCTCCTGGCCGACCGGAAGGGATCCGCCATCTCCCCGCTCTACCCGGGAAGCTTGGTTCTTGCCTGCGATTCAATGCTCGATCTCCACGGAGCGACGCTCGGCAAGCCGGCGTCTCCAGCTGAGGCAGCCGACATGTGGCGGCGACTCTCGGGCAACGAAGGCACCTTGCATACGGGCCATTGCCTGATCGACACGCGAACCGACCGGCGCCTGCTCCGGCTCGCCAGCACCGTCGTGCGCTTCGGCACCCCGAACGAGGCGGAGATCAGCGCCTACGTGGCCAGCGGCGAGCCGATGGGACTCGCCGGCGCCTTCAGCATCGATGGACGGGCAGCGCCCTTCGTGAAGGGCATCGACGGCGACGCCAGCAACGTGTTGGGACTATCGCTTCCACTCTGGCGGGCGATGCTCAACGAGGTAGGGGTGGCCATCACCGACCTCTGGCGTGCCACCGCGACCTGACGCGCCACCGTGGCTCGGCACGTCGTTGTCAATGGCCTTCGGCGTTGGCTGCGAGACGCCCACGCCGAGGAGTCCTCCGAGACGACGCCGGGAGGAGTTCCTCGAGCTGGGGCCGGTGTTCTGTTCTGTACGACGCGCCGCAGGCGACGATCATCGCTGGACCTCAAAGAGGTCCACCGCAGCCGGCGGACCGCCGAGCAGGCGGGCACCGGTGAGGACCAATGCGGTGCCCAACGAACGACGGACGCGACGTACGGGTCGTTTGTCAGGTTGGTACGGCGTCGAAGAGGCGTCGCTTTCATGATGTCGGAACTGGTTCTGGCGGAGAAGCTCCGCATGACGCTCTTTGCCGAGCGTGTAGATCAATTCGGGATGCACGGTAACTCCTTGAACGGAAATGGCGGTGTGGACACGTCGAGAAGCTACGAACGGGGCGCGCGCGTATGGCGACCAGGGTCGAGGTCTCGACTGGTGGTACATGCGCCCGCAAGGCGGACGGGATGTGACTAACTCAACGCCGGATGAACAGCAGAGTCAGATCAGAAACGCGAACGGGGAAGCGCACGCGGTCTTCGACATTCGTGGATTGATTGGCAACGTGGCACCTCCTTCGTCATTCGGTTTGCCCGCACATCGTAATGAATTCCGCGAGGCATTACTAGATCCCAGAAGAATTCTTTCGCGGGACCGACCGTGTCGGTTCCCGGTTTCATTCCCGTACGCCAGGTTCAGGCGGCTCGCACCGTGAGAAGGCGACCGTTGTCGTGCATGATGGCCCGGATCTCATCGTCGGTGAAGTCGTAGCGACGCAGATCGGCGGCGAAATCTCTCGGCTCGCGGAGACCTTCTGCGTGGGGCCAGTCAGATCCGAAAAGCAAGCGGTCCACCCCCAACACTTCCTTCAGCACGGCCATGTCGTCCTCGTAGAAGGGCGCCACCCAAACGTGCTCGCGGAATGTCTCCACCGGGTCTGAACGAAACGCAGAGGGCATCTGGCCGTACACCTTTGAGAGTTTCTTGAGCAACAAGGGAACCCACTCGGCCCCGGACTCGATGGTGGCCACCCGGACATTGGGGAACCGATCGAACAGGCCCTGGCACACGAGGGCCGCCATCGTCTCGAACGGCGGTCGGTCGGCACTGATTACCGAGCGCAAGGGAGAGTGGCGGAAGGCTTCCATATCGCCGTAGGGCTCCCAGTCGTTGATGTAGCGGCCGTAGCCGGCGTCGCCCGAATGGATCCCCACCGTTACGCCCGCTTCATTGACGAGCCCCCAGAACGGGTCGAAACGCGGGTCGGCGGGTGAGACCAATCCGGTCGGCGAGTGCGCCGGCCCGCCCTTGATGCACACGATGCGGGCGTCCGCCGCCAGGACGCGCGCCAGTTCCTCGACCGCGGCTTCGACATCTATCAACGTGATCATCGGGGCGGCGAAGATCCGGTCCTGGTAGGCGTAGCCCCAATCGTCCTCGAGCCAGCGGTTGAAGGCGGCGAACGCGGCCACCAAGGCCGGCGGATCGCCCGCCAGGGCTTCTTCCATGCCCACACCGAGCGTGGGGAACAGGAAGCACCCATTGAGGCCCTGGCGATCCATGACCGTCAGCCGGGCGTCCCGGTCCCGGTACTCGGGATGAATCGGCTCCAGTTCCCCGAAGAGGGAGCGCATGTCCTTTGCGTCCGGATTCCGTCCCCGAAAGTACTCGTCGAGGCTTCCCGCCTTGGCGACCGGGTCAAAGGTGGGATTGGGGATGAACCGGTTCACCCGCCCTCCCACCAGCAGCCGCAGGCGACCGTCCACCTCCGCCCATTGCATGGCCCGCTTGGCCATGGCGGGGGAGATGTGACGCGTGTACGCATCGGTGGCCTCGTAATAGTGGTTGTCGGCGTCGAACAGCGAGTAGTCCGTGCCGGGCACGGACTCACCGTTGGCCCGGGGGGAAGTGGCGGTGACGGTATCGGTCATGGTTGCTCCATCTCGTCGGTGTCGGCAGCGTTGCCCGCGCCGGGCATGGATCCGGGCGTCACGAGTCCAGTCCGAGCACCCGCAGCGCATTGGTGCGCAGGAACTTGGGCCACACGTCGTCTTTGAAGCCCACGTTGGGCATTTCCGTCATGATCCGTTCGAGCGAGAGGCCCATCGGGAAGTAGCCGGCATAGATGATCTTGTCCGCGCCCCTCGTGTTGGCGTAGTTGATGATGTCCTGCGTGTAGTACTTGGGGGCGAATGCACTCGTTGAGAAGTGCAGCCCCGGCCACTTGAGCATCAACTTCACGGCGAGCGCGGTCCACGGCTCACAACCGTGGCGGGTGACGAAGATCAGTTCGGGGAAGTCGAACATGACCTCGTCGATGAGCTCCACGTGCTGGCAGCCGGCCTTGAGGCGGGGGCCGGGAATGCCGGCGCAACAGAAGACGGGGATGCCCAGCTCCACGCACTTCGCATAGATCGGGTACATCTTCTTGTCGTTGATCGGAACCTGGGGAAATGTGCCGGCCGGGAAGACGCCGACCGCTCGTATCCCGTACGTCTCGTACTCCCGGACCATCCGGTTGATCCCCGCCATACCCTCGTTGGGGTCAGCAGACCCCGATGGTATGAAGCGGTCTGGATGGAGGCGCATCGCCTCGGCTCCGGTGCCGGACGGATCTCCGACGCCGATCATCCCCTTTTCGATTCCCCACAGGTCCATCTCGCGCAGCGTGACGCCGATCGGGTCATCGCTGCCCGTCAGGGCCTTCTCGGGTACGTCCTTGAACATGTACTCGACGGGGAAGTCGAACTCCTCCTTGGACTGCGCGTCCCTCGTCTGCCGGGTGATGAACCGGTACACCTCCTTCATGTCCGGATGGGGGAACCCCAGCATCGTGTCCACGATCCCGATGTCCGTTGGCATGCCCATGTCGCGTCCTTCCCCCGGGGCAGCCCCTCTGGCCGCCTGTCGAATGTGTTGTACTGGACTAATATTAGATTCTAGTTATAGTTTGTCAAACGACGCCCGTCTGTGGGGCCGGCCGTCATTTTCAGCGAATGGGACGACGTGTCTGCGAAAGGTTTCGATGCCGTCATGAGGGGCACAGTGCTTGAGGCCGATGGGCCGACGGGGGCACTCCTCAGCACGAAGCAGGCCGCGCGCCGGCAGAGGATCGTGGACGCCGCCATGGCGATGCTCGAAGACCGGGAGTTCGAGCGCATTCAGGTCAAGGACATTGCCGACGGTGCGTCGGTGGCGCTCGGCACCGTCTATCACTACTTTTCCTCCAAGGAGCACCTCTTTGGAGAGGTTCTCGTGCAGTGGGCAGGGTCGCTCCGCACGAGCATCACGCGGCGGTCGCTCGCTGGCGCCGATCCGGCGGCTCGCCTCGAGGACGCGCTGCACCGTTCGGTCCGTGCCTTTGAGCGGCGGCCTCCCCTGGCCCGGTTGGTCGCCCGCCTGCAAGTGTCCGAGGACCCGTTCGCCGTGGACGTCCTCGCCCGCCTGGACGCTGTCACCAACGAGGTGTACCTGGCGGCACTCGAAGACCTCGAGCCCACCGTGGCGGCGCGCGTGGTGCGCGTGGCGGACGCCGTGCTCGACAGCTCGCTCCGTTCCTGGTCTGCGGGTCGGCTCCCCATCGCCGATGTCTACCGGTCGCTCAGTGACGCGGTCGCCCTCTTGCTGGGGGGCGATCGGGGGCGTTGACGCCCCGTTGCGATCCGTGACGCCTCCCGTTCACCAGGAGTTCACCGAGCGAAGCACGGACGTGTTGGGCCTGCGTGCGTTGCCATTCGGTTGCCGAGGATGCGCGTAATCCAAAGACCTGTCCCGGTAGGATTGGGGTTGCACATCCCATTGACGGCGGCGTCAGGAACGTGGCCGCGCCGGCGTCGTGCGGATCGCAGAGGGCCGGCCTCCGCGCAACTCGTTTGTGCGTGTCCCGGACCGGGTAAGTAGGCAGACGAGAGAGGTGGGTACTGGACGTATGGCGACAAGCCACGCTGCACCTCGCCGCGCCGATGACGTACGCGCCGGACAAGAAGGCAGCCAAAGAGTCAAGGCGGCGCGTCCGACTCTCATGCCCGCGGGTCGGGTCCGGCCCGTAATTGAATCGATTCGCCCCGCCGTCGATGGCGGGAAGCGCCCGGCCAAGGCTTCCGTCGGTGAAACGCTGGTGGTCGAGGCCGACGCCTTTGCCGACGGGCACGACGTGGTGACGTGCGAGTTGCGCTTCCGTCACGACCAGGATCCCCAATGGTCTTCCAGGCTGATGGAACCACTGCTGAACGACCGCTGGCGGGGCGCGTTCGACGTCGCGTCGATGGGCCGCTACCGCTTCGTCATCCATGCCAACGTCGACCACTTCATGACCTGGCGGAGGGATCTGTGGGCGAGGGTCGCCGCCGGTCAGGACGTGGCCATCGAGCTTCTGGTCGGAGCCGAGCTCATCGACGCCGCGGCGGAACGCGCCAGCGGCACAGATCGTCGTTTGCTCTCCATCGTCGGCGCCCACCTGTGGTCGGGCTCGAAGGGATTGGAAAGCGGCGTCGCGGACGAAGCGGCAGCGTGGGACAGCGCAACCACAGTGGGAGAGATCGTGTTCTCCGACCAGCTGGGCCGGCTCATGCACCGCTACTGCGATCCCGAGCAGTCGACGACGTCAGAGATCTTCACGGTGGTCGCCGACCGGGAGAAGGCCCGCTTCAGCACCTGGTACGAGATGTTCCCGCGCTCGGCGTCGTCGGATCCGACTCGACCCGGAACGTTCGCCGACGTCCGGGCGAAGTTGCCCTACGTGGCGCATATGGGATTCGACGTGCTCTACCTACCGCCGATTCATCCCATTGGCCGAACGGGCCGCAAGGGGCGAGACGGCGCCACCCGGGCCGCCGTCGGGGACCCCGGCAGCCCGTGGGCCATAGGCGCCGCCGAGGGCGGGCATCGGTCGGTCCATCCCGAGCTCGGGTCGCTCGACGACTTCGTGGACCTGGTGACGGCCGCCGCCGCTCGGGGTATCGACGTGGCGATCGATCTTGCCTTCCAGGCGTCGCCCGATCATCCGTGGGTGCAGGAGCACCCTGCCTGGTTTCGGCACCTCCCCGACGGGAGCATCCGCTACGCGGAGAATCCACCAAAGCGCTACGAGGACATCTACCCGCTGGACTTCGACACGGCAGACTGGAAGGCGCTGTGGGCGGAGCTCCTCGAAGTCGTGCGTTTCTGGGTCGGGCAGGGCGTCAAGGTCTTCCGGGTGGACAACCCGCATACCAAGCCCTTTGCCTTCTGGGAATGGATGATCCGCTTGATCACGGACGAGCATCCTGAGGTCATCTTCCTCTCGGAGGCGTTTACCCGTCCCGCCGTGATGCAGCAGTTGGCCAAGGTCGGGTTCACCCAGTCGTACACCTACTTCACCTGGCGAAACGCCAAGTGGGAACTCGAGGCGTACCTGAACGAGCTCACCCGGACCGACGTCGTCGACTACTTCCGCCCCAACTTCTGGCCGAACACGCCGGACATTTTGAGCGAGGCGCTCCAAACCGGTGGGCGGGCCGCGTTCCTGTCCCGCCTGGTGCTCGCCGCCACGCTCAGCTCGAACTACGGGATCTACGGTCCGGCCTTCGAGCTACAGGAGCACAATCCGCGCTCGCCCGGCTCCGAGGAGTACAGCCATTCCGAGAAATACGAAATTCGGGCCTGGGATCTGGCGCGTCCGGACACCCTGGCTGAGTTCATCGCCCGGGTGAACAAAATCCGGCGGGACCACGGCGCGCTGCAGTTCAACGACTCCCTGCGCTTTCACCCGGTCGACAACGAACAGATCATCGCCTATTCGAAGCATCGGGTCGTCCCGGTTCCCGATGGTGATGCCGGCGCCACGCAACGGGACGTGATCGTGACCGTCGTCAGCCTCGATCACGCCGGGGTCCAGTCAGGGTGGGTGGACATGGACCTCGCCGCTCTCGGCGTGGACCCCGCTCGTCCCTATGTCATGCACGATCTGCTCACCGGCGCCCGGTACGAGTGGCACGGCAGCCGTAATTTCGTCATGCTCGACGCGGCGGGACTGGCGGCGCACCTCTTTTCCCTCGAACAGTCGCAGGAGCCCGTTGCCGTGGGCGGAGACGCATGACGGCCACGGACCTCGAGCGGGTGTCGGGAGCTGCGGCGCAGAGTACGGTGATCTCGCCCTCCTCGAGCGGGTGGTACAAGGACGCCGTCATCTATGAGGTCCATGTCCGCGCCTTTCACGATGGCAACGGCGACGGGGTGGGGGACTTTCGGGGACTCATCGAGAAGCTCGACTATCTCCAGGAGCTGGGCATCACTGCCCTGTGGTTGCTCCCGTTCTATCCATCGCCGCTTCGAGACGATGGATACGACATCTCCGACTATCGCCAGGTGCATCCGTCCTATGGATCGTTGCGCGACTTCCGGCTCTTCCTACGCGAAGCGCACCGGCGCGGCATTCGGGTCATCACCGAGTTGGTCCTGGCTCACACATCCGACGAGCATCCGTGGTTTCAGCGGGCGCGCCTGGCCAAGCCCGGCTCGGTCCATCGAGATTTCTATCTGTGGAGCGACACCACGGATCGGTTCACCGGCGCCCGGATCATCTTCAAGGACTTCGAGGCTTCGAACTGGTCATACGATCCCGTCGCCGGGTCGTACTTCTGGCACCGGTTCTACTCCCATCAGCCGAGTCTCAACTACGACAATCCCACCGTTCGTCAGGCCATGTTGGATGTGGTCGACTACTGGCTTTCGATGGGTGTCGATGGCCTGCGTCTCGACGCCGTGCCGTATCTGTACGCGCGGGAGGGCACGACGTGCGAGAACCTTCCTGAGACGTTCGCCTTTCTCCGGCAGCTTCGGGCGCACGTGGACAGCCGCTTCGACGACCGGATGCTGCTGGCCGAGGCCAACCAGTGGCCCGAGGACGCCGTGGCCTACATGGGCAAGGGCGACACCTGCCACATGGCCTTCCACTTCCCCCTCATGCCTCGCATGTTCATGGCCGCCCGGCAAGAAGACCGGTTTCCCATGGTCGACATCCTGGCGGAGACCCCGGCTACTCCTCCGGAGTGTCAGTGGGCCCTGTTCTTGCGCAATCACGACGAGCTCACGCTCGAGATGGTCACAGACGAAGAGCGGGACTATATGTACCGCGCCTACGCGCAAGACCCCCAAGCCCGGGTGAACGTCGGCATCCGGCGACGTCTCGCCCCGCTCTTGGGCAACGACCGCAAGCTCATGGAAATGATGAATGGCCTCCTGTTCTCCATGCCCGGGACGCCGATCATCTACTACGGCGACGAGATCGGCATGGGCGACAACATCTACCTCGGCGATCGAAACTCGGTGCGCACGCCGATGCAGTGGAACAGCGATCGCAACGCCGGCTTTTCCGCCGCCAATCCCCAACGTCTGTTCCTACCCGTCATCATCGACCCCGAATACCACTCCCAAGCGGTGAACGTGGAAGCGCAACAGGAGAACCCGAACTCCCTCTTGTGGTGGATGAAGCGGCTCATCGCCCTGCGCCAACGGTACAAGGCCTTCGGCCGGGGCACGCTCGAAGTGCTGCGCCCCGACAACCGGAAGGTCTTCGCCTTCATCCGGCGCTATGAGGACGAGCGCATCCTGGTTGTCGTCAACCTCTCTCGCAATGTCCAGTGCGTGGAGCTCGACCTGGCGGAGTTCCGCGGCGCCACCCCGATTGAGCTCTTCGGCAACTCGGAATTCCCTTCTATCGGCGATCTCCCGTACTTCATCACGCTCGGACCCCATGGGTTCTACTGGTTCTCGCTCGAACGCGAGTCCGACGATTCGGCTCCACTCCGCCCGTCGTTTGCGGTCACCGGTGAATGGGACGAGCTCTTCAATGGACCGTCCCTCCGTGAGTTCGAGGCATTTTTGCCGACCTACCTCGCCAAACGTCGCTGGTTCGTGCAAAAGGCGCGCACCATCACCAGTGCATCCGTCGTCGACCACGTGCCGCTGCCCGCGGTTCCGGGTAGGCGATCGGAGCCCGTGGCCCTCCTTCTCATCGTGCAGGTCGAGCTGGACCACGGCAGCCCCGAGCGTTACGCGGTGCCCTTGTCGTTCGCGTCCGGGGAGAAGGCGGCGGAGCTGATGAAATGGCACGCCGAAGCCGTGGTGGCCGACCTCGTGGCCGATGGGAATGCAGGGGTGCTCTACGATGCCATCTTCGAGCCGGATTTCACCAGGCTCATGGTCGAGACGCTCGCCCGACGTCGTTCTCTGGGGGGCGCCGGAGGCAGGCTGCTCGGGCTGCCGTCTCCGTCCCTACGCCAGTTCGACGAGTTCCTCGACGAGGGCTATTCGCCCGTACCCCTTTCGGCGGAGCAGTCGAACAGCTCGGTCATGCTCGGGGACCGGGCCATCATGAAATTCATCCGCCGCTTCGAAGAGGGGATCAATCCCGGGGTGGAGGTCGGGCGCTTCTTGAGCGAGCGGGCCCGCTTTCGCTATGCGCCGCTGAGCGGAGGGAGTGTCGAGTACCGGCCAGACGCCGCAGGATCTGTGCCGACCACCGTGGCCGTTTTGGAGGAGTTCATCTCGAACGAGGACGATGGATGGAATTACGTCGTCGACGCCCTGACCCACAGTCTGGAGGAGGCCCTGGCCCACCGCCAGGACGCCGAACTTCGTCTCGCTCCGGCCCGCAACCTCTTCGAGGTACACCGGAGCGAGCTTGAACCGGGCCACCTTCTCGTCGGGGCGCATTTGGAATGGGCCTCCCTTCTCGGCCGTCGCACCGCCGATCTCCACCAGGCCCTCACGTCGGATCGTCGCGACCCGGATTTCGCCCCCGAGCCGTTGACCGCGCTCGACCGCCAGTCCCTCTACCACGGGGCGCGGAGCCTCACCCGTAAGGTCTTTCACGACGTGCGGTCCCTGCCGATCCGATCGGCGCACCTCGAGCAGGTGCTGGGGCGCGAAAACGAGATCATCGATCACATGCGCAAGCTGAGCATGATGCCGATCCAGGCGGAGCGCATCCGCTGTCACGGTGACTACCACCTGGGGCAGGTTCTCTGGACCGGGAAGGACTTCGTGATCATCGACTTCGAAGGAGAGCCGAGTCGTTCGCTCGGCCGCCGCCGCCTCAAGCGTCCCGCCGTGGTGGACCTGGCGGGAATGGTGCGCTCTTTTCACTATGCCGGGCGGACCGCCGCGCTCCGTCTGACGCGCGACCTGGGCACGTCGGTGGCGTCGGTCGACCGGACGACCATTGACGCCTGGGTGTCGTTCTGGCACCGATGGATTTCGGGGACCTTTCTCGATTCGTACCTCGAGGTGGCTGGACAAGCGGAGTACCTGCCCGCCGATTTGGCGCAGCTGACGGAGTTGTTCAATTTCTTCTTTCTCGAGAAGGCCATCTACGAGCTCGGATACGAGGCCAACAGCCGACCGGAGTGGGTCGATATTCCGGCGCGGGGCATTCTCGACATATTGGAAGCGCCTTCATGACAGCAGGCGGCGCTTCGGCGACAGCCATCGCTGAGCTCGCCGAGATGCACGGCGTGCAGACGTCATTCACGGGGGCGGATGGACGTGCACACGCGGCGGACGAAGATGTCCTGCTCGCGATCCTCAATGCCCTGGGCACGGCGGTCGCTTCCCAAGAACAGGCGGCGGCGGCCTTGCTCGAGCACAAGCGCGCCGCGGCGGCCATCCGTCTCGAACCCATTCTCGTACACCGGATCGGCAGAGCCGGATCGGCGACGATGACGTTGCCCGACCGCGTGCACCCACGTGGGGTGTGGTGCACCATCGAGCTCGAGAACGGACAGGTCCGGCGCCAGTCGCTCCTCTCGGCCATCACGGCCATGGCCGCAGAACCCGCTGCGGACGGGGCGGGCCTCAACCGGTACCGATTCCAGCTCGAGCCCGACCCGGCGGAGCCCATTCCACCCGGATATCACACCGTGATCGTGGAATGGCCGGGGGTCAGGGAGACCGCACTCCTGATCGCCGCCCCCCCGTGCCCGTCGCCGGTGCGGGGCTGGGGTGTCTTCGTG
>Ga0302180_10002053_pt1 | contig 15835 bp, 16 predicted proteins | sample I_Palsa_E3_2_FD_200575 | JGI IMG/M metagenome (GOLD analysis project Ga0302180, IMG submission 200575) | Peat permafrost microbial communities from Stordalen Mire near Abisko, Sweden - I_Palsa_E3_2 | ecosystem: Environmental > Terrestrial > Soil > Palsa > Peat permafrost | place: Sweden... | reverse complement strand
CGCGCGGCGCAGAGGTGTGCTCGATCGCGTTGCGGGCGAGGTTGCGCAGCGCCTGGGCGAGCCGGTCAGGGTCGGCACGGAGCGTGCCGGGGGGGATCTCCGAGATCTCGAAGCGGCGCTCGGCCGTGAGGCTCATCCCGTCCCAGAGATCTTGGATGAACGGCCGCAGGTCGATCGGCTCGATGTGCAGGAACTGCCGCTCTTCGGACTTCGCGAGCAGCAGCAGGTCGTCGACCAAGCGGGTGATGCGGGAGACCTCAGCTTGCACGAGACGCTCGACCCGCCGGACTTCAGCGAGCGGCGGGTCGGGTTGCGCGGCGAGCACTTCGAGCTGGCCGCGGATCACCGTGAGCGGGGTGCGCAGCTCGTGCGAGGCGTCGGCGACGAACGCGCGCTGGCCGGCGAACGCGGCTGAGAGCCGGTCGAGCATGTGGTTGAAGGCGTCGGCGAGGATCCGCACCTCGTTCCCGGGGCCGCCGGCCTCGTGGATGCGGGGCTCGAGCTCCCCCGCGTCGACGCGGGCGGCGATCGCGGCCATCCGTCGCAGTGGTCGTGATACGCGCGCTCCAACGAGGTATGAGGCGAGCAAGGCGGCGGCGAGCGCGAGGATGCCGGCGAGGAGGAAGGCGCGCGCGATTCCGTGCTGGGCGCGGCGCACCGGCTGCAGCGGCTCGCCGACGCCGATCGTCACGCCCGGGGAGCGGCCGACCGCGACGTGGCGCTTGAGCAGGCGCAGATCTCCGATGTCGGGGAAGGGCACGGTCGAGTACCCCTCGCGAGCTTTCAGCACGTCGAGCGCGAGGCGGTTCTCCTGGTCCTGCTCGGCTACGGTCTCATCGTTATCGGGGGTGGCGTTGCCGAGCAGCTCGGGCTCGTTGGTGCTCGTGCCCGCGCCGGGGATCACTGCGAACAGCAACGTCGAGCTGGCGGTGAAGGGTTGATCGTTGACGTAGTGGCTCGCGGCCAGCGATAGCGCGTGGGGAGATGTCTGGCCATGGGGTGTGGCGCGGTCGACGAGCTCGAGATTGTGAGCGAACTCGCTCGCGTCGCCGGCCAGCTCGTGGTCGATCTGGTGGCGTAGTTCGGTGCCCGTGCCGTGGTAGACGGCCACGAAGATCACGGCCGCGAACAGCAGCATCACGACCGCGACCCAGGCGGTCAGCCGCCAGCGCAGGCCGCCATCGCGCAGCCGCTCCCAGGGTCGCGCGTTCCGGTGCCGGTGCCGGCCGGCGGGAGTTGGGTCCTCAGCCTGCATCGTCGAGGCGATAGCCGACCGAGCGGACCGTGAGGATCGGCGCCGGGTTCCCGGGGGTGCCGAGCTTGCGCCGCAGATAGCCGATGTAGACATCCACGATGTTCGTCTGAGGATCGTGCTCATAGCCCCATACCGCCGAGAGGATCTCCTGGCGTGAGAGGATGCGACCACGGTGGCGCATGAGGTGGACGAGCAGGTCGAACTCAGTGCTCGACAGCCGCGCCGGCTTCCCGGCGCGGTGTACATCCCGGGCGATCAGGTTGACCTCGATGTCGCCGACCCGCAGCGATGCCGCCGGGCTCTGCGTCGCGAGGCGCAACTGGGCGCGCACGCGGGCTGCCAGCTCGGCGAGCGAGAACGGCTTGACGAGATAGTCGACCGCGCCCGCATCGAGACCGGCGACGCGATCCTCGATCTCACCGCGCGCGGTGAGCACGATCACGGGAACGCTCAGTCGTGCCTGACGCAGCGCGCTGAGGATCTCCATGCCTCCGCGGCCGGGAAGCATCAGGTCAAGCACGATCAGATCGAAGCTCTCCCGCAGCGCGCGCCGCTCGCCCTCCAAGCCGTCCAGGGAGGCCTCCACCGGAAACCCCTCCGCTTCGAGGCCACGTTTGACGAAGTCGACGATCCCGGGCTCGTCCTCGATCAGGAGGATCATCGCCTGTGTCTTCGTTGCTCGCTCAGCTCAAAGGAGGCGGGGCACCAAAAACCAACGGGGCTCCACATCCACCCAGCATAGATCGCGCACGTGAGCCGGACGCAACGCGGACGGCAAATAAAAGAGCTTTCTCACCAGCGGGTTATCTCGTCCTTAGCCCGCGATTGAGACTGTGTGTAATGGCAAGCGATCAGCGCCTGACCGGCGGTGGGCCTGACGGTAACGAGCGCCTGACCGCCGCCGCGGGAGTGCTGCTGCTCGTGCTGTTAGCCGTGCTCGGGGTGACGATCGTGCGGATCGGGCAGTTGCTGTGGCTGCATCTGTTCTTGGGGATGCTGCTGATCGGACCGGTGCTGTTGAAGCTGGCGAGCACCGGGTATCGATTTGCCCGCTATTACACCGCCAACCCGCCTTACCGGCGCAAGGGCCCGCCCGCGACCCCGATGCGCCTGCTCGCCCCGCTCGTGGTGCTCTCGACGGTGGTCGTGTTCGGCAGCGGCGTCGCCCTGCTGTTTGCCGGCCCGAGCTCGCGCTCGACACTGTTTCCGATTCACAAGTTCAGCTTCTTCGCCTGGCTCGCCCTCACCGGACTGCACGTGCTCGGCCACCTGGCGGATCTGCCCGCGCCGCTGCGGGCGGACTACGGCGGCGCCGGCAAGGGCCTCGCCGGACTCTCCGGCCGGCAGCCGGGGAGGGACGGGCGCATGCTGTCGCTCGCTGGGATGCTCGTCGCCGGACTGGTCCTGGCCGTGCTCGTGATTCCCGAGTTCGGACCCTGGGTGAACGGGTTTCACGGCTTTCACCACCACTGAGCAGCGCGCCGTCGAGCACGTTTTGTCGGTGGGGGGCCTCTCGCCGGGAAACCAAGGATAAGAGCTCTCTAACAAGCTCTTTAGTGAATCGAAGACTAGGACGTCGAATATGTACCCATGAGCACCCCGCCATCGAGCCGCTCCCGTGACGCCGCCCTACGCCGCCTCGCGCGCTGCAACCGCTGGCTGCTCGCCGGCTCCGCCACGCTGACCGGGGCTTTCACGCTGCTCGCCGCGCAGGCCTTCCCCGGCAGAACCGCGAGCGCCGCGAAGGGCACGGACAGCAAGGGCGACGCCGCACGCGCCCGCGACGGCCGCACGACGAAACGCGCGACGCATTCGACGACGGATTCCACGAAAGCCCTCAAAGCGGCCTCGCAAGCTCCGCAAGCCGCATCGTCGTCCACGACGACACAGACGACGGCAACGGATCCAACCCAGACAACCACGACGACCGAACAGACCACGCCGACAGAAGCGGCGACGACCGCGGAAACGACCACGACGCCCGTAGAAACAGCGAAAACAACCGAAACCCAGGCCCCGTCGGATTCCTCGCAATCGAGCTCGTCCTCCTCGGAATCGAGCACGGTGGTCTCGGGGGGATCGTGAGCCTGAGATGACGACGACGATTTCCAGGACCCTCGCAAGAGCCGGCTGGGAGGCGCTCGGCACGAGCGTAGTCCTGCTCGTCGACGATCCCGACGCGCTCGCGAGGGCCCGTGGGATCGTCGAGCGGGAGCTGCGCGCGATCGACCGCGCCTGCAGCCGCTTTCGCCCGGACTCCGACCTGCAGCGCGCGAACGCCGGCGCGGGGCGGTTCGTGGATGTGGACCCGCTGTTGATCGAGGCGGTCGAGGTCGCGCTACGCGCCGCCGTGTTGACGGACGGAGATGTCGACCCGACGGTCGGCAACGCGCTGATGCTCGCCGGCTACGATCGCGACTGGTCGCTGCTGGAGCAGCCGGCCGACGAGTTCGAGCCCAAGTACGTGCCGCGGCCGGCGATCACGGCGCGCGTGATGGCAGGGTGGCAGGCGGTGGAGCTCGACCGTGAGCGCTCCGCGATTCGTGTCCCCACGGGCGTGCGTCTCGACCTGGGCGCCACCGCGAAGGCGTGGGTGGCCGATCGTGCCGCCGCCGCGGTGCAGGACGGGACCGGGGCGGGAACCCTGATCGGTCTCGGCGGCGACATTGCCACCGCCGGCGCGGCACCCAAGGAGGGCTGGCGGATCTATGTCACCGACGACCACCGCCACGCGCCCGGCGAGCAGGGGCAGACGATCTCGATCCGCTGCGGCGGGATCGCGACCTCCAGCACGATCGCCAGGCGCTGGCGCCATGAGGGGCGAACGCAGCACCACATCATCGATCCCGCGACCGGCGCGCCCCTCGCGCCGCGCTGGCGCACGGTGAGCGTCGCCGCGGAGACGTGCCTGGACGCGAACATCGCCAGCACCGCCGCACTGATCCGCGCGGACGCGGCCCCGGCGTGGCTGGGGCACATGGGATTGCCCGCGCGCCTGGTAGGGGACGACGGCACCGTGCGCCTCATCGGTGAGTGGCCGGCGGAGAGGGATTCGTGATGACCGTTCTGCTCGGCGCAGTCGGTCCCAGCACGTACTGGTACCTGACGCGCTCGACCGGCGCCGTCGCGCTGCTGCTGCTGACGCTCAGCCTCGCCCTCGGCGTCGCCGGGGTGAGCCGCTTCAGCAGCCCACGCTGGCCGCGGTTCGTGGTGGACTCGCTGCACCGCAACGTCTCGCTGCTGGCGCTCGCGTTCCTGCTCGTGCACATCATCACGGCGGTGCTCGACAGCTTCGCGCCGATCTCGCTGCTCGACGCGTTCGTCCCCTTCGCCGGCAGCTACCGGCCGTTCTGGCTCGGGCTCGGCGCGATCTCCTTCGACCTGCTGCTCGCCGTGACGCTCACGAGCCTCGTGCGCCGCCGGCTCGGATACGGCGCCTGGCGCGCCACCCACTGGCTCGCCTACGCCTGCTGGCCGATCGCGCTGCTGCATGGGCTCGGGACCGGCAGCGACGTGAAAAGCACCTGGCTGCTCGCGTTGAGTATCGGCTGCCTCGCGATCGTCGCGCTGGCTGTCGGCGTCAGGGCGATCACGGGCTGGCCGGAGCACGCGCGCCTGCGCGGCGCCGCGCTCGGCGCGACCGCGGTCTTCGCGGTGTTCCTGGTGCTCTGGCTGCCCGGTGGTCCGCTCGGGCACGGCTGGGCACAGCGCTCGGGCACGCCGACGTCACTGCTCGCGGGTGGCTCGAGGAAATGAGCCCGCGGGCCGACATCGCCCTGCCACGGCTGCTCGCCGGAATGCCGGCGCACGGCGCGATGGGCCTCGCCGAGCATCGCGCGAGCAGCGGCGAACTGCCATACACCACACGCCGCGAGCGGCGCGGCGCCGGCGCGCTGATCGACCTCGTCGAGCAGGCCGGCCTGCGCGGCCGCGGCGGCGCCGCGTTCCCGGTCGCGCGGAAGTTGCGCGCGGTGACGGCGGCCGGCGGCCGGACACCGCTCGGCAAGCGGCCAATCGTGCTCGCGAACGCGGCTGAGGGAGAGCCCGCGAGCGCCAAGGATCGCCTGCTGCTCGAAAGCCTGCCCCACCTGGTGCTCGACGGCGGCGTGCTCGCCGCCCGCGCCGTCGGCGCCGACGAGCTGATCGTCTGCGTCGAGGCGTCCGCCGGCGCCGCCCTGCAGAGCGTGACGCGCGCGCTCTCCGAGCGTGAGCGCGCCGGCGGCGATGGGCTGCGGATAGGGATCCAGACCGTCCCCGAGGGCTACGTCTCCGGTCAGGAGTCAGCGCTCGTGAACCTCTGCAACGGCGGTCCAGCAAAGCCGACGCTCACGCCGCCGATGCCGTTCCAGCGCGGGGTGCGCAGGCGCCCGACGCTGATCAACAACGCCGAGACGCTCGCCCACCTCACTTTGATCGCCCGCCACGGACCGCACTGGTTTCGCGCGCTCGGGACGCCGGCGGATCCCGGCTCGGCGCTGCTGACGCTCTCCGGCGCCGTCTCCCACCCGGGCGTGTATGAGATCGAGCACGGCGCGCCGCTTCAGTCGCTGATCGAGGCCGCCGGCGGCACGACTTCACCGATCCGCGCCGTGCTGCTCGGCGGCTACGGTGGCACCTGGCTCGACGGCGCCTCGATCCCCGAGCTCTTGCTGTCCAACGATCGTTTGGCTTGCGACGGCGCATCGCTCGGCGCCGGGGTGATCGTGCTGCTTTCCGCAGAGGCGTGCCCGGTGGCCGAGGTCACGCGGGCCACGCGCTGGCTGGCCGAGCAGAGCAGCGGTCAATGCGGGCCCTGCGTAAACGGCCTAGACGCGATCGCCGGTGCGCTCGAAGAGGTCCTTGCGGGTCAACCGTCGGCTGGTGTGGGCAAGCGCATCGCCCACTGGAGCACGCTCGCGAAGGGACGGGGGGCATGCCGTCACCCCGACGGTGTCGTGAGCTTCGTAGCGAGTGCGCTGGAGGTCTTCGCGGAGGAGCTCGCAGACCACGCACGGCACGGACCGTGCGATGCGTGTGTGGGACCGCACGTACTGCCCCTACCCACCCCGATCGAGCTTGCGGCCGCCGCGTGATGAGATGAGCCTGCGCTTGAAGGTCAACCCGATCGCCTGCGAGGCCCACGGCATGTGCGCCGAGGTCCTACCGGAGCTGATCGCCTTGGACGACTGGGGCTATCCGATTCTCGACGAGCGGCCGATCACGCCCGAGCTGGTCGACCACGCCAAGCGCGCAGCGCAGGCATGCCCAACCTTCGCCCTGCTGATCGAGCGTGACACCCCTCCTCAGCGGGAGGAGTGACCGACCTCGAGGTGCATTTCCCATATCAAATGGTCTTGTAAATATTGCACGCTCATCCAGCGTCAGACATGAAGGGAGAACTCGGTGTCGAGCACAATCTCACCGCGACGATCGACAGTGACCTGTGTCCATCCACCGACGCTTTCTCTGACGCTCCCCAACCCGGAGGTAACCTTCCAATAGGGCGTGTAGCGAACACGCACCAGAAACGTGCCGGGACGAGTGGCGTACAGGGTGAACCCGTCGTCGTCCATCGCGGTGAGCTCTCCCGGTCCGCTTGCCAGTGGCTGGCCGTGAAGGACGGCATAGATGCGCCAGTTCGCGCTCGCGAACACCTCGTGCAGGAACGGCAGGCCACCACGGATCAGGGCTGCCTCCTGGCGGCTGGAGAAGTCCATCGGTGCGTTTGAGAGAGCGACGTAACGCACTCCGGTCTCCAGCAACCAAGCGTGATAGGCGCTTGCGGTTAGTCGCCCGCTATAGAACAGGTTGTCGTATCTTGTGTCGAGCTGACGCTCCCATCCGCGCGCCAGGTCAAAGCGCTCGCCGAGGATCGTCGCGTCCCAGTGGGAGCTCGTGAATGGGACCTCGATGCGCATCGGAGCACCGCCGCCGTGGCCTTCGAGATAGCGGATCGCCGGGACGTAGAAGGAGTACTGGCTGGCTGGATTCAGTGACGCGCCGATCGACTGCTCGAGCGGACCGGCGACCTGCCAGAGCACCAGGGCGGAGGAGAGAAGCGCCATCAGCCAGACGGCTCCCGCGCGCCCGATCCGCGACGCGCGAGCGGGATCGTGGCGGCGGGCGAGCTGCCACCAGCGGCTCAAGCGCGCGAACGCCCGCTGGATATCTGAGACCTCGACGCAGCCCACCAGGATGGCCGGCGCGAACAACACTCCGAAGCGCACCGCGTTTGAGCCCATCGGCGAGGACACGACGTAGGACAGCAGCAGCGCCAGCAGGTACAACTGCGCGCCGCGCCGCAACAGACGCTCGCGTGCGGGCAGCACCAGGATCAGCGCCAAGCTCGCTCCAGCGGCCGCCAGCAACGAGCTGAGCGCAAACGGCTCATAGCCACCTTCGGGAAAAAGCACCGCCAGCACCAGCGTCACGGCCAGCGCAGGTACCGCGAGCACGGCCGCACGGGCCGGTCTACGGTTCGTCGTCAAGTCCGCGGCGGCCGCGAGCAGGAGGAACGCCGCGGCAACCGGGCTTGCGGCCGCGCAAGCGAACGAGAACACGGCCGAGAAGACACGATGCCCACGAACGATCGACAGGACACTCGCCAACCCAAAGGTAACCCCGAGCGCGAACGCGATCCGCCCGATGAACAGATCCCCGGTGGCGCTGAGCGCGAACAACGCGGTCGCGACCGCCGTCCTCGAGCCGAAGTGCTCAGCGACCAGCTTCCGGAAGATCAAGGTCGAGCACGTGACGGCCGCGACCCCCGTCCAATACAGACCGAGCAGTGTCGCCAGTGGCGCAAGGACGAGGCTGTAGCCCGGCAGGTAGTGGCCGCCGTACCAGTTGTTGTCCCACAGCGAGAAGCCATCGGCTGAGAACAGATGGACGCGATAGACAGCCGCCGCGAGGTCGGGACTGGGCGGCCGCCACAAAAACCACACCGCCAGCAGTCCCCCCAGTAGGAGCAGCGGATAGCTTGACCTGCTTTTTACGTGCATCCCGAGTCAGCTGTGTGAGGGCGTGATCAGCCCTGTCTCGTAGGCGAAGACGACGATCTGCACGCGGTCGCGCAGCCCGAGCTTTGAGAGGATGTGACCGACGTGGGACTTCACGGTGGCCTCGGAAAGCACAAGCCGCTCGGCGATCTCGGCGTTTGAGAGGCTACCCGCGAGGAGCAGCAGAACCTCTTGCTCGCGCGCAGTCAAAAGCGTCAATCGCTCGTGCTGAGCGTGATCGGGGAGACCGGAAACAGGGAGACGATGGGCGTAGGTGGACAATAGCCGGCGGGTGACGCTCGGCGCCACGACGGCGTCTCCGCTCGCGACCGCGCGTATGCCCGAGAGCAGGTCGGCCGGTGGAGTGTCCTTCAGCAGGAAGCCGCTTGCTCCGGCCCGCAGCGCCGCGTAGACGTACTCGTCCAAGTCGAAGGTGGTGAGGATGATTATCCGCGCGCTGCTACGGGACTCGACGATCAGCCGGGTCGCCTCCACACCATCCATCTCGGGCATGCGCACATCCATCAGCACGACATCCGGTCCCAGCCGCTCGGCGGCAGCGACCGCCTCGTGGCCGTTTGTCGCCTCTCCGACGATCGACATGTCGGGTTGGGTGTCGATCACCATCCGAAACGCCATCCGCATCAGCTCCTGGTCATCGGCCAGCAGCAGACTTGTGCTCATCGCAGAGCACCCTCGGCGTCGGGGTCCAGCCGCAGGTGCACGCGCCAGCCGCCCTGCGGCCTGGGGCCGGCTTCGAGCTTGCCTCCGTAGGTGGCGGCGCGCTCGCGCATGCCGTGCAGCCCACGGCCACGCCCACCCAAGCCCGCCACGGCTCGTCCGCTGCCCGTATCGGTGACCTCCAACTCGACCTGACCCGGGCGGCAACTCAGCGCCAGATGCGCGCAAGTGGGACGATCGGCGTGCTTGAGGGTGTTGGTCAGAGCCTCCTGAGCCACCCGGAACACGGTCAGCTGCACACCGTCGGCGAGCTCGTGCGGGTCGCCATCGAGATCCATCGTCACCGGGATTCCCGCGGCATGCACGCGCGCAAGCAGCTCGTCGAGCCGGCCGAGGCTCGGCTGTGGCTCGAGCGGACGGGCCTCGGACTCCTCGCGCAGCACGCCGAGCAACCGGCGCATCTCCACCAGCGCCTCGCGGCCCGTCGCCGACACGCGCTGCGTAGCCTGCGCCGCGCGCTCTGGCGAAGTGTCCATCGCGTAGGTGGCGCCATCGGCCAGGGCGATCATCACGCTGAGGTTGTGGGCCACGATGTCGTGCATCTCGCGTGCGATCCGCGCTCGCTCCGCAGCGGCGCCGAGCCGGCCCTCCTGGTCGCGCTCGAATTCCAGCCGCGCGGCCTTCTCGTGCAAGGAAGCCAACAACGCCCTGCGCTGGCGAATCGAGATGCCGAGCACGGCGGCCGCGGTCGCCAGCCCGGAGAGGCCGACCCATACCTTCAGCGGCGCGGTCGGCGACCAGCGCGCCGCGGCCATGATGGCGCCCAGCTCGACCGTGCCGGCCGCAAGCGCGACCTCGAGCAGGCTCCCATCCAGGGCCACCCAGTAGAGGGCGATGAGCACCGCAGCATCGGCCAGCTGTGGGGCGGCAAGCAGCCACTGCGCCAACGCGACGAACGCGATCACGCCAAAACAAAGAATCGGGCTCAAACGACGCAGGAGCAACGGGGCGCAAAGGGCGCCGCAGAAGATCACAGCGAGCGTGTCGAGGCGATGCTGGGTCGCCAAGCCCACGATGCTCAAGGCCGCCGTGGCGAGGCAGATCGCGAGATCAATCGCGACCGGATAACGGGCGCTCATCTTGCTCATCCGCTCAGCTCGCTGGGTCAGCCAGGTCGAGGCAGGCTCTTGCGCTGACTCGTTCATCCCTCCATCTTGGCGGTTTGCCGGCACCAGCGCCAGCGGATCGTGGGCATCGGCCCAGAGCGCCCGCTTCATTTTTTGCTCCTACTCGAGCTCTGCGTCGAGGACCAATCCAGGGCTTGACTGTGGTGCGACGTGCGCGACACGCACCTCGCTTTGAATGTCGCACTTGGTGATCGTCACGTAGCCGACGAGGGCGATGAACACGAGCAGCGCCAGCCCGCTGACGGTGCCGTCCCCGAGGCCGAGGCCGGATTGCGCTCCGGGCTTGCTGAACCAGTCGGCGAAGGAGGCGCCGAGCGGCCGCGTGACGATGTACGCAAACCAGAAGGCGACGATCGGGTTCATGTTGAAACGCCACCAGCCGACCGCGGGGATCGCGATGATCGCGGCGAACAGCAGCACCGAGTCGAAGAAGCCAGTTTTCAGTTGGATCGCGGTTAGATCGCCCGCGGCGGTGCCGAGTGCGAACGTCGCCAGCACGGCGGCCCAGTAATACCCCTCGCGGCGGCGGGTCGTGATGCTGTGGATCGAGAGCGTGCCCTCGCTGCGATACCAGCGCCAGAACACGGCGGCCGTGACGAGCGCGAACAGCGGCGTGGTGACCGCGTAGGGGATGCTCGCGCCGTCGTGGATGCCGTCGGCGGCCATCGTGCCGAAGATCGCGACCATCATCACCGCGAACCAGTAGAACGGCGCACGGTATTCGCGCTGGCGCATCTGCAGCCAGATCGCGAACCACAGGCCGAAGATCCCGATCGCCGCAGCGATCGGAACGCTGTGCTGGCCGAGGAAATCCGACATCGACTCGCCCATCCCCGTCGTGAGGAGCTTCAGAACCCAGAAGATCACGGCGATCTCCGGGACCTTGGTCATAGCCCCCCGTGTTGTGGATGTCGATGTTGGCTGGTAGGTCGACATCAGGCGTCGCGGCGTACGAGCAGATAGGCGGCGATCGCGAGCAGCACGATCGTGTAGGAGCAGTACAGCGCGAAGCCGCCCCACGGGGAGAGCGTGTGCGGGTCCGGGATCGCCTTGGCGATCGCCCCTCCAGCGTTGGAGGGCAGGTAGGGATTGATCGAGTTGCCGATTTCGCTCGGGAGAATGTCGACGATCCCAGGCAGGACGAACAGCAGGGCGGCGAACGTCGCGATCGCACCCGCGGTGCTGCGGATGATCGTGCCGAGCGCGACACAGAGGACACCCGTCACGGTCATGAACAGCACCGTCCCGACGAGCGTGCGCAGCGCGTGCGGGTGGCCGAGGGTCACGTTCACGTGATGCTCGGTGAGGATCGCCTGGGCGCCGAAGAACGCAACGAACGCGCTCGCGAGCATCAACACGAACGTCACCGAGGCAAACACCGCGATCTTGGCCCACAGCACGGGCAGCCGTCGCGGCACCGCCATCAGGCTCGAGCGGATCATGCCGGTCGAGTACTCGCCGCTGATCACGAGCACCCCGAGCACCCCGATCGCGAGCTGGGCGAGGTGATAGCCGCCGAGGCTCCGATCGATCGAGTCAAAGCTCGCGCGATCGCCCGGACTGAGATGCGACCAGCGGCCCATCGAGACCGCCGCGATCAGCACGCCGAGGCCGGCCATCGCGACGACAGCAAACAGCAGCGACCAGCGTGTCGAACGCAGCGACCACAGCTTCGTCCACTCCGATCGCAGCACGTGCGCCTGCGTCACGCGGCCGGTGAAGGCGCGGCCTGGTGCCGCAGCGGCGGGTAGCGTCTCGGTGGCGCTCACGCGACGGCCCTCACATTCTCGGTCGCTTCGTTTTGCTCGCCGGCATTGGCGCGGTACTCGACCGACTCGCCGGTGAGGCTCATGAAGGCCTCCTCCAGCGAGGCCTGTTGCGGCGTCAGCTCAGAGATCACGATTCGCGCCTCCAAGGCAATCTTGCCGATCTGCTCGCCGGTGAGGCCGCTGACTTCCAGCAGACCCTCCTCGATGCTCTGCACCGCCGCCTCGCGCCGGGCCAACGCGTCGCGCAGCTCGGTTGCCTGGGGCGAGCGGACACGCACGTTGGTATCGGAGGAGGCGCGGCGTACGAACTCCGCGACGGAGGTATCGGCGATCAGCCGCCCACGCCCGATCACGATCAGATGCTCGGCGGTCTGGGCCATCTCGCTCATCAGATGCGAAGAGAGAAAGACCGTGCGCCCTTCGGCGGCGAGATTCTTGAGCAGGTTGCGGATCCAGTGGATCCCCTCAGGATCGAGGCCGTTGGCGGGCTCGTCGAGGATCACCGTGCCGGGGTCGCCCAGCAGCGCGGCGGCTATGCCCAGTCTCTGGCCCATGCCGAGCGAGAAGCCGCCGACCCGTTTGCGCGCGACCTCGCGCAGGCCGACCAGCTCGATCACCTCATCCACGCGGCTGCGCGGAAGTCCGTGGGTCTGGGCCAGCGCGAGCAGATGGTTGTAGGCCGAACGCCCGGTGTGGATCGCGTGAGCCTCGAGCATCGCCCCGACCTCGTGTAGCGGCGCCTCGAAGTTGCGGTAGGCACAGCCGTTGACCCTCACCGTCCCACTGCTGGGGGCATCCAGCCCCAGGATCAGCCGCATCGTGGTCGACTTACCGGCCCCGTTAGGCCCCAGAAAGCCCGTCACGATCCCGGGCGCGACGGAAAACGTGAGATCGTCCACGGCGAGCTTCTCGCCATAGCGCTTGCTCACACCACGAACCTCGATCACACCATCACCGTACGGTTTTCCGCGCGTGGCCACAACATCCTGAAGGACCATCTTTGACGATCCCCATATCCACCTCAGGTCGCACTCGACCGCTACCTACGATGCATCTTCTCTCGGGCAGCGGGAGTGAGACAAGATCGCGCGCGAGAGGTTCGGCCAGCAGATTCAGCGACACCACTCCTATACCGGTTCGTGGCTGTCGACCGACCCACCTATCCGTGGTGACTCGCCGGTGACCCGATCGCGCTGGGGTCGGTACGGCCAGACTGTAGGTCTTTCGAGTTTTGTGGCTTCGCGGCATAGCGCGCTTTGAGCAACGCCCGAAATTGCCTGCCGCGAGTCGCCAAGTGTGAGATTGAACGCGTGACCCTGTCACTGACACGGAGCTCAGAACTGGCGACATAAATGTCGTTGGGCTCTATGTTTCGCCAGAGCTCATATCCTTTTGCCCGCATGTATTGCCGATACTCATCGTCACCAAACATGTTCTCAACTATGAGCACGCGCGGCTTGAACTGATCAAAATCCAGGCCATCCAAGACCTCACACTCCCACCCCTCAACGTCGATCGCCAAAACATCTATGTGGCTGACCGATGATGCATGCTCCTCGAGGAGAGTGTCCAAGCGCCTGAGGTCGACCTTGATCTTTCGGATGTCCAGCTCCGAGTCGACCAGCTCAGCGTAGGAATCCTTGATCGCCAGCGACGAGAATGACTCGTATGAAACGTTACCGCCTCTATATGCGGTGCCGCCGGAGTCCACGACAGAGAAGTCGACTCCGTCCTCGTCGTGATCTCCGCAGGCGTACTGCAGAATTTCGTGTCCCTGCGCTCGATGAAGCTCACAGAAGTCAGGATTGGGCTCGACCGCAACAACATTCCAGCCCAGCTCTCGATATGACGCACTGACGGACAGATAGTCGGGATGAGCCGCGCCAACCTCGACCAGAACACCAGAAATAGCATCGGAAAAGAAGCGATCCCTGACGAGCACGTCCACGTCTCCCTCAGCCATATGCTCCCTACGCGATTTGATCATGTCCAGGCACCTGCTCCCTCTGCGATTTGACCATGTCTGGGTACCTATCGACAGGGATGGGCCGAACTTGAGAGTCAGGCCGATACTGCGACGAATCTCTGGGTCGGCGGCTCAGCGGCCGAGCTGGTCGAGATCGTCGTCGATCGCCGTTGATTCGACGTCAAAAGATGTCTCAACACGGTTAGGAGGCGCGAAGCGTCCCGCTGTCGCGGCAAAGCTCACCACGCGAGCGGCGTAGTGACGTGAGATCCAGCGACGCGTAAGCATACGGGTGAACGGAAACAGCAGCAGCGCACCGAGGAGCGCCGTGACGAACCCGGGGACGACGAGCAGCAGCGCCCCGAGAAATCCGAGTGCGCCGTCGAGCGCAGCACGAGCGGAAGCACGACGCTCAGACACCGCCAGCGAGACGCGATCGATCGCCGAGCGCCCCTGGATGCGCAGAAGCTGCACGCCAAGCAGCGAGGCCCCGATCAGCAATACGACCGCCAGCAGCCAGCCGATCGCACGGCCGACCTCGATGAAGACGAACAGCTCGAGGATGGGCACTCCGATCAAGGCAAGAACGAACATCTCAGCAGTCAGCCTACGCATCGCGGCGTGCGTGCTCCCGCGTGACGCGCCGACCCGCGGCCCAGCACGGTCCGGCACTGGTCATATTGTTCGCTCGTGGCGCGCACTCGACTGTACCGCGAGGGAAAGCTCGTGCTCGAGGACTTTCCGGTCAAGGACATCTCCGAGCACCTCGAGGACGAGAACGCATGTGTGTGGTTGGACTATTGCGACCCAACCAAGGCGGAGCTCGCGACGATCGCCGAGGAGCTGCAGCTGCACCCATTGGCGGTAGAGGATGCGATCAGCGCGCATCAGCGCCCGAAGCTCGACCGCTACGACACGCACCTGTTCCTCAGTGCCTATGCCGTGAAGCTCGATGCGGGGTCTGGTGAGCTGCGCACGCACGAAATCGGCGCTTTCATCACGCCGCGTGCACTCGTCACGGTCCACATGGAGAAAGGCGCCCAGGTCGACTCACTGCTCGCTCGTTGGGACGCGTCAAAAGAGCTCGCCAAGCACGGCGTGTCGTTCCTGCTCTGGGGTCTGTTGGACGACATCGTCGACGGGCACTTCGAGGCGGTGCAGTCGCTTGACAGCGAGATCGAGGCGCTGGAGGATCTCCTGTTCGATGACGCACAGCGCAACACCGAGGTTCAGCGTCGGTCGTTTGAGCTTCGCAAGAGCCTCGTCCTCCTTCGACGTGTGGTGTTGCCGATGCGCGAGGTCGTCAACTCGCTGATGCGCCGTGACTTGCACGTGCTCGATGAGGAAATGGCCCCCTATTACCAAGACGTCTACGACCACGTGCTTCGCGCGACGGAGTGGACGGAGTCGCTGCGCGACCTCGTTAGCACGATCCTCGAGACGAACCTCACGATTCAAGGCAACCGGATGAACCTCGTGATGAAGAAGGTCACGAGCTGGGCGGCGATCATCGCCGTCCCGACGGCGATCACCGGCTTCTACGGGCAGAACGTGCCTTATCCCGGTTTCGCGGCTCATTGGGGATTCTGGTTTTCGACGGCGCTAATCATCGTGCTGTCAGGTGGCCTGTACCGGGGCTTCCGACGTCGCGACTGGCTCTAGCACGTCGTTCCTATCTCACGCTCGCAGCCCGAACACCTTGGAAAGTGTGCGGACAGAGACAAAGCAATTGCACCGAACAAATTTGGGCTGGTCCAGCACATCCCAGCGCCAATCGCGCCGGCTTGCTCAAGTGCGAGCGCCTGCGGCGGAGGAGCCCAGCAGCCGTACCGCTCAGGGTGATTCCGCGTGTTCCGGCTCGTCCCGCAGCCGTCGCCAGCGGGCGCCGCGGCCGGTTCCGAGGGATTCGATGATCCCGGCTCCCTTGAGCTCCGCGAGGACCTTGCTGATGTGGGCGTCGCTGACGCCGGGGGCGTTTTCCCGGACGGCGGAGACCGTGA
>Ga0302180_10002051_pt1 | contig 15849 bp, 14 predicted proteins | sample I_Palsa_E3_2_FD_200575 | JGI IMG/M metagenome (GOLD analysis project Ga0302180, IMG submission 200575) | Peat permafrost microbial communities from Stordalen Mire near Abisko, Sweden - I_Palsa_E3_2 | ecosystem: Environmental > Terrestrial > Soil > Palsa > Peat permafrost | place: Sweden... | reverse complement strand
CAGCACGGAATTCTGGAATCCGAAGTTGAGGGGACCGGTTTGCTACAACCCGGCCGCCTCGAAATCCATCCTCGTTTACACATTGCGGCGGACGAAACTCGTACTTGCCGGGCATTCCAAGGCGCAGCTGCTCGACGAGATTCACGCTGCGGTTGCGCGCAAGGAACTCCCGTGGCCCGAGCCGGGCGCGATGTCATTCATGATGTCCAAGGATGGGTACCTCGGGGATGCCGCGGGTCACTGGCATTCGCATCTGATGTTTCATGTGCCGAAAGCCGCATCCGAAAGCTGGGGAGCCAACCTTCCGGGTTCACCCGTGGTTCTCGACGATCGCGAACTTCCAGAGCCCCAGACCGTCTTCATGGTGCCCGTAACCCACTGGTCGGACGGTACAGCGGCGCCGATTATGTAGCGGATATCCCGCCCACCCGTAGGAGCCATGCAGATCAATCGTCTGTAGACACCAAACGGCTGGCCGCAGCCTCTGAACGTTCGCCGCCCACCGGCGGCACAACGGCGCCGAGATTTGCGCGAGAAACCCACCCCGAGAGGCCGCCGCCAGCACGAATGAGTATGAAATCTTCATGCTCAGCCGTCATTGTGACGCTCTCCGCTTCCCGCAATACAAATGCCGTGTCGGCCATCGGTGCCGGGGATACGCGCGCAGGTGTCTGGTCGATGAGAACGATCGCCTCATGCATTCGTGGCCACAGCAGGATCGCGTTGGACGCGGTCACAGCAATCAGTGCGACGCCAAGCAGGATACCGCCCCCCGGTATCCATAGAAATCGCGGCGCAACCTTTCTGGCCACCAGCCCTATTCCGACCAGGGCAATTCCCAGCACTCCGAGCCAGGCGGCTGAGGTGGGGTTCGTGACCTGCGCGAGGCGTGCAAGACGGTTCTGCGGCTTCATGGACACATGTGCTGAGGCGCGGACGTACGCAAGATTGGCATTGATATCCGGGTCATCCGGCGCCAGCAGTGCGGCGCGCTCATAGCTGAGCACTGCCAAACCCGGCTTGCCAGCCCGAGCATACGAATTAGCCAGGTTATAAAGGCCATCTGCCGAATAGCGTGGCTGCGATGGCTGCGCGAGCGCCTGCCCGGCCCACAGCGCGAGACCCGCGATCAGCATGGGTATCTTTGACGCGCGCATTTACTCCCTCTCCCCTGCGAGTTCGCCGCGAATCAGCGCGAGCCAACGCTGAAAGTCTGTGCTACCCGGCTGGTAATCGGAATACCTCGCCTCTTCGGCGAGGGCAAATAGTCGTCCGACGTCCTCGCCCGTCGCGCCCAGTCGCGCTTTCAGCTCCGCAAAAGTGATTTGATCGGCAGGCATCTGCCACCGAGCGGCGAAAGTTTGCAGCAGTGTTTTTCTCGCTGCCTCGAAGAATGAAGAAGAATCACCGGCTCGCGCCGCCGCATCCAGCCGCGCGAGCGCACGCTCGGCTGCTTTCGAAGTTGCGCGTGCAGCGTTCGGGCGCACGGCGAACCAACTGCCCGCCAGAATCAACGCGAGGGTTGTGGGAATGGCCAGGAACGGTGCCCGGAAGTACAGCGGTCTCAGCTCACTCACCCAGTATTGCGGGGGCGGGTGATCGGAACGCAAGCCCTGCATCGACCCCGTCGCGAAAGCGCCGTTCAGGCTCTGGACCCCGGTCAGGGCATTGAGTGAGCTGCTGTCCAGCGAGGTGGCAATCGTCACTTTAATGGGCGGCGTCTGCGCACGCTCGTAACGTCGCGTGTTGGGATTGAAATAACTGAACTCAAGTCCGGGAATTGACTGCTCGCCGGCTTGCGCCGCGATCAACGGTTGTTCGAACACTTTCTCGCCCTGGTATCCGACCGCGTCGCTCGGAGTGAAAGAGGATTTCGCGGGGTAGGTTTTCCAATGATCGAGGTGATCGAACATTGTTGAATCCACGCGATCGAAGTTGCCGGTACCGCGTATATGCAGGCGCAGAGTAAGCGGATCTCCTGCTGCCACGCTGGCGGGCGAGACGTCGCTGGATACCTGGAAGTCGCCGACGGCTCCGCCGAAATCCTTGGGTTGTCCCTCCGTGGGCAGCGGCAGGACCTTCAGTGCGGATGGGGAACTGGCGATCGTAATGTCTTTAGGAGCGATGCCGTTATACATGCTTTGCAACAATGGCCACGCCAGTCTGGACGCGACCGCCCTATCCGCCGCGGATAGCGTGCTGATTTTCGCGGTGACCGGCGTTTCCGCCGACAAGGAAAAATCGCCTGCCTTCACCGCCGCAACAGCGCTGTGCCAGGTGAGCACCACAAAGGTGCTACCTTCGATCGCCTGTTCGCGACGTTCGGGTTGCTTTGATAGGTTGTTGAGCGTGAAGTCGCTTCCCGTGAGCGTGGGCAGGCCATTCACCGATGTGACGATTCCGGGGCGTAAGCCCAGTTCGATGTCAACCGGCACGCTTTCGCCCACGTAGACGGCGCGTGTCGGGATGCCCAGGTGGACGAAGGCCGCGCCGCCGGCTTGCAGCTGAGCGCCTTTCGGCAGCGAAGCGGGTACCACCGGCGGCGGAGCCGGCATCTGGCTGCGCCAGGCGTAAGGATTGGGCTCATCTCCTTTCACCACCTCAAGCCCAATAGATTGCGAACTCGGCGTGAGGCCGGGAATGGTGAACACCCCCGGGAACTGGGCTGTCACGCGGATCCGGATGAACGTCGCAGGGATCGGTGTGCCGTTGAGGAATTCGAAACCCTCGGATCGCCCCATTTCCTCGAACGCCAATCCGGGAATGGTCGGTAGCTGGATGTCTTTCAGGCGACCGAAACTTGTCACCTGGATGGTGGCCGATTCGCCGACCTTGATGCGGGAGGGTCGTACGGTTTCATAGGCCAACGCGTTATCCGTTTGCGCCCGCGTGTACTCGGCTGGAGCGAGCAGGCCCGCGACTGCAATCATGACTTTGATCCAGCGCATGGATTTAGGCTCGCGCTACCAATTCTTGAATGCCTTATCCGGCGATTGGTCGGGATCGCGCGGGCCTGACGGCACGGCCAGCGAGTGGTGCTCGTCCGATTTGGCAGAGTCCAAAAGCTCGCTCGCTTCCTCAACACTCATTTGCCCGGGCGGGCGCTGAGTTTCTGCTGCTTGTCTTTCATCGATATTACTCCCACCGTTGGCTGGGCCGGCCTGCTGATCCGGCGGCGACTGCCGCGGCTGCCCTTGCGGTGGAGGTTGGCCCTGGGGCGGCGGTTGGCCCTGGGGCGGAGGTTGGCCCTGCGGCGGAGGTTGGCCCTGCGGCGGAGGTTGGCTCTGCGGCGGAGGTTGCCCCTGCGGTGGAGGTTGCCCGTGGCCCTTGCCATTGCCTTGCCCCTGGCTCTTGCCTTGCCCCTGGCCACCGCCGCCGCCGCCGCCGCCGCCCTGATCAGGCGGCTTTCGGAGCGCATCAATTTTTCGATTGACGAAGTCGCGGTTGTATTTGCTGTCGGCGTCATCAGCGCGCAGCTGCAATGCCGTATCGTACGCCTTGACCGCTTCGGTCCATTTTTGGATGGCCTCCTGCGGGGCGGATTTTTCAAACTGCTGACCCGCCCGATAGAGCGCATTGCCGAGGTTGTAGTAAGCATCCTCCTGGTCCGCCAAGCGCTTTGCGTTGCTCGCCGGCGCGACCTTGATCGATTGTTGGAACGACTGCGTTGCCTGCGGAAACCGTCCCGCCCGATACGCGGTCGTACCCGCGTTGTACTCCACCACGGGCGTCCTGGCGTCGCTCGTTGCGCTCTGAGCATTGGCCTGATCGGCACTCTTAGATCGCATCGGAACGAGCAGCATTGCCATCACGACCGACACAGCCGACACAGCCGACACGGCGGCCGTGCGCGACTGCGCTGGCGCTCGCCGGCGGCCCGAACGACGCGTGCCCACCACAAGGCTAGCCAATAACACCAGCAAGGATGCTGCCAGTGGCCATTGATAACGTTCGTTGTAGATTTTTTGCTGCCTGTAAATCAAATCATGCTTCGTGACCGAGCCGAATACCGTTCTCAGAAACGCCTCAAAATCCGTACCTTGGCCCCCAAGATGCACGTAGGCACCCGCCGTGGCAGCGGCGATGGCCGTAAGGCCGGCCTCGTCGAGATGGGACTTTACCAACGCGCCTGTCTCATCCCGAACCGAGCCACCGCCCTGATCCAACGGCAAGGGGATCAGATCGCCTTCCGCAGTACCGACACCGACGGTGTAGATCTTCAGGCCATCTTGCTTTGCCGCGTCTTTAGCCGCAGTCAGAGCGTCTCCCTCAAGATTCTCGCCATCCGTTACCAATATCAGGATTCTGTCGCTTCCAGGATGGCGGCTAAGCGCCGCCCGCGCCGCCAGGATGGCGCTCGGGATGTTAGTCCCGCCTCGCGGAATGGTGTGAACATCGATTGCATCCAACGACTGGTGAAACGCGCCATAGTCGAGCGTCAGTGGGCACACGAGAAAAGCGCTGCCTGCGAACGCCACGATGCCGATGCCGTCGCCGTCCAGTTGCCTTGCCATGTCATCGATCGCCAGTTTTGCCCGAGTCAATCGGTTGGGTTTTACATCGGCAGTCAACATACTTCGCGACGTATCGATCGCGAACACGACCTCATTGCCGCGGCGGCTGATTTTCTCCCAGTGATATCCCATCAGCGGACCGGCAAGCGCCCCGCAAAGGCATAGTACCGAGCCCAAGACCAGGACTCGCTGAAGGAAGCGGCGGGCCCCGGACACCGAGCGGGTTAGCCTGCGTCGCAGATGTGGCGCGACAAATTGCGCCAGGGCCGCATGCTGCCGTAAGTCGTAACTGCGCCATATGCCGACGAGCACAAGACAGGTCAGAAGACCCGCGAGCAGCCAATGTGGATCGCTGAATCTCACGGTAACCTGCGATACCTCGTATGTTGCAGGAGAACCCAAAGTCCGAGTAGTCCCAGCGACGGGAACAACGTCCATCTGTAAAGCTCTTCCACGTGCTCGAATTTCTCCACGGTCTGCGCCGATGTCTCGTACCGGTTGATCTGCTCATAGATTTTTTGCAGCGAATCCGTATCGGTCGCTCGATAGAACTGGCCGCCGGTTTCATTGGCTATGGCCTGCAGCGTCTTCTCATCGACGTCCACATCCGCCATGATCACGTGCGTGTTGCCTGCCTTGTCCATGATCGGAACCGGAGCCTTACCGCGCACGCCGACGCCGATGGTGTATACCTTCACGCCCAAGGCTCGGGCCGCTTCCGCTGCGGCAAGCGGAGGTATTTTTCCGCTGTTGTTGACGCCGTCAGTCAAAAGTATGACTACCTTGGATTTTGTCGCCGTGGTGCGCAAATGATTCACGGCTGCGGCGATGGCCGAGCCGATCGCCGTTCCGTCGTCTCCTAGACCTACGTTGATACGCTCTAGATTCTGTTGCAGCCAGTCGTGATCCAAAGTGAGCGGACTGACGATATACGGGGCCGCAGCGAACGCGATGAGGCCGATACGGTCGTTGGGGCGCTCGTCGATGAACTTGGAGACGACCGACTTGACCACCGCGACGCGGTTGACGCGGACGTTACCAACCTTGAAATCAAGCGCCTGCATTGAACCGGAAATGTCCAGTGCGAGAACGATGTCAATTCCGTTCGCCGTGACGGAAGTTTGACTGTGCGTGCGCTGCGGCCGGGCCAACCCGACGATCATGAGAGCCGCGGCGATGATCGGAAGGAGCCACACAATCCCACCGATCCGGCTTCGAGTGCGGCGAGCGATGTCGCGCGCGAGACTGACATCGGAATACTCGACGGCGGCTACCGGTCCCTGCCGCCCTCTCCATAGAACGACGAGTGGCAGCAGGGTCATTGCCCAGAACCAGTCGGGCTGAAGGAATCGAATCATGCGACCGGCGCCTCGCCGGTCTCCAGCACGAAACGGCGGGCGCTTCCGAAAAGCGATTCCATATCCGTGACCGCTAGCGAAGCCCCTGCGAATTTAACGAAATCGCATTGGTGCAGAAATTCCGCCAGCAGCGAGCGGTGACGCGCGAGCGCTTCATTCGAACGCTGCAGCAGAGCTTGCAGGAATTCCTCGGTCGTCCGCTGCGTAGCAACAACGTCGAACCGCTTCTCGATGTATTCTCGTATCAGCTCGGATGCAGCGATTCCGAATTCCCGAGCCGTTTCGGGACGCATCAGAGGTCTGGTGCCATCCAGGCGCTGCAGGGTTCGTTCCGATAAGGTCAGCGGCTGGCGCGGAAGTCCGCGATGGCGCCGACGCCAGAGGACATAGGCGCAAAGCGCCACGACGATCGCGGCCGCAAGGACCGCGGGTACCAGCCAGGGCCCTCCCACGGCCTTGAGGCCCCGAATGTCGCGGATGTCCTCCGCAGCTTCGGCCAAGACTGCTCCTGGCAGAAACGCGAGCCACGCGCACCGTCCGGCGGAGCGGCGGCCGCAGACACGCGCATTCATACCCGTGGGCGGCCGCGCGATTTGAAAAATCGCTGCAGCGGCGGAATATAGGGCGCATCCGTGCGCAGCTGCACGGTGTCGACCCCTTCTGCTCGTAGATCGTTACGCAGACTTCGGGAGCGTTCCAGGGAAAGCTGGTTGAAACGTTTCCGCACCGCTGCGCGCGCCGTGTTGAGCTCAATGATCTCGCCGGTTTCCGCATCTTCCAGTGCGATGATTCCGACGTTGGGAAGCTCTCTTTCGCGCGGATCCTCGACATGAAGCGCAATCAAGTCGTGACGACGATTCGTTTGACGAACCGCGCGTCGTAGCGCCGCGCGGGCAACGCCGGGATCGCCGCTTGTCTCAAAGTCCGAAATCAGGAACACCACGGCGCGCCGGTGGAGCACATGATTCACGACGTCGAGCGTTTTCACGGTGTCGGTACCGACGCCCTGCGGCTCATGATAAAGAATGTCCCGCACAACGCGCAGGACGTGTCGCCGACCTTTCTTCGGCGGTAGATATCTCTCGATGCGGTCCGTGTACAGAATCAAACCGACTTTGTCGCTATTGCGAATCGCAGAAAAAGCCAGCACGCTTGCGACCTCCGCGGCCAGATCTCGCTTTGCCATCTCGCCGGATCCGAAAGTTCCCGAAGCACTGATGTCAACCACGAGAAATAGGGTGAGCTCACGCTCCTCCGTAAACTTCTTGACGAACGCACGGCCAGCGCGTGCCGTAACATTCCAGTCGATGGTCCGGACTTCGTCCCCGGGGCTGTATTCGCGGACCTCGTCGAAGTCCATTCCCCGCCCCTTGAATACCGAGTGGTAGGCGCCGGCCATGCTCTCGTCGACCATGCGGCGCGTGCGGATCTCCAGCTCACGCATGCTGCTGCGCTTCGCCTTTGCCGACTGGTTCGCATCCGCCATTGGAATGACACCCTCGCTCAGGGCACCGGCAGTGTGTTCAGAATTCTCTCAATGACATCCTTGGAAGTGACGTTCTCGGCCTCGGCCTCGTAAGTCACCGACACCCGATGCCGCAGTACATCCATTGCAACCGTCTTTACGTCCTGCGGCGTGACGAAGTGCCGACCATTGAGAAATGCCATGGCGCGTGCGCCCAGAGTGAGCGCGATCGTCGCCCTCGGAGAAGCGCCGTATTGAACGTAACCGTTCAAGTCGAGCGCTGTAGCGATGGGTGGGCGCGTCGCGAGCACGATATCGACGATGTAATCGCGAACCTTGTCGTCGACGAACACCATATTTACCACGTGCCGAGCATCGAAGATCTGTGATGCGCTAACTACCGTGCGCGGCACGATCATTGGTTCGGTGGTCGCCATGGCATCGAGAATTGCGCGCTCCTCAGCCCGGGTCGGATAGTCGACGACCACCTTCATCATGAATCGATCGACCTGCGCCTCCGGAAGCGGATAGGTGCCCTCCTGTTCCAGAGGGTTCTGCGTCGCGAGCACCATGAACGGCGTCGGCAATGGATAGGTTTCATCGCCGATAGTGACCTGGCGCTCCTGCATGGCCTCAAGCAGCGCACTTTGGACTTTGGCGGGCGCACGATTGATTTCGTCCGCCAGGATAAGATTGCTGAATATCGGCCCATGCTTGGTGCGGAACGCACCGTCCTGTGGATTATAAATCATGGTTCCGACGATGTCGGCGGGTAGCATGTCGGGCGTGAATTGCAGGCGCTTGAAGCGCACCGATATGCAACTGGCTAAAGACTTCAAGGCCAGGGTCTTTGCAAGGCCGGGAACGCCCTCCAGGAGCACGTGACCGTTAGTGAGCAGCGCGATTAGCAGTCGATCGAGAAGGTGCTTCTGACCGACGATGATGCGCCCCATCTCTTCCCGCAGCGGGCTTATCCAAGTCGAATTTTCGGTAACGATTTCGCGTGACGCGCGCATTTCGGGTGCGGGCGTCTGCGAAGCCATACGCTGCTCTGGGTTATTGAGGACCTGCTCGCCCGCGGGTGGGGCAGCTTTTTGATTCATTTAGCGCGAATCCTTCTACATGATATTTGCGATCGGCAGGCGAGGGGATTCGACGCCGACTGAGCATCCGCTCATTAGTCTGCGCGGAACCGAGGTAGTTCCCGTAAATGGTTGAATATTAAAGAATAGTAAAGCGAATTGTGGCAGCGGAGCCGAACCTACATTACCTGCCTCGCGCTTACCGCACCAGAAGACGTTTGATCAAGCTTTTGCACTGGGACGGTAGCGGTTCAGGGCCTGGAGTCGCACTCCCTCGTGCTCGAGCAACCAGCGCTTGCGGTGGAGTCCGCTACCGTAGCCAGTGAGCGAGCCGTCGGCACCGATCACGCGGTGACAGGGAACGACGATGGGGATCGGGTTTGCGCCGTTTGCCCCACCCACTGCACGCACAGCATCGGGGCGCCGCAACCGCGCCGCTAATTGACCGTAGGTAACGGTGCTGCCAGGAGGTATGGTTCTCAAAGTCCTCCACACCCGGCGCTGGAATGCTGTTCCCCCAGGTCGCACCCGGATCTCATCGATGGCTCGCAGATCGCCCGAGAAGTAATCTTGCAGTGCAATGCACACGCCGGAGCCCGACGAGCGCGGCTGCAATCGAACCGGGCCCTTGCCGTGCTGCAACTCGAGGAGTTGTCGCATTCGTGACTCGTGGTCCTCCCAATCCAATGCGCGCAAGGATTCCTCTTCATCGGTCACGATCAGAACGGTGCCGCAGGCGGTCGGGAAACGCTCGAGCCGAAGGACCAGGTCGCTCATGTCCAACTCCTAATAAATATTTCAAATCAATAACCTGTCTCGCGGTGCGAGCATCCGTCCGTTGCCGAGTTGATTTGCCTGGCGGAAAGCAGACGCCCAGTATGTCCGTAAGGCAGTGAGTCGAGGGTTCCTATATGAGGGCTTCCGTCTTCGTCGGTACCAGCGTTGATGGCTTCATCGCGCGACGCAATGGCGATTTTGACTTCCTTCCTGAAGGCGGGGGTGAGCCGCATGGCTATGATGAGTTCATGTCGAGCGTAGACGTGATGGTAATTGGACGAAATACCTTTGAAAAAGTGCTGACATTCGAGACATGGCCGTATGCCGACAAGCGCGTTGTTGTTCTGAGTAGCCGCACCATCGACGTCTCGAATGTCCGTGGCGCGGCGATTGAGCACATGTCCGGCTCTCCTGCTGCGATCACGGATCGCCTTGCGGCCAGTGGAGCCACCCATGCCTATGTTGACGGCGGCATCACCGTGCAACGCTTCCTACGCGCACGTTTGATCCAGCGCCTCATCGTTACGCGCGTCCCGGTGCTTATAGGGGAAGGCATTCCGCTATTTGGTTTGCTTCCTCACGATGTGCAGCTGCGCCACATACATACGAAGACTTATCCAAGCGGACTGGTCAAGAGTGAATATGAGGTTTTGGACTAAGTACGTGTCGAATCCGCGCCTCGACCGGTCATTATCTGGCTGCCAACGACTCCCGGCCGGTTTAAGATCGAGCCTTCGGATACGACTCACACAGGAAGAATAAAGAATGCGCACCACGACGCGGACCCTTTGGTTCGCCGCCCAGCTGCTCACGGTCGCCTGTATGTTGATGAGTTCGCGCTTTGCCGGCGCCACGGAACCGCCACCGTCGGCCCCCGTTCGACCGGTCACCGATACCTACTACGGCACGGAGGTGACCGACAACTATCGTTACCTGGAAAACCTGGACGACCCTGCGGTTCAGGCGTGGATGAAGTCGCAGGCCCAGTTCACCGACACCGTCCTCGCCAGCTTGCCTGGACGCCAGCCACTGCTCAAGCGCATACACGAATTGTTAAACGCCGACCTGACCCGCAGATCCTTCGTGCGCCGTGGTCAGCGCTACTTTTACGAGACGTTTGAGCCGGGAGCCGCTTTGCCCAAGCTCTATTATCGGGACGGACTCAAGGGTACGGAGCATTTGCTGCTCGATCCCGCGAAACTGGCCAAGGGAACCAACACCCACTACGCGCTCGACTTTTACATGCCCTCGTGGGATGGACGATTGGTCGCGGTGGGGATCTCAGCCGGCGGATCCGAAGACTCGGTGATTCATGTCATCGATGTCAAGAGCGGCAAGACACTTGGTGAGTCGATCGACCGGGCATCGAACAGCGTCATCACCTGGCGTGCCGACAATCAGTCGTTCTTTTATCTCCGATACGCAAAGATGACTCCGGGCATGCCGGCGAACGAAACGCTGTACAACGGGCGGAGCTACCTGCATACGATGAGTGTGCGGGTGACGGGCGACGGCGATCCGGTGATATTTGGCCGTGGAGTCGACCCGTCGATCGATGTGCCGGAAGGTCAGGGCACGTACATTGTACTCTCGCCCGACGCAACGCACGCGCTGGCGGTCGCCAATCACAATATGGACCAGAGTCCATCGACGCTGTTTGCGACGTCGCTGGTCCAGGCGACCGATAGTCACACGCCATGGCGGCAGATCGCGGCCGTCGACGACGGGGTGACTCAGTTCCAGGTCCAGGGCGACAAGCTCTACTTCCTGACGTTGAAAGGAGCACCTCGATTTTCTCTCAAGGTCACGTCGCTGGCGCAGCCGGACATCGCCCACGCGGATGTCCTGGTGCCAGAAGGGCCGGCAGTCATCGACGGATTCGCTCTGGCGCGCGAGGGAATCTACGTGCAGGAGCGCGACGGCGCCGGATCGCGGCTGCTGCTGGTCTCCTATGACGGCAAGCAGAGCCGGGTCGTGGCGCTGCCATTCGAGGGACGTGTCTCTGCTCCGGTGACCGACCCGCGCGAGTCGGGGACGCTCTACAGTCTGCAGGGATGGATTGAGCCGGCGCGCATGTTCGCCTATGACCCCGCCGCCGATCAATCGAGCGACAGCGGATTGATTCCGCCCACTCATCTCGACCTGTCGCAGGCAGAGTCGAAAGAGGTTTTTGCCGTGAGCCAGGATGGCACTCGCATACCGCTGTCGATTGTCTATAAAAAGGGACTCAAGCTCGACGGCACTCATCCGACCATGCTGACGGGCTATGGCAGCTACGGACTGTCGTTCGATCCGGACTGGTTCCCCGCCGCGCTGTCACTCTCCTGGATTGAGCGCGGCGGCGTCGTGGCCATTGCTCATATTCGCGGCGGCGGCGAGTACGGCGAGAGCTGGCATCTGGCCGGACAGAAATCCACCAAGCTGAACACGGTTTTTGATTTTATCGCGTGCGCCGACTATCTGGTCAAACAGCATTATACGTCGCCAAAATTACTGGCAGCCTATAGCGCCAGCGCCGGCGGCATTACCGTCGGTGGCGCGCTCACCTTCCGACCGGATTTATTTGCCGTCATCATCGACCAGGTCGGCATGACGGATTCGCTTCGATACGAGACCACACCCAATGGACCGCCGAACGTGAGCGAGTTCGGATCGGTCAAGACTGAGGACGGATTCCACGATTTGTACGCGATGGGCGCCTACCTGCATGTGCGCGACGGCACCGCCTATCCGGCAGTATTGTTTTGGACCGGGGCCAACGATCCACGCGTGGCGCCGTGGGAAGTCACCAAGATGGCGGCGCGAATCCAGGCGGCCACGGTGAGTGGGCGACCGGCCCTGTTGCGGATCGACTACGACGCTGGCCACGGGATGGGTTCGACCGAGGAGCAGTTTGAAAGCCAGATGGCCGACTACTGGTCGTTCACGCTGTGGCAGGTGGGTGATCCGCAATTTCAACCGGCGCAGTAACTCTGATCAGTCCTGGGGAGCGTTTGCATGAACACGAATCGCGCACGTCGATGCGCCGCGGCCGTAGCGTCGAGCGCAGTGCTCTGCGCGCTGGCAGGCTTCGCACCAGCCAATGCGGCGACGTCGTACGAGCGGATGGCGCCGCTAGAGGAGTATCTGATCCCGGATCCTCACGCAGAGATCGCGCTCGCGCGCAGTGCGGCGCCGGCCGCGATCTCAGACAAGGCCACGGTCCTCACTCTCAATCCGCAGGGCTACGAGACTGCCATCCATGGCACCAACGGATTTACCTGCCTGGTGGAGCGATCCTGGATGTCGCCGTTCGCTAGCCCGGAATTCTGGAATCCGAAGATGAGGGGACCGGTTTGCTACAACCCGGCTGCCTCGAAATCCATCCTCCCTTACACGCTGCGGCGGACGAAACTGGTACTGGCCGGACGCTCCAAGGCGCAGATGCTCGATGAGATCCGCGCCGCGGCTGCGCGCAAGGAACTCCCATGGCCCGAGCCGGGCGCGATGTCATTCATGATGTCCAAGGATGGGTACCTCGGGGATGCGGCGGGTCACTGGCATTCGCATCTGATGTTTCACGTGCCCAAGGTCGCGGCCGCCAGCTGGGGAGCCAACCTTCCAGGCTCACCCGTGGTCCTCGACGATCGCGAAGTTGCGGAGCCCGAGACCATATTCCTCGTGCCCGTAGACCACTGGTCGGATGGAACAGCGGCGCCAATTATGGGTAGTGCCAGCGAGTAAACCGTTGGTGAATGCCGATCGCGCGGCCAACGATGCCATCAGATACACAACCAGGGAGCTGATGAACGCGTTCACGATCTGATCCGGAATCGCAACGGCCAGATACGCGCCGAATCGCGCCTGCAGCGACGGAACAGCAACTAGCGAATGAATAATATGCCGTCATCACAAAAACTGTCCGTGACCGAGAAAGTCGGGTACAGCCTGGGGGATCTCGCCGCTAATCTGATCTTTCAGACTCTGGTTGCATTCCTCGCGTTCTTCTACACCAACGTGTTTGGCATTCCTGCGGATAAAGCCTCCTGCATCATAGCCTCTGCGGGGACCGTTCACCTACCGCGGACAGATTCTTACTCCCGTGATCGGCTGGACCAGCCATCATCCCATTTGCAGGTATCAGGATAAATGGTACTTGTTTTATCACGATTCCATATTGTCCAAGGGCGTCACGCATCTGCGATCGGTCAAGATGACTGAGTTAACCTACCGACCAGATGGCAGCATCGTGACGATTAACCCCTACGGGGATTGAGTTTACGCGGCTAGCGCCGCGTCGTGAGTTTGCTGCGCCGGCCTGAACGTCATCGCCATCATCACGGCAATTATCCCGAACCCCCAGGACACGAGGTACAGCGAGCCGTAGCTGCCAAACGTGTCGTAGAGCCACCCGCCGAGCACCGGGCCGGTGGCCATGCCGAGGCTCCCCGCCATCGCGGTACCGCCAATTATGGTACCCATCATCCGCAGCGGGAAGTTCTCGCGCGCCAGTACCGCGTACAGAGGCATCACGCCGCCGTAGGTAAATCCGAACAGCACAGCCACCGCGTAGAACACGTCTAAGGAAGTGGCAAAGTAGTACGACGCCGCGAAAAACGCCTGCATCAAGAGACCTGCGATCAGCGTGCGACGCGCACCGAACCGGTCGCCCGCCAGCCCGAATGCAATGCGCCCGCCGAGACCCGCGAGTCCTTCCACACTGTAAATGGTCACTGCCGTGGTCAGCGGGATGCCGCAGGTCACGGCATAGCTCACGGTGTGGATGATTGGTCCGGAGTGCGTCGCGCAGCAAAAGAAATTGGTGAGCACCAAGACGATGAATTGCGGCGAACGGATTAGCAGCCCGATAGGCATCGCGGGCTCCTGGGTCGCCGCGTCGCGGCCCTGTGCGGACGCATGCTCGAGCGCCGGCGGGCGGCGCACCAGGAACGAGACTGGCACCAGTACGCACACCACCAGCACCGCCACGATTTGAAGCACTTGCCGCCAGTCATGTGTGCTCGCCAGCCGGGCTACCCACGGCGACATCGTCAGGGGTGCGACGCCGAATCCCGCCGATACCAGGGATACCGCCAGGCTCCGCTGCGTCAAAAACCAGCCGGTTACGCAGGCTATGATCGGCGCGAACATTGCCGAGGTGGCCAGCCCTACCAATAACCCGAACGCAAATTGGAATCCGGTCAGCGATGGCGCCACACTCGCGAGCTCGAGGCCGGCGCCCAATAGAAGAGATCCGATCAGGCAGGTCCAACGCGCACCGATCCGATCGCTCAGAGCGCCCCACGCGGCGCTCCCTACTGCCATTGCGAGAAATCCGACGGTCATGGCGGCCGAGACGCCGGTCGTAGACCAGCCCGTGCTGGCTGTGATCGGCCGCAGCAGCACCGGGAGCGAGAACATCGCGCCGAGCGCGATGCAGCCCATGACCGCGCCGGCGGCGACGACTATCCAGCGGTAGCGAGGTTCAGCCACGGAGTTCATTGGTGCGGATTTTAGGATTCTAACGAGGCAAGCTGCAACGCCGGCCGACGGCCTGAGTGACCCTTTGTGCGACAAATCGCGCGGTTTGCTCAGGTTTCGAAATAGCGCGGCCGGTCGAGATCGGGAATAAGCGCCGGCTGTTTCGGCTGCCACCCCAGCAGTTCTCGAGTTCGCTCACTTGAGGCCGGGTTGTTCATCGCTGCGAAGTGCGCAAACCAACCAAAGTGTTGAGCCGCGGCTTCGGGTGATTTGGATACGACGGGAATGTTCAGATGGCGGCCGATCACTTCAGCAATCTCTCGGAACGCAATGCCCACTTCGGCGACGCCGTGAAGCCGAGTCCCTGCAGCAGGAGCTTTTTCCAGTGCAAGCCTGAACAGATGGGCAGCATCGAGTCGATGCACCGCAGACCAGCGATTGAGTCCGTCGGCTTGATACGCGGACACGCCCTTTTCGCGCGCAATCCTGATGAGAGTTGGAACGAAGCCGTGATCGCCATCCCCATGGACCGATGGTGGAAGGCGTACCACCGTAACGCGCGCGCCACGTTGCGCCACTGAATCTGCTGCGTATTCCGAGGCTGCGCGAGGGTGAGAGGTGGGTCCGGAAGAAGGCCTGGATTCCTCGGTGGCAAGGCCGCCGGGTGGAAGAATGCCGATTCCGGAGGTGATGATTAAGGGGCGGTTCGACCCAGCAAGCGCGGAGCCAAGGGCCTCAATGGCGTGGCGGTCTGTCTCGCAGACTTCCTTGAATTTCGAGAAGTCATGGATGAAGCCGGTGTGAATCACCCCATCCGACATGGCTGCTCCGCTGCGCAGGCTTTCCAGGTTTTCAAGATCGCCTCGATGCACCTGGGCACCAGCGGCGATAAGAGATTTGGCGGCGCCATCTGAGCGAGCAAGACCGATGACCTGATGGCCTGCGTTAATGGATTCCTGAACAATGGCAGAACCGATAAAGCCTGTAGCACCGGTGACAAAGACACGCATAAGGACTCCTTTCTGTACTTTGCTTCAGTCGCGGCATGACCGAACTCGCGGTCCTGTGACAACCAAGATATTTGATTGTCGAAAGACGATCTATGCTCTAAAGTCCGCATTATCTTCGCAATCGTCCGGATGAATCGTGGATCCGCTCTCCGATGTCCTGTCACTGCTGAAACCGCGCAGTTA
>Ga0302180_10002050_pt1 | contig 15854 bp, 15 predicted proteins | sample I_Palsa_E3_2_FD_200575 | JGI IMG/M metagenome (GOLD analysis project Ga0302180, IMG submission 200575) | Peat permafrost microbial communities from Stordalen Mire near Abisko, Sweden - I_Palsa_E3_2 | ecosystem: Environmental > Terrestrial > Soil > Palsa > Peat permafrost | place: Sweden... | reverse complement strand
CTGCTCGCCCGGAACAGCTGGCTGACCACCTCGGGATCGAGCGCGGTCCCGCCTTCGGCCACCCGCTGCAGGGCCGCGGCGAACTCGGCCACGTTGGCGACCCGGTCCTTGAGCAGGTAGCCGACGCCCGCAGCGCCGCCTTCGAGCAGCTGGGCGCTGTAGGACGTCTCGATGTACTGGGAGAACATGAGCACGCCGGTGCCGGGAAAGCGCTGCCTGAGCGCCAGCGCGGCGCGCAGGCCCTCGTCGGTGTGCGTCGGCGGCATCCGGATGTCCACCACCGCCACGTCCGGCTGGTGCTGCGCCACCGCGGCCAGCAGCGCGTCGCCGTCGGTCACCGCCGCGCAGATCGCATGCCCGCGGTCCTCGAGCAGCCGGGTCAGCCCTTCCCGCAGCAGCGCGGCATCCTCGGCGATCACGACCCTCATCACATTTCCCCTTAAGCTCGCAGCGGCAGTTCGACGGTCACCATGGTCGGACCACCTGCCGGGCTCGATACGTTGATCCGGCCGTCCACCGTGGACACCCGCTGGGCCAGGCCGGACAGGCCGCTCCCCCGTCCGGCGTCCGCGCCGCCGATGCCGTCATCGGAGACCTCTAGAACAAGCACCCCGGCCCGTTCGGTGTGAATGTTGATTTTGATCTGGTTGGCGTAGCTGTGCTTGGTTGCATTGGCGATCAGCTCCGCCGCGCAGAAGTAGGCGATCGACTCGATGGCCGGCGCGGGCCGGATGCCGATGTCGGCACTGACCGTGGCCGGGATCGCGCTGCTGGCGGCCAGGGTGATCAGCGCGCTGGCCAGGCCATTGTCGAGCACCGGCGGGTGGATGCCGCGGGCCAGGTCGCGCAGGTCAGCCAGCGCGTCGACCGCGTTGCGTTGGGCGGCATCGATCAGTTCCCTGACGGTAGCCCTGTTGTCAGATGCCCTGTTGTCAGCTGCACTGTCCCCGGCCTGGTCGTCATCGCCGAGTTTCTCCCGCGCCATGCCGAGGTTCATGGCCAGCGCGGCCAGCCGCATCTGGGCGCCGTCGTGCAGGTCCCGCTCGACCCGCCGCAGCGCCGCGGCCGAGTCGTCCACCGCCAGCGCCCGGGTCCGCTCGAGCTCGCTGACCCGCTCGGCCATGCTGCTCGGCCCGAGCAGGCCGCGGACCAGCCTGCCATCCGCCGCGTTGATCCCGCGCGCCAGCCACGCCGCGGCCACCACGCATGCCGCGCCGGCGAGGGCCGCGGGAAAGGCGCCCAGCCAGCTTCCGACGCGGATATTTCCCCCGAACGGCACTGGCACCACCGCCACCAGAGGAGACAGAGTGCCCCCGTGGTGGTTGCGGAACAGCAGCCAGATCGCCGGGTAGGCCAGGTCGGCCAGCCCGAAGGCGGTGAGCATGACCGTGTACAGCTGCACGGCCGAGACCGGCAGCTTGATCAGGGCGTACCAGACCGCACGCCAGGCCGGCCGGTCCCGCAGCCGACGGTCGACGCGGTTGAGGATGCCGGTGCCCGGCTGGAACGGCGGCGGGGCCTCGACCTGGCGGCCGAGCATCCGCTTGAGCAGGCGGCGGTGCAGCGAGCCGAGGCGCCGGGACACCCGCAGCGTCATGGTGATCAGCACTAGGCCGAAGACGGTGCCGATGACCGACACGGAAATCGTCAGGCCGGAGAGCAGCAGCACCACGGTGATCCAGAACCCGGCCAGCCCGGCTACCCCGCCGAAGCCGCAGTACATCAGCTCACGGCGGTTCCGGCCGGTGAGCGGGGCACGCACGATGGTGCCCGCCACCCGCCGGATCGCCGCGTCCATGAATCTAATTGTCTCCTGCTGAGCTCTCTGCTGTCGTGGTCCGCTGACGATGTCACGCATCCCGCCGGGTGAGCAGCCAGCTCCCCACGGCGAGAGCCACCATCGTGTAGAGGCAGAGCAGGCCGAATCCGACGCCAGGCGCCAGATTGCCCACGCCGGGCTTGACCGCGGTCATCGAGTTCTCCGCGATGATCATCGGCAGGAACTTCCCGACCGAGTCCTGCAGCGAGGTGCCCAGCGGCACCAAGATGAGCGGCAGCACGAACAAGACCCCGACCACGGCCGAGATGGCGCCGGCTGTGTGCCTGATCATGGCGCCGAGACCGAGGCCGATGAGCGCGATCAGGGCCGGGTACGCGCCCGCCATCAGCACCGCGCGCAGCACACCCGGCTGGCCGAGGCTGGCGTGCGGCGCCGGGGACTTCAGCACCGCCTCGCCCAGCGCGAAGGAGACGAACGCCAGGACCTCCCCCGCTACCAGTGCGACGCCGCCGAGCACCCCGGCCTTGGCCGCAAGCAACACCGGGCGGCGGGGCACCGCGGCGAACGTGGCCCGGATCATGCCGGAGGAGAACTCGCTGGTGATCATCAGCACGCCCAGGACGCCGAACGCCAGCTGGCCGAGCGCCAGGCCGGCGAAGCTGTCGTTAGTGGGGTCGAAGTTCGCCCGGTCTGAGGGCGACATCGTGGCCCAGTGCTCGTGGCTCAGCACCAGGATGGAGATGCCGATCATGCCGGCCGCGAAGACCAGCAGGATCCAGGCCGTGGAGCGGACGCTGCGCAGCTTCAGCCACTCCATCCGGGCGGCGGAACGCAAGCCGTAGTGCCCTTCGGCCCGGCTGGGGCCGACGGTGCGGTCGAGCGTCGCGGCGGTCATGACACGCTCCTCAGCGAATAGTGGGACGGGTAGTCGGTGCTGCCTTCTGTGAGGGAGAAGAACGCCTCTTCCAGCGAACGGCCGTGGGCGGAAAGTTCCGCCACGGTGGTCTGGGCCAGCAGCCGGCCCTGGCCGATCACGATGAGCCGGTCGGCGGTCTGGGCGACCTCGCTGATCAGGTGGCTGGAGACCAGGACGGTGCGGCCGTGTGCGGCCAGGTTCTTCAGCAGGTTGCGGATCCAGCGGATGCCCTCGGGGTCCAGGCCGTTGACGGGCTCGTCGAGCAGCAGCACCGCCGGGTCGCCGAGCAGCGCGGCGGCGATACCCAGCCGCTGGGACATGCCCAGGGAGAACTTGCCCGCGCGGCGGCTGGCCGCCGTCTCCATCCCGGTGATCTCGAGCACGTCATTGACCCGCCGGCGCGGGATATCGTTGCTGGCCGCCAGCGCGGTCAGGTGGGAACGGGCGGTCCGGCCGGGGTGAAAGGCCCTGGCCTCGAGCAGCGCGCCGACTTCCCGCAGCGGCCAGCGCAGGTCGCGGTAGTTCTGGCCGTTGACCCTGACCGCCCCGGCGTCCGGCCGGTCTAGGCCCAGGATCATCCGCATCGTGGTGGATTTGCCCGCCCCGTTCGGCCCGAGGAACCCCGTCACGGTGCCGGGCAGGACATCGAAGCTGAGATCGTCCACGGCGGTTGTGGAGCCGTAGCGTTTGACCAGACCGCGTGCCTCGATCATGGGAGAACCCTCCAGTCGTTGGGTTGGGTGGCGTGGATTCGCGTGCCCGGCCCCCGTACGGCGGGCACGCTCGTCGCATCTGACGTTCACGCTACGGATCAGGCCGCGGGCCGGGAACGTAGCCAACACCCCTCTTGATGGTGGGGTTTGCCCCCGTAGGAACGGCGGTTTATCGTCGGGTGAGGTCCCACCGCGGAGATGGTGCGCTTCGGCCGGCACGGCAACAGGATCTGGGTTTCGCCTGCGGGCAGCACATCGGCTACCAATGGCCGCAACTGGCCGCCTTCGAGGACACCTACCGCGCGACGACGCTGCCGGACGCCCGGGCCTCGCTCATCCCGTGACTACGGGGCCGCGCGCCCCGGTTACCAGTGGTGGGTCGTCGCGTAGGAGTGGTTGACGATGATCTCGGTGTCCTCGGGCGGCTGGTAGACGGACTGCACGGCGACCCGGCCGGGGCCGAAGAGCCTGGCCCAGATGCTGCGGTAGCTCCACCGGTTGTGCCAGAAGGCGAAGCCCATGTTCCGCGGGTACTCCAGGTGCAGGGACATCCGGACCGACACGTCCCGGTACAGCAGCGCACTCGGCTGGACGAGCAGGCTCTGACCCGGCTGCAGGTCGCGGACGAAGGCGTTGCCCGGCGCGTGCAGCAGCAGCAGGCCTGGTCCCTCGTGGGAGCCGAAGACGTCGCCGAACTGGCCCATCGGGTAGTGCATTTCGCGGTCGTTGCCGTCCCCGGTCTCGTACCAGAGGTCCGAGGGATACCAGTCGTACCGGATATTCCCAGTGGCGCACAGGAAGCGGTGCTCCCGGACCCAGATCTGCTGGCCGTGCTGCAGCGGCAAGGCGATGACCTCGCCGGCGTGGTTGTCCGATAGCGCGAGGTGCCCGGGGCCGCGGCCCTCCACCATGACCAGCGGCATCCCGGCCATCTTGCGGTTCCACGCGCCGCGCATCGGCATGTTGGTCAGCCTGGTGGCGGGATCGGTCCACAGCAGCACGTGATGGGAGAAGTAGATCCAGTCGTTCGGCGCGAGGTTGAACTCCGCGACGGGGACGGTGGTGCCCGCGATCTGGAGGTGGGACTGACCGAACTGGAGGCGCGCCATGTCCTTGATCGCCGGCTGCTCGACCCATCCGGAGTCACTGACCGAGGACCTGATGTCGACGGGCGCCCCGCACAGCGGGCAGGTCGGCGAGTTCGGGTCGCTCGGCTGCCTGCAGTACCGGCAGATGTAAGTATTCATCGCTGGCACTCTCAGTCGGCGTGGTGGTGGACGTACATCGACTGGATGCCGACCCGGCCGGGCCCGGTCATCTCGGCGAGGTACATGCCGTGGCGCAGATGTCCGGTCTTGAGCGGCATCTGCGCCGCCTGCATCTGCACCGAGGAATCCTTGTAGAGGAATCCGCCCGGCTCGACCAGGATCTTCTCGTTGGGCCGCAGGGTCCGCTGCAGGACGTTCCCGTTACCGTGCAGCAGCAGCATGCCTGGCGCGCCGGCCGTGACGAACCGGTCCATGTACATGCCGCTCCCGCCGTGCAGCAGGTTGACAAGTCCCTTGATCCTGACGAAGGAGTACTGGACGCTGTGCGAGGCCACCAGGAAGGCGTGCTCACGGACGTCAAGCTCCATGCCGGGGTGCAGCGGCAGTACGACAAGCTCGCCCGGCGCGTCACGAGAGAACGCGATGCGACCCGGACCGTTGGCCACCGTCACGATGTGCGGCATGCCGCCGATCGTGCGCTTCATCCCGCCGCCGGTGTTCAGCGAAGAGAGCGGGACCGACTCGTCCTTCCATAGCAGCACGTGGTGCTCGAAGTAGACGCCGTCTCGCGGGTGCAGGGCGACCTCCGCCACGGGGACGAGCTCGCCTTCGACCTGGCAGGTGCTGCCGGAGAACTGGAACTCGGTCATGTCGCGCAGCCGGGGGGCCTCGCGCCACCCCGAATCGCTGACCTTGTCCTTCTCGTCGAGGGGAGCGCCGCACGTCTGGCAACTGGTGGTGCCTGGCTGGTTCTGCGCTTGGCACCACCGGCACTGGATCATTTCCACGGTCGGAAGATAGCAGGAAAGTACCTTTGACAACGCCTTATGCGTCAAAGAGGGAACCGGTATGGTTCTGTGCATGGCACTGCTCGGGCGGGAGTTCATCGCCGTACCTGATGGCCGCAAAGGTCAGATCGTCTTCAAGTGGCCGGACATCACCATCCGCCGTTACACGCGTGCGATCGTCAACGCTGATGAGATGGCGATGTTCGTCAACACCGGCCAGGTCGTGCAGACCCTCGGACCGGGCCGGCATCAGATCGATGCCAACGAGCTGCCCGGGCTCGGCTCGATCATCGACGTCGTCAGCGGCGGAAACGCCTACCGGGCCGAGCTGTACTTCGTCGGCACCCGGGAGTTCACTGGCTTCAGGTTCGGCGGCCGGGTTGACGACGTGCAGGACCCGCGGACCGGACTGGTCGTCACGTTGCGGGTGTTCGGCGACTACGCGATGCATGTCGCCGACCCGGTGCGGCTGGTGACCAACCTGACTTCGACCGTCGATGTCACCGACAACGACCGGATCGCCGGCTGGGTGAGCGACCAGCTGCTGAAGGTGCTGCGGACTCACGTCACCACCCAGATCCTGCGCAGCGGCTGGCCCATCCTGGGCCTGATGGCGTACTCGGCGGAGATCGAGCAGGCGACCATCCAGGCGGCCAACGGTCAGCTCGTCGCCTACGGCGTCGAGCTGACCCGGATGGGCAACTTCGACGTCAACCTCTCCCCCGAGGACGAGAAGCAGCTCAAGCAGCTGGCCAAGGACACTAGTTACTCCCAGCTGGCCGGCGGCTTCCAGAACTACGCCCAGGGGGAGATGGCGCTCGGCGCCGGGCAGGGCATGGCCCAGGGCGGCTCCGGGGTGGACGGGGCGTTCCTCGGCGCCGGGTTCGGGATGGCCAGCGGGCTCGGGATGCAGCAGGCGGCGGCCCAGCAGGCGCAGCTGCAGGCCGCTCAGCAGGCGGCGCAGCAGGCGGCGCAGCCGCCCTCGGCGCCCCAGGCCGCGGCCGGGCCGGTGTGTGCGAATTGCCAGGCCGCGAACCCGGGCGGTGCACGGTTCTGCATGGGCTGCGGCCAGCCGCTCGCGCCCGCGGTTGCCCACTGCACCGAGTGCGGTACCGAGCTTCCGCCCGCCGCTCATTTCTGTGCCGGCTGCGGGACCAGGGTCGGCGGCTGAGTTCTCCGCGGTTACGGTCAGCCTGGTACTACGCAGGACCAGACCGGGAGCGCCGATCTCAACCGTGGTTCGGCCCTGGGTGCGACGCGCTGGTACCGCCCTGGTCCCTAGCTTCGTACTACCGGCATCAGCTCGTCGACGCCGGGCGGAAGCGCGGGAGCCGGGAGGTGCCGTATCCAGGCAGAAAATCCTCGCCTGCCGGGTGAGCGCAGGCAGGCGATACTGGGAGTCATGACGCCGCGTACGGTCGGATGGTCGATCCGCGCCTTCGGCTTCGCCCTCGTCGGCGTGCTGACCTTCCTCGTCCAGCCACCGGGTGCGACCGCCGTGAAGGCGCAGTTTGTGGGCTGGGTGCTGGCCGGCCTGGGGCTGCTGGCGTGGTCGCTGGTCGACGCGTACCCGGCTGCGCGATATCGCAGCCGCGCGCTGCCGGTAATCCTGGGCGTGATCGCGGTCGCCGCGGGATTCACCTGCACCGCGGGAAGCAATGAAAACAACTGCGCCTCGCTGCTGGTGAGCATGGCCACGGCCGGCGCGGGCATCGAGATCGCCGTTCCGGCCAGCTGGGCGGTCACCATAGCGGGCATCCTGGCCATCGAGGCCAACTGGATCATCTACCGTGATGGCTCCAGCCAGGTTTCTGTTTTCCTGCTGTATCCCACGATTCCGCTGGTCGGCTTGCTGCTCGGGCGGCTCGTGCGCAGCCGCCGGGTCCAAGCCGAGCAGTCCGCCGCGCTGCTGGCCCAGACCCAGGAGCTGCTGGCCTCTCGCGGCCAGGCAGACGTCCTCGGCGAGCGCGCCCGCATCGCCCGCGAGGTCCACGACGTCCTCGCGCATTCCCTCGGCGCGCTCGGCATCCAGATCCAGGCGGCCCGGGCGGTGCTGACCGATCATAAGGACATCGACCGGGCGGTTGAGATCCTCCTGACCGCTCAGCGGATGGCGGCCGACGGACTGACCGAGACCCGCCGGGCCGTCCACGCCCTGCGCACGGACTCCAGGCCGCTCGATGAGGAACTCAGGCGGGCGACCGCAGTCTACGGCGAGCGCTATGACGTCAAGGTCACCCTCGGCGTCGGAGGCTCCCCACGGTCACTGCCGCCCGATGCCACCGTCGCGCTGCTGCGTACCGCCCAGGAGGCCCTGGTCAACGCGGCTAAGCACGCGGCCGGTCAGTGCGTGTCGGTCAACCTGGACTACGCTGCGGGCGATGTCCGGCTCACTGTCGTCAACGACCTGCCCGAAGGCCGCGAGCTGGCTAACGGCCACGGCCCGGCCAATGGACGTGCCGCGGCGGCCGGGCAGGGCACCCTGACCGGCGGGTATGGCCTGACCGGCATGCAGGAACGGCTGCGCCTGCTGAACGGCACCCTTGAGGCGGGCCCGCGCGACGGTCAGTGGGCCGTGACCGCTGAGCTCCCTCTCGCTCCCCCGACGCTGGATGTGACGTCGTGACTGGCACCCTGGGGGCCGTCGGGTCCTACGGGGCCGCGCCGCTGAGGGTGGTCGTCGCCGACGACCAGGCCAGCGTCCGCGAAGGCCTCGTCTTGCTGCTCGGCGGGCTTCCCGGCATCGATGTGGTCGGCGCCGCCGCGGACGGACAGCAGGCGCTGGACCTGGTGGCCGAACACCAACCCGACGCGATCCTGCTCGACCTGCACATGCCAGTCCTTGACGGCATCGGCGCGACCCGCCGGCTGACCGCCGAGCACCCCGGTGTCGCCATCGTCGTCCTCACCACCTACGTGGACGACACCTCCGTCCTGGAGGCTCTGCGGGCCGGGGCCCGCAGCTACCTCACCAAGGACGCCGATCGCACCGACATCGCCCGGGCCCTTCAGGCCGCGGCCGGCGGGCTGACCGTATTCGACCCCCGCGTCCACGACATGCTCCTCGCGGCGGCCACGGCTCCGGCCCCGCCCGAGTCGTGCAGGCCCGCCCCTCCCGACGGCCTGACGCAGCGCGAGGTGGAAATCCTCGCCCTCATCGCCAGTGGCCTGACCAATCCGGAAATCGCCGGGCGCCTGTACCTGAGCAACCACACGGTTAAGACTCATATCAACCGCATCTTCGCCAAGACCGAATCGCGGGACCGGGCCGCCGCCATCAGCTACGCACGTACCCACCACATCGGCTGAACTCGGAAAATGCGAGCCTGCCGGCCCCGCGGGTGGAATCCCCGGTATGAGATTTCGTCCTGCCGCTCATACCGCTGACACGCAGAGTCAACCCGCGGGTCGACGCTTTCGCCGGTCGATGCGGACCATGCTCTAGGAGTCCGGTAAGGCCTTAAGGGGATTCCGTCAGGATGGCGAAAAAGATGGCGCGCAAACATCAGGAATTGATTAAAGACACGCAGAGCGCACCGGCGGCGCAAGCGGTCGACCTGCGCAAGACTTATGGGACGGGACAGGCCGCGGTGCGTGCCCTGGCCGGGGTCAGCGTGACCTTCGAGCGCGGCCGGTTCACGGCCGTCATGGGCGCGTCGGGTTCGGGAAAGTCGACGCTGATGCAGTGCATGGCGGGCCTGGACCGGCCGACGTCGGGGCAGTGTTTCGTGGGCGGCCTGGACATCGGGAGCCTGGATGACGCCGGGCTGACCCAGTTGCGGCGGGACCGGATCGGGTTCGTGTTCCAGTCCTTCAACCTGGTCCCGACGCTGACCGCGGCGGAGAACATTACCTTGCCCATTGCCCTGGCGGGGGCCAAGGTCGACCGGGAATGGCTCGATTTCCTGGTGGAGCAGCTGGGAATCGCCGACCGGCTGACACACCAGCCCGGGGAGATGTCCGGCGGCCAGCAGCAGCGGGTGGCCTGCGCCCGGGCCCTGATTAACAAGCCGGACCTGATCTTCGCCGATGAGCCCACGGGCAACCTGGACTCCAATTCCTCCGCCGGCCTGCTGGCGTTCTTGCGCCGGTCGGTAACCGAGCTCGGCCAGTCGATCGTGATGGTGACGCACGACCCCCGGGGTGCCGCGTACGCGGACCGGGTCGTCTTCCTGGCCGACGGGACCGTGGTGGGCGAGCTGGACAAGCCGACCGCTGATTCGGTCCTTGAGCGGATGCGGACCCTAGGAGCCTGACATGCGGAACGTGACCATCAAGGGCCTGCTGGCCCACAAGCTCCGGCTGGCCCTGACCGCGCTGGCGATCGTGCTCGGCGTCACTTTCATCTCCGGGACGTTCGTCCTCACCGACACTTTGAACAACACGTTCTCGGTGCTGTTCGGCAACATCTACCAGAAAATCGACTTCCAGGTCCGCGGGGACCCGCAGCTCGGCAGTAGCGGGGCGAACGCGGTCCGCAACGAGTTGCCCTCTTCGCTGCTGGCCACGGTCCGCCGGGTGCCCGGCGTAGCGGCCGCCCAAGGAGACGTCGAGGGCTACGCCCAGTTCGTTGCCCACGACGGCAAGCCGATCCAGACGGGCAGCGCGGCGACCCTCGGCGTGAACTTCGACCCGGATCAGCAGGTCTCCGCCCTGCACATTATCGCGGGCGGTCCGCCGGTGACCTCCGGTGACGTGGTGATGGACGCCGGAACGGCCAGCAAGTACGACTTCACGGTGGGGCAGCGGGTCCGCATCTTGTTCGCCGGGACGCCGCGGACGTTCACCATCACCGGCATCGCCCAGTTCGGGTCGGCGGGCAACCTGGCCGGGGCGAGCCTGGCCGCGTTCACGCTGCCGACCGCGCAGGCCGTGCTCCAGGAGACGGGCCAGTTCGATGACATCGCCGTGGTGACCGCCCCGGGGGCCAGCAAGCCCGCGGTGCAGCGGGCCATCGCCGCGGTCCTGCCGGCCGGGGTGCAGGTGGTCACCGGGCAGACCGTGATGAACGAGAACACCGCCGCGATCAGCCAGGATCTGTCGTTCTTCTCCACCGCGCTGCTGGTCTTCGCGTTCATCTCGCTGTTCGTCGGCGGGTTCACCATCTTCAACACCTTCTCGATCACCGTCGGGCAGCGGACCCGGGAACTGGCCCTGCTGCGGATCGTCGGCGCCAGCCGCCGCCAGGTGTTCCGCTCGGTGCTGGCCGAAGCGGCCATCACCGGGCTGGTCGCCTCGGTGATCGGCCTGGGCCTGGGCGTGCTGGCCGCGGTCGGGCTCGAGGCGCTGCTGCGCGGGTTCGGGACCACGCTGCCCACCGGATCGCTGGTGTTCGAGCCGCGGACCGTGCTGGTGGGCCTGGCCGTCGGGGTGGGCGTGACCGTGATCGCCGCGATCGGCCCGGCCCGCAATGCCGTGCGCATCCCGCCGATCGCCGCGCTCAGCGATCGTCAGGCTGACGGCGGCGTCTCGCTGCGGCGCCGGTTCACCGGGGGCGCGGCCGTGGCCCTGGCCGGAGCGGTCCTGCTGGCCATCGGGCTGGCCAAGCCGGCCATCGCGCTCGTCGGCGCGGGCGCGGTCGGCATCTTCGTCGGTGTTGCCATGCTGTCCCCGGCGATCGCCCGGCCGGCCTCAAGCGTGATCGGCCGTCCGCTGGCCCGGTTGCTCGGGCAACCGGGCACGCTCGGCCGGGAGAACTCGATGCGCAGCCCCCGACGCACCGCCCAGACCGCCTCGGCGCTGATGGTCGGCCTGGCCCTGGTCGCCGCGATGTCAGTATTCGGCGCCTCGCTGTCAAGGTCGGCCACGGCCAGCGTGGACCAGGCGATCAGCGCCGACCTGATCGTGACGCCGACCGGGACCGGAGAACTCAGCCAGTTGATACCGAGCCGGGCATCGGCCGTGCCCGGCGTCAGCACGACCACCACCGTCTACAGCGGGCAATTCGAGGTCCAGAACTCGCTGGCCAAGCTGGCTGCGGTGTCCACTGCGCACCTGGCCGATACGCTGATGTTGCGCATGGCCGCAGGCACCGCCGCCGCCCTGGCCCAAGGTGAACTGCTCATCGACGCCACCACCGCCACATCCAAGCACCTGTCGGTCGGCGACACGCTCCCGGTGACGTTCGCCCGGACCGGTCCTTCCACCCTGCGCATCGGCGGTATCTACCAGGCCAACGCCCTGATCGGCAGCTACCTGGTCAGCGCGCGGTTCTTCACCTCCCACTTCAGCAGCCGGCCGCCGGCCGCGCTGCTGCTGCGAACCAACGGCAGCGGCACCGTGAACGACGCCGTCACCAGCGCCCTGGCCGCCTATCCGAACGTGCAGGTCCAGACCAGGGCTCAGTACGAGCAAACCCAGACCGCCGCCATCAACAAGCTGCTCGGGCTGGTCTACGCCCTGCTGGCCCTGGCGGTGCTCATCGCGCTGATCGGGATCGTGAACACCCTGATGCTCTCGGTGTTCGAGCGGACCCGCGAGATCGGCCTGCTGCGGGCGGTCGGCATGAAACGGCGCCAGGTCCGCACGATGATCCGCTCCGAAGCGGTGATCCTGGCGATCTTCGGCGCCATCATCGGGATCATCGTCGGCACCGGAATGGGCATAGCCCTGGTGTCGTCGCTGAAACAGCAGGGCATCACCGACACCGTTGTGCCCGCATCCAGCCTGGTGATCTTCCTGCTGATCGCCGCCCTGCTCGGGCTGATCGCCGCCAGCTGGCCCGCCCGCCGGGCCGCCCGGCTGGACATACTCAACGCCATCGCCGCCCAGTGAGGGCACCAGCTGCGCGCTCTGATCGGGTGCCGGTCCTGGTGTGGGTCATCGCGGCCGTGTTCGTCGCGGTCGAGCTCGCGCTGAGCGGCAGGTACGGCTTCTTGCAGGACGAGCTGTACTTCATCGTGGCGGGACACCATCTCGCGTTCGGCTACGTCGACCAGCCGCCGCTCGCCCCGCTGCTCACCCGGGTCACGGACGTGCTCGGGGTCAACCCGACGGCGATCCGGATCCTGCCGGCGCTGGCCGGCGGGGCGGTGGTGGTCCTGGCGGCCGGGCTGGCCGCGCTGTTCGGCGCGGGCCGGTTCGGCCGGGTGCTAGCCGCCTTGGCCACGGCGTGCGCTCCGGTCGTGTACGCCCTCGCCCATCTCGGCATCACCGAACCGTACGACCTGCTGGCCTGGGTCGAGGTGCTGTTCTGCGTGAGCACGGCGCTGCTGCGGGACCGGCCGCGCTGGTGGCTAGGTGCCGGCGTCGCGGCCGGGCTGGGCCTTGAGGACAACAACCTCATGGTCCTGCTGCTGATCGGCGTGGCTGTCGGCCTGCTGGGCTCGCGGCACCGTGCCGTGCTCCGGACCCGGTGGCCGTGGCTCGGCGGCGCCCTGGCCGCGTTGATCTGGGCGCCGAACGTCAGCTGGCAGGCCACCCACGGATGGCCGGAGGTGGCCATGTCGTCGGCGCTGCACCAGTCCAACACTTCGGTGGGCGACTACATCGCCGGGGTGCCGCTCCAGCTGCTGTTCGCCGGGCTGTTCGGGATCCCGCTGTTCGTCACCGGCCTTGTCACGGTCTGGCGCCGCCCTGAGCTGAGGTTCCTCGCGATCACCGCCACGCTCCTGATCGTCTACGTGGTGCTCTGGGTGCCGGGTAAGGAGTACTACTCCGAGGGAACAGGCCCGGTGCTGCTGGCCGCGGGTTCGGCGGCGGCCGAGGGCTGGATCGCGCGGGCTCGCCGGCCCCGGCTGCGGCAGACCCTCCTGGTGGCCGCGGCGCTGCTGAGCATGGCCGTCTCGCTACCGGACATCCTGCCCGTCGTGCCCGCCGCCGACCTGCACGCCATCACCGACCTGGACACGGTGACCACCGCGGACACGTTCGGCTGGCCGCAGCTCACCAGCGCGGTCGCGGCGCAGGACGCCGCCCTGAAGCGCGCGGGCCAGGCGCCCACCTCGATCTTCACCGGGAACTACGGCGAGGCCGGCGCGCTGGACGTGCTGGGCACCGCGGACCACATGCCGCCGGTGCTGTCCGGCCACAACACGTTCTGGCTGTGGGGACCTGGGCAGGCCTCCGACCGCACGGTGCTCGTGGTCGACGCGCTCGGCGCGCTGCAACCGTACTTCGCCAGCTGCCGCGTACTGACCACCTACTACGCCCCGTACGACGTGCCGAATGACTTCACCGATCTGCAGATCAGCGTCTGCACCGGTCCGGTGGGCAGCTGGCGCGCGATCTGGCCGCACCTGAAGCACTACGACTGAAACGGAGCGGAATGAAATGCGGGGCGGGGGGGCTGTCGGAGGCATGAGCATCGAACTGGGCAAGATCGGTATCTGGCGGCACGCTTCTGGGCTCACTCCGGAACTACTGGCCGAGGTGGAAGCCCTGGGTTACGGGACCATCTGGGTCGGCGGTTCCCCGCCCGGCGACCTCGGCGCCATCGAGCGCATCCTCGACGCGACGGACCACGTCGCCGTCGCGACCGGGATCCTCAACGTATGGAAGGACGACGCCGCGACCGTCGGCCCTTCGTACCACCGGGTCGCGGCCAAACACCCGGGCCGTTTCCTGCTCGGCCTGGGCATCGGGCATCCCGAAGCCACGCAGGAATACCAGAAGCCCTACGCCAAGCTCGTCAGCTACCTCGACGAACTCGACGAGCTTAAGGTCCCGGCCGAGGGACGCGCGCTGGCGGCCCTGGGCCCCAAGGTCCTCAGGCTCGCCGCCGAGCGGACCGCGGGCGCGCACCCCTATCTCGTCACTCCTGAGCACACCCGCCAGGCCCGGCAGGTCCTCGGCGAAGGGCCGCTGCTCGCACCCGAGCAGAAGGTCGTGTTCGAAACCGATCCGGAGCGGGCCCGCGCCATCGGCAGGCCACGCGTGCAGCAGCCGTACCTTGGTCTGACCAACTACCTCAGCAACCTGCGCAGGCTGGGCTGGACCGACGCCGATTTCGCCGATGGCGGCAGCGACGCGCTGATCGACGCGCTGGTACTGCACGGGGACGCGGAGACGATCGCCCGCGGCATTACCGCGCACCTGGAGGCGGGTGCTGATCATGTGGCCGTTCAGGTCCTCGACCCCGATCCCCGGCTCGCGCTCCAGGCGCTTTCCAGCCAGCTGCAGTTGTCCCGCCGCTGACAGGACCCACGGCCCTGTGCTGGGGTTATACCAGCGCCGTTCCGATGAGCCCGTTCCTGGTGACCAGCGCGGCCAGTTCTTCGGCGGCAAGGCCGCCGGTCCCGGCCGGGCGCAGCGGCAGCACCATATAGCGGGCCTCCGACGTCGAATCCCATACCGAGATCTGGACCGTGTCCGGCAGCGTCACGCCGAACTCCCCGAGCACGGCCCGCGGTTCCCTGACCGTCCGCGACCGGTAGGCGAAGCTCTTGTACCAGCCAGGCGACGGCCCGAGCAGCGACACCGGGTAGCAGGAGCAGAGCGTGCAGACGATGACATTGTGCACGTTCTCGGTGTTGGCGACCACCCGCAACTGATAGCTGAGATCGTCAAATCCCTGCTCGGCTGCCGCGGCGTTCCCGTCGGACAGCAGCAGGTCACGATAGCGCGGATCGCTCCATGCACGGGCGGCCATCCGGGCGCCGTTCACCGGCGCGGCTCTGGTGTAGAGCCCGGTCAGGAACGCATCGATCTCGTCGTCGCTGGTCAATCCGGCGGCGATCAGCCGCTCCTCGAGCTGGCGCGCCCGCGCGGCGGCGGGCAGGTCATCATGGCCCGTCAAGGTAGGACTCCCAGAGGTCAACGGTCACCGTATGGTCGCCGCTCCCCCACAGGTCCGCGGCGGAAAACCGGATCGCGTAACAGGTCTCGATCCGCGGCGGAGTGATGCCGCGGGCGCTGTCGTCGGGCAGCGGCCAGCGGCCGAGAATCGCGACGACCTCCCCGGTCTGCCCGCGCACGTACCTCGGCACCCGGGTGTGTTTGTCCGGATCCCCGGTCCGCACCCGGACCCTGGCGCCCGCGTCGTAGCTCATCAGGCCACGCCCTTCTCCGCGACGAGCATCTCCAGGGCACCGAGCCAGCGCTCGTAGTACGGCGCCGCCAGGTACTGCTGCGGCGGCAGCCGCTCGATCGCGTCCCGCAGTTCGTCGTCGTTGACCACGCCACGCCGCCGCAGCATCGTGGCCAGCGCGAACGGGCCGCGGTGCTTGCGGATGCCAACCCCCAAAGAACCCCCAAAGACCCCCCAAAGACCCGGCTTGCCCGGGCCGCTTTCCTTCCGGACGGGCTGTGGTGTTAGGAATGCCGTATGACAGGGAACAGCGGACTCCGCAGTGCACAGTGGTTCGGGGAGACGGGCCGGGCCGGTATGGTCTACCGCTCGTGGATGCGCAGCCAGGGATTCACTCCCGAGGTCTTCGACGGCCGGCCGGT
>Ga0302180_10002048_pt1 | contig 15858 bp, 18 predicted proteins | sample I_Palsa_E3_2_FD_200575 | JGI IMG/M metagenome (GOLD analysis project Ga0302180, IMG submission 200575) | Peat permafrost microbial communities from Stordalen Mire near Abisko, Sweden - I_Palsa_E3_2 | ecosystem: Environmental > Terrestrial > Soil > Palsa > Peat permafrost | place: Sweden... | reverse complement strand
CGCAAGCCTTCCACCCCCTGTGCCGTCTTGAACGCCACTCCACCCTCTGCGTCGGACAGAATAGTGCCGGACAGGCGTACGGCCTTTCCGGTCTTGGCGTTGGTGCGCACGAGTACCACCGGCTTGCCCACTGCGGCGGCAATCAGCGCCGAGGGGCTGAGCAACTGTCCCTCGCGATTCTTCTCGAGGATTCCGGGAAGACCGGCAATGATGGCACTAGCCGGCTCGATGCCATCGGCCACGCCCTCGAAGCGCAGGCGGCTCTCCCCCACCGGCAGGCGCACCGTGCGGGTCTCGCTCACCAGCGCAAATCCACCGAGCTGCCCCAGGTCGATGGATCCCGAATTGCGGTGCGGAGCGCGATACACGGTCACCGATACATCGCTGGGGGACCCCGCCACGATACTGGGCCGCCCTGCCGCGGCATCGTCAGCCGCGACATCGTCTGCCGCGGCAGCCAAGGACCTAAGTGCCGCCAGGACCATCCACAGCCAGTGCCGACCGCGCATCGCGGATCTAGTTGCGCGTGACGAAGGTGGCCGTCAGGGAGGCCTTGCCGTTTGCCGGCACGGTCACCGGCCACTCCACCGTTTCCGCACTGCGACGCACGCTCTTCTGGCTCTCGGCGCTGACTCGCGAATCGCCCCATAGGCCGCTCTGCAATACCTTGACCACCACCAGCTTAGGCGACGCATTGGTGAGGTCGTAGCGCATGTCCGTCTGCCACTCGAACTCGCCGCGACGCGTGCGCTTGTCCACCACGGCATGCACCTTGACGTCGAAGGCATCGCCGGTGGCCAGCGCCAGGGTCGAGCCCATCGGGGTGTGATCGATGCGGCTCTCGCCGATGAATTGCGGATCCCCGCGCTTGTCGCGCAGATAGAAGCGCAGCACGCCGGCCGGCAACTGATCGCCCAAGCCCGCATGCGCGCTGGTCGAAAAGCTGTACACCGTCTTCGCGCTCTGCGGCGCATCCGCCGTGCCCAGCCAGCCGTTATAAAATTCATAGCCATGCTCGGCCGGCACGCCGTGCACATCCAGAAAACTCACCTGCTTGGTCTGCAAGTTCGCGATGCTGGTGCGCTCCGCGATGGGGTATAGATAGAAGTCGCCCAGCTGCTCGCGGCTACCGCTTTCGGTACCCGCCTCCTGCAAGGTCGGGCGTTGCGGGCGCGGCATCGGCCGGCGCACCCCTCCGGGAACTGCACCAAACCCCATCCCGCCGCCGGCCTGAGTCGGGGATCCAGCCACCAGCAGCGTTTGCGCATTGTCGTAACTGGTGCCGCTCGAGTTGGTCAGCGTGACCCAGCCCTGCACGTCGATCTTAGCGTCGGCCTCGTTGAACAGCGCCACGTAATCCGCGCGCCAGCCGAGACCCGGCGTGAGATAGCTCAAAGTCGCGGGCCGCGCTCCGGCGCGGCTGCTGTCCACCGTGACGGACAGCGTGGGCCGCGCGCGCAGATTGTCCGGCACCTTGTCGAAGATCACGCGCACCGGCAACCCATCATCGCGCAGCACCTCGATGCGCTGGCCGATCTTCAAGACCACGCCGCCGTTGGTTGCCAGCACCCGCGCCTGCTCGCGCGTCTCCGCGCCGCTCGCCGGATTGACGCGCACGATGGTGATGTCCTGCCCCACCGCCTTTTCCATGAGCTTGGCCGGAGTCAGCAGGTCATAGTCAAAATTCTGCTCAACGATGCTGATATCCGGCGCCGTCAGCGACACCGTCTCCGGGCGAATCTGCGCCGACACATCCTGGAATTCGATTCGCTGCCGGCCGGTGCCAACCTCGATCTGCCGGCGATCCTGAATCAATGCCAGGTCGTTGGCGTAAATCGTCACCGACAGACTGCGCTCAGCGGGCAGCGCCGCCGAGCTGAGGATCGCTCCAAGGATGACTCCGATCGAGAATAGCCGTGCGTGCATCGCTCACCTCCTCTGATCCGTGCCATCAGTGTATCAAGACGTTCCGGGCTTCACGTGTGGCGTCGCAACTTTGGATCTGTCAGGCTGCCGTATGCTCAAGTCAACCACCTTCTATCGCGCTCGCGAGACCGCACGGGAGGATGCAATCGACGGCGTGCCGTTGGCGACATTCAGCCGGCGCGCTGCAGGGTTCTGCATCGACTTTCTGCTCGTTGCGCTGCTTAGAAAGCCGGTCGAGTTTCTGTGGGAGAACTACGTCCCGCACGACTGGGAGCGCCACACGCTGGTCAATCTCGTGCACGTGCTGGATGTGATTGTGCTGGTGCTGTATTTCTGCATCGCGCTGTACATTGGCAACGGGCAGACGATTGGCAAACGCCTGCTGCGGACACGCGTTGTCTCGCTGACGCACGAACGCATCAGCTTGTGGCAGGCGTTGGAGCGGTCGCTTGGCTACGGTGCTTCGTTTCTCGAAGGCGGCTTTGGCTTTGCGCAATTTTTCATTCAGCGCAACCACCAATGCGCCCACGACCGACTGGCGGAGACGATTGTGATCGATGCCAGCAAGTCCGCCACCCGCGGTGCTATAATCGGCAACACCTTGCGAGAGGAGCGTCCCGTGAAATCGCTTCACCATCTCATCCCGATTTGCACCATCGCTCTGTGCGCGTTGTTCATGGCCTCAGCCGCGGCTGCCTACGAAAGCACGCATCCCGCCATGACCCAGAGTGTCACCATGACCCGGATTGCGCCGAGTGTAGTCATCAAGCAGGTGGGCGCCATCGGCGCAATCAGCTCGTCGGCCAGTCACACCGCACCCCCGATGAGCACCATCCGCGAAAACAACAACCAGATTGCCGGCCAGTACTGTATCGCTCACTGGCAGGACAGCACCTGCCGTGGGGTGCTCGCGCTGCACGATGAGGCATTGAAACTGCAGCAGAAGGACGGCGGCAAACTCTCTCCCGAACATCTGCAGGAACTGCAGTCCAGGCTCGATGCCGTTCTGGCCGACGTGCAATCCAAGTTGGACGCCGCACGGCCACCCTCAGGTTGAAGCCTCTCCCTCGGTGAGCCGGTACCAGGCCAGCCCGGACTCCGCGGCCAGCCAGCGGAAGGGTTCATTCGGCACGTAATCCAGGCGCGCGTTGACGAAGGGATACGGATCCCACGCCGCTCCGCGTCCCGCCTCGAGATCGGCGATGATTCTGCCGAAGACCGAGGTCAGATTCACGCCATGACCGCTGTACCCCAGGCCATAGAAAATATTCCGCTGCCGCCCCGCCACACCCACGGACGGGGAGGCATCCAGCGACCAGTCGATCACCCCGCCCCAGCTCGCCTCGAATTCCAGTCCCGCCAACTTGGGATAGATGCGTCCAAGCTCGCGCTGCAACCGCGCCACGTGCAGGCGCTCAGACTGGGCGTTACCGCCTTCATTATTGAATGAGTAATCAGGAGCGCCTCCGCCGATGTGGATGCGCCGGTCCGCGGTCAGGCCGAGGTAGTACACCTGGGTGCGGTCGTCGTTGAACGGCAGCTGGCGACGCCAGCCAATGTCCGCCAGTTCCTGTTCGCTGAACGGCCGGGTGATAGCGATGAATTCGCGCAGCGGCAAAATCGAATTGCGAAAGAATCCGAGCCGCGCTGTGAAGGCATTGCTGGCCAGCACCAGGGATTTCGCCCGCACCGTGTGCCCATCGCGGGTATGCAGCACATGCTGCCGGCCCTCCTCGATACTGTCGACCACCGTGTCCTCGTAGATGGCGGCGCCCGCGCTCATCGCAGCCGCCTTGAACACCCGCACCAGTTTCATCGGATGCAGGTTTCCGCAGCGCGGGTCGTAGAAGCCGCCCGCGTAGACATTCGTGCCGATGGCGGCGCCGACCTGCCCTGCGTCCCAGAGCTCGACCGGCATGCCCAAGTGTCTGGCCTGCCGCACATAGGCTTCGGCAGCCTTGATCTGTTGCGCGGTCTCGAGCACCTGCAGTGCGCCGTTGCTGGTCAGCTCGCAATCGATGCCGGTGGCGAGGCTGAGTGTCGCCAGCCGCCGAATGTTGTCCACGGTCAGGTCGTAAATTCGCCGGTCCATGGCGGGCGAGGAGCTGAAATTCATGAAGCGGTCCGCAGTCATGGTCAGCAGCATCGCGCCGTTCCTGCCCGAAGCGCCGCTGCCGCAGCCCTGCGCTTCTAGCAATGCCACCGACTTCTGCGCCGATGCGCTGCGAATGTAATAGGCCGAGGAGAGTCCGGTGAAACCGCCCCCGACGATGGCCACATCGACATCGAGGTCGCGCGCCAAGCGGGGATTTCGAGGAGCGGCGCTGCGCGCCCAGTAGCTGCGGTTAGGCTCGAACTCCAGGCGCTCGCGCCATATCCACGGTGACAGCTCGTTCAGCCCGGCGGCGCCGAGCAAAACACCGCCGCCTGTGTAGGCGGCGTGCTTCAGAAACCGGCGGCGGCTTGGGGACCATGGCATGAGCGCAAGGCATCATGCCAGCAAAAAGGCGGCGTGACTTAAGGCTCACGCCGCCTGCATGCCTTAGCAGAGCTCGCCTTTAGTTGGCGCCCGCCCCTCCAGCCGCGTGAGCTGCCTTCCACTGTTCCATCTTCGCCTCGTGCGCCGCCACGTTCTGCGTGAGCTGCGCCTTTTGAGCCGGAGTCAGAATCGCGTAGAGCTTGAGCTGCAGATCGCTGCCTTCCTGAATACGCGTCGCGGCATTCTGCTTGGCAGTCTGCAATGCAGTCGCATAGTTCGGATTGCCGGGATCGGCCAATGCCAGCATAGTCGAGCCACCGGCCGCTCGCTCGGCCTGATGCTGTTGACGCGCGGCGGACAGGATCGTGTGCACCTGCTCCTTCTGAGCGGCGGTCAGATCAAGATCGTGAAAGCTGCGCATGATGAAGCCAAACTCGCCGTGATGGCGATGTTCGTGCCAGCCCGGTCCGCCCGGCGGAGGGGGAGGCACTGATGCGGAGCTCGACCCCGTCTGAGCCAGCACGCCGCCGGCCAGCCCGGTCAATGCCGCGGCCAGTACCCATCGATGAAGTCGGTTTGCCATAAGATATCGCCTCGTGTGCGTTGATGAATGAATGATCTACACCCGTTGTAAACGCGATACTCGCCTTTCCTTGCACCGGGAAACCATTATCGAGCGCAAAGTTGCGTCAATTTTTGACAAGGAGACACCGCCAATGGCCCGGCATATCGGCATCGTGGCATGTTCCGCCGAAGGCGCGGCCCTGTGCTATCGGACAATTTGCGTGGAAGGTGCGGGGTTTCTCGGCCCGCATGCGCATCCCGAAGTGTCCATGCATACCCACTCGTTTGCGCAGTACATGCAATGCATACAGCAAGGCGACTGGCGCAGCGTGGGCGAGCTCATGCTTTCCTCGGCCAATAAATTGGCGCGCGCCGGAGCCGAGTTTCTGATCTGCCCCGACAATACCATCCACCAAGCACTGCCCTTCGTCCTGCCGCGATCCCCGCTACCATGGCTGCACATCGCCGAGGTCGTGGCAGCGCAGGCTGCGCACTGCGGCTACCGCCGCCTCGGCCTGACCGGGACCCGGTGGCTGGTCGAGAGTGAGGTCTATCCCGAGAAGCTCGCGGCACGGTCGCTGGAATACCTCCGCCCCAGCCCCCAGGAACGCGAGCAGATCAATCGCATCATCATGGATGAACTGGTTCGCGGCATCTTCCGGCGTGAAGCCGTGGAGTATTTCCAGCAGGTCATCGGACGCATGAAGGCGGGAGGCTGCGACGCGGTGGTGCTCGGCTGCACCGAGATCCCGCTGATCATGAACGATGAGAACTCCGCGCTGCCGACGCTCGATTCCACCCGGCTGCTGGCGCGCGCGGCCTTAGGCAGAGCGCTGACCGTCTAATTGATGACCGGAACCTGGAAGAACATCAGCTCGTCCTCGGAGCCGTCGACGAACTGCTGGAATACCGGCACGGGTGAGGTCGAATAGCGAGGCGTCTCGACGCGCGGCTTGTTGTACGAGACCCCATTCGTAACCCGTGGGTGCGTCAGCAGCTGGGTCTCCCTGAAGGACTTTCCGAAGTTCCTACTTTGCAATACTTCCACATCGGTCACGTGATTCGCCATCAGCAGCAAATTGCCGTCGGCGATGGAAACTTCCGGGTACGCCGACGCCGCAGTCGATTTCCCCAGCAGCTGCAGAGGCCCCCAGGCATTCGCGCTGCTCGAGAAAATCGTGAAAATGAGGTTGGCCGGGTTGCCGATGAACGCGAGGTACAGATTGTCAGCGGAATCCGCCACGACGCTGTAGTGCGTGTCGTAGGGGTCAGAGCTTTCCGGCGGCAGGTCCGCGTACATCATGGTCGAGACCCAGGGCGCGTCGAGCGCAAAACTGTTCAGACGGTAGGCCCAGTAGAGAGCCGCTTCATCCTCGTAAAGCACTCCGATGCCTCCGGCATAGGCCACCGGTCGCGCGCTATGCTGGGTGGTGTTGTCCACCTGCCCGAAAATCAGCCCCGTATCCAGCCAATCCGTGCTGCCGGCGAGCTGGTAGATCATGTCCTCTTGATATTCCTGCGTCGCGTTGTTTTCCGCGGTGAATCCGCACCATAGGTTCCCGGCAGAATCGCTGGCAAACGCCGGGTTGGTAGCGATGATGCCCGCCGCGGAATAGGCGGTTTGAGTGCTCGCCAAGGTCCACGACTGCGCCGCGCTGTCGTAGGTTGCCGTGGAGTAGGCGATGGTTCCGGTGCCCGTTGCGTACATCAATTGCAAGCTGGCGCCTGTGGCCGTGGTGGTCAGCACGCCGTCGTCGGTGGAATTCCCATCGGTATTAGCCAGCGTGAACATCGCAGTCCACGTCGCGCCACTGTTGAAGCTGCTATAGAGAGTAAGGCCAGGAGGACCCAAGTTGACCACGAGATGAATGGCGCCGTCTGTGGTCTGCCAGCTATGGTTCTGATCGCGATAGGAGATCATGCGCGTGGCGTAGCCGGCCATGCTGGTGATGGTCGCGGGAATCCTGATTACCGCATCGCTGCCGACGGCGTCCAGCCCCTGTGCAAAGACCGGAGGCAGGCTCAGCAGCAGGCCACCGATTACGGCGGCAGCCAATCTGCCCGAAGACGCAAGGCTCATGTTGTTCCCCTAGATTTTCGTGTGCGCAATCCGCTGGAATACAACTGTAAAGCTCTTGCGCAAAGGCCGGGTGCCCTTATCAGTAGGACTGTACAAATCTTAGCCAGCGACCGTCTTTTGGTAAATGAGTTTGTCCGACCAGATGGGAATATTAAGGCAAATGCGCGCCATGCCCGGTGCAGCGTCGGCCTGTCGTCAATGCTCGATAAGTTGCGACGCCGGCATGAACGTATTGATTTTGTTCAGATTCTACTGCGTCAGGCAACTTCCATTCGCCACGCAGAGGCGGTGTCGGCTGCACGGCTCGATGTTACCCAAAGTTCACATGTCTGACACTGACGTGCGTTCATCTCGAGGTTACCGTGACCCCGACATAGTTTCACCGCTAACCTGCTCCCGTGCGTATTCTTGCAGCCGCGGAACCAATGAAGCTCTGGTTCGACCAGGGAGGGGATAAGGCGATGTCCAGGCTTATTGCAAGAATGCTCAAATCGACGGCGACCTCGGGGCTCTTGGCGATTGCCGCAGTGGCGAGCGCCCTGCCCATGGCCGCGCATGCGTCGGTCGTCGAAACCTTCCAGTGGGTACCGGACTTTGAACAATCCGGAAACTATACAACTGTGCCGAGTGCCACGCTGCAGCTGACGTTGTCGTCGTTTACGCTGACTCCCCTTTCTGGTAACGGCCTCGGTCCGTACTACGCCAGCGGTAGCGATCAGATGACCGCGGATATCACCGGTTTTACCTACACCACAGGCGGTGGTGTTAACGTGACCGTGAATCTGTCGAATGTATCTAGCGCGAGCTTTAGCACGACCAAGCCTTGGCAAACCAGCGGCTTGGTGACTCCGGCAGCCGCAAACGGTGATCATTTTGCCGCCCCAACCCAGGGATACTATCTGATCAGCCAATTCCAGCTATCGGGAACCGTGAACGGTGAAGCTTTCATGATGGCTACCACAGCCGGCGGCACCGCAGGTACAACTGTCGCCACTGGCATGGCCAACTCCGACTTCACCTACGACGGAAGCACTGAAGAGGGAGGCTACTGGAAACTCGTGACGCCGGTGCCGCTGCCCTTGGCGCTGCCTCTGCTCGTGTCTGGGCTCGCTGGAGTTGGAGCGTTTGCGCGCCGTCGCCAGGTGTCGCTCGCCTAGACGCGATCTGAGTGCACTGGCGCGCAAGCGCAAGAGCGTCTAGGTAAGTTGCAACCCACACAATTGCCCACACGCTGCAACCCGACTAGAATCCGGCGGGTAGCGGGCGTCGTATAATGGTAATACCCAAGCTTCCCAAGCTTGAGCCGTGGGTTCGATTCCCATCGCCCGCTCCAAATTTCCCTAGCGTTCGGCAAAGCGCGGCTCACTTGTAGGCGCCCCTGCCGCCGATGCTTGTTTTGGCGGGAGGAGCGCAAGCAGCGTGAATCCAATAACCCCAAACATCACAATGTCCTGGGGGCTATCCATCCTGTGCATCCCGTGCGCCACGGCCTGCGCCGACATTATTGTCATCGTGAACCCATGGGCAAGACTTGACCACGCCGCATAGGCGATCATCAAGCGATGCTTGGCCGGCTGCTTAACGGCCAGCAACAGACAGACCCCAAGCGCCGTGTTAAGGCTCAGGAACATCGGCATGACGTCACTATGTCCGCTAAGCCATTTTTCGTGCCACAGATTGTCGAAAAGGAGATAGCCCCAAAAGCAATACTGCAAGCCCACCAACACCAACACCACCTGTAGGGCGCGCTCACGTTTCATACCGTCCACCGTTTTATGCGATCGTCAGCTGTGCTGCTTCCGATACTAGAACCCTGCGAGCATCCGCAGTGTGAGCAGAATGCTTCTCCCCCTCGAATTGGCTTGCCGCATGAGCTGCAAGGCCCAACGAGAGGCCCTCGGAACAGAAAATAAAGGATGAATCCAATAAAATTGGGTATGAAGAAAGCGGCAATCACCCACGCCCAGGCAGGCATGTCACGCCTTTTTGCGTCTCCATAGACATATCCGAGGGCAAGAAAGAAAGCCGCAGTGAAGGCGCCAAACGTTAAGCCAAACCAAAGCGCGTCCGGCATGGCACTGAGAAATCCTCTGGAAGCAAGGAAGAAACGGCCCTGGCTGGAAGCAAAAAAGACTAACCAAAGCGGGATCGCCAGTGCTGCGATAACCATTGCAGACCGAGGTAGAAGAATCCTTCTGGCGGTTCGCAGCAAAACAGACGCAACTACGAGCCCGGCTATGAACGCGACCAAAAGCACCGCCGATTGTTGCGTCATGCAATACCTCTTTTCTCAACAGGGGTCGCGAGCACACACACGGCCGCGCAGAGAGACGGCAGCAGCCAGAAGACGAGCACGCCTGCCTGGACTTGAGCGTTGTCAAAATGCACTGGGACCATAAGGTTCTTGGCCACCTGGTAGACAAGTGCCGATCCCACAATTGACATCGAGAGCGCTACAGCAAACGCAGCCCATGCTTCGAGTGACAAAGTATGCTGGTGCGTGAAACGCCGACGGCGTGGCCGTGCCGCGCGGTCCTGTTGCACCTGTAGCCTGAGGGCTGCGAGAACCCTGGAATTGAGAGTTGGATTTACCTCGAAGGAAAAACCGTTGAGGCCCGCAATAACCCGTTTGCTGGCGCTGAGATACTCCTTGCATGGAGCGCAAGTGGAGAGATGCTCGCGAAGAGATTGTTCCTTCTTCGCTGAGATGGCGCCCGCCAGACTCTGGTCGATCATGCGTTGGAAACTTTCGTGGTGATCAAGAATCATGCTGTTTCTCCTTGCAACTGAGGCCGCAGCGTTGCCAGTCCTCGATAAATTCTGGAAGCTACGGTAGAGACTGGCGCCCCCACGATCACGGATATCTCCTGTAGGGATAAACCTTCCTGAAAACGCAATACGAGGGCTTCGCGATAGACGGGCTCCAGAGTTTGCAGAGCCTTGGCAAGCCGCTCGGCATCTTGCGTGCGCGCCGCAAGCGTGTACGGCGAAGCCTCACCGGAAGCAGGCGATGAGCGAACACCACCCCCCTCATTGGAATCCAGACTGAGCATCCGTCGCTTACGCATGGTGTCGAGAGCAATATTGCGTGCCACCCGGAAGAGCCAGGGTTCGAAGCGGTAACGCCCGTCATAGGATCCACCTCGCTCCAGGACTCGGAGCCAAGTCTCCTGCACCAGATCGTCAACTCCATCGCGCCTGCCCAACAGGGAGACAAGATAACGAACAAGCCGGAATTGGTATTGCTCGACCAGCGTCTCGAGGACGGCGGCATCTCTCTGGCGCAACCCAAGCGCGATTCGTTGTGTATCGCTTTCCATGGGCCCCCTCGAAGTCAGCTCATAATCGAACATACGAGGGGTATACGAAACATGAACCCAAAATTACGAAAAGCAGAACCATTGGCTATTGGAAACCCGAAACCGCTTCTGGCGGTTCGATAACAGTTGGCGTTAGAACTGCTATCCGATTCCCTTCTCAGCCGAGACATGAGGCTCGGATGCCGTATGTCTCGTATAACGATGCCGCGCGACGATCGCGGGTTATGAGCGTCGCCCGGCATGCTGCTGTCGTTGCAGAGACCAACGCGTCGTATGCGCTCCCGCCGGTTACCGCATGTTAGGGAAATTCCAATATAAACGCCTTGTATGTCTGTGCGTTCAGACGGAGACATGGCTCGTCAAAGCGCAGCCTCAGAAAATCGCGAACACATTACGCGGACAACGATGAGGTGGCGGCAGCCGAGTCAGAACGGTATAAGTTTCGAACGAACAATGATCGATCAGGCGCAGTCCGCGATCGAGAGCGTCGAATCACCGGGTTGATCGCCAGGGTGTCGATGGCGCTGGCTGAATGCAATCGATCCTGGGACCAGGCGGAGCACTTCGCGTCTTCGAAGGTCAGGAGAGGGCCAACCTCGACCATCAAGCTCCCGCTTCCCAGTCATGCAATGTCCTAATCGTTCCGTAGACTTTGGCTTTTCCATAGTACCGTTCGTCCGCCGTCACAAGCAGCGCGTCCTCGTGCTCGAGCGCGACGGCGTGATACAGCGTGTCAAACAGATGCTGATTGGTTTCGATCGCAAGGGTGGTTGCCCGTCGAATGACGGTTGGGCTGTCGGTACTAGGAAACTCGAATGCGGCGAGCATTTCAACATCACCGACGGCCGTCTGCGGGACGAGGCGCGCAGCAACCGCCGCCACCTCGGCCAACCAATGCACCGGCTGCAGGATCTCAAGTCCTCCACTTACAACGGATTCGACGAGTGCAAATGCCTTCTCGGTATCAGGTTCTCGTGCGGGATCCTCAAGCAGCCATTTGAGAATCACGCTTGCATCGAGGACGACTATCACGACCGTTCGACGGATCGCGCCCTGCGTACTTCCTCGCTGGTGAAGGTGGGCCGACCGCTACGCGCGACACGGAATTGCCGGAAGAGTCTTTCCCGCCTGATTTGGAGTTTGCGCTCACGCACAGCCCGCCGCATCAAATCCGCGATGATGGAACTCTTGTTCTGATCACCGAATGCTTTGTCAAACTCCATCTTGACTTCATCGGGTACGCTGAAATTGACGGTTGCCATTTACGACCTCAATTGTTGAAATCTTCAACAATCGCAATATACGCTCCTCTCTGGGAGCTTCAACCGCAATTTACGCAGTGATTTGCCAAATATGAATCGGAAGAAGCCGCATTGGCTGGCGTTGGCTGGTATGACGGTGTTTTCCACACAATAATCACACGCAGTGCTCAGTGACGCATGTAACACCTTGATTTTCATAGATTCCTGGATCCCCCGCGATATTTTCGATTCCCATCGCCCGCTCCAACACCCACTTGCGCGATGTCGGCAGTGCCGCGGCATTGATCGACGTCAAGCGTTGACGGCTACGCCGATGCTCGCTGCCACCGCAGTGAGTCGCTTGTCCAGGGTCCACAGCTGGCATCGTTCAATTGCCGCGGCAGCGAGCAAATGAACGTCCACATAACCAACACCGCTCCCGTAAAGTTGGCGCCCGCGAATGAAAGTCATGACCTCGTGGTGTTCGGCGACGGTTACCACGCGTAGTTGTTGAAGCAATTCAAGCGTCTCTTCGCGGTTCGAGAAGTTGCCGCAGGCGAGTTCACCCACGACGAACGGATGCATGACCACGTCGCCGCGTCGGAGACGCTCGCCAAGCTCCGGCAGGTCCTCCCGGAAGTAGTCAATCCAGACGGAGGTGTCTGCGAGAATCATGGTGCCGCGCCAGCACGCCTTCTTGGGACCGGCTCGAGTTGCGGCTGAGTGCCGCCAAGCTTGGCGAGTCGCATGGCGCTTTCTCGCTCGATGAGGGCCTTCAGCCCCTCACGCAACACCGTCGAGCGATCAAGACCGCCCGTCATCTTGATCGCCTTCGCGAGCAGGTCGTCGTCCAACGTTACCGTCGTGCGCATAACAATCCTCCCACTCGTAGCATCAATTATAGCACCATTTGATTCGATAAAAGGTGCAATTATGTAGGCAAATGCACAGAAAGTGTGATGGGTGGATGTGGTGGCCGACGGTGGCATCGGCCAAGCCTGAGTCGGACTGTCCAAAGGCCACAGGTTATTGATAGCCTTGCGCAAGACGTGCGCAGGGTGCGTCCTGTCCGCGGAAAGTGCTGCGCCCACCTGCATTTATCTGAGGCTCACTTTGTTGATGACCCTCTTTCGCCTGTCATGCGGACCAGGCACACGAAGGAGGTAGTCATGAATCTGGAACAGCAGAAGAAACAAGCGCGCTAGCTCATGCGCGCAATCCGGGCTGGAAGCACTGACGCGCTTACCAGATTGCGGGATCAGCATCTCCGCTGGGTCAAGGTGGCGGATATAACCGCGCAGCGGGAGCGGGAAATAGCCTTGCATGATGCTCAGTTCGTCATTGCGAGGGAGCAAGGATTCGCAAGTTGGTCAAAGCTGAAGGCCTATGCAGAGCCTTCTTTCCAGGCGCGTCGTACACGAATCTTTGTTGCTGACATGAAGTGGATCTCCGATCGTGTTCACGGCCTTTTACAGACCCGGAGCTCAGCAGGTCCGGCCGCGCTGGAACAGATTCGCGAATGGCATCCGCGCTTTGACGGCTGTTCGGACGAAGAAATTCGTCAAGCGCCGTTTACGGAAGCAGATGCAACTTGTCTATGCGCGGGAGCATGGCTTCGACTCCTGGGACGACCTGGCGCTCCTCCGCCGGAATCGATCGACTCCGGTTTCGGGGCAGGCATCGCATCGGGAATCGCGCCGGGCAAAGACAGGAGGATGGATTTATGGATCCCAGGGAATCGGCAGATGGTCAGCAGCATTTAAATACTATGCGCTGGATCGCGCGGCGAGGGCCAGGGATGCTCGGACTTACCGTTGAATATCGCTTCCATCTCGGCAGGCTTGGAGCTCCAATCATGCCGCTCGATCTCGCCCTCCAGCTGACCTGGCAACCAGCCGGCGTGGCCGAGGAAGATCCGCAGTTTGTCCATGGGTTTGGTGCGGGCCAACAGCTGCATCAGCAGCTTGCGGTCGGCGCTCAAGTACACGCCGTCACAGGCCTGGATCGAGTTCTCGGGCGGTGTGGCGGCGTGAAATAGAAACCACACCGACTCAGTATCAACGGGTCCGCCGAAGTACACCTTATCGCGCACCTTTGCGAGGTTCTTGAGTCCGGGAAAGAGATGCGAGACAGCAACCGGCGTCGGTCTGTTGATGATGATGCCGACCGGCCCGGGACCGAGATTGTTCATCACGAGCACAATCGAATCTGCGAAATCCGGATCGGACAGGTTATCTCGCGCGATGATCAGGATGGCGGTAAGAGGCTTGGTCTCGGCGCCGTACACCGGCCACGACGATCCCGAAAGCAGCAACAGTGCGCAGGCTGCTCCTGCCGTGAAACCCCGAAGGCATAACCTGAGTTTCATTCGCATATTCGCCTCAGTATCATGGCAAGCTGCATCGTAGCTGATTGATGCCGAGGGCAGGTATGAAGCAATTCAAGGCTCAATTCAAGGCTCAACTCACAGCGCGCGGCCCTGGCGGCGCCTTCGCAGGTGCGGTGGCAGGAACCCTAAACGGCTTTGCCTTTCAGAATTCGCTCATGCCAAACGGTGACGGCACACACTCGATGATGGTCAGCAAGGCGTTGCAGGCTGGAGCAAAGGCTGCCGCGGGCGATCGCGTCTCGGTAGCGTTGGATGTCGATCGATCAGAGCGTGTGGTCACGGTGCCTCCGGAGCTGAAAAGCGCGCTGTCCAAGAATAAGAAAGCGGCCGTGGCCTTCAAAGCATTGTCCTATTCCCACTTGGGCGACGCACCCAGTTAAAGCAGCTGCAAGAGTGACAACGGACCACCAACCCGAGGACAGCCTTACCAGCGCCGAAGAACTTCATCGGATGCGAGAGATGTTTGCTCGTTCACCGAGCTTTTCGGCACTGCTGCAAGGGCCCGAGCATCGATTCGTACTCACCAACCCGGCCTATCATCAGCTCATTGGTCACCGTAACGTCATCGGGCTCACTGTCCGGGAGGCGGTGCCCGAGGTGGAGGGGCAGGGTTTTTATGAATTGCTCGATAAGGTCTTCGCCACGGGTGAACCCTTTGTCGGCAAAGACCTAAAAATCGTCCTGCAACGCACTCCCGGCGGGCCGCAGGAAACTCGCTACTTGGACTTCGTCTATCAGCCCATCAAAGACGAGTCCGGCAAGGTCACCTCGATCTTCGTTGAAGGGTTGGATATCACCGAGCGGCGCGCGACAGAGCAAGCGCTTCGGGAATTGAACGCCGACCTGGAAAGGCGTGTGCTCGAACGCGCCCAGGCACGCGGTCGGACGTGGAATTTGAGTCCCGATTTGCTCGGGGCGCTTAATTCCAAGGGATACTTCGAGACCTCCAACCCTGCTTGGCAGACCATACTGGGGTGGTCGGAGGGCGAAGTCGCGAGCACGTCGATCTTCGAATTGCTGCACCCGGACGACGTGGAGCACACGCGGGCGGGCTTCGAGTTGACACTCGTGGGTCAGCCGGCAATCCGCTTCGTTAACCGCTATCGGTGCAAGGACGGCAGCTATCGCTACATTTCCTGGGTTGGCATTCAGGAAGACGATTACGTGTACTGTACCGGCAGAGACATCACAGTCGAGCGCGAGGCGGAAATCGAGCTGACGAAGGCGCAGGATGCGTTGCGGCAGGCTCAGAAAATGGAGGCGATCGGCCAGCTGACCGGCGGCATCGCTCACGACTTCAATAACCTCTTGACCGGAATTATTGGCTCACTCGACCTGGTGCGCCGACGGATGGCGGCCGGCAACACCGAGGATATTCATCGCTGGATGGACGCCGCATCCGTGGCCGCGCAGCGCGCCGCAACCCTCACCCATCGATTGTTGGCATTTGGGCGGCGCCAATCACTGGACACGAGGCCGAACGATGTGAACCGGGTAATGACCAGCATGCAGGACCTGCTGCAGCGCTCCATGGGCGAACGCATCGAGTTGATCTGCAAGCTTTCCGACGACCTCTGGACAGCGTTTACTGATGCAAACCAGCTCGAAAGCGCACTGTTGAACTTGGCCATCAATGCGCGCGATGCCATGCCGGAAGGCGGTCGCTTGACGATAGAATCGACGAATACTCGATTGGATAAAACCTACACCGCGCTATATGAGGACGTACAACCGGGTGAATACGTCGCCGTCAGCGTTTCGGACACGGGCGTCGGCATGTCACCCGAGGTTCTGCAGAAGGCGGTCGACCCTTTCTTCACGACAAAGCCCGTTGGGGAAGGGACCGGCCTCGGCCTTTC
>Ga0302180_10002045_pt1 | contig 15867 bp, 14 predicted proteins | sample I_Palsa_E3_2_FD_200575 | JGI IMG/M metagenome (GOLD analysis project Ga0302180, IMG submission 200575) | Peat permafrost microbial communities from Stordalen Mire near Abisko, Sweden - I_Palsa_E3_2 | ecosystem: Environmental > Terrestrial > Soil > Palsa > Peat permafrost | place: Sweden... | reverse complement strand
TCCTGCCGCGAAGATCACCCCGCCGGGAATCATCGAAACGCCCCGCCGGTGCGCCCACGCCGCGAGGTAGGCACTCATCCGCTCCGGGAACTTCCCTGGAGCCGGCGTCCCGTAGGCTTCGTGGAGTTCGGCCACGAGCTTGATCTCGATCCCGACCACGACCAGCGTCTCGGCCACCACCTCGGCGGGGAAGGCAGGCAGGACGGGCAGCACCGACACCACCCCGGCCGCTCCGCCCGCCGCGGCGGACGCGTGGGCCGCGCCCTCGATGAGCGCGTCGGCGATCTCGTCGGATGCCTTGCCGGGGAACTGCGCCTGCAGCGCCGCCTGGTTACGCACCCGCAGGCGCGGGGCCATCGTGATCACCTGAGCCACCAGGTAGCCGGTGCCCGCATTGGCTCGCCGCCGCACCGCCGATCTTGAAGTCCCTGCGCCCCTGCGCACCACGCGCGTCCCGCGGCCGGCCGCGCGCGCACCCGAGCTTGCGGCCTTGGTGAACGTGCTCACCAGCTTGCGCCGGTCCTGCGGCCGGTCCGCCTCGGTGACATCGGACGCTACTTGGGCCGCGCGGAGCGAGATATCGGTTTCGGGTTCAGTCATGACCTTCCCCTACCCGCCATCGCCGTCCACCCACCTGCCCTCTTCAACTACGTGGGGCGGCTTCTTCGGCAGGTTCAGTTGGGGTTATACGGAGTATTCCTGAGGTCCGGGGCGGGCCGGGAGGTGGTCGTCCGCAGCATGGCGGTTTCCCGGGACAGCAGCGCCCGCTGCATGTTCAGCCGCCGCAGCGTGTCGGGCTCGGCCAGCAGGGCCTGGCGTTCGGTCAGATCGATGATCATGGCGGCGGCGACGATGAACGATAGCAGCGTCGGCTCATCCGGAAGTTCCTCGATCCTGACGGTGGCCCCGCCCCATTCGGTCAGGGCATCGGTGTAACCGCGGAACGCGGTCTGCACCGTGCGCACCAGGGGCAGCGCCGCGACCTGGTCGGCAACGTCGTCATCGAGCAACTCGACCTCACCCTGGAGGTAGGGCCGCGTCTCGTCTAGGCTGAGCAGCTTGAACCGCTGAGTGCCGACGGTGATGATGTCGAAGCGGCCGTCTTCGAGCTGCTCGACACGGCGCAGCGTCGCGATGCAGCCGACCTCGTACAGCGAATGCACACCGTCGATGCCGGTCTCGCGGCCCTTGCGGATCGCGATGACGCCGAACCTGCGTGGGTCCGGCCCGTCAAGCAGGTCGCGGACGAGCTGCCGGTACCGCTCCTCGAAGATATGCAGCGGCAGGAGCATGCCGGGGTAGAGCACCGCTCCGAGCGGAAACAACGGCAGCATCTCGCTCATACCACGACACTACGCTGTCGACGGCCGCCGACCTCGGGCGCGCTGTGCCCTTAACGGAATAAGGACGACCTTGCCCCGGATGTGGCCCTGCTCAAGGAGGCGATAGGCATCCTGGACCTGGCTCAGCGGGAACGTCCCGGCGATCGGAATCTCAAGTTCGCCGTCCACGATCAGCCCGGCGAGCTCGGCCAGCACGCTCGCGCTAGCGCCTGCCGCGTTGCCCTCGGCCTTGACCCCGTACTTTGCCACGGCGTCGAAGTTGGCGATCGTGTCGATGCGGGAAGGTTCCACGCCAAGGGAAAGCGCGAGCTCGACGTAGTCCCCGCCGACGGTGTCGATGAAGGCGTCCACCTTGGACGTCACCTGCCGGATCCGGTCGGTCACCCCGTCGCCATAGACCACGGGAATCACCCCGTGACCGGTCAGCCATTCGTGCTGCACCTGGCTGGCTAGCCCGATCACGGTAGCACCGGCCAGCCTGGCCAGCTGGACGGCGATCGAGCCGACCCCGCCGGCCGCGCCCGAGACCACCACCGTGTCGCCCTCGGTCAGCGTGACGGCCCGCACCGCGGCGTAGGCGGTGGCCCCGGCCACGAAAAGCGCCCCGGCAACCTCCCAGGGCAGGCCAGCCGGCTTGGCGGTCAGGTTCTGCTCCTCGACCACGACGTACTCGGCCTGACTGGCCCGGTTATCGGTGTAGCCGATCACCTCGTCGCCAGCCGACCATCGCCTCACGCCAGAACCGGTCTCGGCCACGATGCCGGCCAGGTCACTCCCTTCTCCCGAGGGGAAGGTGGCCGGCCACCTGGAGTGCAGCAAGCCGCTGCGGATTTTGTCTTCGCCTGGGTTGATTCCCGCCGCCTTGACCTGGACCAGCACCTGGCCCGGCCCTGGCTCCGGCTTGGGCACGTCCACCACCTTCAGGACGTCAACTCCGCCGTACTCGTCGAACCGTACTGCCTTCATGAGCGCCTCCGTTCTCCAACCAGCACTCAACCGCGGGCAGCCGCCCGGTATGCCCGCCGGCCCGTTAATCATTTGCCGTCATAACAGCGCCGTCCAGGGAGCCCCACCCGGCTGACGCCCTTGAGCACGCGCCGGTAAATGACCTGCCGCCGCGCTAGTGTTCGATAGTGGCCGAACGCTGGGAGCAACGCGACGCGCGGGTCGCGAGCGGCCTGGCCGAACTCGACCGGTGGCTGTGCGATCAGGTCCGCCAGGGCCTCGCGGTCAGCCAGCAGGCCGGCTACCGGCACTGGGACGACATCGCCGCCCGGATGGTCGACGCGCAGGCACCCGGCCTGGCCGAACGCCTGCGCGCGCTCGCCGCGTTGCCGCATTCGGGTCCCGGCTGGGAGGGCAGGCTGCTGGAGGAGTACGCGCTGCTCCGCCTGCTCACCATCGCCTACCGCGAGCAGGCCGCGCTGTCGCCGCCGCTCCGCGACACCGTCCGGTCCCGGATCGGGTTTACCGTCCGCCGGGCTGAAGTGCTGGCCGCCGGCCGCCCGGTCGGGGACCACTGGCAGGTGCTGGCCCGGCGGGACCTGGATCAGGAGCGGCTACGGGTCCGCCGGGTGTGGCTGCGCGGGCGTACCAGCGGGCGGTACGCGCTCGTGCTCAGCTTCGCCGCCGCCGGGCAGTCCCTGGACGACTCGCTGACCGTCGGAACCGCGGCCGACGCGGAGCTGGTCTTCTACCCGGCCGCCATTCCGCTGCGCGCGCTGGTGGCGACCTCCCGCGATGAGGTCCGCCCGGGGCCGCCGCCCGGCGAGCAGGTCGCGGACCTGCTGGCCTCGTGGGCCAAGGCGCTCGGCGAGGATCCCTGGCTGGACAGCTGGCCCGCCGTCCTGGCCGCAACCCCCGCCCGGTCGCCAGCGCCCTGCCTGTTCGATGCGAGCGGCGATGCCCTGCCGCTGCACCCGGGCGCGGGCGACTGCTGGACCCTGTTCGCGCTCTCCGGCGGCAGCCCGCTGACGGTGGCGGGCGAGTGGACCCCGCGCGGCCTGTGGCCGCTGACCGCCTGGGACGAGGGCGGGATGGCGGTGACGCTGTGAGCAGCTGGCAGGACCTGGTCACCGCGAGTCTTATCGGCACCGAACGGGCCCCGGTTCCCGCGGTCCGGATCCCTGGCTGGCCCGCCACGGACAACCCCGCAACCGATCCGGCCGAGATGCTACTTGATCAGGCCGCGCTGCTGACGGCTGCCCGGCGGGCGGGCCGGCCGGCCGGACACGCGGAGCCGCTGCCGGCGGCCGAGCCGGATTCCAGGCCCCTGGTGAGCCCGGCCGCCGGCGACCGCCTGGCCTGGATGCTCCGCGGAGAGCATCCTGAGCTGCTGACCGAATGGCTCACCGCGGCCGTGGAACGCGGCTTGCGGGTCCCGGCCCAGCTGCTGCCTGGGTTGCTTGACCGGGCCCGGAGGATCTCTCCGGCGGATCCCGAGTTGCGGCGGCTGGCGGCCGCGGTCGGCGGCCCGCGGGCCCGGTGGCTAGCCACCCTCAACGCGGAGTGGACGTTCGTGGCGGCGGACACCCCGGCCGGCGATGACGCTTGGCGGCTCGGTGACGCCGGCCAGCGGCGTGCCTATCTGACCGCGCTCCGTGCCGCCGATCCCGGCGTCGTCCGGGACCTGATCACCGCCAGCTGGGACGCGGCGGGCGCAGCTGAGCGGACCATGTTCCTGTCGGTCCTGGCCACCGGTCCGGCTCTCGGCGCCGCGGATGAACCGCTGCTCGAAGCCGCGCTCGGCGACCGCGCCGACGAGGTGCGCGGCTGGGCCGCGTACCTGCTGGCCAGCCTGCCCGGATCGGCCCTCGGGCGGCGGATGGCCGGACGCGGCCTGCGCGGCCTGCGCCTCGAAGCAGGCCCCCGGAGCCCCCGCCTGATCGCCAGCCCTCCGGCCGAGTGCGACGCCTCGATGCGGCGGGACGGAATTGCGCCCGGGCCGGGTGCAGGACGCTCGCAGCTCGCTGACCGGACTCGCCTCATGCTGGAGGTGGTCGCCCGGACCCCGCTGCGCACCTGGACGGATGCGTTTGCGCTGGGGCCGGGCGCCATCGTCGCCATACCGTCAGGTGACTGGGGCCCCGTCCTGTTCGTCGGCTGGTCACGCGCGGCGATCGCCCAGCGGAACCGGGACTGGGTAGCCGCGCTGATCAACCAGGCCCTCACCGGGCGGCCGCCGGCCATGCCCGCCGAGAACGGGGCCCTCAGCCAGCTGGCCCGCCGCGCCGACCCGGCCCTCGGCGCACCGGATGCTCTGGCCGGGCCGGGGCCCGGTGCGCCGCTGGCCGTCCGGGCCGCGCTCAGGGTGCTGCGGTTTCGCTACGAGATGCTGAAGGAGCTGGACGTTGACGACAGCCGTGGCTGAAAACCCCGGGGACCGTGGGACCGAGGCGGTCCTGCGTCCGCACGCGGAGCAGGAGTACGAGGCGGAGTTGTCCGTGCTGGCCGCCACCGACGACCGGCCACGGCCGCCGGGCTGGCGGCTGTCGCCCTGGGCGGTGACCACCTACCTGCTAGGCGGCCGCGCCGCCGACGGCACCGAGATCACGCCGAAGTACGTGGGCTCACGCCGCCTCATCGAGGTCGCGGTGGCTACCCTGGCCACCGACCGGGCCCTGCTGCTCCTCGGCGTGCCGGGCACAGCGAAGACCTGGCTGTCCGAGCACCTGGCCGCCGCCGTCTCGGGCGACTCGACCCTGATGGTGCAGGGCACCGCGGGGACGGCGGAGGAAGCGGTCAGGTACGGCTGGAACTACGCCCGGCTGATCGCAGAGGGACCGTCGCAGGCCGCGATGGTGCCGAGCCCGGTGATGCGGGCGATGGCAGGCGGCCAGATCGCGCGGGTCGAGGAGCTGACCCGGATGCCATCGGACGTGCAGGACGCGCTGATCACCATCTTGTCCGAGAAGACGCTGCCGATCCCGGAGCTCGAAGGTGAGCTGCAGGCGATCAGGGGCTTCAACGTCATCGCCACCGCCAACGACCGGGACCGCGGCGTGAACGAGCTGTCCAGCGCGCTGCGCCGGCGGTTCAACACCGTCGTGCTTCCGGTCCCCGCCTCCGCCGAGCAGGAGGTGGACATCGTCACCCGCCGGGTCGCCCAGCTCGGCCGCTCGATCGGCCTCCCGGACGCCCCGCAGGGAGCCGAGGAGATCAAGCGCGTGGTCACGGTCTTCCGTGAACTGCGCACCGGCGTCACCGAAGACGGCCGCGCCAAGGTCAAGTCGCCGAGCGCGACCCTGTCCACCGCCGAGGCGATCTCCGTGATCACCAGCGGGCTCGCCCTCGCCGCGCACTTCGGTGATGGTGTCCTGCGCCCCGCCGACATCGCCGGTGGCATCACCGGTGCCGTGGTGCAAGATCCCGTGTCGGACCGGGCGGTGTGGCAGGAGTACCTGGAGACCGTGGTGCGGGAGCGTGATGATTGGAGCGATTTCTACCGGGCCTGCCGGGAAGTCGCCGGATAACAGGGGGCACAGTGACTGAGCTGTACGGGGTGCGGCATCACGGGCCGGGATCGGCACGGTCGGTGCGGGCGGCGCTTGTGGAGCAGCAGCCGGACGTGGTGCTGATCGAGGGACCGCCGGAAGCGGACGGGCTGGTGGAGCTGGCGGCGGATCCGGAGATGCGCCCGCCCGTGGCGCTGCTGGGATATGTGGCCGGAGAGTCGAGCAAGGCGGCGTTCTGGCCGTTCGCGGTGTTCTCGCCGGAGTGGCAGGCGATGCAGTACGCCCTTGGCGCGGGGATTCCGGTCCGGTTCTGCGACCTGCCGGCCGCCCATCAGCTCGCGGTGGCCGAAGGAAGAAGGGAGGGGAGGTGGGCGGGTCCGCGGTCGCGTGTCGATCCCGTCGGCGAGCTGGCCTCGGCGGCCGGGTACGACGACCCTGAGCGCTGGTGGGAGGACACGGTCGAGCACGTACCCGGGCCAGCGGTCTTCGCTGCCCTGGCCGAAGCCATCGGGGTCCTTCGCGAGCAGACCGAGGAACCCGACTCCCGCGACGCGGTCCGCGAGGCCCACATGCGGAAGGTGCTGCGCAAGACGATCAAGGACGGCTACCAGCGGATCGCCGTGGTCTGCGGCGCCTGGCATGTCCCGGCGCTGCAAAGGCTCCCGGCCGCCGCCGCGGACGACCGGCTGCTGCGCGGCCTGCCGAAGGTGAAGACCACCCTCACCTGGGTGCCCTGGACCTACGGCCGGCTGTCCTACACCTCAGGATACGGCGCCGGGATCCGCTCCCCCGGCTGGTACGACCACCTGTTCTCCTCCGCCGGGCAGCCCATCGAACGCTGGCTGGCCAAAGCCGCCGCGGTGCTGCGCGCCGACGGCATCGGAGTGTCGGCGGCGGACGTGATCGAGGCGGTACGGCTGGCTGACGCGCTCGCCGCGCTGCGCGGACGGCCGCTCGCGGGCTTGGAGGAGGTTACCGAGTCGGCCCGCGCCGTGCTGTGCGAGGGCAGCGACCTGCTGACCACGCTGATCCAGCGCCGGCTCGTGGTCGGCGAGCGGCTCGGCGCGGTTCCGGCCGCGACCCCCATGGTGCCGCTGCGGCGAGACCTGCACGACCAGCAGCGCCGCCTCCGGTTGCGGCCCGAAGCATCGCCCCATGACTATGACCTGGACCTGCGCAAGCCCAACGACCTGGCCCGCAGCCACCTGCTGCACCGGCTCGCCCTGCTCGGCGTCCGTTGGGGAACTCCGCGGCAAGGCCGGACGCGGAACATCGGGACGTTCCGTGAGACGTGGGAGCTGACCTGGCGGCCCGAGCTTGACCTGGCCTTGATCGAGGCGAGCATGTGGGGCAGCACGGTGGCGGCCGCGGCCACACAGCGGGCCCGGTCGCTGGCCTCCGGGGCCTCGGCGCTGGAGGAGCTGACGGCGCTGGTCGAGCGGTGCCTGCTGGCCGACCTCGGCGACGCCCTGCCGGCGGTGCTCGCGGCGGTCAGGACCCGTGCCGCACTTGATACCGACGTGACCCACCTGATGGCGGCGCTGCCGGCCCTGGTCCGGGCGGCCAGGTACGGTGACGTGCGCGGCACCGACCCGGCCCGGCTCGGCGAGGTCGCGATCGAGATGATGACGCGGATCTGCGCCGGTCTCCCGGCCGCCATGGCGTCTCTGGACGAGGCGGCCGAACGAGCCATCCGGGACCGGGTCGACGCCGTCCATTCGGCCACCGGGTTGCTCGCCGACGGTGAGAGCCGCGAGCGCTGGATGGATACGCTGACGCGGCTGCTCCCCCGCTGCCCGCCCCTGATCTCCGGCCGCCTGACCAGGCTGCTGCTCGACGCGGGACGTCTCACCACGGACGAGGCGTCATCGCGGATGTCCCGCGAGCTGTCCGCGGCCGCCCCGGCCGCGGCCGCCGCGGGCTGGGCCGAGGGATTCCTGGCCGGGAGCGGGCTGCTGCTCGTGCACGACGACAAGCTGCTCGCCCTGGCCGATGGGTGGCTGGCCGGGTTGAGCGAGGACGCCTTCGCCGCGGTCCTGCCCGCGCTGCGGCGGACCTTCGGCGGGTTCGCGCCGCCCGAGCGGCGGGCGATCGGGGAGAAGGCGAGCAGGCTCGACGGCACCGGCCGGGCACCGGTGGCCGCCGCCGCGACCGACGACGAGCTGGACGAGGACCGGGCGGCCATCGCGGTACGGGCGGTCGCGGCCATCCTCGGGCTTCCCGCCGCCTCCCACCGGGCGGCGGCGTCATGAGCACCGGTCCGCAGGAGCTGATGCGCCGCTGGCGGCTGATCCTCGGCGGTGCCGACGATGGCACCGGCACCTCGCTCGGCGGCGACGACGCGCGCATCGACGCGGCGCTCGGTGCCCTGTACGACTCCGATGCCGACCAGACCAGCAGTTCTCAGACTGGCCGGCCGCGCGGCTCGGGGCTGGCCGTGTCGGCCCCGCGGGTGGCCCGCTGGCTCGGCGATATCCGCACGTTTTTCCCGGTTAGCGTGGTTCAGGTGATGCAGAAGGACGCGGTCGAGCGGCTCGGCCTGACCCGACTGCTGCTAGAGCCCGAGATGCTCGACGCGGTCGAGCCAGACGTGCACCTGGTGGGCACGTTGCTCTCGCTGAGCCGGGTCATACCTGAGCAGGCGCGGGAATCGGCGCGTGCCGTCGTGCGCACGGTAACCGCGGACCTGGAGCGCCGGCTGGCCCAGCGGACCCGTTCGGCGGTGGCCGGGGCGCTGAACCGGGCGAGTCGGACGAGCAGGCCCAGGCGTCACGCCGACATCGACTGGGACCGGACGATCCGCGCGAACCTGCGGAACTACCTGCCGCGGCAGCGGACGATCGTGCCGGAACGGCTGATCGGCTACGCCAGGAAGCAGCAGGCCGTGGCGCGCGATGTCATCATCTGCCTAGACCAGAGCGGCTCGATGGCCTCCTCGGTGGTCTACGCCGGGGTATTCGGAGCGGTGCTCGCCTCCATCCGGTCGCTGCGCACCTCGGTGGTCGCCTTCGATACCTCGGTGGTGGACCTGACCGACCAACTCGGCGACCCGGTCGACGTGCTGTTCGGCACTCAGATCGGCGGCGGCACCGACATCAACCGGGCCGTCGCCTACTGCCAGCAGCTGATCACGCGTCCCGCTAGCACGATCTTCGTCCTGGTCAGCGACCTTTACGAGGGCGGTGACCAGGACGAGATGCTGCACCGGATCGGGGACATGACCGCCGCGGGGACGCAGGTCATCGCCCTGCTCGCGCTGTCCGACGACGGCGCACCCGGTTACGACCACGACAACGCCGCCGCGCTCGCCGGACTGGGCGTCCCGGCGTTCGCGTGCACGCCTGACTCGTTCCCGGACCTGATGGCCGCCGCCATCGAACGCCGTGACATCGCCCAGTGGGCCCGCCGCCACCCACCCATCCCCCGTCCGCCTGATTTATCCCCTTTGACCTTTGACCGTTGACCGGCTGTCAACCTCTTACAGTCCCCAGCATGGCGTCGAGCGGGCCAGGTTCGGATGGCAGCCGGTTGGCCCATGGTGACCGGAAAAGCACGTCCACTCCGGCTCCAAGTAACGATGCGGCCCGACGATGGTGCGCAAATGTCCGATAAACAAGATTGACCTGATCTGCTTCCGGGGCTAACGTCCTGTCCGTGACAATCGGCCCCACATCACGAGCAGTAGGCGCCGCCTCTAGCGGCGTTCGGCGGCGAACCCTGAGCCAGGCCATCGCCGAGGAGCTCGCCGGGCGTATCCAGAACGGCGAATACGCACCAGGCGATGCGCTGCCGACGGAGCGCGACCTGATGGACCAGTTCGGGGTCGGCCGGAGTTCTGCCCGCGAATCGATGCAGGCCCTTGCTGTCATGGGACTTATCGATATCCGCCCAGGTCGCGGGGCGCGGGTAGTGGCGATCGACTCACGGGCAGCGGTTCCGACCGAGCTGATTGCCGCCCTGCTAGATGGTCAGGCCGTCGATGATTTGTATGAGTTCCGGGCCTGCGCCGAGAGCCAGACCGCTGCGCTGGCAGCCGAGCGCGCCACCGCCGCCGACCTGCGCGCTATCTCGGAGGCACTGGAGGACTACCGTCGGGCGGTCGACCGCGGTGCCGATCTTGCGCAGGCCGATGTCGACTTCCACCGCACGCTCGCGAGGGCAGCCCGCAACGTGGTCTTTGAGCAGGTTCTGGCCGGCCTCACCGACTTGCTGAACTTCGCCCGGCGCGAAGTCATGTCAGTCCCATGGGTTCCGGCTCGGGCACTGCGCGACCATGTGCTGATCGCGGAGGCCGTTGCTGCGAGGGATCCCGCCGCGGCACGCGCGGCCATGCTCGAGCACGTCGCCGGAGGCGTGGAGGCCGTGAACGAGACGAGGCGAAACCGCGGATCCTCGGAGACGGCTTTGCGAGACGGCCGTGATTGAGCTCGTCCTGGCCGGAGCACTACCGGTCAACGGCCGCGGCCGGGCCAGGCTTAGCTACCAGGGCAACATGTCGGCTGAAGAAGCTGCCGGACTGGTTAAGGCAACCAGCGTCAGGCAGGTTGTGCCCATGCACTTCGACATATTCGCGCGGAACGTCGACGGTCGCGCCCTAGCGCGCTTCCTGACCGCCATGGCGGATGTCCGTGCTGCGGTTCACGTACCGCGCCTTGGCCGGCGGTTCAGGCTGGCCACGGAGGCTGACCGGTGACCGGGCTCAGCGAGGCCAGGTATCCGTACGGTCAGCTCGGCTCGCCTCGCAGCGTCCTGGTGATCGGCGCCGCATCCGGCATCGGGTTCGCCGTTGCCCGGCTGCTCGCTGCGCAAGGGTGGGCCGTCCTCGCCGCCGACCTCGACAGCGCTGGCCTGGAGCGTTTGCGTGCCGCGACCCCAGGAGTCGCGCCCGTCCAGGCAGACGCCGCCAGATTCGAGGATATGGAACGGACGGTCGACAGAGCCGAAGCGGCCGGACCGCTTCGTGCCGTCGTTTACTGCGCGGGAGTCGAGCGTCACGGAGACGTGTTGCAAACCAGCGAGGAGACCTGGGATTTCGTTCAGTCGGTGAACGTCAAGGGCATATACCACGCCGCGAAGGCGGCTGTCGGCGTCATTGCGGAAAACGGCGGTGGCGCCCTGGTGGTCGTCTCGTCGGTGCAGGCCATCGCGACACAGCGCCAGGTGGCGGCCTACGCCGCGTCGAAGGCGGCGTCGCTGGGACTGGTCCGCGCGATGGCTCTCGATCACGCGGCGAGCAACATCCGGGTAAACGCGGTAGCGCCGGGCAGCATCGACACGCCGATGCTGCGCGCCAACGCCGCCGACTTTAATCCGGCCGATCCGCAGGCGGTGATCGACGACTGGGCCCGCCAGCACCCGCTGGGCCGCATCGGCCGCCCGGAAGAGGTGGCTCATGTCATCGCCTTCCTGCTGTCGGACGCGGCGACATTCGTCACCGGGGCCACCTGGCTCGTCGACGGCGGCATCCTGGCCGCCTACTGACCCCGCCTACACACGGCACCAGCATCGAAGGCATTCAAGGAAACAGGCCATGTCACGCTTCGGGCGCGCTGACCCGGCCAGGGTGGCACCATCGCACCTAAGCGCCTGCCGCAACTGCACCCGCTGCCCGGCCGCGGCGGGCCAGCAGCTGGCGTTTCTGACCTTGGTCGTGCTGGTCTAGCAGGGTGAAATCCGGCGGGAGAAGCGACGCGGGCTCGTCGGGCGTCAGGCACCAGTCCGCCTGCAGCCTGGGTCGCGAACGCCGGGCCTGCGCGGTGAAGGCCTCCCAGCCCAGCATGCCACCGGCCGCCACCGCTTCGGCGGCCGCGGTGAATACGGCCGACGCCCAGAAGCCCGTGCACAGGACGACGGCATACGACCGCGGCTCCGGCCGCCAGGCGGACAGGTCCGCATGCACCAGGGTGATCAGCTGGTCCAGCCCTCGGCGCCGGGCCTCGGCGCCGAGCATTCCGAGCGCTATCTCGGACACGTCCACCGCGGTGACCCGGCGCCCGTTCGCCGCGGCCAGCAGCGCGGCACCGGAAGGTCCGCAGGCCAGTTCGGCCAGCGGCCCGTCGGGCAGGTCGATCGACAGGGACCCGAAGACCTGTATCGCCAGCGGATGAGGGACGAAGGACGGCACGAAACCAGCGGCGTACTTGGCGTTCCACCTGAGCCGATCCGCGTGGTCGCCCGGCCCCGACCTAGCTCCCGCGGGCTCTGATGACATGAATGTGGATACTACGGCTCGTAGGTTGAGAAAGGCAGGCAGCCGGCAGGGGTGCTGCCCGGCTTCGGACTGACGCTCTTCGAGAAGCGGATCGTCCTCACTGGATATTTACGGCACTGAGTGTCAAAATGAGTGTCAGCATTCAGTCGGCGTGTGAGGGAGACCGATGGCAAGCACACGTGAGTGGTTCGAGACGGTGGAGGAGGCCCGCAGGAGAGCCAGACGGCGCCTGCCGAGATCGGTCTACATGGCGCTGATCGCCGGCACCGAAAAGGGCGTCACGCTGCACGACAACACGGCGGCCTTCAGCGAGCTGAAGTTCGCGCCGCCGCGCATCGCGGACCTACCCGCCGTCAGGGAGATGGCCACGTCGGTGCTCGGCCAGGAGATCTCCATGCCAGTGATCGCTTCTCCGACCGGCGTGCAGGCCGTGCACCCGGACGGCGAAGCGGGGGTCGCGCGGGGAACGGCCGAGGCGGGCACGGCCATGGGCCTCAGCTCGTTCGGCAGCATGCCGGTGGAGGCCGTCGCGGAGGTCAACCCGAAGCTGTTCTTCCAGAGCTACTGGTCAGGCGGCCGGGACAAGATCCTGGAGCGGTCCGAGCGAGCCCGCCGGGCTGGCGCTAAGGGCCTGATCGTCACGCTGGACTGGTCGTTTTCCAACGGCCGGGACTGGGGCAGCCCGGCTATACCCGAGAAGATAGACCTGCGGACCATTGTTCGCTTGGCGCCCGAGGGCATCATCCGGCCTGGCTACGTGCTTGAGTGGCTCAGGCACGGAGGGCTGCCCGACCTCACCGTGCCGAACATGGCCTCCCCAGGCCAGCCCGCCCCGACGTTCTTCGGCGTCTACGGCGAGTGGATGCAGACCCCGCCGCCCACCTGGGACGATCTGGCCTGGCTGCGGGAGCAGTGGGGCGGGCCCTTCATGGTCAAGGGCGTGATGCGCCCGGACGACGCTCGCCGGGCGGTCGACATCGGTGCTACCGCCATCTCGGTGTCCAACCACGGCGGCAACAACCTGGACGGCACGCCTGCCTCCATCCGGGCGCTGCCCGGGATCAGCCACGCTGTGGGCGGCCAGGTCGAGGTGCTGTTTGACGGCGGGATCCGCCGCGGCAGCGATGTGGTCAAGGCGCTGACCCTGGGTGCCCGGACGGTCATGATCGGCCGGGCCTACCTGTGGGGGCTGGCCGCCAACGGATCCGCGGGCGTGAAGAATGTCTTCGACGTGCTCCGCGGCGGGATCGACTCCACTCTGCTCGCGCTCGGCCGGTCCTCCATCCACGACTTGTCCCCCGACGACCTCATCGTGCCGGCCGAATTCAGCCGCGGCCTGGATAAGTGACGGCCTGGATAAGTGACGGCTTGCGTCAGGTGACGCCCGCGCAGCACGGGCAGCAGCGGACGAACGGTCCGGCGTTTGGCGCATCCCTGCCAGACCCCGAGGCTGTACCCCAGGTCGTCGAGGAGCCGCGCGGCCACGTAGCGTGCGGGGTCGAGCGGCGGGCGGCGGTCCAGCCAGTCCAGCAGGGGCGGGGCGAGCACCAGTGCGGCCAGCGGAAGCCGGAGCCGCCGCACCGCCAGCGCCGCGAGCAGCGTCAACGGCCACCAGGTGCGGGAAATCGCGCTGCCCAGCGGTCTGACGGCCGCCAGGGTGCCGCCGCCGGCCTGCTGCGCCGCCAGCCGCCATGCGGCCGAACTGGCCGGCCGTGGCCATTCCTCGCCGGTAACCTGAGCCAGCCGCCGGGCGAGCATCGCGGTAGCGGTGCCGGTGACCACGGCGCCCGCGTCGGGGCGGCCCACGGCCGCCGCCAGCCAGGCCACCGCGGTCCACGGTGAGCAGTACAGCGGGCGCACCGCGCCGGGATGGCGCAGCTCGAGTGCGGCCGCCGAGGTCCCGTAGTCCTTACGCCGGGCCAGCCACCCGCGCAGCCGTACCCGATGCTGGTGTCCCATCGTGGCCGCTGGCTCATAGCGGGTCCGCCAGCCCGCCGCGGCCATCCGCCAGATGAAGTCAATGTCCTCCCCCACCCGCATTTCTTCGGCAAAACCCGCTCCGGCGGCAGCTTTGCGCACGACCAGGGCAGCCCCGGGGACATAGGGAACGCGCGATCCCGGCCGGACGATGCTGGGCCGCTGTCCCATGTCGAGCGTGGAACTCGCCCCCTCGTACCGGGCCAGCCAGCTTCGCCCGTTCTCGTGCGGGACGATGCGAGGCGCGACCGCGCCCACCGCCGGGTCCGCGAAGTGCGGCAACAGCAGATCCAGCCAGCCTGGCTCGGGCACGCAGTCGGAGTCAAGGAAAGCGATCAGCGGCGTATCGGCGGCGGCCAGGCCCGCGTTCCTGGCCGCCGCCGGTCCGCCGTTCACCGGTCGCCGCAGCACGCTGGCGCCCGCCCCGGCCGCGATACTCGCAACGGCCTCGGGGTCCCGCGAACCATCGTCGACCACGATCAGTCGCGGCGCGTTGGTCAGCCCGGCCAGGCAGCGGGACAGCTCGGCGTGCCGGTCGCGCACCGGGACCACGACCGTTACCTCGTCGGCGCGGTGCTCGCGGCCGGCCGGCGAGGCCTCTTCTACTACGGGATGGGCGATCCCGGTGTCGAGAAGACGCCGGGCCAGCGCCTGCGCCTTGGGGTTGTCCTGAACCGGCGTACCTGACCACCAGCCCGCCACATGCGCGGCGCCCGACCGGGTAAGCCGCAGCACCCGAGTGGGGTAACCGCCGGTGAGCACCATACCGTCCGCCAGCATCCGGGACTGCGGGTCGGCGCGCAGCCGGAATCCCGCGGGAACCAGGTCATCGGCTGGTCCCCCTCCGGCGGGGGCTAGCGCTCCATCTGGCTTCCGTTCGCTAGTTCTCTTCGGCACGAGCCAAGGCTACTTCCAGCGATAGTTGGCGTTCTGAGGGTGGACTGAAGCCCGGGTGGGCGTAGCTAGGCGGCATCCTCGATGATCTGCCGCAGTAGCGAGACGAGGCTCTGCGGATCTGGCACGGTGACATCAGCCCGCTCGGCGACTGGGCCCGTTCCGCCAGGACTCACCCCGACGGTCAGTGAAGGCCGGCCGCTGCGCTCGGCCCATGCCGTCACTTCCGCGATGGCGGGCAGGTCGCCGAGGTCATCGCCGGCGTAGAAGGCCGCCGCCGTATCGTCGCAGAGGAGCTCTCGGATAGCCGTGCCCTTGTCGATGCCCGGAATGCAGATTTCCAGGACTTCTTTGCCGGGCCGCATCGCTAGCCCGGCCGTTGCCGCGAGCTTACCTACCGGAGCGTGCAGCATCTCGAGCCAGCGGTCTGGCTCTGCGGTCAGCCGGGTGTGTATGACGAGCGATAGTCCTTTGTCTTCAACCCATATGTCAGGGTCATGAGCGCCGCAGAGCTTGGGCAGGCTCAGGCGTAGCTCGTGCAGGCCAGGTGGGGGCGCCGGAGTACGGAGTTCGCCCGCCTGCCACCTCTCGGCGCCGTGAGTGCCGTAGATGACGATGCCTGGCACGGTACCGAAGCTGCTGACGCGCAGGAGCGAGGCCACGCTTCGGCCGGTTACGACGGCGAGGTTTGCTCCGGTGGCGCGCACATCACGCAGGAGCTGGTGGACGCCTGGCAGCGGACGCGCGTCGCCCGGGTGTAGCGCTATCGGTGCGAGCGTGCCATCGAAATCGAGTGCTACCAGCGCGTGGGAAAGGGCCGCGCGCAGGGGGTTCAGGTCCGTCAGCAAACGGCACCGTCGTTGGCTGGCCGCCCGGGCAGCGCGGTCACCGCTCGCCGACAGTGACGAGGACTTTCAGGTGATCTCCTGACGAGGCAAGCTCGAAGGCCTCGGCGACCTGAGCGAGGGGACGGGTGGCGGTCACGAAG
>Ga0302180_10002036_pt1 | contig 15894 bp, 14 predicted proteins | sample I_Palsa_E3_2_FD_200575 | JGI IMG/M metagenome (GOLD analysis project Ga0302180, IMG submission 200575) | Peat permafrost microbial communities from Stordalen Mire near Abisko, Sweden - I_Palsa_E3_2 | ecosystem: Environmental > Terrestrial > Soil > Palsa > Peat permafrost | place: Sweden... | reverse complement strand
AGCGGAGAACGTGCCCGTTGTCCAGCACGTTGTCGAGGGAGGCGAATACGGGTGGCTGCATTCCGGTCCGGCGACGACTGGCGAGCGCCCTGGCAATGATTGCCGGGGCAGACGCCGGAGCTTCGGGGGATGCATGGTCGTCTCGCGCCACTTCGTAGCCCTTTTCGGTGATGGTCAACGTCACGAGCTTGGTCGCCGGCGCCGCTATTGCCTGCAGCGCCGCCGCTGGGCCTGTTTCCATTGATGCCAGGGCACCGATCACCCGGAGTGTCACGTCCTCGCCAGGTTCACGTTCCGCGACGGTGTAGAGACCGTCCTGCGGAGTCAACTGATCTTGCGCGCGACGTGATCGGATCGAGACGCCAGTGATCAGAGCGGGATGGCCCAACCGGAGGAGCTCGTCCGCATAGACGCCGAGGTGGGCTCGGGCGAAGGCGCCGAAACCGATGTGCACAATGACCGGCGCCGAGGAGCGGTCGTAGCTCGGCCGCATTGCGGCGCGCGCTCCGGCCACCGTGCTCGCGGTCAGTCGCTCTGTTCTCGTGACGCTCATGCCAGGGTAGGGACTTTGAAAGGCACCGTGTAGGGTCGGCCAGCATGCGCCGACCGCAGCGAGCCACCATCCTCGACGTCGCGGCGCTCGCCGGTGTGCATGCGGCGACGGTCTCCCGCACGATCAACGTGCCGAATATGGTGGCGCCGGCGACCCGGATGCGAGTCGAGAAGGCCGTACGGGACCTCGGGTTCGTACCGAACCGAGCCGCCCGGGGCCTCATCACCGGACGAACGGGGAATGTAGCGGTCATCGTGCCCGATATCACCAACCCCCACTTTGCGTCCTTGGTGCGGTCGGTCGAGCGATCGGCCCGCGGGGTGGACCTGCAGGTGCTCCTCGTCGACACGGGGGAGCATCCATCCGAAGAAGTCAGGGCAGCCCGAACCCTCTCCCGAGAAGTCGACGGGTTCGTGGTGGTCTCCCCGAGGCGCCTGCATCGGGAGCTGGGCGCATTGGGGTCGTCTCCCGCTGTGTTCGTCAACCGTCCTGTCCGCGAACACGGTTCCGTCTTGCTCCGCACCGCCCCCGCGGTGGCCGAGGTGCTCAATCACCTGTCGTCTTTGGGACACGAGAACTTGGCCTACCTCGGGGGACCAGCCGGATCGTGGGCGGCGGGAGAGCGTCGCACGGCCGTGCGCCGCATCAGCCGGAGCACGGGGATGCAGGTGGTCGAGCTCAACGCGGCCGAGCCGACCTTTGAGGCCGCCATTGCCGTCGTGGAGAAGGTCGTGAGCAGCGGTGCGTCGGCGGTCATCGCCTTCAACGACCAGATGGCGCTCGGCGTCATTGCCGGACTCACAAATCGCGGAATTTCCGTGCCCGGCGACGTGAGCGTGGTGGGATTCGACGACGTGCCAATGGCGGCCATGGTGGCACCCCCGCTCACGACCATAAGCATGCCGACGAGCGAGGCAGGGGAAGTTGCCGTCGCCATGTTGCGCGAGGGGCCAGCAAGGCGCGAGCTCGTTGCAAAGCTGGTGATCAGGCACTCGACCGGCCCCGTCAGCTGACGCCGTGCCAGCGTCGCCGCAGCTCGTGCGCAGCCATCTTGGGACGCCGGTCCCGGGTGAAGACGCCCTTCTTGTTGCCGTCTACCCGCATGAAGGACGGACCGGTCGCGAAGTCGGCGAAGTTCCAAACGTGTTCCCCCACGACGGCGTCAATGCGGTCGAAGACTTTGTGATAGGTCCCGAGTAGGGCCGCTTGGTACTCCTCGCTCCAGGGGTTGCCCTCTACGGTATGAAGTCCGGCCAAGGCGTCGGCGCCGTATTCCGTCACGATGATCGGCTTGTTGTGGACACTGGCCCAGCGGCTGAGCTCGGCTTCGAGCCCTCGTTCGGCCGCGTCGAGGTCTCCGGGTTCGACATACCAGCCGAAGTAGCGGTTGATCATGACGACGTCGGCGAGCTCCGTCACCGTGCAGGTGTCGGGGAGCGCGAACATCATGTTCACGAAGCCGACCGGGCGGCTGGGATCTGCCCTTCGTGCCGCCGAGAACAGTGGCTCGAAGTAGACGCGGCCATCGTCTGTGTGGGTCTCCGGCTCGTTGGCCAGGCTCCACAAGACGACACACGGGTGGTTCTTGTCCCTGTCCACGAGCTCCTCGATGGCGCGGCGGTGGACCTGCTGGGTCTCCGCACTGATCGTCTCCTCGGAAAAGGTGGTCTTCGGACCACCCAGGAACATCCCACCGCCCACGCCAAGGTTGAGTCCCACGGCGGCAGTCTCGTCGATCACGACGATGCCCAGGCGATCGGCATGGTCGAGCACCTCTTCGGCGTAGGGATAGTGCGACGTTCGAAACGAGTTGGCACCGACCCAGGACAGGAGAGCGAAGTCGTGGACCATTGCGGCGTCGTCGTGGCCTCGGCCCCGCACATTCAGGTCTTCGTGTTTGCCGAAGCCGCGGAAATAGAAGGGTTCGCCATTGATCAGGAATTGCGCCCCGTCGACCCGCACCGTGCGGATCCCGATGGGAAGCGCGTAACGGTCGATGACGGCGCCGTCGTCGAGCAGATCGACTTCCAACTCGTAGAGGTACCCACGTCCGGGTTGCCACAGCTCGGGGTTTGACACTCGCAGGACGCCCGAGGTACCCGTTGCTTCAGCTACGACCATGCCATCGGCATCCCGCAGCAGTGCCCGCACCGATCCGCTTCCGCGCTCCTCGACGTCGGCCGAGTAGCGAACGACTCCGTTTCCGTCCTCAATATCGGTGACCGCCGTGATGTCGTCGATGTGGGCGATCGACGTCGAGTACAACCAGACAGCGCGATGCAGTCCGGCGTAGTTGAAGAAGTCGTGGTATTGCCGCTGGCGCCGGGTGCCGTTCGGCATGACTTCCACCGTTCCCGGAGGTATCGACTGCCACGTGAGCTCATTGTTGACGACCACACTCAGGCGGAATGGCTCGCCGGCGCGCACGAACGCCGTGATGTCGGCTTCGAATGGCGTGTACCCGCCTTCGTGCTCGGCCACGCGCACCTCCCCGACCCACGCCACAGCACGGTGCGTCGCCGCGTCGAAACGAAGCACGACCCGCTGGCCTGCCCAGCCGCGGGGGACGAAGACCTGTCGTTGATACCAGACGTCGCCGACATGGTCGTGCACGGCCGGATCGACGAGCACGTCGTTGAAGCTGCTCGGAACGGGCATCCTCCTTGCCTCGGCGACCTCGGTCCGCCACCACTCCTCTGCACGGCCGACGCCCTGCGTATCGACGGCGAAGGCCCAGATGCCATCGAGTCGCTTGGTCTCACGCACCATGTTTTCTTGGGGTCGCAGCATCGAATCTCCCTCTTCGGGCTAGGTGTCCGTCGCACAGCGGGCGACCAGGTCGACCACCATGTCGGCGAGAGCTTCAGGGGTGACGTCGTCGGTGTCGACCACTGCGGTTGCCACTTGCTCGTACAGATGGAGGCGGCTTTCCGACATGGCGGCCAGAGCCTCGTACGGGCGATCTCCCAGGAGCGGGCGATGGTCGCCGATGCGAACGCGTCCGGCCAGCGTCGATGGGCGCGTTCGCAGCCAGACGACGAAGGCGTCTTCGAGCGCGGTGCGCACGGCGGGATCGAGGACCACTCCGCCGGGGGCAGCCAGGACGGCCGGTGTGCTGCTGCCGAGCAGCGTGAGCACCTCTTGGGATTCGAGGTGCCGGTAGGCGGCCTCGCCACCTTCCTCCCAGAGCTCGCGCACGGTTTTGCCCGTTCGGGACACGATGGCGGCGTCGACGTCGATGAGCACCCGAGCCGTTCGCCGCGCCACGAGTTCGCCGACCGTCGACTTCCCTGATCCCATCAGTCCCACCAGGACGACGTGCCTCACGAGGTCACCCTGAATGCTTGTCGAGCGAGGGTGTAGGCGAGGTCCTCCGCGATCGCGAATGCGTCTTCCTCCTCCAATCGGTGCTCTGCGACGAGCCCGGCGAGGTAGCCGGCATTCAACCGGCGCGCCACGTCGTGACGAGCCGGAACCGACAGCAAGGATCGGGCGTCGTCGTTGAACCCGACGGTGTTGGCGAACCCTGCTGTCTCCGCCACCAGCCGGTAGAACCGACGCATGCCCTCGGGGCTGTCGTAGAACCACCAGGGAGGGCCGATCCGCAGCGCCGGGTAGTGCCCGGCGAGCGGTGCGAGCTCACGGCTATAGGTCGTCTCGTCCAACGTATAGATGACGACGGTCAGTCCGGGCTCGTTGCCGAAACGGTCGAGCAACGGCTTGAGCGCGTCGACATAGTGCACGGGTCGGGGAATGTCGGCGCCTTTGTCACGCCCGAAGCGCGCTGCGACGGTGGGATTGTGGTCACGCCATGCCCCGGCGTGAAGTTGCAACACCAATCCGTCGTCCAGGCTCATCGCCGCCATTTCGACCAGCATCTGCGCACGGAAGAGCTCGGCGTCGCCCGGGTGGCGCTCTCCGTCGTGGACGCGGGCGAAGAGGCTCTCTGCGTCAGGGGGAGACAGATCGGCGGTGCACGGCGAGGGATGTCCATGGTCGGAGGCGGTGGCGCCCATGGTGATGAAGAAGGCGCGCCGGGCCCGGAGGGCGTCGAGGTACCCGTGCCAGCTCGATGTGTCCATCCCGGTGAGCCGCCCGAGTGCCGCGACATTGGATCGAAAGTCGGCCCGGTCCGGATCGACGACATCGTCCGGTCGGAATGTGGGAACCACACGTCCCTGCCAGCCGGAACGGCTGATACGGGCGTGTTGCTCCAATTGGTCGAGGGCGCCATCGGTCGTGGCCAGGAATTCGATCCGGAACCGATCGAAGAGCGCACGCGGCCAGTATTCCGGTTGCGCGAGCTTGGAACAGACCTCGTCATACACGTCGTCGGCCGTCTCGGGGCGAAGCGCGGTCTGGACGCCCAGCACCTCGCCGAGGGTATGTTCGAGCCAGAGCCTCGACGGCGTGCCCCGAAAGAGGTGATAGTGCCTCATGAATGCACGCCAGACCTGCCGGCCATCCCGCTCGGCTGGCGAACCGTCGAGCGGCTGCACGCCGAGCGTCTCGAGGGGGACGCCCTGGCTGTAGAGCAGCCGCAGGACGTAGTGATCTCGGGTCACGAGCTCGGCCGCCGGGTCGCCGAGCGCGGTGTTCCCGGCTAGCGCCGCGGGGTCGCAGTGCCCGTGGGGGCTGACGATCGGGAGGGCCCTGGTGCGCCCGTAGAGCGCGCGGGCGATGGTGCGGATACCCGGTTCAGCAGGGAAGAGTCGGTCTTCGTGCAGCACGTTTTGCAAAGCTTTGCATAACGGCGGCCCCCATGCGCCAAACTGCACCTGCGCCCATCGACCGGGCGGGTTGACGGCTGATTGATGGGCGGGTCAGACCGTGGCCACTGGTGTCAACGGGCTGCCCATGGTGCCGGGCAGCCGCAATGGGGGCGCTGTGAGCAGGAACCGGCTGCGGTTGTGCTCGCGTAGCCACGCGGCGAGCTCGTGGAGGTACCACAGCTCCCCGAGGGGTATGCCGAGCTTGAAGAGGCACAGGTGATGGATGGGGAGCAGCGTGTGTGGGCTCTTATCCCTGTTGCCAACCAGCCCTTCGACGGCGTAGTTGTCCGCCACCAAGGCTGAGATCTGAGAATCGGTGATCCACTCCAGCAAAGACTCGTCGTGCGAGTCGAGGTAGGCGTTCATGGCCTGGATCTTCACCGGATCCGGATCCCGGTTCCAAGCGAGGATCTGGGTGGCGAAGCCGGTGTGGATGAGAAGCATGTCCCCGGGCTCGACGACGACGTTGTCCGCCGCCATGATCTCTTCGAGCGTCTGCAGGTTCACAGGCTGCCAGTCGTTTCCGAGGTGATGGGCCACGTCGATGAGGACCCCACGGCCCTGCACCCCGTGTGCGGCCATGTGCTCCAGGCCGAGGTGGCGGGCGAAGCTGACGCTCCCGCTGCCATCGCCCTTTGCGTCTGGCGCGGGGCCGATTATGTCCTCGCCCGGGCGAAACCCGTTGTAATAGCGCGGCTCGTCGATCCCGTCGCCGTCAGCGTCGAACTCGGCACCTTGATGGGCGAGAGAGTCCCATTGTGTCGAATACTGCAACCAGAGGGTCACCGCGTCATCGGCCCACACGTCGATCAAGCGGCGGTCGATCGACTCGCGTGCGATGACGTTGTAGAACGTGTCGGGGTTGTGCTCCATGTCCTCGGTCGGCCTGAGAATGGGCGGGTACCGCCGCTGGTTCAAGGACGTCCCACCGGGGAAATCGAGCGGCAGGCTCAGGCAGAAGCTGATACCGGCCTCCACCTCGCGCACGCCTTGGAGGACCTTTTCGGGAGTGAGCAAGTTGATGCGCCCGAGTTCGTCATCCTCGCCCCAATCGCCCCACGTCGAGCCAGGGGGGCGCTGTGTCCACCGCTTTGCCACGAGGTTTCTCCTCCTCAGTATTCCGACATCAGCCTGCGTATCGTATTTTTCTTGTACCGGGTGGTCAATTCTTCGCTCGGCGTCCTACGCATCCTCGGAGCGACCGCGATCGCCGTCTGGCTGGTCTTGTACCGACTGGTCTCGTAATCTCAGTCATGGACTTCTCGCTGTCCGAGGCCGAGCTCGATCTCGTTGCGCTGTGCCGTAGTTTCGCCACCAACGAGATAGCTCGCCGGGCTCCTGCGGCCTGGGAGAGGGGCGAGTGTCCGACCGAGCTGCTGCGCGAGATGGGGCAGTTGGGGTTGTTGGGCATGTTGATTCCGGAGGAGTGGGGAGGAATCGGCATGTCGACGGTGGGTTTTGTCGCCGCCATGGAGCAGATCGGTCTGGCCGATCAGTCAGTGGCGGCGGCGTGGCAGGCGCACGTGACGATCGGATCGCTTCCCTTGCTCCTGTTCGGCAATGACATGCAACGCGATCGATGGTTGCGGCCGCTGGCCGAAGGACGTGTACTTGGCGCCTTCGGGCTGACAGAGCCCGATGCGGGTTCTGATACCCGGGGTATCACGACAAGGGCGGAACGCCGCGACGATGGTTGGCTGATCAATGGACGCAAGGCGTTCATCTCCAACGCCGGTACGGATATGTCGTTCGGTGTGACGCTGCTGGCCCGGGCAGAATCCACCGGGCAGGACCCCAGGTTTGGGAGCTTCGTCGTCGAGAAGGACACGCCAGGCTTCACGATGGGGCCGAAGCTGCGCGGCATCGGCTGGCGAGGACTCGATACGCGTGATCTGTATTTTGATGACGTCTGGGTGCCTGATGATCACCTCATCGGAAATCCGGACCTCGGCCTGAGCCAGTTTCTCACGACCCTCGAAGTCGGTCGGATCTCGATCGCCGCGCTCTCGCTCAGCCTGACCCAAGCGGTCCTGAACATGGCAACTGAGTATGCCCGGCAACGTCACCAGTTCGGGAGGCCCATCTCGGCCTTCCAGGCGGTGCAGTTCAAGCTGGCCGACATCGCGACCGAACTCGAAGCCGCCCGATGGCTCACATATCGCGCCGCCTACTTGCGCGACACCGGCCAGCCGTTTCTGAAAGAAGCGTCAATGGCAAAGTTGAAGGCGAGCCGTGTGGCGACATCGGCTGCTTCAGAGGCCGTGCAGATCCACGGGGGAGTCGGCTACATGCTCGATTCACCGGTCGCTCGCTTCTACTGCGATGCGAAGGTTCTCGAGATCGGAGAAGGGACGAACGAGATCCAGCATGTCGTGATCGCCCGCACGTTGGGTTGTTGAGGATCGGCATTGTTACAGGGCCGAGCACGGCAACCAGCCGATGGAGACCTGTAGCATCCTACCCGTCGCCCGGTGACAGACCGGGCTACGAGGTCAGACAAGGCTAGAGGATGCCCCAGGTCAAAACGAAGGACGAGTCCCGGCGGAGCGCGAAATGGCACATGCGCCGGCGGGCCATCATCGACCTCTCAGCAGAAGTCTTCGCCAAGCGCGGCTATCACGCCACGAGCACGATCGAACTTTGTGAGGCGAACCAGCTGGGGAAGGGCGCCCTTTACTACTACATCGGTTCCAAGGAACAGCTGCTGGCGGCAATCCACGATCGCGTCATGGACGAGGTCCTGCTCGGTGCAGATCGCGTGGCTCTCGCAGGCGGCTCACCTCCGGAGCAATTGGCGATGCTCGGCCAGGAGCTGCTCGACGTCATTAGCCGCTACCCCGATCATGTCTGGGTGTTCCTGCACGAGTTCCATGCGCTTACCGGTGAGAATGCCGAACAGTTCAGGAAGAGGCGGCGGCAATATGAGCGACGAGTCGAAGGCGTCTTTGAGGCGGGCACCGAGTCCGGCCATTTTCGGCCACTCGACCCCCGGTTGACAGCACGTGCGTGGCTCGGGATGCACAACTATACGTACCTATGGCTGAAGGCGAACGGTCGCCTCTCGGCAAAACAAATAGCGGCGTCGTTCGCGGACATCTTTGTATGGGGCACGGCCAACCCGTCAGCCATGATGCCGCGGGTCATCGCCGACACGGGTGGCTAGGGGTCTTCCCGTGAGTTCGAAAACGTCGCAGCGTCGTGAGTCCACACCAATTGTCTTGATCCACGGTGGGGGTTTTGGCGCGTCGTGTTGGGACCTGGTGTTGCCGTTTCTGGAGGGACCGGTGCTGGCCGTCGATCTGCCCGGCCGAGGTGTTCACCCGGCCGCATTGGACGCAGTCACCATCGAAGATGCAGCCGCATCGGTCGTGGCGGACATCGATGCCGCTGGGTTCGAAGTGGTCGTTCTGGTCGGCCACTCACTCGCAGGGTGTTCGATGCCGGCGACAATCGGAATGCTCGGCCCGCGCGTTGGCCACGCGGTATTCGTTGCGTGCACGGTGCCCGATGACGGCTCGAGTGCTTTTGACACCCTGGACCTTGAGATGCAAGCCAGAGCCAGCGGGGCCGCTCAGGACGGGGAACCCGGCATACTCTCCTCCGAGTTGGCCCGCTCGTTATTCGGGAACGATCTCAATGACGAACAGTTTGCATGGTGCCTGGAGCGGATGATGCCCGAAGCTCCCGGGCTGGTCACGGAGGCCGTCGATTTGTCGCCTCTTCGATCGCCCGTGCCCAGCACATGGGTGCGCCCGATTCGGGACGCCATCGTCGCTCCCGACAAACAATTGCGGTATGCGCAGAACGTCGGTCAGCACGACCTCATTGATCTGGACGCCGGCCACATGTGCATGATCAGCAGGCCGGAGGAGTTGGGAGCGATTCTCAACGGCATCGCGGGATCCATTTAAGGCGCCGCGTACCCACCGTCGACCACGATCGCCGAGCCCGTTGTCCAGCGCGAGGCGTCACTGGCTAGGTATGAGTAGGCCCCGACGAGGTCACCGGGTGTGCCCAACCCCAGGGGGTGCCTGGCGGCAATCGTGTCCATCGCAGCGGGTGGGAGGTCTGCGTGCATGGTCGAGTGGAACGTCCCGGGGCATACGCAGTTGACGCGTATCCCGTCGCGCGCGTACTCCACGGCCGCCACCTTGGCGAGGTGGATCACGGCGGCCTTGGTGACGCAATACGGGGAGGCGTGTGACCATGCAGTGAGGCCCGACACGGATGCAGTGAGAATGATCGAGCCCGACTTCTGCCGGCGCATCGCGGGGATAGCGGCTCGGATGGCATTGACCGGACCCATGACGTTCACATGGAACGCCCGGTCCCAATCTTCGGTTTCCAGGTTGTGAATGCGGCCATTCGGCGAAAGTATTCCGGCGTTGCTGACCAGCACGTCAAGGTGGCCGAACCGTTCCAGTGCCCGATCCACCACCGCTTGGACCTGCGCCACGTCGCTCACATCGGCCAGCGCAGTTTCGAGCGGGACCGCGTTGTCCGGCAGCCCTTCGATCGTGGCCTCGAGGGAGGGGCCACTGATGTCGCTCAACATCAAGCCGGCTGGGGATTCACCCGCCAGTTGACGGGAAATGGCCGCGCCGAGAGCTCCCCCGGCACCGAGTATCGCGATAATCCGTTCCTCGTTGCCCACCACGTTCCTTTCTCGATCAGGTCCTCGGCCGAGAAGGCAACGTCGGATGGCTGGTCCTGCTCGACGGCGCGTAGTGTACTGTACTGGTCAGTACAGGATCCATACGAATGTAGAGAACTCGATGCCCCAACGAATGGAGATACCTGCGGTCTTCCCCGACGTGGGGAGCGTGAGCGGCAAGCGGGTGGTGATCACCGGCGCCGGGCGCGGGCTCGGGGAGTTGATCGCCCACGCGTTCTCTTCGGCCGGGGCCAAGGTGGCCCTCGTGGCGCGCACCGAGAGCGACCTCAAGGCGGTCGCGGACGAGCTCGTGGGACCGACGCTGGTTTTCTGCGGCGACGTCCGAGACGCCGATTTCAGCGAGGCCGTGGCCGACGGGACCGTTTCGGTATGGGGCGGCGTCGACGTCTGGATCGCCAACGCGGGAGTTTCGCCCATCGTGGCCGGGCCACTCGACACTGCTCCAGAGGTCTGGCGCGAGGTGATCGACGTCAACCTCACCGGGGCATTCCTCGGGGCCAAGGCGGCCGCCCGGGTCATGGGAGAGGGTGGGCGGCTGATCTTCACCGGTTCTGTCCTGGGCGAACGGCCATGCAAGGGTCTCGCCGCCTACAGCGCCTCGAAGGCCGGGCTCGTGGGACTGGCCAAGGGATTGGCGCTCGATCTTGCCCCCTCGAAGATAACCGTCAACGTCGTCGCACCGGGTTGGTTCGATTCGCCGATGGCAGAGGCATGGACGAGCAACGATCACCGGTCCGACTTCGTCGTCGGACATACGGCGCTCAAGCGCTGGGGGCAGTCCGCCGACCTCGTCGGCGCATTCCAGTTCCTCGCCTCAGACGCGGCGGCCTTTGTGACCGGGACCGTGCTCAACGTGGACGGAGGGTATCTCCTCGTATGAGCGCGTCAGCCGACCGCTCGGCAGGTCCGAACTCCGGGCCGCTGATGAGTCCAGACATGAATTGGTTCGGGGTGCTCGAGCACCACGCAGGCCGCACGCCGAGCAAGGCCCTCGCTGTTTGCGGGGATGACGTCATCACATATGAGGAGATGGCGAAACGGTCTGCTGGGTTGGCGGCAGGCTTTCATGAGCGTGGCATTGGCGTCGGTGACGTCATCGGCTTGCTCTCGTACAACAACATCGACTTCCTGACCACGATCTTCGGCGCCAGCTATCTCGGGGCTGTCGTGATGCCGCTCAATTGGCGGCTTGCGGCGGCAGAACTGCGGTTCATCCTCGAGCACTCGCAAGCTCGCGCGCTGGTCTGCGATGACGCACTGGTTGACGTGGCGAATGAGGCGACGGACGGCCTCGGCGAACTCGTCCGCACATGCATCTCGATGGCGTCGTTCTCAGGTTGGGAGCCCTTCTCCGAATTGATCGCCGCCTCGAGTCCGTTGCCGCGTGCCCACACTGACGGTGACGACATCCATCGATTGATGTACACCTCGGGGACGACCGGCCGGCCTAAAGGCGTGATGATCACGCACGCCAACTTGGCCTGGAAGAACTATGCGCACGTCACAGAGTTCGGATTCACCCGTGCCGATATCGGGTTGGCCTGTGGCCCGTTGTACCACGTGGGAGCGCTTGATCTGATTACGACGTCCATGATCGCGGCGGGGTCGACAACGATCATTCACCCCACATTCGAAGCGGAAAGAGTCGTCGATGAGATCGAACGGTCTCACGTGACCAGTGTGTGGATGGCTCCAGCGATGGTTCGATCCGTCCTCGACCTGCCGCGCGTCGAGGAGAGAGATCTCTCGTCGGTCCGTCTGCTCATCGGAGGGGGGGAGAAGATGCCGATCCCCTTCATCGAGCGCCTGCAGCGAGCGCTCCCATCCGCGTGGTTCGCCGATGCCTATGGTCTGACCGAGACGGTGTCGGGCGACACATTCCTGGACAGCGCAAGCACCCGGACCAAATCGGGAAGCGTTGGCCGGCCTTGTCAGTACCTCGAACTCGACATATGGGACGAACAAGGAGTTTCACTGGCATCAGGGGGGCGGGGAGAGGTCGTGCTTCGGGGCCCGAAGGTCTTCAAGGGCTATTGGCGTGATCCGGACGCGACGAGGGCGGCCTTCGAGGGTGGTTGGTTCCACACGGGGGATATCGGCCTGATGGATGAGGACGGTTACCTCTACATCGTCGATCGGCTCAAGGACATGATCGTCTCCGGCGGTGAGAACATCGCAAGCTCTGAGATCGAGCGCGTCCTGTATGAACACGAGTCGATCGTCGAAGCCGCAGTGGTTGGACGCCCTGACGAGCGGTGGGGCGAAGTCCCCGTTGCGTACGTGGTCTTGCATGCGGCAGCGACGACCACTCCTGAGGACCTCCTGGAGCACTGCCGGCAGCACCTGGCGCGGTTCAAGATCCCAAAGGAGGTTGTTCTCCTCGATGCGCTGCCGCGGAACCCCTCCGGGAAGGTTCTGAAGCGAGAACTTCGCAGCCACTCCTGAAACGGACACCGTGAGCTGGGCTGCAGTATCGTTCCGAACGCGCGGTCGGACATCCATCGGGGTTAGACCAGTGCGTGGTCACCATTTCACCTGGGAGAGGAACGTGAATCAAGATCCGACGACGTGGCCGCATCATGAGCTCGGCCGAGAGTTGAGCAACTGGGGGCGATGGGGTGACGACGACGAGATCGGCACCCTCAACCTCGTCACACCGGAGAAGCGGGTGCAGGCCGCACAGCTCGTGAAAACGGGGAAGAGCTTCGACCTCGGCATGCCGTTCGACAAGGACGGGCCGTTCCTGCCCGGTGGGTTCCGGATCAACCCGGTGCACGTGATGACCTTCCTGCCTTCAGACACCGCGAAAGCTCCCGACGGCATGATCTCTGCCGACGACATGGTCATCATGGGGTTACAGGCCGCGACGCAGTGGGACAGCCTGGCTCATGTCGGCTACGACGGGCTCTTCTACAACAACGTGCCGGCGGGGGCGGTCAACAATGTCGCGGGCGCCACGCGTAACTCGTTTGCAAAGGCGGTGGGGCACTTGATCTCGCGCGGGGTCCTGCTCGACATTGCCAGGTTGAAGGGCGTCGATCGGCTGGAGGACTCGTATGAGATCACGTCGGCCGACCTGGCCGCCGCCGAGGTGCGCCAGGGAGTGCAGGTTGAGTCGGGCGACATCCTGCTCCTACGCACCGGCTCCTACCAATGGTTCCTCGAGGGAGATCGGGCACACTTCATGGGTGACGAGCCTGGACCGGGGCTCGAAAGCTGCCGCTGGCTGTACGAGCGAGAAGTGGCCGCGCTTGCGCTCGACAATTGGGCGTGTGAGCGCTGGCCGAGCCCGATTGCCGGCGCCAACATCCCTTTCCATCAGGTAACGATTCGAGATATGGGTCTGACCCTCGGCGAAATGTTCAACTTCGAAGAGTTGGCACGGGACTGCGAGGAGGACGGCGTGTGGGAGTTCCTTTTCTGCGCCCCTGGCCTCAAGGTCACGGGATCGGTCGGCTCGCCGATCACCCCGATGGCAGTCAAATAGGCATCTCGGCCGGCGAGCTGGTCCAACAGCCTGACCGGTTCACGGCGACGGTGGTGTCAGCGGCGCGCGTGGTGCGACATGTAGTGCGCGGACCAGTCCATGAGGCTGGCCGGGACGTAGTAACCGGTCTCGTCGTTGATCGTGTCCCAGTTCTCCGCCACCTCCTCGATCGTCGGCGGCTGACGTGACGGGGGGAGGTAACCCTGCGTCGCCGCAATGAAAATGCGTGCGAAACGCCCGCCACCGGCCAGAAAGATCTCGCCGCTGACACTGCAGGCATCGTGGGCGAGAAATCCGACCATGGGCGCCACCTGTTCGGGCTCCATCTGCTGGGGGGCGGGGTGCCTGACCTTCGCCAGTCCGTCCGACGGGTGGGTTGCCATCCGCGTGTCTGCACAGGGTGCGACGAGGTTGATCTTGATGCCATGAGGGTCACCGGCAACCTTGAGACTCCTGGTCATGCCGATGACGGCTGCCTTCGCAGTGGCATAGCCGAGGTTGTCGACCAGGCCGAACATTCCCGTCGAGGTTGTCATCACGATGCGGCCGTACTCCTGGGCGATCATGTGTGGCCAAGCAGCGCGTACCGTGTTGAATGAGCCGCGGACGTGCACGGCGAGGTGGCTCTCGAGGTTGTCGGCGTCGGCCTCGGGGAGGCCGGCCCAACGGATGGTCCCAGCGTTGTTCACGACGATGTCGATGCGTCCGAATTCCTCGATAGCCGCCCCGATAAGCGCTTGACCACCGCCGACTGTGGACACATCGCTGGTTTGGGGTATCGCTCTGCCGCCCGCGTCGACGATCTCCGCAACGACGCTGCGGGCCGGTTCGGGATCGGTTCCCTCTCCATCCATTGTGCCTCCGAGGTCGTTGACCACGACGCTGGCGCCTCGTTCAGCGAGGAGGTGTGCGTAGGCCCGCCCGATGCCGCGACCCGCACCGGTAACGACCGCGACACGTCCGTCAAAGCTGTACTCGTTCATTTCCAATCCCTTTCTCAGGCCCGCGAGTTGCTCATGCACGTGAGCGCGGATCTCCGGGAGTCAGCTTGTTCGTGAAACCCCATGGAATTCCGAGGCTCGTGGTCGGATCGGTGACGACGGTATCGTCTGAGCGCATTTGGATCCGCACGCCTTGCGCCAGGAGGTGGCTTTCGGCACGTTCGAGATCTGCAACCTTCCATGTGATCGCATGATACGTATCGTTCGGGTCGTCCTGTGACCAGTCAGCGTAGGCCCCAGTACCGGGGTCCGGCACCGCGTATTCGAGAATGGAACCGGCAAGGTTGACGAACGTACCGGTCGTGCCGCGGAGCTCGTCTCGACCTTCGTGAACGATGTCGCCCCCCAGCACATCCACGGTGAGTCCCAGAGCCCGTTCGGGCCGGCCGGTCAATACGGTGTGGTGCGAGCAACGTTCGATCCCGAGGGGATCGTCATCTGTAACGGGCGGGACCGTCCAGTTCGGCACAATGCGGGGGTCGAGCCGAAAGGGGATGGCCGGGAAGAATTCGTAGCGCAGACCCGCATCCTCGGGGAGCGAGAAGAAAAGTGGCATCGGGGCGCCAGCGGCTGTCGGCGGGTCGTCGCCCTCGGCAAGCTCGTCAAGTTGGCTGGTGACGCCGATCCCATGGCGCTTGAGCGCACGATAGACCTCGGCCATCCCCTCGAAATACCATCCGAATGCCTTGAGGTGTGGCTGTTCAACCGTCGCATAGCGCTGCACGCCGAGGAGTACGTAACGTTTCGGGTCGATGGTGTCGAACAGCACGTCGCTGATCGACGTGAATGTCGAATAGTCCAGCGGATAGTCAGGGCGCGGCGGGGCGTTCGTCGGCGCGAGACGAGTGCTCGAGCGACCGAATACACGCTCGAACCAGCTCTCCGCCTCGGCGAGGTCAGGGACGTGGTGACTGGGGTGGTACATCATCGTCACATGAAAGTCGCGCTCGTCGTTCCCATCAGTATCTGAGCGGGTGGTGTCCTCCGGCGCCGACATATCCGTTTGCTCCTCTCGCATGAACCAGGGCCAGGCCGGTTAGACGGCAGCGAGTTGTCGGAGTGCAGCCGTGATGTCCCCACGATCGGGCAACCAAGCCTTCTCGAGGTTCGGCGCATAGGGGGGCGGAGTCGGCGCAGCACCAACACGGACGATCGGCGCGTCGAGATCCCAGAACCCTTCTCGCGCCACTGTGGCTGCGATCTCCGCCCCGATACCGAACGGCAGGACCGCTTCGTGTGCGATCAAGAGTCTGCTCGTCTTGTGCACCGATTCGAGAATTGGTGCCATATCGAGTGGTGCCACAGTTCTGAGATCGATGACTTCGACCGAGATGCCATCGCCGGCGACGGCATCAGCGGCAGCGAGGGCCTCGTGCACCATTCGGGATACCGACACGACCGTGATA
>Ga0302180_10002030_pt1 | contig 15908 bp, 20 predicted proteins | sample I_Palsa_E3_2_FD_200575 | JGI IMG/M metagenome (GOLD analysis project Ga0302180, IMG submission 200575) | Peat permafrost microbial communities from Stordalen Mire near Abisko, Sweden - I_Palsa_E3_2 | ecosystem: Environmental > Terrestrial > Soil > Palsa > Peat permafrost | place: Sweden... | reverse complement strand
CTGCGCCGGCGTTTGAACCGACGCGAACAGCTGGTGCGCTCGCGCTCGCGCGCAAAGAACGAGATCCACGCCGTGCTGATGCGCTGCCTGAAGGGCAAGCCACCTTTCTTTGACCTGTTCGGCGTCAAGGCCCGCAAGTGGCTTTCCGAGCTAGAGCTTCCGCTCGAGGAGCAAGAGACGGTCTGTGCCGCGATGCGCCACATCGAGTTCCTCGACACGGAGATCGCAGCGGTCGAGGCGCTCGTCGCCGCGGACGCGCTTCAGTCTGCACAGGCGCGCCGGCTGTTGACGGTGCCCGGGGTCAACGTGCTGCGCGCAGACGTTCCTGGCTGCTGTCGGCGACATCCGCCGCTTTCAGACTTCCCGCGAGCTCGTGGGCTACCTGGGCTTGGACTCACGCGTCTACCAGTCCGGCGAGACGCCGGCGAGGGGCGGGCGGATCTCAAAGCAGGGCTCGCCGCAGGCGCGTTGGTCGCTGGTCGAGGCGGCTTGGTCGGTCGTTCAGCAGCCTGGCCCGCTGCACGCCTTCTATGAACGCATCCGCGCCCGACGGGGCGCCAAGATCGCCGTCGTGGCTTGCGCGCGCAAGCTCGCGGTGCTGTTCTGGTGCCTGCTTACCCGAGGTGAGGATTACGCGCACTCCCAGCCGTCGCTGACGGCCAAGAAGCTGCGTCTGCTCGAGATCCGTGCAGGCGCCCCGACCATCAGCGGCACGAATACTGGCACTTGGGCGACCCGCCAGCGGATGCGCACCGCCGAGCGCGAACTCGCGAAGCAAGCCGAGGCCTCCTACAGCGCACAGTCGCCGACTGGCAGGCGGCTGCCAAGAAAGTGGGCGCGAGCGCGACACCGGGGCGCGCATCAAACAAGCCCTCGAAGGGCAAAGCCGCGCGGCAGACCACAAGCCCCTGACGTCTGCGCTTCGCTACGTCAGTCACTCGCGCCCAGAGCAACTGTCCCACAGGAGCCGTATTTGAGCAAGAGCATTTGACTTTCATCCGTCGTCCTGGGCGAGCGTCTGCTCGCGCCAGACGTGGACGCTCGCTCGGCTTCGCAAAGCAGCGCTGATGGGCAGTGGGGATACTTGCCTGCGCGATGCCCGAGGAGTCCACGACGCCCGACCCGCTGGAGACACTGCGAGGGGGCGTCGAGGCCTTCAACCGCGGCGACTTCGATGCCTTCCTCGCTATGTGGGCACCGGACGCAGTCTGGGAGTTCTCACAGATCAGGATGGGCGTATTTGAGATGAGCCCACCCACCAGCCGCGGGGCGATACGCAAGGTCGTCGAAGAGTACGCCGGCGCGTTTGACGACTTCCAGACCACTATCGAGGAGGCCCACACGGTCGGAGGCGGCGTGACCTTCGCCGTAATGGTCGAGCGCGCCAGGCCCCATGGAAGCAGCAGCGTCCTCGAAAGACGTTACGGGTTCGTTGCGACCTGGACGGACGGGCGGATCGCACGCGCCAAGAACTACCTCGACCTCGACGAGGCCCGCGCCGCCGCCGAACGGCTCGCCGAGGAGCGAGGGTAGGCGGTGTCGCAGGCTCACTGTCACGCTTGAGTGCACCGGGCGGCGACGTCCGACCGGTCAGGTTGGTTCTCGGGCTGGCGACGGGCTGACTCATGTCGCAGGTGTCGACCGGCTGGTCTGACCAACGTTCGTAGAGTCGCCCGCCGCCGCCCGAGGATCACCGGCGTGACTTGATAGGAGCGTGGCATCGCCCCAAGTGAGCTTTGTCCGCCGGAGGTCCGCTTCAGCGGCTATCGATGAAGGGGACTGGGTACATGATCGTGATCGGAGCGGATACGCACAAGAGGACCCATATGCTCGTGGGAGTCGACGCAGGAACAGGCGAGCTTTTCGAGGGCCGGCAGATCGCCGCCTCAGACGATGGTCACCGCGAGGCGCTGCGCTCGGCCCGCAACCTGCACTCAGAGCGGGTGTGGGCGATCGAGGACTGCAGGCACGTCTCGCGCCGGCTCGAGCAGGCGCTACTCGCCGCCGGTGATCGCGTTGTTCGCGTGCCACCGAAGATGATGGGTCAGAGCCGGCGTGGTGAGCGCAAGGCGGGCAAGTCCGATGAGATCGACGCGCAGGCGGTGGCACGTGCACTCGCGCCTACATGGAACGCAAGCGCGCCGAGGGCAAGACCAGACGCGAGGCCCTACGCTGCCTGAAGCGTCACCTCGCACGCAAATCCACCGACTCCTCTCAATGCCAGCTATCGACTCCGACCCGGTAACCCTCAATGCCGCAATTTCCGGGAGGTGCATGACATAGGAACTTCAAACGTGGAGGCCGTGCGTCGCGCTATCGAGGTGTTCAGCCGCGATGGACCGGAGGCCGCGACAGCGTTCATGGATCCGGAGATCGAATGGCACGACATGCCTGAGCAGCCGGATGCGAGTGTGCACCACGGCCGCGAGGGCTTCCTAGCGGCCGTGGAGCAGTTCGTTGGAGACTTTGAGGACTACCGGATCCTCATCGATGAGATCTTCGATCACGGTGACCAGGTCATTACCTACAACCGGACCTTTGGTCGGGGCACGGGCAGCGGCGCGACGTTCGAGCAGCGAGGGGCATGCGTCTGGACCTTGCGAAATGGAGCCATCGTTCGCGTGGAATGGTTCGGAACGCAGCGAGAGGCCCTCAAAGCCGTCGGCCTTACGGAGTAGACGTAGCCGGCTCGGTTTCTATTGGAACCGTGAGCGCGCTCTCGCCGACCTTGGCCGCAGTCCAGAAACGGGCGCTTGGGGCGTGTAGTCGCTTCTGCGTTCGTGCCCAAAGCAGGTGCGCAGGCAGCGTCGGTCGGTGCTATCGCGATGGACGATTCGCGACAGCACTGGCTCACGACTCAAGACGCCTGCTTCGCCATTGCTAAGGAGCAGTCTCGGCCCCGCCAGGCGAGACGCTCGCTGGTCGTCCGAACCAGCTATGTGAGTGAGATCGGCACAGACGCTCGCATCGAGGCGATAGCAGTAGCGTGACTACGCGCGTGAACGAGCACCGCTGCGGCTCGGCCCGCGATGCGGCCCGTGTCCGGTTGGAATTGCGCGCAGCTGCGGTCGTGATCTGCCCGGATTGCTCGGCGGCGATGCTCCGCCGCGATCACCAAAATCTCGGCCCCGCTCCCAGGCGACCTAGGGTCGGCCGGGGCGGTCTCGAGGTAAGGGATTCCTACCCCTAGGGTGCCTTTCCGGCCGGCTCTCCCAAGGCGAGGATGGTCTTACAAACCAACCCGCACTTCAAAGGAGGCAAACGAAATGCACACCACCAAGATCCGCACTACCTTCATTGCTCTTGTCGCATCTGTCGGCTTTGCCGGCACAGCGATCGCACCCGCCGTCTCGCAGGCACAGTGGCACACCCTGAACGTGGGTGGACAGATCATCACGCACGGTAACTTCACCGAGGGCGGCGTCAGCCCATGCACTCGCATCAGCGGACAACTCGGCTCCGAGGAAAACCTCCTCGGCGACGACAAGGAATGGCAGGAGCTCAAAGGCGCAGGCAAATGGATGGCAAGCAAAGAAGTCGAAGCCGCTGAAGCCGCGGTCCTCAACGCACGCCAGGAAGCCTTCGAAAACGGCTGCGACATCGCTCCCGCCTAACGTTGGTAGGCGGCCGAGAGCAGCTGGGGAGCCCCCGTCCAACCGGGGGCTCCCGTCGTTGGCGTACGTCTGTCCAGCCGACACGCCCGAGCCTCGTCCATTCCGCTCGTCTGCTCGGGTGTCGCTCGGACGCTCGCTTTAGCCCCGAAGGCAGCGGTCCTGGATACGAGTACTTGGTCATGGATGCGAGCGTGGCGGTCAAGGCCGCCGAGATTGCCGAGATGGACGATGAACGATCGCGAGCTTCGGCGACCTTCAGAGTGCTGCTTGGTGCAAAGAGCATCGGCGCGACAGCCTCGAGCAGCAGTGCAGGAAGCGTGCGCCGCCCTCGCTCGCACTGGTTCCTGTGGTCGGTCGCCGATAGCTGGGCCTGGGTCGCTCGACTGAAGGGTCAAGACCAGGCCATCGCCTGCCGATAAGAAGCTACATTGTCCGCCATCTACACGAGAAGACGTTTGAGTGTGGTTGCCGGAGCCGTCACGGCACTTCTTGCGAGTGGCATTCTCGGACTTTTCTTGGCGGCGAGCGGATCGGGCGCCACTGCTTCGAACACCGCCAGCGCGTGTCATCCTGGCCCTTCCGCCAGTTGTGCCGGCGCCAACCTGATCAGCGCCAACTTGTCTCACATGAATCTCGCCCACGCGAATTTTTCGTACGCGGACCTCAGTGGCGCGGACTTCAATTCAGCGAATCTGTCGAGCACGAGCCTGAAGGACGCAGACTTGAGTGATGCCGATTTGACGAGAGCCGACCTGAAAGGGGCAAGCTTGTCTGGCGCCAACTTCATGGGAGCCGATCTCAGTGGCGCAATCAACTCCAACCTAAACGGCGCGTCTGCTTCATCGACCCAGTACATCGTTTGTCATACCATCCTCCCCTCGGGTCAGCGTCCCAAAAACGACTGCTAACCAACGCGCGACGTCACGGGGACTCGTTCTCGGCTGGGCGCCAACATCGAGGACATAGGCCCTGACCTTCGGATTGAGGTGCAGCCCGAGCCGGCAGACTGAGGTCGTGCCAGGCACCTGCGTCACGCAGCCTCCCGACCAGCGCCGCCGCGACGTTCTCGATGACAAGCGGAGCTTGCCACCGAGGAGGCCCTCCTTCATGGCAGTCCTAAGGGGGCGTCTGCCCGGCTGAACGCGGACGCTCGCTTTTAGCCGGGAAGGCAGCGGTCCGGGATACTTCCACGCACGATGTCTGAAGAGTGCACGATCCCCGACCTGGCTGAGCTTACGCGCCTTGCCTTTGAGGCTGTGAATCGGCGTGACATCGACGCGGTAATGGGCTTCTTCGCTCCCGACGCGTTCCTCGCGGGGTTCGAGGTCGTCGAAGGCCGAGCGGCAATTCGTGGCTTCTTGGACGAATGGTTCGGCTCTTTCGCCGAGCTTCGCTTCGAAGTCGAAGAGTTCGTCGTGCTCGACGACGGGGTCGTGCTTGCGGTGGTCAGCCAAGAGGGTCGCCCGGTCGGCGTCGATGGTCAAGTCCATCAGCGGGAGGGATGGGCCATCCACTGGTCGGCCGATGGCCTCATCGTGCGATTGACGACCGACAACGACATCGACGAGGCTCGTGCTGCCGCCGAACGCCTCGCCCAGGAGCAGGGGTAGCCGCTGTCACAGGAGAACGAGAGATTGGTTGGGTCCGCGATCGCGGCGATCAACGCGAGGGACATCGAGGACTATCTCGCCTGCTGCACCGAGAACATCAAGTTGGAGACGCCAATGGCCACCCTTGGAGGGGTATATGAAGGAACCGACGGCATCGCGCGTTACTTTGCGGACATCGAGGATGCCGGACCCGATTTTCGGATCGAGCTTGACGGCATGGAAGAGGTCGATAGCAAGCGGGTGATCGCGTTCCTGCGCACTAGCGGCACGGGCCGAGTCAGCGGCATTCCCATGGCACCGCCGCCTCTCACCAACGTGTACGACCTGATCGACCGCAAGATCGGCCACGTTCGCATCTTCCTCGACCGTCAGGAAGCCCTCAAAGCCGCGGGGCTCGAGGAGTAACGGTCAGGAGCAGGTGCCCCGCGAGAGGGCGACGTCGGCGAATGCCCGACGCGAGTGCTTCGTCATGGTTGCGAGCTTGTCGATGAAGGCCGCCGAGACTGCCGAGATGGACGAGCAGGAGTAGCCGACGTGCCTGTGCGCGAAGCTCCTGCTTTCGCTGGAGCAGCGGAAGTCCGCCGAGCGCACGCCGAATCGATTGCGGCTCGTCTTCATGAAGCGAGGCACCGAGCGATCAGTGATCGGTACTCCCGCTCGGGCGCGGGTCGGCAAGCACGGGGGACCTTCCCGCGGTGGTCGAATGGCGGCGGCGTGATTGCGCGCGGATGCCGCTCATCACCCGGCCTTCGAGCGCGCGCCGCTCGCGACCTGCGCCCCAACTCTCCGCGCGCGCAGGCATCGGTCGGAGCTCAGTTGGCGAGGAATCCGCTCCGGCGTCGGCGCTGACTGGTTCCACGTCGACGGTGATCTCTACGCCTGCGAGCGCGCGCGAGACGGCGCAGTTCGCCGCGCCGTCCTCTACGATGCGCTCGAACTCGGACTGGAACATGTCACGCATTGATGGCTTGTTCTGCAAGGTGACTTGGCCCTCGAGGTCGGCGCGTGTGATCGTCCATTCACCATCTCGGTGATCGAGGTGCAGCTCGGCGCGTGCGCGGACGGCATGTACCCGGTGGTGTGCGCGGGAGAACGCGGCCTGAAGAGCCATCGCGAACGAGGCTGCATGCGCAGCGGCGAGGAGCTCCTCGGGGTTAGTGCGCGCGCCTTCCTGCAGCCAGGCCGGCGTGTATGCGAGCCCCAGGTGCTCCCCTCCGATGCTCACCTCGCCCCGTCCGTTGGCCAGCTCGCCGGTCCACTCGGCATGTGCGATGCGGCGTGCCATCGTTCTCACCTCCGTCGATCGAGTTTTGTCATCTTGCAGCTCGCTGCTGTAGGTCGTCCACGAAGGAGCTGAGGGTCCCCGTGGCGGCTGACAGTGCCTTAAGCTCTTGATCTGAGAGCTCCTGCAGGTCGGTTCGCATCGCCTGAAGGAACTGCGTGCGCAACCTCTGCTGCGCCGCAGCGCCCGCCTCGGTGAGGCTGACGAGCACCACGCGCCCGTCGTCTGGCAGTCCGTCGCGCTTGACCCAGCCCTTCTCCTCTAAGCGCTTGACGAGCAGCGTCATCGTGGGCTGAGCGATTCCCTCAAGGTCGGTGAGCTCTGTGATCCGTCGCGGTCCTTCCGTGAGGATGCTCAGGACCTCCATTTCGGTGCGTGAGATCTCGCGGGTGCGCACCTGCCTGACGAGCAGCCGCACAAGCAAGGCGGCGCGCGGTGCCAGATGCTCGGCGACGTAATCGAGCTGCTCTTCGCGCTCGGTCTCTCTGGTGATACTCGTGATCGGCATATTGCAAACTATATAGTTATCTGCTATAGATGTCAAGGCAGTCTTATTTGAGCTCCCCCTCAGGAAAGGAGCGGACGATGTTCCAGAACATCCTGGTCGCCATCGACGGCTCACCGGACGCCTATCAGGCGCTCACACAGGCAATCGACCTGGCCGAGTCAGAGCACGCTCGTCTGACGATCTTCAGCGCCGTCGTGACGCCTCCCACCGCCGCCTACATCGGCGGCGGCGGTGCTGTGGCGGCGGCGTTCGCCCGTGACGCGGAGACTGAGACCGAGAAGGTGCTGCGAGCAGCCCTTGAACGGGTCCCCGACCGGGTGTCGGTCAGCACGGTGCTGAGCGGCGAGCCGGTGAGGCTCGCGCTGATCCACCAGATCGCCGCCGGACACCACGACCTCGTCGTGATGGGCTCCCGTGGACGCGGTGCGGTGCGCTCAGTGCTGCTCGGCAGCGTGAGCCACTACGTGTTGAACCACAGCGCCGTCCCCGTTCTGATCGTGCACGCCGAGCGAGAGCGAGTGCTCGAATCCTCAATCTGTGTCTCGCGCGATCGAGCGGCAGCGGATCAGAGGCCTGTACATGCCGGCGCGTGACGCAGAGCCTCAAGTCCCCCCGTCAGCTCCTGTGGACGAGGGTGCAGCTGGAGCGCTCCTCGGAGAGACAGTCCCACAGCTGAGAGAGATACTCAACCCGGCAGAGCAGACCGCCCGCGCCATGCTCGAGGCCGAGGAAGCACTCGCGCTCGTCCGCCGGCGCTTCGAGCAGACCGAGGATCCGGAGCTACAGGCAGAGCTCGCAGCCGAGGCGCTCATCCACGTCGAACGCCAGCTGCAGCTCACAAGCGAGCAGCGTAGACACCTGGACGGCACCGAAGCAAAGCTGTGGGCCAGACAGAACCGTCTCGAGGGTTTTCTCATACACGCGCGCGGAAGTGCATGGTGGCACGCGCGTCGCAACACGGGGCGCACGGAAGGCCGTGGTGACCGAGTGGGCTGACACTACGTTCACCATCGGCCGGCAAACCTTCGGGTTAGGGCCACGACGAGGGGGATTTATCCGGGTGCTCAATCGCTTCCTAGAGCCATTCCTTGCGTTCCTGGATGCCCCGTTTCTACTCACATTAGACCCCGATTTCACCCCGGCCTAGAGTCACTAGCCCGCCGCTTCAACGAAAAAACCCCCGGATCACCAGGGGTTTCTCGATAGCGGGGGCGGGATTCGAACCCGCGACCTTCGGGTTATGAGAACGGCAAAGTGGGGGTCGGTGCGTGTGGATGTGGCTTTGCAGAGCCATTCTTGTGCGTCTGGGTAGCCCCCAGTCTTGCTCAAATTGCACCCCGATTTGCACCCCGCCCGGGATCTGGGCGAGAACACCGTGCTTCCATGGTTCGGGCTGCCACGATCAATCCCGAGCCGATAAACCGAAGTTCCGAAAGCCGTGCCCCGAAGCCACGGGCCGAGGCGCTCCACCGAAAACTCCACGCCCGGGCATTGTGAGTTCCTCTCTGTTGGATTTTGGTTCTCGGCGCTAGTTGCCGGCGAGTTCGCTTCGCGCGAGGGCAGCGATGTCAGCCCCTGTGTTGGCGTGGCCGTTGATGCCCCATCCGCCTTCGGGTGACTCTGTGATCAGCACCCAGGTGCGCTCAGCGAGCGTCGGGTCGCCGGCCGCGGTCGCAACGATCTCGGTCAGCTCTTTCACCACGCCGAGTTGCTTGTCCCGGTCAAGGACCCCGACGGGTGTGAGCACCTGCACGCGAACATAGTCGCTGTCGCCGGCAGCGTTGGATAGCGAGTCGGCTGGCAGCTCGTGGAGGAACGCCGCGGTGTTCTTCGAGAACAGCGCGATCGGCGGGACCTGCTCCCAGCGCATCACAGCATTTGCGAGATCCTGGGTCAGTGTGTGCTTCTCGCTGAACGTCCCGGGGACTGAGTAAACGTCGATCATCGGCATGGTAGGTTCTCCAAACTTTGATTGTGGAGCAATTGCTCCAGAGCGTATCAGAGTGTCCGCTCCACTATCATCGTCGTGTGCCTCGTCCCGATCGCCATCGCGCCGACCTGGTCGCCGCCACCGGGCAACTGCTCCGTCGCCGCGGGTACTCGGGCACGAGCGTGAGCGACTTTCTCGATGCGGCGGGCGCCGCGAACGGCTCGCTGTACCACCACTTCCCCGGTGGCAAGGAGGAGCTCGCGAGCGCAGCGATCGAGGCGGCAGCCGAGCAGGTCGAGGCGGCACTGCTGAGCGCCTTTGACGCAACCGACGACGTCGTCATAGGGGCACAGCGGTCGATCGACGGCATGATCGCTGCGTTTGAGGCCGATCCGCGCGACGGATGCCCGGTCGCTCCGACCGCCTTCGACGCGGCCGGAATCAGCGAACCTCTGCGTATCGCTGCGGCTGCGGCGTTTGCTCGCTGGTTGGGCGTTTTCGAGCATGCGCTAGCTCGCACCCGTGACCCCGATACGGCCGCTGCCCAGGCGCGGGTGCTGCTCAGTGCGATCGAGGGCGCGCTGCTCCTCGATCGCACTTCGCAGGGAACCGCGAACCTGCAAGCGTTGCGCGACGCGATACCCATGCTGCTCGCCTAAACGCGCGACGCTGCTTACATGACCAGTGGCCCCCCGGCCTGATTGAGCCGTCCTGAACGTGTGTGTTTCCCGACGAGTCGATCAGTGCGGCGTCGGCTACTGCGACGTCGAGGCCTCAGCGGGCTCTTCGGCCAGACGGACCCCGTCGGGAGATGAGGTCAGCCGCGCTGCCGAGATCTGACCGGGCGTGGCGGCCACGGGCGAGGGCCTCTCAGGCGGGCAGCGTTACCCCCGTCAGCGCGGCGCACGCGTCCAGCAGGCCCTCCTGCACAGCGGGATCGTGCATCGCAGGGAGCGGAGCCCGAGGTTTGCGATGGTAGAAGTAGCCGCCGGTCGTCCGTGCCTCGTCATCGTCGCTGACCGCGAGCCAGACCTGCGTGACCGGTGCCTGCTGGAGGTCGTCGGGCGCGCCCGCCCCGCCCATCTTCGTCGCGACCCAGCCCGGCTCCATGGCGTTGGCGCGCACGTCCGGCCAGCGTACGGCGACGGCAGCGGCGAGGACCGCGTCGTAGAGCTTGGAATCCGCGTACGCCTGCATGCCGTTCCACGGGCGTCGCTCCCACTGGAGGTCGGCGAGGTCGACCTCGCCCTGGCGGTGCAGTCCCGAGCTCACGTAAACGAGGCGCGCGGGTCGGCTGATCAGCGCTGTGAGCAGGTAGGGCGCGAGCGTGTTGACCGCAAAGACGTGCTCGAGGCCGTCCTCGGTCACGACGCGCCGCGGCTCGCGATAGCCGATTCCGGCGTTGTGGATGACGGCGTCGAACCGCTCTAGCTGGTTGAGCTGTTCAGCGAGCCGCCGCGTTTGGGCGATGCTAGACAGATCGGCGACGAGCGCGGTGGTCGCTCCGGGCGCTGCAGCCAGCGCGTTCTCGGCGCGAGCCTCAGAGCGCGCGTGAAGCGTCACATCGTGACCTTCCCCGATCAGCAGGTTGGCAGCCATCGAACCCAAACCTTCGGCTGAACCGGTGATGAAGACGCGGCTCATGTCAGCAGCGCCCCACCGTCGATCGTGACGACCGAGCCGGAGCTGTATCGCCGGTCCACTCGGCATGTGCGGTGCGCCGTGCCATCGTTCTCACCTCCGTCGATCGAGTTTGTCATCTTCCCGTTCGCGGCTGTAGGCCGTCCACGAACGAGCTGAGGGTCCCCGTGGCGGCTGACAGTGCCCGAAGCTCTTGATGGTGGCACGCGCGTGGCAACACGGGGCGCACGCAGGGCCGTCGTGACTGAGGGGCTGACAGCACGTTCACCATCGGCCGGCAACCTTCGGGTCATGGCCACGACGAGGGGGATCTGTCGGGGTTGACCATGCCTTTCTACAGCCATCCCTTGCGTTCCCCGATGCCACACTGCCCCTCACATTAGACCCCGTTTAGACCCGGTCCCGGCCTTCCAGCCGCCTCCAAAAAGTAAGAAAACCCTTGATTTCCAGGGGATTTCTCTATAGCGGGGGCGGGATTCGAACCCGCGACCTTCGGGTTATGAGCTGTATCGATAGCGGCTCTGTCACATGATTTGGCTCTGCAGAGCCAGATCAGGGTCCCCCAGATCACCCCAGATCTGCTGAGATTGGTACGAGAATTGGTACGAAACCAACTAGGTGAGCAATCGCTGCGGAGGCGCGGAGAATGAGGTAGAGGCGCCCAATAGGGCGCCACCGGAAGCTGCGCCTCGTCGACGCGGTCGCATCCACGCAATACCATCAGCAACCACCCGCCTACCACGCCCACCCCGACACTGCAGAGGCCACTGCGCGACAGCTCGTGTTCGAAACAGACGAGTCCTCCGAGCCAACAGAGCAGCCCAACGCGCCGGCCGAGAGCTTCAGCCCACAGGAGAGCGATGCGATCGCATCCGAGGTGCGGCTCGGCCGCGGGCTCGACGAAGCGATCGCCGAGCACCTACAGGAGCGCCGCACGACGGCGCGGGCCCTCTCGAGCGACTACGTCAGGGGCCTGGGCAAGGAGGGCCGACTTTCGGCCGCTGCCGAGCGCGAGCTGCTACGTGCGGCGGTCGCCGGTGATCGTCACGCCCGCGCCAGGCTGGTCGAGGAGCTTCTCCCGCTCATCGGAAGCGTGGCGCGTAACTACCGCAGCTCTCCGGGGATCACACGTACGGAGCTCGTCCAGGAGGGTGTGGTCGGCCTGCTGCGCGCGCTGGAGCGTTATGAGCCGGCCAGGGGCACTCCCTTCTGGGCCTACGCTTCATGGTGGGTGCGTCAGGCGATGCAGCAGCTCGTGGCCGAGCTCACGCGCCCGCTTGTGATGTCCGACCGCGCCCTGCGGCATCTGTCGGAGATCAAGGACGCTCATGCAGGCCTGCTGCGCGAAGGGCACTCCGGAACGCTCGCCGAGCTCGGCGAGCGCACGGGCCTGGAGTCCTCCCAGCTGGCCAACCTGATTGCCGCCGATCGGCCGCCGAAGGCACTCGAGGAGCCGATCAGCGGCGAGGAGGGAGAGATCGGGGCCTTCGGCGACCTGATCGCCGACCCGCTCGCCGAGGATGAGTATGAGCGGGTGATCTCAGAGCTCGCCGCCGAGGAACTGCGCGGTCTCCTGGCTGGTCTCAGCGAGCGCGAACGAACCGTCCTGCGATCGCGCTACGGCCTGGAGGAAGAGCCGCAGAGCCTACGTGCGATCGGCGCGCGCCTGGGCCTCAGCACAGAGCGGGTACGCCAGCTTGAGAGCCGCGCTCTGGGCAAGCTTCGCGCCGCCGGGGCGGCGGGCCCAACCGCTGAAAAAAAGACTTGACGCTCACTCGCAGCGACCTATTTACCAGAGCGTCAAAGCAGATTTCTTCTCTGTCAACGCGAACAAGGAGGTCCCTTTAGATGCCCCGTGTGCTTGTGATGCGTGAGGACGGGCAGGTCTTCTGGAGCGAGAGCGTCACCGCAAGCGACTTTCAGGGCGAGCACTTCTGCCGCTGTCTTGCCGATCGCCTCGGCTGGACGGTCGCGGATGCCGAGATGCTTTCCACGCCTCCGAACGTCAGCACGCTCGGAGCGGCTCGGGGCGGATCCAGCACGAGCACCCGAACGGAGCGGTCGAAGATCGCCGCCTAGCAGCCTTATCAGCGCAATCGATCTCTGTGGGAGGTACCTAACGAGAAACCCTGGAAGGCAAGAAGGACATATCAAGCGGTGGAGCCGGGGCATTGCTGCCGGGTCGCATCTGCACCCCCTACCTCCTGCTGAGGTGAATGCCATCGGCTCCACCGCAGATGCATCGAGATCTTTAGGAAGTAAAGCGACCGAGCTTTGGAGGTGAATTCAGATGGCAGTGATCAGATGGGAGCCTGCACGTGAGCTGCAGGCCATTCAGCAGGAGATGAACCGTCTCTTCGGAAGCGCATACCCACAGGGCAACGGCGCCAACGGCAGCAGCGTCAGCCGCTGGATTCCGCTCATGGACGTCGGCGAAGATGAGGAGCATTTTGTCGTCCGCGCGGATCTACCCGGCATCGAGGAGACAGACGTGAACGTCGAGCTCGAGGACAACGTGCTGACGATCTCCGGTGAGCGCAAGTCCGATAGCGAGGAGCGCACGGACGGCTACCACCGGATCGAGCGCGCTTACGGCAGCTTTTCGCGCTCGCTTACGCTGCCGGAAGGCATCGCCGCGGAGGCCATCAGGGCGAGCTTCGACAAAGGGGTTCTCGAGGTACGAATCCCCAAGCCCGAGCAGCGCAAGCCGAGGAAGGTTGCGATCAACGTCGGAGATAGCCCCTCCGTCCTTGCGGGCTCGGCGTCGTAAGTACCACGCGAGCGTCAGCAGCGCGAGCATCAGAGAGGCTTCATGGCACACACTCAGCTTGGCCGGCGTGTTCCACTCGGCTTGCGCGCTCCGCCGCTGGGCGGCTGGGCGGCTGGCGTGATCGCATTAAGCGATCCGCGGGCCAGCGGGCGGCGGCAGGCGTCTCGCCCGTCGCCTTCGCGACCGCGGCGATGAGGTGCGCTACCTCGTCCGCGGCCGAGACGCCACTAGTACCCGGGCGCTCCTCGACGAGGGCTTCGAGGTCCAAGTGGGGGACGTTCTCCGTCCCGAGTCGTTTTCGGGCGCCGGCCGCGGTATCGATGTCGCCCAGTACTTGGTGCACTCCCCGTCAGTCGCGTCTCCTCAAAGCTATTCAACGGCCCATCGGTTGGGCGAGCCCCAAGCTGGTGGCTGCATCGCCTGTGCACATGCGCACACACCTGCCGAGAACGCCAATTTCCGCAGCCGCGTTCCGGCTCACCGCGCCGCGAGCCGCACCAGCATCCCACTGGCAGCGTTGACCGCGAGGTCGCGATCGTAGGTGATCGCGAAGTCAAACCGCCTCTCCATGTCGGCGCACTTATCCCCCAGGTCCCGCGCGACGAAAGCCATCGCGAACTGTGAGCCGATGACTGTGACATCCCACTCGTCCCGCAGTGAATCCGCACGATCCAGAGCGACGCCTCGCACGCCGGGTGCCGGCTCCTCTGAGAGGCCAGTCCCGAGAGCACCCACCAGGGCGGCGTCTTTTGACAGAGCCGCGTAGCGCAAACCCGTCGCCGCGGTGAAGTATTGCGATTCCTGGAATGCGCCAAGCACGACCGCCGATGGCCCAAGGCTCGCTGCCTGAGCCTCTATCTGCAAGCTCAGTGCCAGCAGCAGACGCTTATTCCCACGTCGAGTGGGCTGGCTCTGCGTTACGACCTCAAACGGAGTCTGTTGGTGGCCGTCGGGTTTCCGTTGACGGCGGGTGATCGCATCGCTAACCGCCAGTTCGGACCGCTCGAGGGGCGCGGGGCGCCCGAACAGCCAGCCCTGTCCATACCGCGCTCCGAGTGCGAGGGCGGTCTGCCGATGAGCCTCCGTCTCGATCCCCTCCGCCAGCACGAGAGCACCGGTGCGCTCTGCCTCAGCACCTACTGCGTGGACGATCTCGGCTATCTGTCGCGACGGATTCTCGTGCACCAAGCGCAGATCAAGCTTGATCACGTCTGGGGCCAGAAAGGGCATCAGGGCCAGGGAGCGCGGATCGGCGCCTACATCATCAAGGGCGATGCCCACACCCAGCCGGCGTAGCTCCTCAACAGCTGCCAGCAGCTCTGCGGGCTGATCTGTAAGAGAACGCTCGGTAACCTCGGCGAACATCGCGAACTGGCCCAGCGCCGAGTCCGTCAGCCGCACGAGCCACTCCGGGCGCTCAGCTGTCAGCAGCCGTGGCTCGAAGTTGACGAACAGGGCCACTCCCGGGGCAACGCTTGCCTCCATGGCTCCCACCAGTGCTGCCCGCTGGCACTCCCACTCGATCTCGGTCTCTTTGGCGGCCGCGTGGGCGGCCGCGAACAGGGCGTCGGGGCGCTCCAGCGAAGACCCCATAGGACCTCGGGCCAGCGCCTCGTAGCCCACCGTCTCTCCGCCGTACAAATCAATCAGCGGCTGATAAACCGAGACCACTGCCTGCTCGTCGATCAGCCCGTCGATCGTACTTGGCAACACATGCGGTTGGTGCGGAGGAGGGAACGTGACGGGCGGCACTTCCGATTGGCTCGACACGGAGGTCCCGAGCAGCGACAAGAGGCGACGAACTCGGACGAACGTTAGCCACGGGCGAGACCCACCTGAGCGGAGTTCCTCCGCATAACGGGAGTGGTGTGGTTCCAACCCAGGTTTGGCGGCGATACCGGTCGCTAGACCAGGGTATCCCTGTGTGACTCTGGCTCGAACGCGAAGGTTGCCGCTGATTTGAGGCTTGTGCGCGCATGATTTCGACCCCTGAGATCTCGAGCTACGAAATCGAGCTGGAGACCGCGCGGTCGAGGGCACCCGCCCACAAAGAAAGTCCCGCGTTTGCGGGGCTTTCTCGCATAGCGGGGGCGGGATTCGAACCCGCGACCTTCGGGTTATGAGCGCTACTCAAGGCGCGCGGCCCCCGCAACTCCGGGCCGCCTCGCGCGGTTGGCGCGCGTTCAGGCGGCTGCTGCGCGTCCGTCGTCACCCAATTTGTTACCCGCAGATGTGGACGGATTCAGGGCTTGCGAAGCTCCCGGGGCGCTGGCTGCACCGAGCTTAGCTCCGAGCAATAGGTGTATCCATAGGTGTACATCTTTTTGTTAGGATAGGTCCGTGAGCCCACGTGTCGATGAAGTGCTTCCTACGCGCGAGGCACGCGCCAAGCTGCCATCGATGTTGGCTGGCTTCCGTGCCCGGGGCGTCGCTGCCGATCCAGTGGTGATAGGCGCCCACCGCCGCCCGGAGGCAGTCGTCCTCTCCTATGAGCGCTACCTCTCGCTGCTGGGCGGTCGCGAGCGCGTGAAGGCGATTCTCGCCGACCGCCGC
>Ga0302180_10002028_pt1 | contig 15909 bp, 15 predicted proteins | sample I_Palsa_E3_2_FD_200575 | JGI IMG/M metagenome (GOLD analysis project Ga0302180, IMG submission 200575) | Peat permafrost microbial communities from Stordalen Mire near Abisko, Sweden - I_Palsa_E3_2 | ecosystem: Environmental > Terrestrial > Soil > Palsa > Peat permafrost | place: Sweden... | reverse complement strand
TCATGAGTGCGGAGGACCTTGAGAAATACGAGGCGGAGATGGAGCTTCAGCTCTATCGCGAGTACCGCGACGTCGTCGGGTTGTTCACGCACGTGGTCGAGACCGAGCGCCGGTTCTACCTCACCAACGACGTCGAGCTGAACGTCAGGTCAAGTGATAACGGTGAGGTCTTCTTCGAGGTTACGATGCGGGATGCGTGGGTGTGGGACATGTACCGGCCCGCCAGGTTCGTGAAGAAAGTTCGCGTGGTCACTTTTAAAGATGTCAACATCGAGGAACTGGCCAAGCCTGACCTGGAAGTTCCAGAGGACAAGCCGGACTTCCCGGCATAGACGAGCCGGGCTTCCCGAAATAGACGAGCCGGATTTCCCGGCATAGACGAGCCGGGCTTCCCGGCGTAACTTCCGCGGAGGGGCGAATGTTGGGGCTTCCTGACGGGGTAGCGGCCTGCCTGTTCGACATGGACGGCGTGGTAACCCAGACCGCGGTGGTGCACGCGGCGGCGTGGAAGGAAATGTTCGACGAGTTCCTCCGTACCCGCGCCAAGAGCACCGGAAGCGAGTTTGTCCCGTTTGATCCGCACGCCGACTACGGCGCCTACGTCGACGGCAAGCCAAGACTGGACGGAACCCGGTCCTTCCTGAAGTCCCGGGGCATCGACCTGCCCGAGGGCACGCCGAATGACCCGCCCGGCACGTCCACCGTCTACGGCCTGAGCAACCGCAAGAACGACCTGGTCCTGGCCAAGCTGGCGCAGGGCGGCGTTCAGGTGTACCAGGGCACGATCAGCTACATCCACGCGGTACGGGACAAGGGACTAGCCACCGCGATCGTGTCGTCGAGCGCGAACACCCAGCAGGTGCTGGATTCCGCGGGCATCGCGGACCTGTTCGACGTGCGAGTCGACGGGCAGATCGCGACGATGCGCAAGCTGCGCGGAAAGCCGGCCCCCGACACCTTCCTCGCCGCGGCGGCCGAGCTCAAGGTCCCGGCTGATCGCGCGGCCGTGTTCGAGGATGCGCTGGCAGGCGTCGAGGCCGGCCGGGCCGGCGGCTTCGCGCTCGTGGTCGGCGTGGACCGGGTGGGCCAGGCGGAGCAGCTACGTACCCATGGCGCGGACATCGTGGTGAAAGACGTCGCCGAGCTCCTGGATAAAGACCTGGATAAAGACCGGCAGTCGGACAAGGACGCCCGATGATCAAGCAGTCCGCGTACGGCACCGAGCCCTGGCGGCTCGTCGAGCAGCGACTCGACCTGGAGCTCCTGGCCCAGAGCGAATCGATCTTCGCCCTGTCGAACGGGCACATCGGCCTGCGCGGCAACCTGGACGAAGGCGACCCGCACGGGCTGCCAGGCAGCTACCTGAACTCGGTCTACGAGGTGCGGCCGCTGCCGTACGCCGAGGCCGGCTACGGCTTTCCCGACGACGGGCAGACCGTCATCAACGTCACCAACGGCAAGATCATCCGCCTGCTGGTCGACGACGAGCCGCTCGACATCAGGTACGGCACCCTGCACTCACACGAACGCATCCTGGACCTGCGGGCCGGCACGCTGACGCGGCAGGTCGACTGGTCTTCCCCGGCGGGGGCCAGGATTAAGGTGACGTCGGTGCGGATGGTGTCGCTGACCCAGCGCGCGATCGCCGCGATCAGCTACACGGTGGAACCGGTCGACAAGACGCTGCGGCTGGTGCTGCAGTCCGAGCTTGTCGCCAACGAGGAGCTACCGCAGGCCGGCAAGGATCCCCGCCTGTCGGCCATCCTTCAGTCTCCACTGGTCAGCGAGGAGCACGAATCGTACGAAGGGAATCCGTCCCGCGCGCTGCTTGTGCACAAGACGCGCGTCAGCGGGCTCCGGATCGCGGCCGGGATGTCGAACGAGATAACCGGCCCGGCGAAGATGTCCCGCCGGACCGAGTGCTTTCCCGATCTGGGCCGGGTCACGGTGGCGGCCGAGGTGGCTCCCGGCGAGCAGCTGCAGATCGTGAAGTACATCGGCTACGGCTGGTCGAGCGGGCGGTCCAGGCCCGCCCTCATCGATCAGGTGGTCGGCGCGCTCGCCGCCGCCCATCTGACCGGCTGGGATGGCCTGCTGGCCGAGCAGCAGCAGTACCTGGACGAGTTCTGGGAAGGCGCCGACGTCGAGGTGGACGGCGACGCCGAGATCCAGCAGGCCGTGCGCTTCGGGCTGTTCCACATCCTGCAGGCCGGGGCGCGGGCGGAGTTCCGGCCGATCGCGGCCAAGGGCCTGACCGGGACCGGCTACGACGGGCACACGTTCTGGGACACCGAGAGCTTCGTGCTGCCCGTGCTCATGTACACCCAGCCGTCCGCCGCGGCCGACGCGCTGCGCTGGCGGCACTCGGTGCTGGCGGACGCCAAGCAGCACGCCACCGATCTGGGCCTGGCCGGGGCGGCGTTCCCGTGGCGGACGATCCGCGGCCAGGAATGCTCGGGCTACTGGCCCGCCGGGACGGCCGCGTTCCACATCAACGCCGACATCGCCGACGCCGTCATCCGCTACCTCGACGCCACGCAAGACGCCGCGTTCGAGGCCGAAGCCGGCCTGGAGCTGCTGGTCGAGACCGCGCGGCTGTGGCGCTCGCTCGGCCAGCACGACGCCATGGGCCGGTTCAGGATCGAGGGCGTGACCGGACCGGATGAGTACAGCGCGGTCAAGGACAACAATGTGTACACCAATCTGATGGCGCAGCGGAACCTGGCCTGCGCCGCGGATCTGGCCGTACGGATGCCCGCCGAGGTGGACAAGCTCGGCGTGACGACGGAAGAGGCCGCGGCCTGGCGGGACGCTGCGGCGGCGATGTACATTCCGTTCGACGAGCGCCTCGGCGTTCACCCGCAGCACGAAGGGTTCACCGACTACGCCAGGTGGGACTTCAAGAACACCCCAGAGGACCACTATCCGCTGCTGCTGCACTACCCGTACTTCCAGCTCTACCGCAAGCAGGTCGTCAAGCAGGCGGACCTGGTGCTGGCCATGTACATGCGATCAGAGGCCTTTACCGCCGAGCAGAAAGCCAGGAACTTCGCCTACTACGAGCCGCTCACGGTACGGGATTCCTCGCTGTCGGCCTGCACCCAGTCCGTGGTCGCCGCCGAGGTCGGCCAGCTTGACCTGGCGCACGACTACCTGGCCGAGGCCGCGCTCATGGACCTGCGAGACGTCGAGCACAACACCTCGGACGGCGTGCACATGGCCTCCCTGGCCGGGGCCTGGATGGCGCTGGTCGCGGGCTTCGGCGGGATGCGCGCGGCAAGCGGCACCCTCAGCTTCAGCCCCCACCTCCCGAGCGGGCTATCGGAGCTGAGGTTCCGGCTGCGTTACCGGGGCCGGAAGCTGAAGGTCACGATCAGCGCAGAGCGAGCCAAGTACGAGCTGATCGACGGTGAGCCGCTGGTGCTGATCCACCACGGCAGGGAGTTCAAGCTCGGCAAGAAGCCGTCCGAGCACGACATCCCGGCCGTGAAGGCCGGGCCGAGCCCGGAGCAGCCCCCCGGCCGTACCCCGTACAGCCGGTCCAGCTACTGACCGTCCCTGGCGGCTGATCGCCCTTTACCGCCGAACGGGGCGTGGTGATCCCTCCAGCCCCAGTTCGTCCGCCCCGTGGCTGCGTCCCAGATTCGTTCATGCTGCCCGCCCGAGTGCTGCCCGCCCGAGTGCTGCCCGCCCGAGTGCTGCCCGCCCGAGTGCTGCCCGCCCGAGTGCTGCCCGCCCGAGTGCTGCCCGCCCGAGTGCTGCCCGCCCAGGGGCCCCCTGGCGATTGAACCATCGGGCACTGACATTTCTGGTCTGATTGCCACCGAACGTCACTTCCCTTCCCAGTCTCTCGACAGCGCCAACCCCGGCCCGGCGGGTCACCCCCCGGTTCGGCGATCGTCGAAGCCGGAGGTGATGGCGATGCGCGCCAAGGACATTCTGGGGAAGTCGGGCGAGCAGGCGGCCGCGGAATACCTGGAGGCGAGCGGCCTGCGGATCCTGGATCGCAACTGGCGGTGCGCCGACGGCGAGATCGACATCGTGGCGGTAGAGCGTCACGCCCTGGTGGTCTGCGAGGTGAAATCCAGGTCCGGGATGCGTTACGGCAGTCCGCTTGAGGCCGTGAGCCGGGCCAAGCGGGCGCGGCTGCGCAGGCTCGCGATCCTGTGGCTGAACGCTCACGGGGTCCGGTTCGATCAGGTCAGGATCGACGTGGTGGGCCTAGTGTACGAGGGCACCGGTGGGTTCACCATCGAGCACATCCGCGGGGTGGGCTAGCCGTGGCGCTGGCCCGCACCTACTCAGTGGCCCTGATCGGGGTGACCGGCCAGGTGGTCGAGATCGAGGTGGATATCGCGAACGGCCTGGTCGGGATGATCCTGGTCGGCCTGCCCGACACCGCGCTGCGGGAGGCGCGGGACCGGATCCGCGCCGCGATCGTCAACAGCGGCGAGGAATGGCCGCAGCGCAAGATCACCGTCGGGCTCTCCCCGGCCAGCTTGCCCAAACGCGGTAGCTGGTTCGATCTGGCCATCGCGATCGGCATGCTCGCGGCGGCGGGCAAGGTGCCGCGGGCGGCCGTGGACGGGGTGATCTTCTTCGGCGAACTCGGCCTGGACGGACGGCTACGGCCGGTCCGCGGCGTGCTGCCCGCGGTCCTGGCCGCGGCGGACGCCCGGTTCGGCAAGGTCATGGTGGCCCGGCAGAACGCGGCCGAGGCCGCGCTGGTGCCCGGCGTGCACGTCATCGCCGTCAGCAGCCTGACGGGGGCGGCGGACTGGCTGCGCGGCACGCCGGGCCTGCACGACGGATTGCCGGTGACCGAGATCGAAGGCGGCCAGCCGCTCCCGGCTGGCCGCGTCCTAAACGGCCGCAGCGGTGCCCGCGGGCCTGCCCGCAACGATGCGGTTAGGGCGGTCGGCCCGGCCTCGGTGTTGACACCTGACCTGGCCGAGTTGCTCGGGCAGCCGATGGCCAGGCGGGCGGCCGAGGTGTGCGCGGCAGGCGGTCATCACCTGTCGCTGCTCGGGCCGCCCGGTGCGGGCAAGACGATGCTGGCCGAGCGCCTTCCCACCATCTTGCCCAGCCTCGACACCGCGGCGGCGCTCGAAGTCACAGCTATCCACTCGGTCGCGGGAACCCTGCCTCCGTGGGTCCCGCTGCTGACCGACCCGCCGTTTCTCGCCCCGCACCATACCGCGACCAAGGCAGCCATCGTCGGGGGCGGCAGCGGCATCATCCGGCCGGGGTCCGCGTCGCTGGCGCACCGGGGCGTGCTCTTCCTCGACGAAGCCCCGGAATTTGCCCGGGACGTGCTGGACGCGCTGCGGCAGCCGCTCGAAGCGGGTGAGGTCGTGGTGGCCAGATCGGGGGTCACGGCCAGGTTCCCGGCCAGGTTCACGCTGGTCCTCGCCGCGAACCCGTGTCCGTGCGCGCGAGCGGCCGGTCCCGCCGAAGGCTGTAGCTGCAGCCCCACCACGCGTCGGCGTTACCTCGGGCGGATCTCGGGTCCGCTGCTCGACCGCGTCGATGTGAAGATCGAGCTTGAGCCGGTGGGCCGCATGGAACTGCTGAACGACAGGAGCTTCGCCGAGTCGAGCCGGACCGTGGCGCTGCGCGTGCTGGCGGCCAGGGAACGCGCCGCTGGTCGGCTGCGCGGCACCCCGTGGCGCCTCAATGCCGAGGTCCCGGGGTCGGAGCTGCGCCGGACCTGGCCGCCCGCGCCTGGTGCGCTGCGCGTGGTGGAAAGGTCCCTGGAGCGGGGCCAGATCAGCGCGCGCGGTGTCGTCAAGGTCATCCGCGTCGCCTGGACCGTGGCCGACCTGGCCGGACGGTCGCGCCCGACCCGGGATGACTGCGACACGGCCCTCGGCCTGTGGCTTGGGGTACGGCGATGAGCACGGCTTCGCTCGCCGCCGATCTCAGCGAGCGCACGCTGGCGCGGGCCGGCCTCACTTACCTGGCCGAGCCCGGCGATCCTGCGCTCGGCGCCCTGCTCGGGATCTGCACGCCAGAGGAGATACTGGCCGCGATCAAGGCGGACATGCTGCCCGGCACCGGGCCCGGCTGCGGCGACAGCCCGGCGAGCCGGGCGGCGCTGGAACGCGCGCTGGGCCGGTGGCGGATCCGCCTGCCCAAGCTGCCCAGCGACGCGGGCATCGTCCGCCTCTGCCGCGACGGCATCAGGCTGGTGTGCCCCCAGGACCCCGAATGGCCCGGCGGCCTGGACCAGCTTGGCCAGGGCCGCCCGTACGCGCTATGGCTGCGGGGAAACGCGGTCCTGCGCCACAGCTGCCAGCGTTCGGTGTCGGTGGTGGGATCACGGGCCGCGACCGGGTATGGCGCGCACGTGGCCGGGGAGATTGCCGCCGACCTCGCCGAGCGCGGCTGGGCGGTCGTCTCGGGCGGGGCTTACGGCATTGACGCCGCCGCGCACCGCGGCGCGCTGGCCACCCAAGGAACCACGATCGCGGTGCTGGCCTGCGGGGTCGACTTCCCCTATCCCGCAGGCCACGCGGAACTGTTCGCGGCTATCGCGGCTCGTGGCCTGGTGATCAGCGAGTGGCCGCCGGGCCGTCATCCCGCGCGGATGCGGTTCCTGGTCCGCAACCGGGTCATCGCCGCGCTGAGCTGCGGCACCGTGATCGTGGAGGCGGGCGAGCGCAGCGGCGCGCTAAACACCGCGCGGCATGCCGCCGAGCTAGGCAAGCCGCTGATGGCCGTGCCCGGCCCAGTGACCTCGGCCCAGTCGGCGGGATGCCACCGGATCATCAGGGAGTGGGGCGCCAGCTGCGTCACCCGCGCCGCCGACATCATCGACCTGCTCTCACCGCTGAGCGCCACCTATGCACAAGCGTGCGCGGGTGCAGCGTCCGCGGGTGCAGCGTCCGCGGGTGCAGCGTCCGCGGGTACAGCGTCCGCGGGCGGCCGGGGCCCGGCGCCAGCGCCTGGCCCGGGCCCGACCTCGCCCTGGGACCCGGCGCTCCCGTATGACGACCTCGACGCCGACACGGCCAGGGTCCTGGACGCGTTTCCCGCCCGCGGTGGCGCCGGGACCTCGACGATCGCGGTCGACGCCGGGGTGGATCTCGATACGGTGCTGCGCTGTATCGGCGTGCTGGCCGGCTACGGCTTCATCGAGCGCGGCGACGACGGCTGGCGCTTGCGCAGGCCCGGCTAGGCCCGGCGGCAGACGCCCGCCGAAGCGATGAGCGGCGCCGGATTCGTCAACTACCCCCACCGAATGGTGGCACTGGTCATTCGGCGACCGCTACTGGGCGGCCATGACCACCGCACCAGCAGCCATCTACGGGCCTGTCAGATTCGGCCAGCCGACACCAAGCTGACCGGCACGACAAGCCAGGACTCTCCAGAGCTGTAAGCGACGGATGCGGCAGTGAACAAGTGGCGCACACCTGCTCAAGCAAGGGCTTGACAGCGAAGAGCCTGTGCGGCAATCTATAACCATCTTGTTCTAAAACTTGGTGGTTATAGATGACTGGTGACCGGCTCAGTCTCGTGTTCGGGGCGCTCGCCGACCCGATCCGGCGGGCGATCCTGACCCGTCTCACCGAGGGTGAGGCCACCGTCGCCGAGCTCGCTGCGCCGTTCAGCGTGTCCCAGCCGGCGATCTCCAAGCACCTGAAGGTGCTGGAGAACGCGGGCCTGGTCTCGCGTACCCGGCGGGCGACCGCCCGGCTCAGCCGCCTGGAGGCCGGGCCGCTGCGCGAGGTGACCACCTGGCTGGCCCGCTACCAGCAGTTCTGGGACGAGAGTCACGAGCGGCTCGACGATCTGCTCACCGCCCTGCAAGCCGGCCAGGAAGAGGGCCCCGGCCAGCAGCAGGCGGCCATAGCGAAGGGAAACGACGATGAGTAAGACACACATCACCGCAGAGCCCGGCATCCCGCAGATCACCATCACACGCGGGTTCAACGCACCGCGCGACCTGGTGTTCCGCGCCCACATCGAGCCGGAACTGGTGGCGCAGTGGCTGGGCCCGCGCGACCTGACGCTGGCCATCGACCGCTGGGAGGCTCGCGATGGAGGCACCTGGCGGTATGTCCACACCGACGTTCACGGCAACACCTACGGCTTCCACGGCGTCTTCCACGGCAACCCGTCCCCGCAGGCCATCGTGCAGACCTTCGAGTTCGAGGGCGCCCCCGGCCACGTCGCCCTGCAGACCGCGACCTTCGACGACCGCGGCGGCAGCACGCTAGTCCGCACGGTCTCGGCCTTTCAGTCAGTCGAGGACCGTGACGCGATGGTCGCCTCCGGCATGGAACGTGGTGCCCGTGACTCCGATGAGCGACTGGCAGAGCTGCTCGCCAAGCTGCAGAGCAGCTGACCCGCTACCACCCCACGCGCCGGGGCGCAGCCCGCGCTCCGGGGACAAAACCTTTAGGAGATGGCCATGAGCATCACCAGCAGCACAACCGGCAGGGTGGACCGCGAAACCGGCCGGACGCACAGCGCCCATAGCGCCCGCAAGAACAGGGCGCTATGGGCCGCTCAGGTCCTGCTGGCAGCGGTCATCGCTTTCGCCGCCATTCCCAAGCTCGCCGGCGCGCACTCCGCGGTGGCGATGTTCGGCCAGATCGGAGCCGGGCAGTGGCTGCGCTACCTCGTCGGAACGGCCGAACTCGCCGGGGCGGTCGGCCTGCTGATCCCGCGGCTAGCCGGGCTGGCCGCCGCCGGGCTCGCCGCCGACATGGCTGGCGCCTCCATTATCAACATCGCCGTGCTGCACAGTGCTGCTGTCGCGCTGACCATCCCGCTATGCGCCGCTCTCGCGCTCCTCGCCCGAGCCCGCTGGGAGCACGCCACCAAGTTCCTGGCCGTGCGAACCGGGCGGTGACCCCGGCCCGCCACGCCACACACCGCCACACACCGCCGCGGACCGCCGTTGGTGCGCGCCGAGGCCAGCGGCGGTCAGCGCCGCGCGGGGCAAGCTGCCCGGCGACCCGCAACCTAGGCAAGTCGCGAGGAGGACGATATGAGAACGGTACGGCTCTACATGACGATGACCTGCGACGGCTGTTTCGCTGGCCCCAGCGGCGAACTCGACTGGATGGCAGCTGCCGCTGACCCCGAGATGAACCGTGACATCGTGGACCTGATAGGCCAGGCCGACACTGCATTCATGGGCTACCCCACAGCCTCGGGGATGATCCCGTACTGGCACCAGACCGCCGCCAGCCCGGCAGCCTCCAAAGGCGAGCACGCCATCGCCGATGCAGTGAACCGGGTCCACAGCCTGATCCTGTCCAGGACCGAAGAAGAGATCCCGTGGGACAACGCCGAACTGCTGATGGTGCGAGACGACGACCAGCTGCGCGAGGCGGTCCACGCCGCAAAGCACCAGCCCGGCCGCGACATCGGGGTGCCAGGAGGCATCCGGACCGCGCAGTCCTTCGCGCGGCTCGGGCTGATCGATGAGTACGTGCTCATGATGCATCCCGTCGCCCTGGGCGACGGTAAGCGGATATTCAGCCGCCGCACCGACCTCGACCTGCTCAGCGCCAAGACCTACCGCTCCGGCGTGACACGCCTGATCTACCGGCCCCGGTAACCGGAACGCGGCTTCGCGACCGCGAACCAAGGTTCCCTCGCATACCGGAAGCAGACTTCGCATCCGCCCGCAGAATCCCGGCCGGGGGTCACCGTGGCGGGTTTGGCGGATGGCGGCCGCCGTGGTGGCCCGCAGACTACCCGCCCCCGCTGATCCCGCCGCCGGAAACGAAGCTATCACTGGGCCACCTGCCACCCGCAACCACGCAATGTGACCGCATGCCGCTGCAACTCACGGAATACGTCTCATGTGAATATGCCCTCCTGCCAGTCCTCTTTGGGTTACGTATGGGGCCTATCGAGGCGGGTAAGGCCACGCCGGCGCGTGCCCGTGTCCTGCCGGGAAGCCCTGGCGTTTGCCGCCGGGTTGCTCTGGTGCGCCTGGTTACCCGACCTCGACGCCTACGCCCGCCTCGGACTCAGCTTCGGTCTCAGCACCGACTTCGGTCTCCGCGTCGTCATCGAGGCCGAACTCGAGCTCCATGGTGTGCTCCCTGGCCAGCTGATCCAGGCCGTAGCGCTCGATGTGATCCGGATCGGTGAGGCTGATCGTCCGGAACCCTTGCTGGGCCAGCCGCTCGTTGATCTCGGCGAGGTGATCGCGGACAAGCTGCTTCTCGGTGTCGGTCGTCTTGCCCTTATGCGGCTTGCCGGCGTGCTCCAGGGTCGCGTAGTCAAGGCGATCGCTGCGGGAGGTGCCGTTGGCCGGCGTCCGTGAGCTGCGCCGGGCGGGCCGGGCCGTGATGAGGAGCTCGCTCATCGGGTTTTCTGTGGCCAGCTTGTCGAAGGCGTCAGCCTCCAGGACGATACGACGCGGCTCGATGTCATCGCGGAGATACAGGTCCACGACCGCTACCCGCAGCGCGGCCTCTTCCATGGCCTCGGCTTCGTCGGTGAGAGCCTCGATCTCCACCGGGCCGTCGCCGAGTTCTGGGTGCTCGTGCACCACGATGCGTGCCAGTGCGTCGTCGTGCATGATGAGCTGGCCACTCAGGTCGCTGAACCGGACAGTCTTCTGACCCATTGCTCGATCCCTCTCTAGGCGCTGGTGCGAGCGCGTTCGGCGGCTCCGGCGCGACGCCGGGACCCTCGTGGGTGAACGCATGATTACCATGCCGCATCGGTTCCGTCATGTCAAACTTCAGTTCGATCGGCGTGTCCGCATACGAAATCACTCACGATTGCGGTAACCAGCGGCCTGTCCCGCGCTCATCTGCCGGTCCGAGGTGCACACTGAGCACATGACGGATGCCGGGAAACCCGCCGGTGCCGGGAAGCCCGCTGGTGCCGGGCCCGTGGGCGCCGAAGACCCGCTGCCGCCCCGACTGGCCGCGGCGCTGGCGGGCTTCGAGCGCTATCTGCGGGCCGAGCGCTCGCTGTCGCCGCACACGGTCCGCGCCTACACCGGCGACATCAGGTCGCTGCTCGAGCACGCCTGCCGCGACGGGGTGCAGACCCCGGATGGCCTGGGCGTGGCGCAGTTGCGCGGCTGGCTGGCGGTTCAGCATGGGTCAGGCGCGGCGCGCGCCACGCTGGCCCGGCGGGGCGCGGCGGCCAGGACGTTCACCGCCTTCGCGCACCGCCGTGGCTGGCTGGCTACCGACCCGGGACCGCAGCTGGGAACCCTGAAGACGCGCCGTACCCTTCCGCACGTCCTGCGCAAGGACGAAATGGAGGCCGTTCTGGCCGATCTGGATGCGGCCGGACGCCGGGCCGAGAAGATTACCGGGGCCGGTCCCGGCAGCGGATCCGAGGTTTCCGGCGCGCAAGCAGAAGAGCGGACCGCGGCCGCGGTGGCCCTGCGTGACGCCGCTGTCCTTGAGCTGTTCTACGCGACCGGCATCAGGGTCAGCGAGCTGTGCGGTCTGAATGCGGGCAGCCTTGACCATGGCCGCCGGACCGTCCGGGTCAGGGGCAAGGGCGATAAGGAACGCACCGTGCCGGTCGGCGTGCCCGCGCTCCGCGCGACGGCCCGCTGGCTGGCCGCGGGCCGCCCCGAACTGGCCATAGGGGCCAGCGGTCCGGCCCTGTTCCTCGGCGTCCGCGGCGGTCGCCTGGACCCGCGTACGGCTCGCCGGATCGTGCACGAACGCCTGCGCGAAACCGGGACAGTAAGGGATACCGGTCCGCACGGCCTGCGCCACAGCGCGGCCACCCACCTGCTCGAAGGCGGTGCCGACCTGCGCAGCGTTCAGGAGATCCTGGGCCACTCCTCGCCCGCGACCACTCAGATATACACGCACGTGTCAATCGAGCGCCTCAAGTCCAGCTACCGCCAGGCCCATCCCCGAGCCTAAGCGCCCCTCCCTGCCTTGGCCAAGGGGAACGATGGCGCCCTGCCGGCTAGCGGACAGATAGCAAGTCCGCAAACGCGGCAGGTCAGCATAGAGCCGCCGCCCGGCACCACGACCATCCACATGAGCCGCCCCTGCCGTCCGCCCTCGCCGCGCATGTTCATGGGTCGCTACCTCCCGCGAGAGGCAGGTAGTGATCCACGGTGACCCCAACGGGCAGCGCATCACCGGGCATAAGGTGCATTTCGCATTCGCAAGCTCGGCCGCACGATGATCGTGTGCAGTTACCCCCCAGGCGGCGGGGGGTAACTGCACACGATCACCATCTTGGCCCACCTAAAGCTGACAAAAGGAATATTTCGTCCTAGCTTGTTAGCTGCGGGCAACTCGACAAGGCTCCATCGTGTCGGTCATAGACCCGCCGCCGACGCAACATCACGCTCTCTGGCAACATCTATCCCACCCGCCCCGTTGGTACTGGCCTTGCAGCGCCCTCAAAGGGCCGCGCCTCTGCCGGGCCACAGCCGCGCCCGCTGGGCGCTCCCTGGCAACCGCAAAGGAAAGCGCGACATGTGCGGGTGACGGGCAGCGTCAAGTATTCTTGATGCTGTCTGCCGTGTCGCACCGAGCTGGGGCGCACTCGGCGGGCTAAATCGCGTGCCCGCTTGCTGTCCGGGATGACAAGCTTCCCGGCGGGACGCGCCGCTCGGTCCGTCGGCCGTAAGGCCGGCCGCAGGCGCGTCATGTCACGGGCACCAGGAACCAACCGAGCAGCGCCGTGTCAACGAACGCGGCGCACGAAGGAAAGGGGCCGGGCCAATGGCTCAGGTCGTCAGCATGAAGCAGCTCCTTGAGAGTGGCGTCCATTTCGGTCACCAGACCAGGCGCTGGAACCCGAAGATGAAGCGCTACATCTTCACCGAACGCAACGGCATCTACATCATCGACCTGCAGCAGTCGCTCGCCTATATCGACCGCGCGTACGAGTTCATCAAGGAGACCGTCGCTCACGGCGGGACCATCCTGTACGTCGGCACGAAGAAGCAGGCGCAGGAGGCCATCGCCGAGCAGGCGCGCCGGGTCGGGATGCCGTTCGTGAACCAGCGCTGGCTGGGCGGAATGCTCACCAACTTCGCCACCGTGTACAAGCGGCTGCAGCGGCTCAAGGAGCTCGAGGAGATCGACTTCGACGACGTGGCCGCCTCCGGCATGACCAAGAAGGAGCTCCTGCACCTGCGGCGCGAGCACGACAAGCTCGACAAGACGCTGGGCGGGATCAGGGACATGTCCCGGGTGCCTAGCGCGATCTGGGTGGTGGACACCAAGAAGGAGCACATCGCCATCAACGAGGCCCGCAAGCTGGGCATCCCGGTCGTCGCCATCCTCGACACCAACTGCGACCCGGACGAGGTCAACTTCCCGATCCCGGGGAACGACGACGCGATCCGCAGCGTTGCCCTGCTCACGAGGGTCGTGGCCGACGCGGTCGCGGAAGGCCTGATCGCCCGGGCCGGCGCGGCCGGCGGCGACGAGAAGCCCGCTGGCGGCGTGCCCGGCGCCGAGGAGCCGCTGGCCGAGTGGGAGCGCGAGCTGCTCGTGGGCTCCCAGAGCCCGGCGGCCGCCGCCGCCACCCTCGATGCCGCGGCCGAGGTCGCCGCCGCGGAAGCAGCCACCCCGGAGGCAACCGCAGCGGACGCGGTGATCCCGGCCGACTCCCAGACCGTGGCCGCGGCCGCGGCCGAAGGTGCCGCCGACGCCGAGATCAATGCTGAATCCGCGATCACCAGCGAGGCCGCAGCCGCTGCCGACGAGGCCGACGACCTGGCGGGCGTCGCTGACGAGCAGGCCGCGGGAACCGACGAAGTAACCGCGGGCACTGACGAAGTATCTGAGTGAGAGACGAGGACATGGCGAATACCACCGCCGCTGACGTGAAGCGGCTTCGTGAGCAGACCGGCGCTGGCATGATGGACTGCAAGAACGCACTCGAGGAGGCTAGTGGCGACCTCGAGGCCGCGGTCGAGCTGCTCCGTCTCAAGGGCGCCAAGGACGTGAACAAGCGGGCCACCCGCACGGCGGCGAACGGCCTGGTGACGGCCGAACTCGACGGGACGACGGCGGGCGTGCTGGTCGAGCTGAACTGCGAGACCGACTTCGTCGCCAAGACGGACCTGTTCCAGCAGGTGGCCGCCGATATCGCCAAGACCGCGGCCCAGGCAGGAGTCGGCGACCGGCTGACGCTGCTGACCACGCAGGCCAGGCCGGGCACGACCGTCGAGAAGCTGATTGAGGAAGTCGGCGCCAGCCTGAAGGAGAAGCTGGAGCTCGGCCGGGTCGCCCGTTTCGAGGGCGGCTACGTGGACCGCTACCTGCACCGCAGCGACGCGGCGCTGCCGCCGACCCTCGGCGTTCTGGTCCAGATCGATAAGGACAACCCGGAAGTCGCCAAGGACCTCGCCCAGCAGGTCGCGGCGATGCGCCCGCTGTACGTCCGCCGCGGCGATGTGCCCGCGGATGTGGTGGAGAAGGAGCGCCGGATCGCGGAGCAGATCACCCGCGACGAGGGTAAGCCGGAGCAGGCCATCGGCAAGATCGTGGAGGGCAGGCTGAACTCCTACTTCAAGGACGTCGTGCTCACCGAGCAGGCGTTCGTGAAGGACCCGAAGACCACGATCAACCAGATCCTGGACCGCAGCGGTGTCAGCGTGACCGCCTTCGCCAGGTTCCAGGTCGGCCAGGCCTAATGCCGGACTCCGGGACGCCGGGGCCGGACTCCGGGACCCCGGACTCCGGCACGCTGGAAACCGGGACGCCGGAAACCGGGACTGCTGGGGTGCTTCATCCGAGCTGGGGCCGGGTGGTGCTGAAGCTGTCCGGCGGGCTGTTCGCGGGCTCTGAGCCCCTGGGCATCTCGCCGGACGTGGTAGCCCACCTGGCGGCGGAGATCATCGCCGCTGTGAAGGACGGAGTGCAGGTCGCCGCGGTGGTCGGCGGCGGCAACATGTTCCGCGGCGCGGCCCTGGCCGAACGGGGGATCGACCGGGCCCGCGCCGACTACATGGGCATGCTCAGCACGGTCATCAACTGCCTGGCCCTGCAGGATGTGCTGGAGAAGCTCGGCGTCGACACCCGGGTACAGACGGCCATCACGATGGGCCAGGTCGCGGAGCCCTATATCCCGCGCCGGGCCATCAGGCACCTGGAAAAGGGCCGCGTGGTGATCTTCGGGGCCGGGCTCGGTGCCCCGTTTTTCTCCACCGACACCGCCGCCGCCCAACGGGCCCTGGAGATCGGCGCCGACGCGGTCCTCAAGGGCACCAAGGTGGACGGCGTGTACGACGCGGACCCGCACACCACGCCGGACGCGGTGCGCTTCGAGCGGCTGGATTACGGCGAGTTCCTCGCCCGCGAGCTGAAGGTGATGGACACCACGGCGGTCAGCCTGTGCATGGACAACGGGCTGCCGATTGTAGTGTTCGCCCTGATGGGCGAGGGGAATGTGGTCCGGGCCATCCGCGGTGAGAAGGTTGGAACGCTGATCTGCCGCCGAGATCCGTAAACAGCAAGGACCCCGGGACAGCTAAGCTCGCATAGGCATGGCGAGCACAACGGAGCCGAACATGATCGATGACACGCTCTTCGAAGCCGAGGAGAAGATGGACAAGGCGGTCTCGGTCGCCAAGGAAGACTTCAGCATCATCCGTACCGGCCGCGCGCACCCGGGCATGTTCAGCAAGGTCACGGTCGACTACTACGGTAGTCCGACGCCGGTGAACCAGCTGGCCTCCTTTCATGTCCCTGAGCCGAGGATGGTCGTCATCCAGCCGTTCGACAAGAACTCGCTGGGGGCTATCGAGCGGGCCATCAGGAACAGTGACCTGGGCGTGAACCCGTCCAACGAAGGCACCGTCATCCGGATCGTGCTGCCGGAGCTGACCGAGGACCGCAGGCGCGAGTACATCAAGACCGCGCGGCACAAGGCCGAGGACGGCCGGGTCGCGATCAGGAACATCAGGCGCCACGCCAAGGAAACCCTGAACAA
>Ga0302180_10002027_pt1 | contig 15911 bp, 14 predicted proteins | sample I_Palsa_E3_2_FD_200575 | JGI IMG/M metagenome (GOLD analysis project Ga0302180, IMG submission 200575) | Peat permafrost microbial communities from Stordalen Mire near Abisko, Sweden - I_Palsa_E3_2 | ecosystem: Environmental > Terrestrial > Soil > Palsa > Peat permafrost | place: Sweden... | reverse complement strand
GAAGCGGAATCTCAGGTCAAAATCGACGAAACCATGATTGCGCTCGATGGCACGGCGAACAAAAAACGTCTCGGCGCCAACGCTATTCTCGGCGTCTCGCTTGCGGTCGCCAAGGCGGCAGCCGCCACCAATAAGTTGCCGCTCTATCGCTATGTTGGCGGTACAGCAGCGCGCGTCCTGCCGGTGCCGATGATGAACATCCTCAACGGCGGCGTACACGCCGACAATCCGATCGACTTCCAGGAATTCATGATCGTGCCGCTCGGCGCCGCCTCGTTTGCCGAAGCGTTGCGGGCCGGAGCAGAGATTTTCCACACGCTGCGCGCGGCGCTCAAAGCCGCCGGTCTCAATACCAACGTTGGCGACGAAGGCGGATTTGCACCCGACTTGCCCTCGGCCGAAGCGGCGCTCGATCAAGTCGTGGCCGCGATCAAGCAGGCGGGCTACGCGCCGGGGAAAGACGTTGCGATAGCGCTCGATCCGGCCTCGAGCGAATTTTTCAAAAATGGCGCCTACCGCTACGAAGGTGAGGGCAAGACGCGCTCGGTCGAGCAGCAAGTCGAATATCTCGCGAAATTGGTCAACGCTTACCCGATCATTTCCATCGAAGACGGCATGGCTGAAGACGACGCCACCGGCTGGCAAAAGCTGACGCAGAAGATCGGCGATCGCTGCCAACTGGTCGGCGACGATGTGTTTGTCACCAACGTCGCGCGGCTGACCGAAGGGATCAAGAACGGCATCGGCAATTCGATCTTGATCAAGGTCAATCAGATCGGGACGCTGACCGAGACGCTGGCCGCCGTCGAAACCGCGCACAAGGCCGGGTACACGGCGGTGATGTCGCATCGCTCTGGTGAAACCGAGGACACGACCATCGCCGACCTCGCCGTCGCGACCAATTGCGGGCAGATCAAGACGGGTTCCTTAGCGCGGTCAGACCGCACCGCCAAATACAATCAGCTCTTGCGCATCGAGGAGGAACTCGGCCCCCAGGGAGTGTATCCGGGGCGCGCGGCGTTTAAGGCCTTCGCCCAAGGCTGACATCGCCAACGCTGAGGCCATTAATCGTGCCTTAAGTGCGCCACCGCATGGTTGCGGCATGGTCACTCGTACGCGTCTGCGCTCAATCCTGACCGCGCTCGGCCTCTATGTGATGGCGGCCTTGCTGATCGGCTATTTCGGGATCAACGCATTTTCCGGCGATCACGGCCTCAAAGCCAAGCAGGATATCGACCAGCAGATTACGTCGCTTTCAGCAGAGCTTACCCATTTGCAGGTCGAGCGCGGTCAGTGGGAGCGGCGCCTCAGCCTTTTGAAATCAAACCGCATCGACCCCGACATGCTCGATGAGCGCGCTCGCGCGCTGCTTGAATACACCCACCCCAACGACGTGACGTTGATGCTGGTCGACCCCGCACATCCGGGCAGCCAGCGGCCTTGAAAAGCGCGCCCGCGCTTTCGAAATAACTTTTTCGACCAATCGTTTGGCGGCAGCAACCATTCTCCGGCCGCCGACTTCCGCCATAAGCCGATTTCGGCTATGGGAGGGTACTTCCGCGATATCGCAAAGGACGCTGAATGGCCGTCGCGCAAACCAGGATTGTGGAGCAAAGCGATCGCCAGCCGGCCGTTGCGCCGGCTTCAACCGCCGCGATCGCGGAATTTAGCAAGGAACAGGAACACCAGGCGCTACGGCAGATGCTCTTGATCCGCCGTTTCGAGGAAAAGGCCGGCCAGTTATACGGCATGGGCCTGATCGGCGGATTCTGCCATCTCTATATCGGTCAGGAAGCCGTCGTGGTCGGGATGAAGATGGCGAAGCGTGATTCCGACCAGATGATCACCGGCTACCGCGACCACGGTCACATGCTTGCCTGCGGCATGGATCCGAAAGGCGTGATGGCCGAATTAACCGGGCGCCGCGATGGCTATTCCAAGGGCAAGGGCGGCTCGATGCACATGTTTTCCCGCGAAAAGAATTTCTACGGGGGACACGGCATTGTCGGCGCGCCAGTGCCGATCGGCACCGGGCTCGCGTTCGCCAACAAATATCGCGGCAGCGACAGCGTGTGCCTGACTTTTTTTGGCGACGGCGCGGCGAACCAAGGTCAGGTCTACGAGAGCTTCAATATGGCCGAGCTGTGGAAGCTGCCGGTCGTCTTCATCATTGAGAACAATCGGTACGCTATGGGAACGTCGATAACCCGCTCCTCAGCGCAGACCGATCTTTCCAAGCGTGGGCTCTCGTTCAACATTCCGGGCGTCGAGGTCGACGGCATGGACGTGCGCGCCGTCAAAGCCGCGGGCGACGAAGCGATCGCCTGGTGCCGCGCCGGGAACGGACCCACCATTGTCGAAATGATGACCTACCGCTATCGCGGCCACTCCATGTCCGACCCGGCCAAATATCGCACCAAGGAAGAAGTCGATAAGGTGCGCACCGAGCACGATCCGATCGAACAGGTGCGCGCGCGGTTGATCGCCAAGAAGTGGGCGAGCGAAGACGAGCTGAAAAAAATCGACGCCGAAGCGCGTGCCATGGTCAACGAGGCATCCGAATTCGCCACCCATGACGCCGAGCCTGATCCCGCCGAACTCTACACGGACGTATATCGGTAACAGATTAGCGCCGGCATTTCGCCCTCGCGTAAGGCGCGCTTGATTGACGAGTTAGCCCCCAATGCCGACCCAAGTTCTCATGCCTGCTCTTTCCCCGACCATGGAGAAGGGCAATCTCGCCAAATGGCTGAAGAAGGAAGGCGACCCGGTAAAATCCGGTGACGTCATCGCCGAAATCGAGACCGACAAGGCCACCATGGAAGTGGAGGCCGTCGACGAAGGCACGCTCGGAAAAATCCTCGTTCCGGAAGGCACCAATGACGTCGCGGTCAACACCCCGATCGCCACCATCCTCGGCGAAGGTGAAGACCAGTCGGCGCTGAAGGACGCCAAGCCGTCGGAAGCTGCCGCGCCGGCGACCGAGCCGGCACGCCAGGAAAAGGCCGCGGAATCGGCGCCGCCCGCGGAAAAGGATCAGGCCGCGAAAAGAGCCGAGGCACCGGCGCCGGCAAAAACCGGCACGGTCAAGCCGGCGCAAGCGCAAGTGATGCCCGATCCCGACGTGCCGGAAGGCACCGAGATGGCCACCATGACCATGCGTGAGGCGCTGCGGGACGCGATGGCGGAAGAAATGCGCCGCGATCCGGACGTGTTCGTGATGGGCGAAGAAGTCGCCGAGTATCAAGGCGCCTACAAGGTCACGCAAGGATTGCTGCAGGAGTTTGGCGACCGGCGCGTCATCGACACGCCAATCACCGAGCACGGTTTCACGGGCCTTGGCGTCGGCGCGGCTTTCGCCGGCTTAAAGCCAATCGTCGAATTCATGACGTTCAACTTCGCCATGCAGGCGATGGATCATCTGATCAATTCGGCGGCCAAGACGCCCTACATGTCCGGCGGCCAAGTCACGGTGTCGATGGTTTTTCGCGGGCCGAACGGACCGGCCGCCCGCGTCGGCGCACAGCACAGCCAGGATTATTCCTCGTGGTACTCGCACGTGCCCGGCCTCAAAGTGATTGCCCCGTCGAACGCGGCCGACGCCAAAGGCTTGCTTAAAGCCGCGATCCGCGATCCCAATCCCGTGGTCTTCCTCGAAAACGAAATCCTTTATGGCGTATCCACGCCGGTACCGAAGCTCACAGAATATGTCCTGCCCATTGGCCGCGCCCGCGTCGTCCGCGGCGGCAGCGACGTAACCATTGTCGCCTGGTCGATCGGCATGACCTATGCGCTGAAAGCCGCCGACCAACTCGCCAAGGAGAATATTTCAGCCGAAGTGATCGATTTGCGCACGCTCAAGCCAATGGATACCGAAACCATCATTGAGTCGGTCAAAAAGACTGGGCGCCTCGTCACCGTCGAAGAGGGCTGGAGGCAGTCGGGCGTCGGCGCCGAGATTGCCGCGCGCATGATGGAAGAAGCGTTCGACTATCTCGATGCGCCGGTCACGCGCGTCACCGGCGAGGACGTGCCCATGCCGTACGCCGCCAATCTGGAAAAGCTTGCGCTGCCCTCGGTCGCCAAAGTGGTCGAGGCGGCGAAGGCCGTGTGTTACCGCTAAGCGAACTGGCGGAAATCAAAGCCATGCCCATCAACATCCTCATGCCGGCGCTGTCGCCCACGATGGAGAAGGGCAATCTCGCCAAATGGCTCAAGAAGGAGGGCGAGGCGGTCAAGACCGGCGACGTGATCGCCGAGATCGAGACTGACAAAGCGACCATGGAATACGAGGCCATCGAAGACGGCGTGATGGCGAAGATCGTCGTCCCAGAAGGCACCAACGACGTTCCGGTCAATCAGCTTATCGCGGTCATGGCGCAGGAAGGCGAAGACCCGAAAACCGCGGCGGACGCGGCACAGAAATCTGCGCCGTCAAAATCTGAAACGCCCGCCTCAGCCCCCCGCCCGGCGCCTTCGGCGCCAACCTCCCCGCCGCAAGCGGGGGGAGGGGAAAAGAAAGCAGAGCCGGCTCCAGCAAAACCCTCCCCCCCTGGTGGAGAGGGTCGCGCGGCGGAAGCCGCGCGGGGTGGGGGGGATGCCCCTGCCACCAACGGCCATGCGCCAAACCGCATCTTTTCCTCGCCGCTGGCGCGACGGCTCGCCAAGGAAGCCGGGATCGATCTCGGCCGCATTGCCGGCTCGGGTCCGCATGGCCGCGTCATCGCCCGTGACGTGGCGGCGGCGAAGGAGGGTAAGGGTTTGCGCGCGCCGGCCGCGGCGCCCGCAGGTGCGCCTGCCGGCGGCGGCGCCGTCGCGCCGGCAATGAGCGATCAGCAAATCCGCGCGCTGTACGAGGAAGGAAGTTACGAGCTCATTCCGCACGACGGCATGCGCCGGACCATTGCGCAGCGGCTGACCGCTTCGACTCAGACCATTCCGCATTTTTATCTCACAATGGACTGCGACATCGGCAAGCTTCTTGCCGCGCGCGAAGAGATCAACGCCGCAGCAGGAAAGGACAAAGACGGCAAGCCGGCCTACAAGCTCTCGGTCAACGACTTTGTCATCAAAGCCTTGGCGCTCGCCCTGCAACGCGTGCCCGACTCCAATGTGAGCTGGACCGAAGCCGGGCTCCTCAAGCACAAGCATTCCGATATCGGCGTCGCGGTCGCGCTGCCGGGGGGACTGATCACGCCGATCATCCGCAACGCGGAGGCAAAGTCGCTATCGGCGATTTCCAACGAGATGAAAGACCTGGCGGCGCGGGCGCGGGCACGCAAGCTCAAGCCCCAGGAATATCAGGGCGGCACCTCGTCGGTGTCCAACCTCGGCATGTTCGGCATCAAAGACTTCACCGCCGTGATCAATCCGCCGCAATCGACCATCCTCGCGGTCGGCACCGGCGAAGAGCGCGCGGTGGTGCGCGGCGGCAAGATCGAAGCCGCGCAGGTGATGAGCGTGACCATGTCGTGCGATCACCGCGCGGTGGACGGTGCGCTCGGCGCGGTGCTGATCGGCGCCTTCAAGGCGCTGATCGAAAACCCGGTGATGATGCTGGTCTAAACATGCCGCTGGTGCGCATCGATTTGCGACGGGGTAAATCGCCGGCCTACCGCAAGGCGCTGTGCGACGGCATTTATCGGGCTATGCGCGAAACCTTCAACGTGCCGGAAAACGATCGCTTCGCGATCGTGAACGAACACGACGCGGCAAATTTCATCTATTCCGAGAGTTATCTCGACATTACCCACACCGAAGACTTGGTGATCATCCAGATCACCGCGAACGACACCCGCACGGTGGAACAAAAACAGGCGTTCTTTGCTCGCGTCGCGACTCTGCTGTCGGAGAGTCCCGGACTGCGCAAGGAGGATGTTTTTATAAACCTGGTCGAATGCAAGAAGGAAAACTGGTCGTTCGGCAACGGCATTGCTCAATACGTTTGAGCGCCGCCAGACGACTCTAGTCGGATTCTGCCCCGAACCCGCTCGCCTTGAAAACTTTGACCGCGTCTGGTGACTGCAAAAATTCAAGCAGCGCTTTCGCCGTGTCGGGGTTTTTACCCTTCGCCGTGATCGCGCCGGCATACACCGTCACGGTATTGAGGTCGCGCGGCAACGGACCTGCGACGTCGACACCAGCGGCGTTCATGATCTCGGGTTTCTGCTGAACCGCAAGCTCAGCCTCCCCGGTGGCAACGAGCGCTGCGGCGTTGCCTCCCGCCGGCGGATGCTTCGTTTTCGCCTTCATCTCCGCAGCAATACCCATGTTTTCCAGCATCTTGGCGAAATGAATGCCGCTGGCGCCGCCGGTCGCCGGATCGGAATAGGCGATCGACTTTGCAGTGCGCAGTGTTTCCTTCAGGCTCTCGGGCGTGCTGATATCGGGCTTGTGAGCGCCCCGCTTGATCCCCACCGAGATGATCGATTGCGCCACCACCATGTTGCTGCCGGGCTGGAGCTTGCCGTCCTTGTTCAGGGAGTCGATGCTTGCGCGCGTCAGGATGGCAACGTCCGCCGGCTCGCCGGCTTCGATACGCTGGGCCAGCATGGTCGCGGTACCGAAGGTCAACGCCAGGGTCTTGCCGCTTTGCTTCTGAAACTGCGGCACCAGTTCTTCGAGCACGCCGCGCATCGCTGTCGTGCTGTAGACATTAAGATCGGCGGCGGCAGCCAACGTGGCCTGCGCCGCGAGGCAAAGCATTGTGGCGGCGATCCGCCCTATGAGCCTGGTCACAGCGTTCCTCCATTTATTCTGGGACTTGTGACATTACATAAATGAACCGCGAAGGCCGGGTATTGGTTCACCGGGTCGCCGCGACAACCGCCGGGCTGGCGGTTAAGCTACGAGGAGTTCCGTGAGGTTTTTGAATGGCTGACACGAATTTCGACATTATCATCATCGGATCGGGACCCGGGGGCTATGTCTGCGCCATCCGCGCGGCGCAGCTAGGATTTAAGACCGCCATCGTCGAGCGCGACTATTTGGGCGGCATCTGCCTGAACTGGGGCTGCATTCCGACCAAGGCGCTGCTGCGTTCGGCGGAGATTTTTCATTACCTGCAGCACGCCAACGATTATGGGCTCTCGGCCGGCACCGTCACTTACGATCCAGCCGCCGTCGTCAAGCGCTCGCGCGCGGTGTCGAAACGGCTCAACGACGGCGTCGGCTTTCTCATGCGCAAGAACAAGGTTCCCGTCATTTGGGGCGAAGCGACGATTGATGCACCGGGCAAGATCACCGTGAAAGCCGCCAAGAGCGAAGCGCCAAAAGGCGCGCTCGGCGCCGGTTCCTACGAGGCCAAACACATCATCATTGCCACCGGCGCGCGGCCGCGAGTGTTGCCGGGGCTCGAGCCGGACAAAGAGCTCATTTGGACCTATTTCGAGGCAATGGTGCCGGATCAGATGCCGAAGTCGCTTTTAGTGGTCGGCTCCGGCGCCATCGGTATCGAGTTCGCTTCGTTCTACCGCACGCTCGGATCCGAGGTGACGGTGGTCGAGGTGTTGCCGCAAATCCTTCCGGCCGAAGATGCCGAGATCGCCGCCTTCGCGCGCAAAAGTTTCGAGAAGCAAGGCATCAAAATCTACACCGGCGCGAAGGTCACCAAGCTCGACAAGACCAGCAACGGCGTCACCGCCACCATCGATGATGGCAAAGGCGGCGTACAAACGCTTTCCGTCGAGCGCGTCATCTCCGCCGTCGGCGTCGTCGGCAACATCGAAAATCTCGGCTTGGAGAAACTCGGCGTGAAGACTGAGCGCGGCACCATTGTCATCGACGGCGCCTGCAGGACCAACGTGCCGGGAATCTACGCCATCGGCGACGTCGCCGGCCCGCCGCTTCTGGCGCACAAGGCCGAGCATGAAGGCGTCATCTGCGTCGAGGCGATCAAGGGGCTGCACCCGCACCCCATGAACAAACGGCTTATTCCGGGCTGCACCTATTGTTCGCCGCAGATTGCGTCCGTGGGCTTAACCGAGAAGGCGGCGAAGGAGCAAAAACTCGATATTCGCGTCGGCCGCTTTCCCTTCGTCGGCAACGGCAAGGCCATTGCGCTCGGCGAGGATCAGGGACTGGTCAAGGTCATTTTCGACAAGAAAACCGGGCAGCTCCTCGGCGCGCACATGGTCGGTGCGGAAGTTACCGAACTGATCCAGGGCTATGTGGTGGCGATGAACCTCGAAACCACCGAAGAAGAGCTCATGAACACCGTGTTCCCGCATCCGACATTGTCGGAAATGATGGGCGAAGCGGTGCGTGACGCTTACGGACGGGCCCTGAATATTTAAGATCGTCGCTGCGAGCAAAGCGAAGCAATCCACTGCTACGGTCTGGATTGCTTCGTCGCGTTGCTCCTCGCAATGACAATTACCCAACCAGCCCCGCCACGGGCTTTATGTTTTTGCTGCCGGGAAACACCGTTTCCGCCAGCGCGCGATCTTCGACCCGAAGATGGTCCTTCAGCACGCCTTTGAGCACGGCGCGCAGATCGGTTGTCGGCTTGAGATCGCGGTCCTCGTAGAGGTCGGCGGGTTTCAGTCCCGGCCAGTCGGCGATCACGCGGCCGCCCTTGAGCGCGCCGCCGGCAAGAAGGGCGACCGTCGCAGTGCCGTGATCGGTGCCGTCCGTGCCGTTGATGCGCGCGGTACGTCCGAACTCGGTGACCAGCGCAACGACCGTTTCGCGCCATGCCGGTCCCATGTTGGCCTTCACCGCCGCGAGCGCGCCGTCGAGCGAGCCGAGGAGCTGCGCGAGCCGCCCGCCGGCAATGCCCTCGTTGTTGTGGGTGTCCCAGCCGTCGAGCGCGAGCGCGCCGATGCGCGGCCCATCCGGCTGCGCCAGAAATTTTGCCGCCGTGCCGGCGGCGTCGGCGAAATACGCGCGCGGCTGGTTGCCCGGCGCCTTGCGCATATCGTCGGTGTGCTCCATGGCGACGAGCTTGGCGTTTTCTTCCATGACGTTGGCGAGCTTTAGGTCGGCGTGCCGATAAAGGTCGAGCAACCGCCGGGCGGTGTCTTCGCTCGCCGCCGGCGCGTTTTGCGGCGACCACGTCAACACGGGCGCCGGGCCGCGCACGACCAGTGGCAGCGCCGGCCCGATACCAAGCGCTCTCGCCCTTTCGCCCGCCTCGACCCGGCCGGCCGATGCAAGCCCGTGAAGCGTGCGATTGAGCCAGCCGCTGTCGCTCGGCGCCGGTTGCGGCAGCCCGCTTTCCAGTAAGTCCTGGCCGTCGAAATGCGACCGCTCGCGGTATGGCGTCGCGCAGGCATGGACGATGATCGCCTCGTTCGCCTGAAACATGTGATGCAAATTCGGCATCGCCGGATTGAGCGCAAAGAAGCTGTCGAGTTTCAGGGGAGGGATCTTGCTGTCGAAGCGTAGCGCGTTGTCGCCGCGCAACGCGATCCAATCCGGATCGCCGGCCGGCGCGACCGTTGCAAGACCATCGAGCGCGCCGCGCAGGATGATGGTGAGGAAGCGGGGATCGCGGCCCTCGGCATGCGCCAGCCGCGGCATGTGCGCCCAGGCGAACAACGCGCCCGAGCCGGCGAGCATGGCGCGGCGCGAAGGAGCGTGAGGAAAGCTCATAGTCACCTCCTCAAAAATTCCGGTGTCATCAGCAGGAGCGCAAAGGCTTGCGTCCGGCTTTCGGCGCGCCAAATTGTCTGGCGCGTTTCCGCGGACGCCAACGGGCCGAGGCTTCCCTCCAGCAAATCCAGCGGGTCGACCTCCAGCCGCGCGCGGCTTGCGATCTCGTTGGCGATGCCAAGGCGGCGCGGCACGCCATCGATCCAGGCGGCTTCGGTATCGAGCCATCCGTTCGGCGCGGGCGGCCGCCAGAGCGGCTGGCCAAGAACGACCTGAAAATTCATCAAGCGTCCGATATTGAGCCAATCGTCCGCGGGCGTCCGCAGATCGATGAGACTGCTCGGTTCCGGCGTGGCTTTGGCGACGCGAAGTGTCGCGGCGATCCATTCGGATGGCGGCCGCAGCTTCTTTCGCTGCGGCGCCCAGGATTCATCGGCCGTCACCAGCGTTTTTGCCAGCGCTTTCAGATTGCCGCCGCTCGAATCAAAGGTCTTTGCCAGCTTCGCCACCAGGGAAGGCGGCGGATCGTCGGCCACGAAGTGACGTGCGAGCTTGAGCGCGATGTGCTGGGCAGTCGACTGATGCCGGGCGAGGTCGGCGAGAACTTCGCGGCCCTGTGCGACGCCTTCGTCCGGATAGGTCTTGCCCAACACCACCTGATCGCCCGGTTCGTGCAGGCGCTTATTGAACACGAATTCGCCGCCGTGGCCCGGCTCGGCCGGATCAATCCAGCTCCAGCCGGTGAGCACGTTGGCGAAGTTTGTGACGTCGGCTTGCGAATAGCCGCTGCGCACGCCGAGCGTATGCAATTCCAAGATCTCGCGCGCGAGATTTTCGTTGAGCCCTTTATCGCGATTGATGCCGTCGATCGAGGCGCCGCCCATGGAGTGGACATTATCGAGATAGAACAGCATGCCGGGATGGCTCTCTACCGCCGCGAGCATGTCGCCGAAACGGCCGAGCACGTACGGACGAATGGCTTCGCGTTCGTAAGCGCCAACCGTCGCGACGTCCTTGTCCGCCGAAATGCAAAAATGGTTCGACCAGAACCAAACCAGCCGTTCGACAAACCCGATGGTTGACTCGACGGCGGCGTCGAACCGCGCGGAGGCTTCGTTCTGGACGATCTGCTGGGGCAGCGGCGGCTTTTTGTTGTCCGCGAGCGGCGGGGGCACCGCCATCGCAGTTGCCGGCGGGTGCGCTGCGTCCGACATCCTCGACGCCGGGGCGGTCCCATTGGCGTCCTTGGCGGCGCGCTGCGCCAGCTTCTGCTTGGCATGCTCCTCAGCGCGGAAATCGGACACTGCGCGGGCCGCTTGCGTGCTCGACGGCAGATCGACGGGAAGATAGCCGGCCTTAGGGCGTTCGAGATCGGCGAGAATCGCGCCACGGGGGTCCGTAGCGATAGCGTCGAGGGAATAATTGTCGCGCCGCAGGCGCGGGCCGAAGCCGAATCGGTGCAGCCCCAATGCCGCCGCTTCCTTGCCGCGTGGCGTCAAGCAAGTCCTCCGCCTACGAATCCGCCGCCGCAATCAAGAGAGCATTGTTTTATGGCGAAACTTGCACCGCGACGGGCTTAAACCGGTTGCGTGACCTAACTGTTTGTTCATCACGGGTACTGGCAGTCGAGGTCATTCGGGGAGGGGCCCTGTGCCATTCGCACGCCTTGCGGCGCTGCATTGCGGCCCGTAAGTATGGCCTGCGGGAACGCATCGCGCGGAGATCCCATGGCCGTCGTTATTGATACGCTCAGCAGTGGCACCGGCCGGCCGCGCCATCCGGAAAAGGCGCATCGGCCGGACCAGCCGAGCGCGCGCAGACCCGACTGGATCAGGGTCAAGGCGCCGCTGTCGCGCGGCTATATCGAGACGCGGAACATCGTGCGCGCCAACGGGCTACACACCGTTTGCGAGGAGGCGGCCTGTCCGAATATCGGCGAATGCTGGGAGAAAAAGCACGCCACCTTCATGATCATGGGCGATACCTGCACGCGCGCCTGTGCGTTCTGTAACGTCAAGACCGGCCTTCCCGGCCCACTCGATCCGGCCGAGCCGGAGCACGTTGCCGAGGCGACGTTCAAGCTCGGATTGGCCCATGTGGTCATCACCTCGGTCGACCGCGACGATCTTGACGACGGCGGGGCCCGGCATTTCGCCGCGGTGATCCGCGCCATCCATGCCCGCTGCCCGCAAACCACCATCGAAGTGTTGACGCCTGATTTTTTGCGCAAGGCGGGAGCGGCAGAGATCGTGGTCGCAGCAAAGCCCGACGTGTTCAACCACAATCTCGAGACCGTGCCCGCCAAATACCTCACTGTGCGTCCCGGCGCGCGCTACTTCGCCTCCATCCGGCTTTTGCAACGGGTGAAAGAGATTGATCCATTCATGTTCACCAAATCGGGAATCATGGTGGGTCTCGGTGAGGAGCGCAACGAAGTACTGCAAGTGATGGATGATCTGCGTGCGGCCGATGTCGACTTTCTGACCGTTGGGCAATATCTGCAGCCTTCGCCCAAACACCACCCGGTGAAGCGCTTCGTGTCGCCGGAAGAATTCAAGGCGCTCGCGACCATCGCTTACGGTAAGGGGTTTGCGATGGTATCGGCGAGCCCGCTGACGCGGTCGTCGCATCACGCCGGCGACGATTTCGCCCGGCTGAAAGCGGCCCGGGCGGCGCGCTAAACATGCCGCAATTGTCCACCACGACGCGGGTGCGGCACGCCGCATCCGACATGTTCAATCTTGTCGCCGATGTCGAACGCTATCCGAAATTCGTGCCGCTGTGCCAATCGCTCAAGATACGGCAGCGGACCAGCGAAGCCGGCAAGGAAGTGATCGTCGCCGACATGACCGTCGCCTATAAGCTCATTCGCCAGACCTTCACCAGCCGGGTGACGCTGGATCGGGCGAAACTTGAAATCCTGGTCGAATATCTCGAAGGCCCGTTTCAAAGCCTCAACAATCACTGGACATTCCGACCGGTCGACGAACACACCTGCGATGTCGACTTTTTCATCTCTTACGAATTCCGCAGCCGCACGCTGGGTTTGCTGATGGGCGCGATGTTTGACGCCGCCTTTCGGCGTTTTGCCGGCGCGTTCCAGCGCCGCGCCGACGAAGTTTACGGCACCCGCGCCGCGTAAACGCTTAAGCTTACCGACTATGCGGTCTTTCTGCTGTCGCAGGATCTCTGTATGCTGTGGCCGTGCTTTTCAGTGTTGCAGGAGAGTATGATGATCAAACACATTGCACCCATTCTCGCGGTGGTGGCCACAGGATTAATGTCGCCGTCGATTGCCGTCGCACAGGACGCGCCGCCGAGCTATGTGGCGGACCCCAGCGTCTACACGCTCATTCTCGACAACGAGAAATTCCGAGTAACCCGCGCAGTGTGGCGACCCGGCCAATTGGACGCGCCGCATTCGCATCCGATCCCTTCGGTGGTCTTTCCGCTGACCGATTGCACGATTAAACTAACGTCCGCCGAGGGAACAAGGATCGTTAGGACCAAGGCTGGACACCCGATGGAAGCTCCGGTCACGTTCGGCCATACCGCGCAGAACATCACCCACCACACCTGTGCCGCGGTATTTTTCGAGCGGAAGTGAAGCGACTAGCGCGGCTTCGTCTCGGCCAATAAGCGTAACAAGCGCAGCGCTTCGGCGACGGAGCGTTGTCTTACCCGGCCGCGGCCGATATTGCCGTAACGCTTGGCGCGCGCGACGCGGTGGCCGTTGCGGCTTGCAGCGGCAAAATGGACAAGTCCGACCGGCTTTTGTTTGCTGCCCCCGCCCGGGCCGGCGATGCCGGTGATCGCAACCGCGATGTCGGCCAACGAATGTTTCAGCGCGCCTTTCGCCATCGCCGCCGCGGTTTCGGCGCTGACGGCGCCGTGCCGCTTCAACGTGGCGGCTGGCACGCCGAGCATGACGTGCTTGGCGTCGTTGGAATATGTGACGAAGCCGCGGTCGACCACGTCGGACGAACCGGCGATCTCGGTCAGTGCGGCGGCGACGAGTCCGCCGGTGCAGGATTCCGCAGTGGCGATTTTCAGCCCGCGGGAGCGGGCGCGTTGCAGGACGCTCTTTGCAGCCACACGTAACGCCGCCTGCGTCACGATCCGCTCCACGGCAGTCGCACGGTTGCCGTCGCCATCGCGACAATGCCTTCGCCACGCCCGGTGAAGCCGAGCTTCTCGCTCGTCGTCGCCTTGATCGCTACGCGGTCAGCGCCAATCCCGGCGATGGCGGCAATGCGGGCGCGCATGGCATCGCGATGCGGGCCGATGCGGGGCGCTTCGCAAACGACTGTCACGTCGAGATGGGCGATGACGCCCGAACGCGCCCGCACCCGGTCGCAAGCGAAGGCGAGAAACTTTTCCGACGCCGCGCCTTTCCATTGCGGATCGCTCGGCGGAAAATGCTGGCCAATATCACCTTCGGCAAGCGCGCCGAGGATGGCGTCGACCAACGCATGCAGCGCCACGTCGGCGTCGGAGTGCCCGGTCACGCCGCGCGTGTGCGCGATGCGCACGCCGCCGAGCATGATGTGATCGCCGTCGGCGAAGGCGTGAACGTCGAAACCGTTGCCGATGCGGATATCGCCGGTCGCGGCCATCCGCAACGCTTCGGCGCGCGCAAAATCCTCGTTGGTCGTGAGCTTGACGTTGGCGCTATCGCCCGGAAATACGCTCACGCGGTGGCCTGCCCATTCGGCGAGCGCGGCATCGTCGGTAAAATCACTGCGGTCGGCTGCGGCCGCACGACTATGCGCGTCGATGATGAGGTTATAGGAGAAGGCTTGCGGCGTCTGCACAATGCGCAACTCGTTGCGGTCGACGGTTGCCGTGATCGTGCCCTGCGCATCGACCTTCTTCACGGTGTCGGCCACGGCGACGGCGGGCACCGCGGCGCCGTGCTCGCTTGCCGCGGCAATCGCGCGTGCGATCAAAGCGCCGCTGACGAACGGCCGCGCAGCATCGTGAATAAGAACGATATCCGGCGCTGTGCCGCGCAACGCTTCTAGACCGGCATAAACGGAGGCTTGCCTGCTGGCGCCACCCGGAACAGGCGTCCGCAATCGGGCTAGACCAGCTGTCGCCGCCCGGAATTGGGCTTCGTCGTCGGCGTGAATAACCGGTTGCACTGCGTCGATCCGGGGATGGCCGGCGAAGGCCGCCAACACCGCGCGGATCACCGGCTCCCCACCGATGTGCCGATACTGCTTGGGCATTTCGCGGCCCGCGCGGTGTCCGCGGCCTGCGGCAACAATCACCGCCGCAACTTTGCTCGTCATACCTTCCGGCTCCCGCTTACTCAGCGGGCAACCCTTTAGCGCATGTCGCTCCCCGAGGCGAAGCGCGGGGCTGGCCGACATCGGTATCCGCCGCCCGATCACAAATTGACTATATTGCACTGCAACACCTTGCGCCCGGGGTGCATATTTGGCTAAACTATATGCAAATTGATGGCAGCGCCTAATTCGTGTGCAATCCAAACGTTACTCACACCTCAAAGGTTCGGAGCGGTGCGTTATTGGCTTTAGACCGGCTTACTGACCCGAATTGGCTATTGCGGAGGGGCTCATGGTGAGCGCCGCGCATTCCTTCCCGCCGGCTTCGACCGCTGCAGAGGCGGTGCTCAATGCACTGCCACATCCAGTGATTGTCGTGGCGGCGGACGGAAAGGTCGTCGAAGCAAACGCCGCGGCCGAGGCGTTTTTCGAAGCTTCGCTCGCGCTGTTGCGCCGCCACCAGCTGCAAGAGCTAGTGCCGTTCGGCAGTCCGTTGTTGGCGCTCGTCGATCAGGTGCGCGCGACCGGTGCTGCGGTCAACGAATACAAAGTCGATCTCGGCACGCCCCGCAATCCCGGCGATCGCGCCGTGGACCTGCACGTCGCGCCGCTGCCCGAGCAGCCCAAATACGTCGTGGTCATGCTCCAGGAGCGTTCCATTGCCGACAAAATGGACCGCCAGCTGACGCATCGCGGCGCCGCCCGTTCGGTGATCGCGCTCTCCGCCATGCTGGCACACGAAATCAAAAATCCTCTATCCGGCATTCGCGGCGCCGCCCAATTGCTGGAGCAGTCGGTCGGCGACGACGATCGCGTTCTCACGCGGTTGATTTGCGATGAGGCCGACCGCATCGTGAAGCTCGTCGACCGCATGGAGGTCTTCACCGACGAGCGGCCGATCGAGCGCGAGCCGATCAACATTCACGTCGTGCTCGAGCATGTAAAACGGCTGGCGCAAACCGGCGTCGCCCGACAGATCCGCTTCGTCGAAGAATACGACCCCTCGCTGCCGCCGGTGCTGGCGAA